>Ga0137391_10004403_pt1 | contig 10776 bp, 10 predicted proteins | sample 15con2h24BmetaG_FD_101399 | JGI IMG/M metagenome (GOLD analysis project Ga0137391, IMG submission 101399) | Vadose zone soil microbial communities from Angelo Coast Range Reserve, California, USA - 15con2h2.4B metaG | ecosystem: Environmental > Terrestrial > Soil > Vadose zone > Saprolite...
CGGCAGCATGTAATATGACGACTCAAAATAAACCGGATCTACGTCGCTGGACTTCACGAATTCGAGGATCTCCATGGTCTTGGCCGTTACGGGTTCAATCTTCTTAATCTCTTCGGGTTCGATGACGATGTATTCGTCCTTGCGGAACTCGTAGCCCTTGACTATCTCGTTGCGCTCAACGACCTTGTTTTCGAGGGGACAAATATATTGCTGCTTTACTCGCTGTTTGTCGGGCCGATGCAGCATGTTGAACGAAATTCCCGAACTACGCGCGCCGGAAAACAGTCGCACCGGCATGGAGATAAGTCCAAAGGTTAGGTGACCCGACCAGACGGAAGCTGCCATGGTTCCTCTTTCGCAAACGACGCGCGCCTGGGGCGCGAGTCCGAACTTGACTGCCACAGCAAGGCTAATTCGCTTAGAACTGCGAGTTTAGCCTAGAACCCATTTTTTGATGCACAAAACTAGAAGCCCGGGGAATCGAAACTTGAAGCCCGAGATCATGGGGTCAGCGGACAGTGAACCCTAGGGATTGTAGTTTACTTGGCGACTTCCCGCATCTTTGGGTTAGGACGCCTGGGCGCTAACATTAATGCCAGCGCGTTGACGTATGCTGATGCTGTGGGTTCCTACGCTTTTCCGGAGCTATTCATGTGAAAGAAATTGCTGTCGAGATCGTCCGTTCTTGCCCGCGTCACGATTGAGAGGCCCAATCACGTCGAATCGACTGAAAACGATCAAAGTTGGTTGTGTTCGCAACGTCGCTATCAGAGAGGTGCATGACGCACAAAGCCTAAAGAGTAAGAAAACATTGAGCAGAGTTCGGCTTCTCTTTTGAACCCTGTAAAACGTCCGACCATTTATGGACAAAGCCTCTTGGAGACCAAATGCCCGACCTGCGTTATCCCATCGGCAAGTTTACTTTCAAAGAGCCTGTGACTGAAGAGCAGAAGGAAAAGTGCCTGTACGACGTTGACCAGGCGCCAGCCAACCTTCGTGCCGCCGTCTCAGGGCTTTCCGATCAACAACTGGACACAGAATACCGCCCCGGCGGATGGACCCTACGTCAGGTTGTGCACCATGTGCCGGACAGCCACCTCAATGCTTACATCCGCTTCAAGCTCGCACTGACCGAGGAAGTGCCTATGATCAAGCCCTACGCGGAAGACCGCTGGGCCCTTCTACCCGACGTTCAGGCCACGCCCATAGAGGTTTCGATGATGCTGTTGGAATGCCTGCACACGCGCTGGATACGGCTCCTCCGGTCGCTGCGACCCGATGACTGGAAGCGGACTTTCCGCCATCCCGAACTGGGAGTTATGGCTCTGGAGAAAACACTTGCTCTTTACGCCTGGCATGGACGCCATCACGTAGCCCACATCACCTCGCTGCGGGAGAAAAATGGCTGGTAGAAAAGCAGACCTCAAGGAACGCGAACCCTGATTTCAAGTAATTCCCAGCCGCCACAACAGATAGCTGGCAGATTCCCGCAGGCTCGACCACAAACGTTGCCATAAGCTTCTTGGCCGCGAATCCGGGCGGGGTGCAACATAAACCTGGCTGATGCCCTCGTGTTCCAACAATTTCTTGATGCGGAAAACATGGTAAGCGTCGCTCACCGCCACGCAACTATGCAGTCCGTTGGCTCGCATGATGACGGCGACTCGCACGGCTGATTGGGCCGTATCATTCCCCTGGGTCTCGGCGATGAGGTCCCGTTCCGGGATCCCGCGATGCATCAAGTAATCGCGGCCAACGCCACCCTCGCTGAACCTTGGGTCGGCAGCAGCACCCCCGGTCGTAATGACAACCGGTGCGATACCCTGCGCAAAAAGCACGAAGGCGTGGTCTAGGCGAGCGCGGAGCACAGGGGAAGGGCGTCCGGAGTACTCTGCTGCACCAAACACCACAATGGCATCTGCCGGCTTCGCCTCTTCAAGCCACGACTCGCGAACAATCCTGATGCTCGTTGTAGCGAGAAAGGCGCCCACGGCGGCTGCCATGATGGCCACTAGCCACAGGAACCAGTGGCCTCGCCGACGCAGGTTGGCGATATCGTCGGCCATGCTCAGGCGAAGAACCCGGAGATATCGTCAGCCGGGATCGCCCCTTCGCGGATGATCCGCCAACGCGCGTCTTCGTCCGACAGGTCGACGATGGTAGAGGCCACGTCACGAGGAGAAGGGCCTCCATCCACAATAATGCTGATGCGCCCATGGAGCTGATCGCGTACCTGGTCGGCGTTGGTGCATTCTGAAGCCCCACTGAGATTTGCTGAAGTCGCCGTGATCGGGATGGCCGCGGCCGTCACCACGGCCAGCGGTATCCGGGCGTTAGGCACGCGTAAAGCCACATTTCCTGTATTCGCCGTAACCTTCAGCGGCAATCGCGAACCCGCCTTGACGATGATGGTCAACGGCCCTGGCCAAAATCTCCGCGCCAAAAGATAAAACTCCTCCGGCAATGGCTTGGCTAATTCCTCGGCTTGGTCGACACTCTCAATCAACAGTGACAATGGCTTGTGGCGCGACCGGGTCTTGATGTCGTACACACGATCGACTGCGCGCAGGTTAAAGGGATCGGCTGCCAGCCCGTAGAAAGTATCGGTAGGCATGCCCAGCACCTCGCCGGCGCGAATCTGATCGGCCGCGTACTTGACTAGCGACACTTCGGGGTTGTCACAGTTTATTTTGACTATCTCGGAGCGCACGGCGTTTCCCTTCGGGTTTCTTCTGCCTCTATTTGATTAGACCGCGAAACCTACCATAATACGGCAAAGTGCCGAGTTTGCAGCCGAGTTTACAGCGTATCATTCGGGCGCGTAACTTCAGAACAGTCTGAACAGCGTATGAAGAAGCTCTCGGAAACCGCCAGCGCTGCTCGAGGCCGATTGCGGCGTATCGAGGGTCGGCACAACCCGCTGGTTAAATTGTTGCGCCAAGCCTTCGCCGGCGCCGACTGCACCAGCGATGGAGACTGCGCAGTCGAAGGTCTTCGCATCGTGGAAGAAGCCATCCGCAGCGGACTGCGCTTTCGTGCTGTCTTCTTCCGCGAGTCTGAGCAAGGCCTCGCGGAGCGCCTGTTACCTCAGATTGGCGGCCACGTGGAAACCCTATTGCTGCCCAACAAGATTTTCGACAATGCGGTGCCGTCTGAAACGCCACAGGGTGTCGCGGCACTGGTTCATCTCAAGGAATTTTCCCTCGACAAGATTATGGAAAGATTGCAGGTGGGTCCCCTAGTCGTCATGGCCAGGCTGCAGGACCCTGGTAACCTGGGCACCGTCCTCCGTTCCGCCGAAGCTTTCGGTGGCGCCGGAGTCATACTGGGCGAGGGCACAGTGAGCCCATTCAATGCCAAAGTGGTGCGCGCCTCCGCCGGTTCTATTTTCCGCGTACCCGTGATTCGCGGAAAGCTTGATGCCGTCTGTTCCCAGCTCCGTGCCCAGGAAATTCGTTTAGTCGCAACTTCCTCACACAAGGGCACACCCCTAGCGGAAGCGAGGCTGACCGGACCATTGGCCATGTTCATCGGCAACGAAGGCTCCGGCCTGCCCCGCGATGTGATGACAAGGATGGACGAAGTAGTCATAATCCCACACGCGCCGCAAGTGGAATCATTAAACGCCGGGGTGGCCACAAGCATCCTACTGTACGAAGCCGCGAGGCAAAGGAAATGAGAACGCTCAAGACGGAAGCGCCATCCGGCTTCGCTTTGAATAGGCGCCAATATAGAGAACGCGAAAAAGCACCCGTAAGTTGACTCGGAGGCTCTAAGCCAAGAGCTAAGAGCTAAAAGCCAAGAGCTATTTCCCCCATGGGCCTGTTCCCACCCATTCCGAACGCGAATGCCCCCACGGACCGTACACGGCCACTGGCGGACCGCATGCGCCCGCGGACGCTCGACGAATTCGTCGGCCAGGAGCACCTGATCGGTCCCGGCAAGCCTCTGCGGACGCAGATCGATCGTGATGATGCCGGCTCCCTAATCTTCTGGGGACCGCCGGGGACGGGGAAGACTACGCTGGCAAAGATCATTGCGGGCATGACCAAAGCCGAGTTCCTGGAATTTTCCGCTGTGCTGGCGGGAATCAAAGAGATCAAGCAGGTTATGGCCGACGCTGAGCGGGCCCGCCAGTACGGCACACGAACCATCGTTTTCATCGACGAAATTCACCGCTTCAATAAGGCGCAGCAAGACGCTTTTCTCCCGCACGTGGAGAAAGGCAACATTCGTCTGATTGGCGCCACGACCGAAAATCCCTCTTTCGAAATCAACTCGGCATTGCTCTCTCGCTGTCGCGTATATGTACTGAAGCCCCTGACCGAAGACCAGATCGTGCCTCTCCTGCGCCGGGCTCTATTCGACGAGGAGCGCGGCCTGGGCGAAATGAAAGTGAAGGCATCGGACGCGGTCCTGAGAAAGATCGCCAGTTACACCAGTGGCGATGCCCGCAGCGCCTACAATGTCCTGGAAGTAGCCGCTGCCCTGGCCCAAGAGAAAACTTCGGACCAGTCGCCCGCCGAAATTACTGACGACATCGTCCGCGACGCGCTGCAGAAGCGCATCCTGCTCTATGACAAGAGTGGCGAAGAGCACTACAATCTCATCTCCGCGCTGCACAAATCCGTTCGCAACAGCGATCCCGATGCTGCTCTGTACTGGCTCGGCCGCATGCTTGAAGCCGGCGAAGATCCGCTCTACATTGCGCGTCGCGTCGTGCGCATGGCGGTCGAGGATATCGGTCTCGCTGACCCTAACGCACTCCCACTGTGTATGGCAGCCCGCGACGCGGTTGATTTCATTGGCATGCCGGAAGGCAATTTGGCGCTGGCGCAGGCGGTGGTCTATCTGTCAGCCGCTCCCAAATCCAATGCCCTGTACACTGCTTACAGCCAAGTGTTGCAAGACGTAGAACAGACCGCTGCGGACGCCGTCCCGTTACATCTGCGAAATGCTCCGACAGGGCTCATGAAAGGGTTGGGCTACGGTGATGGATACCAGTACGCTCATGATCTCAAAGAGAAAGTCGCCAACATGCAATGCCTGCCCGACAATCTGCGCGACCGCGTTTATTACAGGCCCACTCTCGAAGGTGTGGAAAAACGGATTCGCGAGCGATTGGACGAAATCAAGCGTTTACGCTCGCTCGCCGCGCCACAGAAACCGCCCCGTCCCAAGAAAGAATCCTGACCTTGCCACCGTGCATCTGATAGGGCAGAAGTTTCTTGCTCGAAAAGGGCTGAATCTATGGCTTCGATAGCCACGGGAACGGACGTTGCCGCCGCTCGTGGCCTGCAAGGAGCGTGGGTTGAGGACCTGCACCGGCTACAAAAGGCCGCTCAGAATATCTCTTCTATTCTTGACCTCGATCCGCTCATCGACACTATCGTGAATGAGGTTGCACGCTCGTTCGGTTGCGTCGAAGCTAACGTTTACCTGCACGACGAGGAGCACGGCGAGCTGGTTTTGGCCGGAGTGCATGGCTGCACCCTTCATGGCAAAGGGCAGCGTCTTAAGATTGGTAAAGAAGGCATGGTCGGCTACGTGGCCTCGACCGGGCAGATGCGTTACGCCCCCGACGTGCGCAAGGATCAGTACTACATCCACTGCGAAGATTCCACACTTTCCGAAGTGGCTATTCCGCTCCATTCCGGGGACGGGAGTTTGGTCGGAGTGTTCACCGTATCTCACCCCGAGCTGAATGCTTTTCCCGCAGAGCGGCTGCGGCTTCTCCAAGCCTTCTCCAACCAGGTATCGGCAGCAGTGCACAACGCGCGCCGATTCCAGCGCGAGCGCGACGAGCGGGAAACCATGAATCGCGAAGCTGAAGAAGCTCGCGCTATCCAGCAAGCGCTCTTGCCTAAGAGCTCTCCTTACATCCCTGGATTCGCGGTCTCAGGCTTGAGCGTCCCGGCCCGCGCAGTGGGTGGCGACTGGTACGATTTCATCCCCTTCGAAGATGGCTCCTGGGGACTGGTTCTCGCCGATGTGGCCGGGAAAGGTGCTGCCGCGGCCTTGTTGATGTCTGCAACTCGCGGCATTTTGCGCTCCTTAGCAGAAACCTGCTCCCATCCAGCCGATGTGTTGAACCGGCTCAATCGCGTCCTGGCTAATGATTTCCCTGCCGGGCGATTCGTCACAATGGTTTACGCGGTACTCGATCCGGCGGCTCACACCGTAACCTTTGCCAATGCCGGACATCTGCAACCGTTGTTCATCGATGACAGCGGGCCTCGTTTTCTGAATACCGAGCAAGGAATGCCTCTGGGCCTTGGCTTCGGCGAGTATTCCGAGACACGAGTTCCTCTGTCTCCTGGTTCGCGGCTGCTTTTTTACAGTGATGGCATCACCGAGGCCGTGAATGCCGAGCAAAATGAGTACGGTTCTTATCGGCTCGTGACCCACGCGCTCAGCCCGGACGCATCTGCGCTCAGCATTGTTGACGATGTCCGCGCCTTCTCGAACAGCGCTGGCCTGAACGACGACGCCACGGTTGTGTTGATTAGTGTTGGGCGGTGATTGGTGTTGGGCGATGATCGGACCGCAATTTAGCGAAACCGCGCCCGGTGCGCTTTCAAGATGCACTGATCCATCACCACGAAGATGCCCGCCCGGCGCCCCTTCTCCGCAGCTCTCTCATTAATCACGCCTTCCTGCGTCCAGACGGCAGGCACCTCGAGTTGGATGGCTTGCTCCACGATCTGCTCGAGAAACTCTGGCCGCCGGAAGACATTCACGATGTCAACTTTCTCCGCCACATCAAGCAGCGAAGCATAGGCCTTCTCGCCCAGACTTGATCCGATGTGGGGATTCACCGGAATGATGTGGTATCCCTGGCTCTGCATGTAAGCTGACACGCCGTGGCTGGCGCGGAATGGATTGTCGGAAAGCCCAACTACCGCAATAGTTTTCGCACGTTTCAGCAATTCCGCGATGGCGTCCGATTCCGGCAAGGCGCGCATGACTCTCCGCGTTCCTCCCATGCAGTTATTTTTTGGTCGAAGTCGCCAGCTTCTGCTTATACATCTTCAGAGCCAGCTTGCGGATCGTCTCTGAGACTTCCTTGTTGGCGGAGAGGTTTTTCAAGTCCTGGGTCAGCAGGTGCTTCATCAATCCCAGGCCAAGATCCAGCGGAGCACGGGGATTGCCCACCAGGTTCCGCACAACTCCATAGTTTTTCATGAACCGTCGCTTCAAAGGAATCGCCCGCAGCACTGACTCCAGGACATTCTTCTGGCTCGCGAACTTCTCAACCTCGCCGTCCGACAATTTCGGGGCCTCCAACACCGCCAATGCCACCACTTTGGTGCCATCACGGATCAGCAGTGAACGCTCTTCTTTGTTGCCTTTCAACGCCAGTTGAATGCGCCCCTTGATGTCGAGGCGATTGATTTTTTGAACGGTGTTGTCACGTTTGGCCCCGTCCGGACGCTCCTTCTTGCCGGGAGCGGCCCTCGCTGGAACTGCGGCTGCGCCGGCCGCCGCATGGTTGGTTCCGGCAACCGGAGGGGGCGTATCGCCGCCGCCCTCTGATGTGGAAGACTGCGGAAAATAGTCCTTTCCCAGCAAATCCAGAACGCCGCCGATCGCCTGAAACGGCTTCTCTCCTTCGGCGGCAATTTCGCTGGCGTGTTCGGAGAGATAGGCGGATACCGCTTCGTCGGGAACTTCTCCGCCTCCATCGTCTGCCGCTGCACTAAGGACTTGTTCGTTCTCGTTGCCAACCTCTGGATGGTTAACGCCGGCGATTGAAGTGCCGCCTTCGTCTTTATTTTTATTGCTTGCGCAAGAAATCAGCCCACTGATCTCCTCGGATTCACCCTTGTTCAAGTAAGGATTTGACCGCAGACAGTCTAGGATCGCTTCCGAGCGTCGCACTCGTGAACTCTTAAGCATTGTCTCAATGCTTTCGCGGGAAGCAGAAATTGCGAATTTGGCTAGCGTCTCCTGGGCCACCGCAGGGTTCTCCAGCAAGGCCGGCAGCAATTGTGGCCGCAAGTTTTCCATGAAGTAGTCCAGCACTTGGCCCGGAGTTTGTGGGTTGGAAGCGGCATCGAAGGATGCTTTGGCGTCCCAGCCAGCCAGCGTCATCCGCGCCACATCGCCAAAAACCTTGTTGTATTTGGCGAGAAAGACCAGAATCTCTATGTTCTCCGCGGGCGGCACCGACAACGCGCCGCGTGCCGCAAACTGCATCATGTTGGAGGGCAACTTCGATGCTCGGATTTGATCAATCATGCGCGGCATAGTTCATGCGTCCAGCTGACTTGAACGCCTCAGGCGTCTGAAACTCAGGCCTATTATCGGCGAGGGCCTCGAGCCGCGAAAGTTACTAAAGCGAAACCACCTCATGAATCGGAGAACCCTCTGAAACCTGCTCTGAAGCTCCCCCTAGCCCGGATGTGACAGACGAACCCCAACCCCACAAAACTTCAATCCATGTTGCTTTCCGTTTTCTCCACCGTCTCCAATTCCCTCACGGCTAGCGCGAATTCACGAGTCAACCGGTTAGGCTTGCGGCGAAGAAATTGCTCGCACAAGGCGCGATAGTACCAAAGTGTACCGTCGCGACCTCCCTGGAAACGTGCCCACACGGATTGTCCGATTTCGCGGTGGTCCGTCAGGATGGAACGCACGTTATTCAGCTTGTCGGCAGCGGAAACCAGCCTGGTATCGGCGTCGGCGCTTCTCAGCCGCCGGATATAACCTTCCTTACGCTCCCGCCATGGCGGCTTCGGATAACTATCGGCATCGGTGCAACCTTCTACTACGCTAGCCACACGCCTGCCAAAACGGCGTCGCACTTCATTGAGCATCGGCGCGCCTCCGCAGTCTTCGACAACGTCGTGCAGAAGCGCCGCGATGGCCAGGTCTTCGTCGCCTCCAGCCTCCAGCACGAGTGAAGCCACTCCCATCAGATGCGCAATATAAGGGATGGTCGAAGCCTTGCGAGTCTGGCCAGCATGCTTGTCGGCTGCGAATTGAAAAGCCCGCAGAAAGCGTGGCCCCAGCTTAATCGCTGCTCTGGGCTTGCGTCCCACCATCGCTGCTCCCCAGCTTCGCCTGTGCCTCGCTTACTTCTCGCCGCGGCGCATCAGCAAGTACGCCCGGATGAACGGCTGCAAGTCTCCGTCCAGCACGCGGTCCACATCGCCTACTTCCAGTTTCGTGCGGTGGTCCTTAATCAGCCGGTAGGGCTGCAGCACGTAAGATCGAATCTGCGATCCAAACTCGATGTCGAGCTTGGAGTCCTCAATTTTCTTTGTGGCTGCGCGTTTCTTCTCCATCTCGAATTCATAGAGTTTCGACCGCAGCATGCTCATGGCTCGTTCGCGATTCTTGTGCTGCGAACGCTCGTTTTGGCAGCTTGCCACCAGTCCCGTTGCGATGTGCGTAATGCGCACAGCTGAATCCGTCGTATTGACATGCTGTCCGCCTTTTCCGCTGGAGCGGTAAGTATCCGTGCGGATATCTTCTGGCTTGATGATCACTTCTATGGTTTCGTCGATTTCCGGCGAGACGTAAACGCTGGCAAAAGAAGTATGCCGCCGCTTGGCTTGGTCGAAGGGCGAAATACGCACCAGCCGGTGAACCCCAATTTCACTGGTCAAAAGGCCAAAGGCATACTCGCCGTTTACCGCGAACGTGGCCGACTTCAGCCCCGCTTCTTCGCCCGCTTGGTAATCATAGAGCACGGTCTCGAATCCTTGGCGCTCCGCCCAACGTAAATACATGCGCAGCAGCATGTCGGCCCAGTCCTGAGACTCAGTGCCGCCAGCGCCCGGATGGATGGTCACGATAGCGTTGCGCGCATCATTTTCGCCGGAGAGAAGGGTTGCCGTTTCCAGCTTATCCACCAAGCTGCGCAGCGAATCAATCTCACGGCGCAGGTCGGCGTCAACATTCTCGCCTTCACCCGACAAATCCGAATATGCCTGGATGTCGTCCATTCGCCGCGCCAGATCAGCGTCTGTGGCCAACGCGCTTTCCAGACGCTTTTTCTCGCGCATTACTTGCTGAGATTTTTGAGGATTCGACCACAGATTCGGATCGGCGGCCTGCCGGTCAATTTCGGCTAGCTGCGGACGGATTTTGTCCGCGTCAAAGATACTCCCGGAGTTCGTGAGCCTTCGATTTCAATGCTGTGTATTCCTGTTCCAACTCTTGATTCATGACGATCAATCAACCTTCTTACGGGATGCGAAGCGCGCCAGCAGCGCCCCAACCGAAATTATCGCACACAGATACGCGAACCAGTCGCCATGACGGGTGTAGAACGTCGATACGGCGGTAAGGGCATAGGGCGCCACCAGTGCCGTGCGTTCCTTGCGCGGAATACGAGCCACAATGCGCCCGAAAGGGTCAATCGAGGCTGTCACTCCCGTGTTGGTTGCGCTCAGAAGCCAGCGGTTGTCCTCAATGGCTCGCATGCGCGTCTGATTTAAATGCTGTGCATAAGCACCGCTGTCGCCGTACCATCCGTCGTTCGAAAGATTCACCAGCGCCTCTGCACCCCGCTCTGCAAACTGCCGCACTTCGTCGGGAAATACCGACTCGTAGCAGATGAACACTCCTAGCTTGGTGCCCCCTGCGTCCAGCGGAATCCGGGATGCACCTCGCTCAAACTCCCCTACCTGTTTGGTCAGCCCTCCGGCAAACGCAAAAAGTCGCGGCAACGGGAGATACTCCCCGAATGGCACCAGATGATTTTTGTCGTAGCGCGCGGTCCAATCGCCCTCGGGACTGATCAGAGCGGCGGAGTTAAAGATTTGC
>Ga0137391_10004404_pt1 | contig 10775 bp, 7 predicted proteins | sample 15con2h24BmetaG_FD_101399 | JGI IMG/M metagenome (GOLD analysis project Ga0137391, IMG submission 101399) | Vadose zone soil microbial communities from Angelo Coast Range Reserve, California, USA - 15con2h2.4B metaG | ecosystem: Environmental > Terrestrial > Soil > Vadose zone > Saprolite...
ATTGACGTCGGGACCGGTGGAACGCGAGCCGTGCTAGTCGACGAAGCGGGTCGCGTGCTGGGCGCGGCCACGGCGGAGCACGCGGAGATGGCGTCCCCGGAATTGGGTTGGGCGGAGCAGGATCCGCGCGATTGGTGGCGCGCGGCGTGCGTTGCTATTGCTGAATGTTTGACTGATGCCGGCGCAACTCGAGCAGAGGTTTCCGCCGTCGGGCTTAGCGGGCAGATGCACGGCTTGGTACTGCTGGATGCGGCGGGGGAAGCGGTGCGGCCGGCGCTGATTTGGTGCGATCAGCGGACGGAAGAAGAGTCCCGGGCGATTACCGAACGCGTGGGAGCGAAGCGGCTAATTGAGCTGACGGCGAATCCGGCGCTGACCGGGTTTACGCTGCCGAAGATTTGGTGGGTGCGCGCGCATGAGCCGGAGATTTGGTCGCGCGTGCGCTCGATCATGCTGCCGAAGGACTACGTGCGGTTCAAGTTGACGGGGGCGCGGGCGACGGATGTGGCGGACGCCTCCGGGACGCTGCTGTTTGATGTGGTGAACCGGTGCTGGTCTGCGGAGATGTTGAAAGCATCGGATTTAAACTCGGAGATTTTGCCGGAAGTTTTCGAGTCGCAGGAGATCAGCGGGCTCGTGTCAAAGGAAGGCGCGGCGGCCAGCGGGCTGCGAGAGGGCACGCCGGTGGTTGCAGGTGCGGGTGATCAGGCGGCGGGCGCGGTGGGAATGGGAATTGTTGAGCCGGGGAACGTCAGCGCGACGATTGGAACATCGGGGGTGGTATTCGCGGCGACGAGCAGTCCTGTGGTTGAGCCAAGGGGACGGATTCACACGTTTTGTCACGCGATTCCTGGCCGCTGGCATGTGATGGGCGTGACGCAGGGCGCGGGGCTTTCGTTGCGGTGGTTTCGCGACCAGTTCGGCGGCGGCGCTTCATACGATACTTTGATGAAGGAGGCGGCGGAAGCGCCTCCCGGCGCGGATGGGTTGCTTTGGGCGCCGTACTTGATGGGAGAGCGCACGCCGCATCTTGATCCCAACGCCCGCGGGGCGTTGGTGGGGCTTACGGCGCAGCATACCCGTGCGCATGTGATTCGCGCGATTCTGGAGGGCGTGGCGTTTAGTTTGCGCGACACGTTTACGATTTTTCGCGAACTGAGCCTGCCGGTGAAGTCGATCCGGCTTGGTGGCGGCGGAGCGCGCAGTTCCTTGTGGCAGCAGATACAGGCGGAAATTTACGGGATGCCGGTGGACCTGGTGGCCGCCGAGGAGGGAGCGGCGTACGGTGCGGCGCTGCTGGCCGGTGTGGGAGCGGGTGTGTGGCGCTCGGTGGAAGCGGCGTGCGAAACGGCCGTGCATGTGGCGAAGCGCGTCGAACCGATCGCCAGAAATGTGGAATTGCTGAATCGCAGGTACGAAGAGTACCGAAAGCTTTACCCGGCGCTGCGCGGGATTGGTCATCGCAACTGAGCGGTTTTGTGTCCAATTTCTAAGTACCGGAACTCTGTTTCCCTGTTGCCAACTTAGCTAACTAGCGTTATGATTGCTTGTGGATACGCAAAAACAGCCTCTCCCGCCAGCCACGGTCGGCAAGCGCCCCGGTTTTCTTCCCTCTCCTACTGCTCATCTCCTTTATCATCAATCTCTTGCGCGCTCTTTGTCGATGCCCCAAAAGTCAAATCCTTTGTTTTCAGTCGATTGCACGCTCTTTGGCAAAACACCCGGGTGGGGGGTGACCTTGCGCCCTCTCCGATGGAACCTTATGGGTTCTGGCGAACTGCCGTACAATGCTAGCTCCGGACGCGCATCCCAAGAATCCAATAAGAAGGTCAGTGAAGGAAGAAGATTCCATGGCAGTCACAAAAGACCCTAGGCTTGGCGGCACAGCGAATCTCGCTCCCGGACCGCCCGGGCTCCACTCATCCCGCGAAAAAGAGGCGTTGGCCATACTGGCGGGGCGCGAACTACAGCCCAATCGCGGCATTCCGCTGAACGTTGATTGGGTCGAAAACATTCGCGTCAATACGAGCGCGGTGGAGTGGCGCGCACAGACGCTGGTGACGCGGCGCACGGTGAAAAAAGATTGGCAGGTGGCGTGGCTGCTGCGTGCAATCACTTGCATGGATCTGACTACGTTGTCCGGCGACGACACGGATGAACGGGTGCGACGCTTGTGCGCCAAGGGGCGGCAGCCGATTCGGCAGGACTTGGTTAAGCTTCTCGGCATCGAGTCGCTGAACATCCGCGTGGCGGCGATTTGCGTGTATCACTCGTTTGTGGAGACGGCGCTGCGTGCTTTAGAGGGAAGCGGCATAAAGGTGGCCGCGGTGTCGACGGGATTTCCCGCGGGATTATCTCCGCTGGATGAACGGGTGGCGGAGATTCGACGCTCGGTGGAAGCAGGAGCGCACGAAATCGATGTGGTCATCACGCGAGCGCACGTTTTCGGCGGGCGGTGGCAGGCGCTGTTTGACGAGATCGCCACGTTCAAAGCGGCTTGTGGTAACGCGCACATGAAGGTGATTCTGGGGACGGGCGATTTGCTCACCCTGCGCAATGTGGCGCGGGCGAGCATGGTGGCAATGATGGCCGGCGCGGACTTCATCAAGACGTCGACGGGAAAAGAGGTGGTCAACGCGACACTCCCTGTGGGCCTGGTGATGACACGCGCGATTCGCGAGTACGCGCAGCAGACCGGAATGGCTGTGGGATTCAAGGCGGCGGGAGGAATTCGCACGGCGAAGCAGTCGATTGAGTGGCTGGCTTTGATGAAGGAAGAACTGGGCGCTTCGTGGCTCAACGCCGGACTTTTCCGTTTGGGCGCTAGCTCGATGTTGGCTGACATCGAACGCCAGTTGGAATTTCATGCGACCGGCAGGTATTCGGCGGAGTACCGGCATCCCATCGCGTAAGGGATTGCGTAACGGATTTCACAGCGGGCAAGCTGCTCTGGGGAGCTGACAGCAAAGCATGAGTGTCGCCGAAAAATTTCTTTCGATGGAATACGGTCCGGCGCCGGAGGATCCGCGCGAAGCGCTGGCGTGGCTGGACCAGCACGGGCGCAAGCTTGGCCACTTCATCGGCGGTACGTTTCGCCCGCCTGCTGAGGGCGTTTATTTCGACACGCTCGACCCTTCGACGGGCGAACGCCTGGCGGCGGTTGCGCAGGGTTCGGCGGCGGACATCGATGCGGCTGTGAAAGCGGCGCGCGGGGCGCTTGCGGAATGGCAGTCGCTTGCACCGCACGCGCGGGCTCGCTATCTGTACGCTTTGGCTCGGCAAGTGCAAAAACATTCGCGGCGGCTGGCGGTCCTGGAGACGATGGACAACGGCAAACCGATTCGCGAGAGCCGCGACCTGGATATTCCGCTTGTTGCGCGCCACTTTTATCACCATGCGGGATGGGCGCAGCTTCTGCCGCAGGAATTTCCCGGCTACGTCGCTTGCGGCGTGGTGGGACAAATCATTCCATGGAACTTTCCGTTGCTAATGTTGGCGTGGAAGATTGCGCCGGCGCTGGCCACGGGGAATACGGTCGTACTCAAGCCGGCGGAGTTTACCCCGCTGACGGCGCTCGCGTTTGCGGAGATTTGCCAGGAAGTGGGTTTACCCGCCGGCGTAGTGAACATCGTCACCGGTGACGGAGCCACCGGCGAGGCGCTGGTGAAACATCCGGATGTCGACAAGATTGCATTCACGGGATCGACAGAAGTTGGGCGCGCAATTCGCAGAGCCACAGCACAGAGTCACAAGAAGATCTCGCTGGAGTTGGGAGGCAAGTCTCCTTTCATTATTTTCGAGGATGCGGACCTGGACAGCGCAGTGGAAGGCTTGGTCGATGGAATTTGGCTGAACCAGGGGCAAGTGTGCTGCGCCGGTTCACGCTTGCTGATGCAGGAAAGCGTGGCGGAGACGCTGATGCACAAAGTGCGCGAGCGCATGAGCACGCTGCGTGTCGGGCCGCCGCTCGACAAAGCGATCGATATAGGGGCCATCGTGGCGCGCGTGCAGTTGGAGCGCATTCAGCGCCTGGTGGATCAAGGTGTCGCCGAAGGCGCGACCTGCTGGCAGCCACCTTCGCTAACCATGCCGTCGCGCGGATTGTTTTTTCCTCCGACGTTGTTGAGCAACGTGCATCCGACGTCGACCGTGGCGCAGCAGGAGATTTTCGGGCCCGTACTGGCGGCCATGACCTTCCGAACGCCGCGCGAAGCGGTGGAGCTGGCGAACAATACGGTGTACGGGCTGGCGGCCAGCGTGTGGAGCGAGAGCATCAACGTAGCGCTGCACGTTGCCGCGCAATTGAAAGCCGGCGTGGTGTGGGTGAACAGCACAAACCTCTTCGACGCGGCTTCCGGATTTGGCGGCTACAAGGAAAGCGGGTATGGGCGCGAAGGCGGCCGCGAAGGTCTGTTTGAATATCTCGAGCCGGAATGGTTCAAGCACGCCCCAAGGTTGGAGACAAAGCCGGCGGCGATGGATCAGCCGCCGGAGCAGGGAATCGATTCCGCGGCGCCGCCGATCGATCGCACGGTGAAATTGTACATTGGCGGAAAGCAGGCACGGCCGGACTCCGGCTACAGTGTCGAGGTGCGCGCCGCTGATGGCCGGCTGCTAGGCGAGGCTCCGCTCGGCAACCGCAAGGATATTCGCAATGCGGTGGAGGCGGCGCGCAAAGCGGATGGCTGGGCCAGGACCACAGCGCACAATCGCGCGCAAGTTTTGTACTACATCGCCGAGAATCTGTCGCAGCGCGCTGAGGAAATCGCGGGGCGTCTCGCCGCGGTGGTTGGCAAAGAGCAGGCGAGTGCCGAAGTGCAAGCTGGGATCGAGCGCGTTTTTTCCTATGCGGCTTGGGCGGACAAATACGACGGCGCGGTTCACAATCCGCCATTCCGCAATATTGCGTTGGCGATGCACGAACCGGTCGGCACCGTGGGGATTGTCTGCCCCGCCGACCTGCCTTTGCTGGGTCTTTTGTCGCTGGTGATGCCCGCGATTGCGATGGGAAACACGATCGTAGCGATTCCTTCAGAAGCTTATCCGCTCATCATTGGTGACTTGTATCAAGTGTTTGAAACCAGCGATTTACCAGGGGGCGTTGTAAACATGGTTTCCGGCCGCAGTGCCGAACTACTGAAAGTGCTGGCGGAACATGACGACGTCGACGCAATCTGGTCGTTTGCGGGCGAGGCCAGTAGCGTTGCGGCGAAGTCGCTGTCGGTGGGGAATCTCAAGCAAGTCTTCAGCAATGAAGGCCGGGCCATCGACTGGTTCAGCATCGAACAGGGCGAAGGTCGATGGTTTCTCCACCAGACCACGCAGGTGAAAAATATCTGGGTACCTTACGGCGAATAGGCGCAAGTCCTCGATCGAGCCGGTGAAACCTGGACGCAGTCCTATGTATAATCGCGAATGGGCCTAGGCCCCGACTCTCGCATCCGCCCGCGAGCGCGGCCCTCGATTCACGGTGCACATTTTTCCCGGTTCACTCGATAGGTTGACCCTTGCAGGATTCAGTAACTCCAGCGCCAATCGTCTCAAAACACCAGCAGGAAAGCTCCGTGTTGCTCTCGCAGGACGAAAACCTCTGGTACAAGGACGCGGTTATCTATCAGCTTCATGTGCGCACGTTCTGCGACAGCAACGGCGACGGCGTCGGCGATTTTCGCGGCTTGACGAGCAAGCTCGACTACCTCCAGGAGCTTGGCATCAATGCCATCTGGCTGTTGCCTTTTTTCCCTTCGCCGCTGCGTGACGACGGCTACGACATTGCTGACTACACTTCGGTTCATCCCGCCTACGGATCGGTGCAAGACTTCAAGGATTTTCTTGCCGCGGCGCACAACCGTCGCATTCGCGTGATTACCGAGATGGTGGTGAACCACACCTCTGATCAGCACCCGTGGTTTCAAGAAGCCAGGAGTTCCCGCGAGAACGCCAAACGAAATTGGTATGTTTGGAGCGACACGGACTCTCGCTACCAGGGCGTGCGGATTATTTTCCTCGACACGGAGATGTCCAACTGGGCCTGGGATCCAGTTTCCAAATCGTACTACTGGCACCGCTTCTTCAGCCACCAGCCGGACTTGAATTACGACAATCCCGCGGTTCGCGAAGCGATATGGGAAGTAATGAAGTTCTGGCTCGACATCGGCGTCGACGGGTTTCGTCTGGACGCGGTTCCTTATCTCATCGAGCGCGACGGCACTTCGTGCGAAAACCTGCCGGAGACTCACGAGATTATTCGCGATTTTCGCAGGCGCATCGACGCTGCGTTTCCAGGCAAGATGCTGCTGGCGGAGGCCAATCAACGGCCGGCTGATGTTCGAGCCTATTTCGGAAATGGCGACGAGTTTCACATGGCGTTCCACTTTCCCCTGATGCCGCGGATGTTCCTGGCCGTGAAACTGGAAGACCGCAAACCGATCATCGAGATTCTGGAGCAGACCCCGCAAATTCCAGACACTTGCCAGTGGTGCATCTTTTTGCGCAACCACGACGAATTGACGCTCGAGACGGTCACCGATATCGAGCGTGACTATATGTACGACGAATACGCTACGGACAAGGCCATGCGCATCAATTTGGGGATTCGCCGCCGCCTCGCGCCCATGATGGAGAACGACCGCCGGCGCGTGGAGCTCTTGACCGGACTGCTCCTTTCCATGCCGGGAACTCCCATCATCTATTACGGCGACGAAATCGGCATGGGCGACAACGTTTATCTGGGCGATCGAAACGGCGTGCGCACGCCGATGCAGTGGAACGGCGGATGGAATGCCGGTTTTTCTTCAGCGGACCCCGAACGCTTGTATTCGCCGCTGATTTCCAATCCACTTTACGGCTACCAGGCAATCAATGTGGACTCGCAAAGGCGATCAGCGCATTCTTTGCTGTCCTGGACGAAGTCGGTGATCCAGACACGAAACGCTTTCCGCGTGTTCAGCCGCGGCTCGATTGAGTTCCTCAATCCGTCGAACCATCGAGTGCTGGCTTACGTGCGCCGCCTTGGCGAGGAAAAAGTGCTGGTGGTGAACAATCTCTCAAGCGCGGCGCAGGCCGTCGAGCTGAATCTGCAGACCTACAAGAAGCACATTCCGATCGAGATGTTCGGCAGAAACCTGTTCCCCCGCATCGGGGACCTGCCATACCTGTTGACTTTGGGTCCTTACCAGTTTTACTGGTTCCGTCTCCGTCGAATTTGATTTTGTGGAGCGATGCCCAGGGATTTTTCCGCGTCGCTGGTAGACCAAGGAGTGCGAAGCAATTGGCTGAAGAAAGTTTTCTCGCGGACGATTTTCTTCGCCAACTGATGAGCGTCGGCGAAGTCGACCTGATCGTGGGTGTCCCCACCTACAATAACGCGTCGACGCTGGGGCAGACGTTGCTCAGCGTCGAGGAGAGCCTGCGTCAGAACTTCGTTCGAGAACGAACGGTCATCCTGAACGTGGACGGTGCGTCCGCAGACGAGACTCGGCAACTGTTCTTGCATGGCGGCGGGCGAAGCGACACCGTCCGCAACGGTCTGACCTCGCTACGCACAACCCACCGCATTTCCTGCGAGTACGGCAAGGCGCCGTCGCAAGGCTTGGCGTTGCATAACATTGTGGCTGCCGCCGATCTGCTGCGTGCAAAAGCCTGCGCCGTTGTTTCACCCGCCACGACAAATCTGACGCCCTCCTGGGTGGCGAACTTGCTGCGGCCGGTCTACCGCGAAGGCTTGGATTTTGTTGCCCCTCTTTATGCGCGCAGCAGATTTCAAGGTTTGCTGGCCCGCGATCTGCTTTATCCCGTTAGCCGGGCGATTTTCGGGCAGCGCATCCGTGAGATTTACTGCGAAGAATGGGGATTCTCCGGCCGTCTGGCGAGCCAGTGCTTGGAGAAAGATGTCTGGCGCGAAGAAGCGGTTCGCGCGCGTCCCGAAGCTTGGATGGCGGTTACCGCGATAGGTGCAGGGTTGAAGTGCGGCCAGTCTTTTTTGGGACCCAAAATCGCGCCCCCAACAGGAACGGACATAGTTGAGATTATTCGCCAAACCGTTGGCAACTTTTTCTGGTGCATGGAAACAAATCAAGCACAGTGGCTGAGCTGGTCCGATTCGCAACCGGTTGCCACTTTCGGCCCCGACCACGAGTTATCGTTGGACGGCATCCCACCGAGCCAGGAGAAGATTTTTGAGCTGTTTCGCAGCGGCGTCGGTGAATTGGAGCCGATTCTCGCTTCGATTCTCGCGCAGGACACGCACGCGCAGATCAAGGCCATTGCCTTGAGCGACCGATCCAAATTTCATTTTCCGCTCGAGTTGTGGGTCAAGACCGTCTACGAGTTTGCGGCCTCCTATCATCATACCGTGCTCAATCGCGACCATCTCGTGCAGGCTTTGGTGCCCCTGTATCGCGGTCGGCTCTTTTCCTTTCTGCTCGAGCACGCCGATTCTGCGACGGAAGTGATGGAAACCCAATCAGAGGCGCTGTGCCAGGAATTCGAACGCCAAAAACCGTATTTAGTTGAAAGATGGACCGCGAAACGTTGAGGTGTAGCCATGAAGGAAGTAATTATCCAGGGACTCAGCCAGGCTTACAGCAATCTTGTGCACATGTTTGCCGAATTCTTGCCGCGACTGTTGGTCATGCTGGTGATCGTCATCGTGGGTTTGCTCGTAGCGTACGTCTTGAAAATGATTTTGCGCGCCGTGCTGCACGTCACTAGGCTCGACCGGTTGTCGGAAGAGGCCGGCGCTTCACGCTTCCTGCGCATGGCAGCGCTTCCTTCCATGACGGAACTGCTGAGCCGCTCGCTGTTTTGGGTGACTTGGTTGGGGTTTATCTTGATCGGGATCAGCGTCCTGGGAGTCGCAGGCCTTCAGGAGCAGATCTCGAGATTGTTCTTACTACTGCCGGCGATATTCATAGCCATATTGATTCTGTTCGTGGGGCTAGTGACTGCTAATTTTCTCTCTCGCGCTGCGCTGCTCGCCGCGGTGAATGCCGGCTACACCTCGCCGAAGTTGCTGAGCTGGTCCATCCGGTTTGTGATTTGGGCCTTGGCCGTTTCCATGGCCCTGGAACAGGTCGGCGTCGCGCGGCAAACCGTGCTTGCAGCGTTCTCCATTGTGTTCGGGGCAGTCATGCTCGGACTAGCGATCGCTTTTGGTTTGGGCGGCAGGGAACTGGCTCGCGAGTTCCTGGAACGAAACCTGCGTGACAAGAAAAAGGAAAAGTACGAGGAACCTCAGCCCTTGTAAACCGCTCGCCGGTTTGCGTAGGGAACTTAGGTTGTTCCTCAGTCCCCGTTCGGCTTATCTGGTCGGTGCTTCTTAACCATCAAAAGGAGATTGTGGTCTTTGAAGGAGGCGGCAGCTGACGGCGGATCGACTTCCGCTGTCAGATTCGCGGCGAGAAAGATTTCTCGTTCGTCCTGTTTGGTCGGTTCCGAGGAATCCTGTCCAGCGCAGGCTTCCCTTGCGCGCACCAGGACGCGCGTTGGCCGAACAACAATTTGCAGCCCCTGCGCGAAAGCGTCTGGAATGATAGCGGTGAGCGTCACCCAACTTCCAGACTCGCGAACCTCCACGCCGGAGCGCAAAATCTCCGATTCCGCGCGCAACCAATTAGCCCCCTCATTCCCGGGCTCGCGTCCTGATTGCTCGAACAGGAGGTACGCTCGTTCGCTGATTTTTGCGTAAATCAATTGCTCGAGCTCTTCCGCCTCGCGTCCGTTGATGAAACTTGGAGTCGCCGAAGCCAGTGTAGGTCGCGATCTAAACGCTGTTCTTGTTGCAGGCATTCACCACCTCAACGCACGACTTCCATATGCGCGGACGAGTGAAATTGCTACCGATACAATAGATGGGCCCCCAGCTCTTAGTCGCTTTCGTGCCCCTTCGGTAGTTGTGTCTTGATGTCATATTTCTGATTCGCGCGCACTTCGATTTCCGTGTCGAACGACTAGTAACCCGGCAAGGTGATCTTGATGTGGTGTTTGCCTGGGCTGAGCAGCATGGCCCGGCCCGCGCCTCCAAATTCGTGCGCGTGCCCCGCAAACTGTTCGTCCACGAAAACCGCCGCCCGATCCGGATCAATCGCGAGCTTGACCTCCGCGCTCACCGTAGGGAATAGCGCCCGCGGATCCTTCGCCAGCGACACGCGCAAAGTCTGCACCGCATTCGGTTCGACGCTGATCTTCTGCTCCACGGACAGGTAACCCGCCTCGCGCACGGATATTTCGTGCTCTCCAGGTAACAGCAGCAGCTTCTTCGACCCCTTTAATTCGTTCAGGTATCCCACGTACTTGCCGTCCACCCACACGCCTGCCGTTTTCGCCGCTCCGTTCTCCGGCTGGAAGCGAACCTCTCCGAGTATCTCGCTATTCCGCGCCGCAACAGGTAGCGCCGCGGCACACAACAATGCCAGAAACACCTCTGTTTTTCGCATTCTCGAAATTCTTGCATGCATACGAAGCCCCCGCTCTCTCAAGATTTGGCCCGTTGAAGCAGTGAGATGCAGGTCGCCGACCAACCGTAGATATCTCAAGAGCGCTGTAAATTACTGTAAATAGAAGAGTTAGAATTCTATTCGATGGAAAGCTTAGTACTAAAACGTATAAATCTTACTCACTCTTCCAAGTCAACCTGAAACTCTCGGTCGTTCCTCCGCAACAGCCGCACGTACACGCCTGCTGGGCGCTGGCCCCGAAGACTCTCTCACGACAAACTCAGGCTCGATCGCGATTTCCGGTTCGTAACTTCCCTGCTTCTCGATGCGCTCAATCAC
>Ga0137391_10004416_pt1 | contig 10760 bp, 10 predicted proteins | sample 15con2h24BmetaG_FD_101399 | JGI IMG/M metagenome (GOLD analysis project Ga0137391, IMG submission 101399) | Vadose zone soil microbial communities from Angelo Coast Range Reserve, California, USA - 15con2h2.4B metaG | ecosystem: Environmental > Terrestrial > Soil > Vadose zone > Saprolite...
AAGAAGCACGACAACCCAAACGATAAGTGCACTCGCCGATCTCGTCAGAGACCCGAGGAGGAATCTAAATACTCGCGATTCGCGGACCGCATTCAACGAGACCCCCCTCGGTGGCGCAACTCTGTCGCCACCCACGCCTACATTCATTGCAACTCGCTTTGTTCGTACGCGTTTTTTGGATTGATCCGCAGGCTGCCGAAATTCGGATCTGCAATGCGCACCTGAACCTTGTGCCAACGTCTCCGATCGTCGGCAGCCGATGGGCTGAAACCGATTCGGTAGAGGCTACGCGTCGCGTTGGCGATTTTCTGAGCGGTTTCAGGTAGGTGCTTTGCACTACGTATATCAAAACTTAGACCGCCCGACGCCATGGCTAGACTTTGCAATAAGCCGATTCCAAAGCGATTCATACTGAAAGGACGGTAATGAATGGATATCCCGTAGAGCTGCACGCCTCTCTCGCGCACTGCGTTCATCAGTTCAGACGCGTGCCGGCTGTGATTCTCGCGGAAATCTGTGATGACGACGACTGCTTTTCGCGGGTTGTGAGCACCTCGCATCATCTGCAGCGCTTGCCATAAGGCATCGTCCAGGGCGGTGTAATCCGCTGCGCGCCCGGCTACTAGCTTGCTCATGAGCGGCGTGAAATCACGCGTGAAATCGTTGACAACCTGAGGATGGCCGGAAAACGTGAGGAGTGCCGTCTCGTCGAGCGGACCGGCGGAGGCCGCGAAAAAATTGCGCAGCGCTAACCGCGTTTGCTCCATACTCGATCCCATGCTGGCGCTCGCATCGACAACCACTACCGTGGACATAGGGCGTTGATCCGGTTCGAAGGAAACCACGGGACGCGATACGCCGTTAGCGAGCACGCGAAACTGGCTGCCTTTTAGGCCTGAAATGGCTTCTCCTTCGTGGTTGGTGATAGTTACAGGCACGACGACGAGGGACGCATTGTTCCGAAAACCGGCATCCGCTGCCGACATCCTAACTGCCGCGACCCAACCTGAAGCGGCGAAGAGGAAAAGGATAGCGAGGTTTCGCGTCCTGGATTGGCTTAGTAGTTTCTTTTTCATCTGATCCTTGCAGGATTCTTTCAGCTCATCCATTGAGGATTCTGCGCGGTACCGTCGAACTGAGGAGTGGTCTTGAACGGCTCAAACTGTCCGCTCATGGCAACATCCTTCGTCTTCGCGAGCAATGCCGATACTTCGGCGGAACTCATGGGCTTGAAGGTGCGAGCCGCTTCAATCGCTTGATCAAGGATCTCCATGCGTTCACAACCCGTAATCACTACTGACGTCGGGAGGTTCAGCGAGTAGTGCAGGCACTGCACGGGTGTTACGCGCCCGCTTTTCAGGATGTTGCCGTCCCCCATGGACTTCATTCCCAACACTCCGATGCCCTGCTCCACCAACCTCGGGAGTACGTTGTGTCCGAAGCTGCGGAAGTGCGCATCCATGACGTTAAGCGGCATTTGGCAGGTATCAAAATGGAAACTATGCTGGGCCGCCGCCTCCAGCATCCGGAGATGTACGAGTGGATCCTTATGGCCGGTGAAGCCTATGTAGCGAATCTTCCCGGCCTTCTTTGCCTCCATCAGCGCCTCAAGCGGGCCGTTCGCAGCAAAGAACCGGTCGGCATCTTCCAAGCGAATGTTTTCGTGATACTGGATGAGATCGATATGGTCTGTCTGCAGGCGCTCCAATGACTCATTGATCTGTCGGGCCGTGGCGTCCTTGGTGCGCCCGTCGAACTTGGTCATAAGGAACACCTTTTGCCGGAAACCATCGCGCAGCGCAACTCCCATGCGCCGCTCGCTTTCGCCGCCGTGATAATCCCAACAATTGTCCATGAATGTAATTCCGCGATCGATAGCTCTGCGGACGATCCCGATGCCGTCCGCGGGGTCCGGCGGATGCCCTATGTGATAACCGCCCAGCCCGATCGCGGAAACCTTTTCGCCCGTCTTTCCCAAAGTCCGATAGATCATACCGTTCGATGTGTTCTGGCTAGTGGCAGCCGCACCGATCGCGGCCAGCGTCCCCAAGGCCACTCTCCGATTCATGGTTCGCTCCCATCGCAACCATTCACGTGCAATTCGTGCGCCAGAGTCTCAGCCTGTAAAAAGGAGTAGTTCGACGTGGTGCAGTTCGTTGTCAGACCATGGATTTCGCGCTCAATTCGGGTGAAGGACTAGCAGTCTGCCTTTTTTCTCCAGTACACATGGGTTGCCCATTGCCAACTGCTTCTGATGCTCGGTCAACCGACTGCGGGCCGAATATGCCTGCAAGTCGCGCCAGGCCTCGTAATGTCACGTCTTCGACAGATGAACACGGAGGTGTCGCCCGGTCGACTAGACGCTGATACCAAAAGAAACGAAGAACAGCACAAATGTCGAGTCCTACGCGGTCACTGCACGCGGACGGCTTTTGGAATAGAAACTGCACTTGATCGAGGTGAACCACAATATGGCCACTACAACAAGAGACACGGCGGAAGCAGCCTCGATCGGAAGTGTGATGGTCCCCGACAGTAAACTTGCTCGGGAAGCAACGGAGTTGGTGCGCGACACCGAATCTCCGTTGCTGTTCAACCACTCGACGCGCGTGTACTACTTCGGCTCGCTCGCGGGAAAACAGCGGGGACTAAAGTTTGATCCCGAGCTGCTTTACGTTGGCGCGATGTTCCACGACATGGGATTGACGCCGCGGTACAGCAGTAAGTCGGACCGGTTCGAAGTGGATGGTGCGAATGCCGCGCGAGCCTTCCTTCGCCGGCACAACATCTCTCAGGAGGAGATCGATACGGTGTGGACAGCGATTGCATTACATACTACCCCAGGAATTCCACAGTACATGCATCCCGTGGTTGCGCTATTGACCAACGGTGTCGAGATGGATGTTCTTGGAATTGCCTACTCGGAATTCTCAGCCGCCGATCGCGACGCGATCGTCGCTGCGTATCCGCGTACCGCGCACTTTAAGGAAGACATCATCCAGACCTTTTACGACGGCATTAAGCACAAGCCTGAGACGACATTCGGAAATGTGAAGGCAGATGTACTGGCGGACAAAGATCCACGGTTCCAGCGCACGAACTTCTGCAGTGTCATCCGCGGTTCGCAGTGGAAGGCTTAAAGGACTTCAGAAAGCGAGAATGCATCATGTCAAAACCCGAACGCTTTACCAATGCCACCGGTGCTCCCGTAGCGGACAACACAAATATTTTGACAGCCGGCCGCCGCGGTCCGGCTCTGCTCCAGGACATCTGGCTGATCGAGAAGCTCGCGCACTTCGATCGCGAGGTCATTCCTGAGCGTAGGATGCATGCCAAGGGCTGGGGGGCGCATGGAACTTTCACGACGACTCACGACATCACAAAGTACACCAAGGCAGCGCTTTTTTCGAAGATTGGCAAGCAGACGCCTATGTTCGCTCGATTTTCGACCGTCGCTGGAGAACGCGGGGCGGCGGATGCGGAGCGCGATATCCGCGGGACTGCAATCAAGTTCTACACCGAGGACGGGAATTGGGACATCGTCGGAAACAACACTCCAGTCTTTTTCTTCCGCGATCCTCTACGCTTCTCCGACCTCAACCACGCCATCAAGCGCGATCCCCGCACCGGTCTTCGGAGCGCTCAAAACAACTGGGACTTCTGGACTCTTCTTCCAGAAGCGCTGCATCAGGTCACCGTCGTTATGTCCGACCGCGGAATTCCGAGGTCCTTCCGGCATATGCATCTATTCGGAAGTCACACCTTCTCGATGATCAATGCCGAGAACAAACGCACCTGGGTGAAGTTCCACTTTCGCACACAGCAAGGTATTGAGAATCTCACGGACGAAGCGGCTGCGGCGGTTGTGGCCAATGATCGGGAAAGCAATGGCCGGGACCTATTGGAGGCAGTCGACCGGGGAGATTTTCCGCGCTGGACGCTGTTCATCCAGGTGATGACAGAGGAACAGGCCAGGACCCACAAGCACAATCCTTTTGATGTGACCAAAGTCTGGCCGAAGGCTAACTACCCTCTGATCGAAGTGGGCGTAATGGAGCTCAATCGTTATCCGGAGAACTATTTCGCAGAGGTGGAGCAAGCCGCCTTCTCCCCGGCGAACGTGGTTCCGGGAATTGCCTTCTCTCCTGACAAGATGCTCCAGGGCCGCCTCTTCTCTTATGGAGATACCCAGCGATACCGCCTCGGCGTGAACTTCAATCACATCCCTGTGAATGCACCGAAGTGTCCATTCCACTCCTATCATCGCGATGGCCAGATGCGCACGGATGGAAACCTCGGAGCGACGACGACCTATAACCCGAATAGTCAGGGATTGTGGGACAACCAACCGGAATACGCCGACCTTCCGCTCGCGCTCGAAGGCGACGCTAATCACTATGACCACCGCTTAGAGGATGATCACTGGGAGCAACCGGGCAATCTCTTCAGGAAGATGACCCCGGAGCAAAAGCAGTTGCTCTTCGACAATACGGCGCGCGCGATTCATGGCGCCTCTCAGGAGGTTCTGGAGCGGCATGTAGCGAACTGCAGACGAGCCGATCCTGCCTATGGCGAGGGTTTGGCAAGAGCATTGAAGCTGAATGTCTTAACGACCGCCTAGAGGCGGTTTCTGAGAGCGAAATTAGATCGTGTAGGTATTTATTGGAGTGAACATTTTATGGCAAACAATCGTGGAGTTGTATACGTCAGACCGGGACAAGTAGAGGTATGGCCGATCGATTTTCCAAGATTATCGCTGGGATCACGGAAGTGCGAGCACGGCGTGATCCTAAAGGTAGTGAGCACCAATATCTGCGGTAGTGACCAACACATGGTACGAGGCCGCACTACAGCTCCTGCCGGTATGGTCCTGGGACACGAGATCACCGGCGAAGTCATTGAGAAAGGCAGGGACGTAGAGTTCTTGAATGTGGGCGACCTAGTTTCCGTTCCTTTCAATATCGCGTGCGGACGCTGCCGCAACTGCCGGGAAGGCAAGACCGGCATCTGCTTGAACGTCAATGGTGATCGGGCCGGGGCCGCTTTCGGCTACGTCGATATGGGTGGATGGGTTGGCGGACAAGCCGATTACGTGATGGCGCCGTATGCGGATTTCAACCTCCTCAAATTTCCTGATAAAGACCAGGCTCTGGAGAAGATTGAGGACCTCACGCTGCTTTCCGACATTTTCCCGACGGGCTACGATGGAGCGGTAAAGGCGGGAGTCACGACCGGATCAACGGTTTACGTGGCTGGCGCCGGTCCTGTGGGGCTTGCCTGCGCCGCCGCATGCCAGTTGCTGGGAGCCGCAGTGGTTATTGTTGGCGACATGATTCCGGAACGGCTTGCCCAGGCGCGAAGCTTCGGATGTGAAACGATTGATTTGCGCGAACGGGTTCCACTGGGGGATCGCATCGCCCAGATCGTGGGTGTTCCCGAAGTCGATTCGGCGGTTGACTGCGTGGGCTTTGAAGCGAAGGGCCAAGCCGAGCAGGCTGGAACCGAGCAACCTGCGACTGTGCTGAATTCGCTGATGGCGGTGACGCGGGCCGGCGGAGCGATCGGCATTCCCGGACTGTATGTCACTGACGATCCGGGAGCCAAGGACGCCAATGCGAAGCAGGGCGTTTTGGGTCTGCGGATTGGTCTTGGCTGGGCTAAATCCCACAGCTTCGGTACGGGTCAGTGTCCCGTGCTCCGTTACAACCGGCAACTCATGATGGCCATCCTGCACAACAAAGTAGCCGTCGCGAAGGCGGTGAATGTCACGGTGCTGCCCTTGGAGGATGCGCCGCGAGGATACAACGCATTTGATAAAGGCGCTGCGGAGAAGTTCGTACTGGACCCGCACGGGATAGTAAGATCACGTCGAGCCGCCGCGGAGCTTGTGGAGGCGCGAAGCTAAGTTTCGCGCGAGTCAGTATAAATTCGCAAGGGCGCCGGGAGCGATCATGTGCCTACGCCTCTGTGCGACTTGACTTGCTTATTTATGGCGTTGACGGGTGGTTTGTTGGGCGACTGGGGTGCCTCGAGTACACGGTTTGAGCTACAGTGTCGCAGAGGGTGTGGTGAGCCGACCTCGGCCAATCGGCTCCTGAGCACGACGTTCAGGCCGGCAACACCACTGCTGAGATCTTGCGAGAGCTATCCTCCCGAAATACTCAACGATCAGGGTGAAACGGCATTCCGCCATGCCCCGCACTGGCGGGTTCTGGAGTGCGTAGATCTAAATTGACAACAATCGGGTCCTGACCGTCTCTCACAACTACAGCTTCGCAAGTCTCGTCTGGGCTGGCATTGATCTCCTGGTGCGGCACGTAAGGTGGGACGTAAATAAAGTCGCCCGGCCTGGCTTCTTCGTTGAATTCCAGCTGATCGCCCCATCGCATTCGAATTCGGCCTTTTACCACGTAAAGGACCGTCTCCAGTTCTCCATGATGATGCGGTCCAGTCTTGGCATCCGGTTGAACCACCATCGTGCCGGCCCACAGCCTGCTTGCGCCAGCCCTCGCATGCGTAATTGCAGCGGCGCGGGTCATGCCCGATGTCTGCGGTGTATTCAAATCAAGTTCATCTGAATGTACGATTTTGACTCCGCGTTTTGCCCAATCCATTCGTAACCTCTGCTGAAGCTGTGCACTTTTGCTGCCGCGAGGTCTCGCGCTGAGTGTACAGATCCGGGAGTCGAACGTCTGCGAATCCGAGCTGGGATCGGTGACCACCGGCTGACATCCAGGTCTGTATTGCGACGCGGCAGTCCCCTTGTGTCGTGCGATCTACTTGATTGGCGAAGGTTGCATGATGGTCCGCCGATTGCTATATCCGTTTTCGTCCGCACTCACGATCACCCGGAATCTACAAGTCTAGGTGACGTTTACTCATAAGGAGTCTATATGCAAACTACTCAAGACGCACTCGGAACGCGCCGCCGGCACGCCCTGGCGACACCTAGTGACCTCAGATCCGAATCCGTCAAGAACATTACCGAAGCTCTCAATGCGTTGCTGGCCGATGTATTTACACTTTACCTGAAGACCAAGAATTTTCATTGGCACGTGAGTGGACCCCACTTTCGCGACTACCACCTCTTACTCGATGAGCAAGCCGGCCAGATGTTTGCGATGACCGACGACATCGCCGAGCGCGTGCGCAAGATCGGCGCCGTCACCATTCGGTCGATTGGGCAAGTTACCCGCCTGAAACGCCTCAGCGATAACGACGCGGACTATGTGGATCCCCTCGACATGCTCGCTGAACTGCGCGAAGACAACCGGGCGATGCTCGCCGGCATGCGTGAAGTTCACGACCTGTGCGACGGAGAGAACGATGTAGCCACGACAAGCCTGCTGGAGAATTGGATCAACGAAACGGAGCGACGCATCTGGTTCCTCTTCGAAACCGGGCGGACGAGATAGTGGCGCGAGGTTGAAACGGCGTTACAGTTAGGCCATCGTAGGGGTGGTAGACGCCATGGCCGAGCTGCCGCACACGCAAATCTCCTTTGGAACCGAGTTTCTAAGGAGAATCCGGGTGTTGATCAGAGACGGTTTCGCCTGGGCATGCGGAGAGGAAGATGCGGACGGCATATCGGTTATTCACCGAACAATTGAGGTTCGAGTCGCACCTGAACGACATGCCTCGAACAAGCAGCCACAGTATTACGGCCGCACATCGATCACCGCCATCAGGCCGCCTCCCCCTTGTGTCTCGACATTGTTGTTGGTTGTATGGTGACCGATATGGCAATGGATTAGCCATTTTCCCGGATTCCGCGCGGTCCAGATGACGTCGTATCGCTGGCCGGGCCCGACGTTGACCGTGTCCGCCTCATATCGTGCAGAGAGCGGTAGCGTATTGCCGTCCACCGCCACTACCTTGAATGGTCCGCCGTGGATGTGCATCGGATGTATGAAGCCATTATTCGAGCCGATGAAACGTACCTTGAGCGTTTCACCCACGCGCATTGGAATCGTGTCGGTGCCTGGATAAGCGCGGCCGTTGATAGTGAAATAGTTTGGCTGGCCGCCGTCCATCGGCATCGCCGGGTAAGTAAGCCCTTCACGCACAAGCCACTCTTGTAGAAGAACCGTGTACTCGTGATCGGCCTCTAGGCTGGGATCCTGCTCGACAGGGTCAATAATCAAGGCTCCGTACAAACCTAACCCTTGCTGGCGATCGACGTGATCGTGAGAGTGATACAGGTAAGTTCCGGATTGCACGGCTGTGAACTCGTAGCGATAGAGGCCGCCGCCAGTCGGGATCGGCTCCTGAGTGATGTGCGCCGGACCGTCCATAATGTTGGGGAGAATGAGTCCATGCCAATGCACCGTTGTGCTTTCAGGCAGGCGGTTCGTCACGTTGATTCGTACGCGATCACCCTGACGGAAGCGGATTCTCGGTCCTGGGACTTGCCCGTTGAAGGCGTATGCGTTCACGGTGATACCGGGCAGAATTGTCCACCGTATGACCGAGGTATCGAGATCGAAAACCTTGACGCCGTTCTCGATATGCGACGCCAACTCTCTGTCACCATGCGCATCCAAACCGTAAGTGTGGACGACATTACGTGGATCGACGGCGGCCATGTCGATCATAGCTTCCGCGGGTGTGTCGCGATCCATGATCATGCCGGGTGGCATGATCGTACCACCCACGTCGCGGGCCGACAGACGAAGGTTTATCCAGTTGGCGGGCGCTATCATTCCGGTTAACAGAGCGAGCACCGAAACGCTTCCGACTGCGGCAAGCTGCGCCCGAGTTACACCCAGTTTCATCTGGTGACCACCGTGCATCTGCGCATCACCGTGTGGATGGCTATGAGTTGAAGACGCAACGCTAGCGGCAGGCTTGCGTGCCGTCATCAGCCCGTGCTTGAGGCCACCATGCACCATCCATACGTTGGCCGGATAGGCAGTCACGAAACCAACCATTACTCCGAGCGACATCGCGCCCCAGAACAAAAGCTCGGTTGGCTCCATGGCGCGCATATCCCGGCCCATCATCAAGAAGCTCATCGCTGGAGCCATTCCGGCCATCATGAAATTCATGCTGATCAATTCGGGAAGGAAGGTTTTTCGGACATTGTGCCAATAGGTCCCGCCCATCATCGACCTCATGAACAGCGATTGAAAAATGAAGAGTCCAAAGGCGAACCCGGTGGCGTACTCGACAATCAGATCGAGCCACATGGGCAGTCCGAGCTTTGCCGTGACCGCTGCCGCCAGAATGATTCCCGTAGCATCGCCAGCGACGCAGTGAATCGTTGACCCGACACCTTGTTTCCACAACGGCTTGATGAAATCCTCGTGCTCGCCAGGTCGCGGTTCTTTGTCCGCTAGAACGTACAGCAAGACTCCGAGGGGTCCCATGTAAAGCGTGACGAGGATAAACCCCCACTTCATCACGGTGGGCTCTGGATTATTTCGATATTGATCCCAAGCAACGTAAATGGTGGAAGCAGCCGCTAGCGCGAACCAGACAACGAGAAAGTAGTCAATCGGCCGGATCAAGTTTTTCCTCTCAGGGCTCTATCGCACCCGGCTTCCTCATTGCACGTACGTCGCCACCGACCACCTCTCAATCGAACTCAGTCCGACTGCGTATTCGGGTTGGAGGGCTTCTTGAAGATCACCCGGCGGCAGCAAATGAAAACGCCTGTGGATGCTAGGACAGCAGGTACGAGTCCTAAAAGAGCCCAAACAGCCTCGGCAAACCAGCCGAACCTGCCAAAATGCAACTGAGAAAGCCAAAACAGGGCTTGGTCCGTGAAATGGTCAGCGGGATCGAGTAGGTAGAGTAGGTTAGAAAGTTGTGGAAAAGAAAAATAGATACCGGAGATTCCCCACACCAGAATAAAGACAAAACACCAAAACCCGAGCGCGCTGTGCAAGTCCCAGCCGATCCGAGCAAAATTCGCTCTCCAGTTCACCGTCAGGCTGCGTCGCCAATTCCTAATTCCCGGCCACCATGTGATCGCTCCCGTCAAGCAAAGGGACGTCAAACAGATTGCGCCAACGCCATTCAAGACGCGGCCAAAATGACCGGATAGCAGATTCTCATGAAGGTCCACGAGCCACTCTACGGAGAACCATCTCGACAGTTCGTTGCGGAAAACAATTATGCTGCCGGTCACGCTCATCAACACAACGTACGCGCCCACTCCCGCGCCGACCCATAGATGAATCTGGAAAAATGCCTTTCGCACCCAAAAACTCTCGGGGTGCTGTAACCATCTTTGCCACACCGTTTGCTGTACTGGCACCTGTTGGGTCCGTCTCTCCGTTTGATTCTGAATTTCCATTCCGTCCTCTCCGTCAAAGACGCAATCGTTCAGCTAATGCCGGATCTGTGTTCAATTGGGCTGATTCGATGTCTACGAAAGGGATTCCGTTTCGCGATTAGCCGGACATTCTGTTCCCCGTGCGCTGCCTTCGTCCAATTGGACAGCACTACAGTACTTCATGAACCAAAACTCATTCTCTAAGTTTCTGCCTGACATCGAAGCCAGACTCCCGACCCCATCGAACAAATTGATACTTAGGCGCCTCCATCCAATCACGTATTTCCGGGCGGAGCCACCATGCCACTACGAACCCGAGGGCAATGAGGGTCATCGTCGTCACCAGAACGTTGAACATATTGCTTTATTGAATCGGCGATTCGTACAGCGAGTCGAGGTACGCGACTACCGCTTCTCGCTGAGCGTCGCTCATTTGTACTTCCCAGGGCGGCATGGCCGTGCCCGGAACGCCTTCTTTCAG
>Ga0137391_10004418_pt1 | contig 10758 bp, 8 predicted proteins | sample 15con2h24BmetaG_FD_101399 | JGI IMG/M metagenome (GOLD analysis project Ga0137391, IMG submission 101399) | Vadose zone soil microbial communities from Angelo Coast Range Reserve, California, USA - 15con2h2.4B metaG | ecosystem: Environmental > Terrestrial > Soil > Vadose zone > Saprolite...
TCGACAAATTGTTTGCTCTGACAGACCTCGCGGCGACGCTGCGAGTGTCCAATCGCCGGCTGACCACGGCGATGGAGACGCTCAGCGAGAAAACCAAAGCCTTCGACGCCGATCTGGATCGCCTCGCCACTTACGATAAGCAGGCGGCACTGTGGCTGCAGACGGGACGTGCGCGCGACGCGCCGTTGACTCTGATCGCGCGCATCGAGGCCATTCCGAAACGAAGCGAGAAGCTAGCGCAGGACCTGCGGGCGAGACGTGATCAGGCGCTGGAACTGCTGAGTCGAGCCACGCGACTGTCGGCTCGAGCGAACGGGTTGCAAACCGAGGTCGGCGACCGCCGGTTGCGGCTCGAGGCGCAGATGCGCGTCGCGCACGGCGAACCGTTGTGGCGAATCGAGACCCGTGGCGCAACCATTGGTCGCATGCTTGAAATCGCGCGCACAGAGGCTTCGCAGATCGCCGATTTTGTAGTCGCGCACGCAGCACGTCTTTCTGCCCTTGCCGTCGGAGCTTTCGCGCTTGCGCTCCTGCTGGTCGTCTCGGCGCGAAAGAAACTCGCAAACGCGGAGGACACCGGCAACGGGGAAACACCAAGGCTGTTCGAAGCCCCGGCCACAGCGGCGGCAATGCTCACGTTGCTCACGCTGGCCTGGCTCGGCCCGCCGGGGCCTGTGTCCTTTTATGCAGTCGTCTTTTCGCTGATGCCGATTCCGGCTGCACTACTCGCTCGCGCCGTATTCGCTCACCGAGGATCGCTTTCGCTGTTCATGTTGACCGCGGTGATGGTTTCGCTCGGCCTGGTCGACCCGATCATCGATTCGCTTCCGCTTCAAGGTCGCCTGCTTCTGGTCGCGCAATGCGTCGCCGTCGCTGCAGGGCTCCTCGTCGATCTTCGGCGCGGCGCGCTGTTGCAGGCGCTGCGCTGGTCGCCCGTGACGACGCGGCGTGTGGCCATCACGGTCATCGTCCTGCTCACGCTTGCCGCACTGGCGGCGGTCGTCGGCTATACCGGTCCGGCGCTGGTGCTGCGCAATGCCGTGCTCGGAGCGGCCGGATTGGGGGTGCTGGTCGTCGTTGCAACGCACCTTCTCTACGGACTCGTAATCGCGTTGTCGGAGACCCGCGTCGCGCAGCGGCTACGGATCGTGAGTCACGACCCCGCATCCGTTCGGCGTGCCGCTCTGAACGCGCTTCGCTTCGTCGGCTGGATCGCGTGGGTCGTCGGCATGCTGATCATGGTCGGTCGACTCGACTGGGTCATGCAGCTCGCAGAAAGCATCGTCGACACCAAGTTCGAGATCGGCGCCGCGACCGTCTCGATGGCGGCGATCTTGGCTGGTCTCGCCGTGCTGGCGGGTACGTACCTGTTGATGAAGATCCTGCGGCCGCTCCTGGACATCGAGCTTCTGCCGCGGCTTCCGCTCGAGCATGGCGTCTCTTTCGCGGCTTCCGCCGTGATCCGCTATGGCCTCATCACCGCGGGCGTACTGCTCGCGATGGCCGCAATGGGGATCGATTTCACCAAGGTGACCCTGCTCGCGGGCGCGATCGGCGTAGGCGTAGGCCTGGGACTGCAAGGCGTCGTCAACAATTTCGTCTCCGGACTGATTCTGCTCGTCGAGCGGCCGATCGCCGCCGGCGACGAGGTGCAGGTCGGCGAGGCACTTGGTGTCGTGCGGTCGATCGGCGTGCGTGCGTCGATGATCCGCACGGCGGAAGGGGCGGAAGTGATCGTCCCCAACGCCGACCTCATCTCCAAGGCCGTGACGAACTGGACGCTGACCGACCGCAAGCGACGGATCGCTATCGACGTCGCCGTTGCGCGCGAAACCGAGCCGGAAACCGTGAGCCGGCTCCTGGAGACGGCCGCCGCGCAGGTGGAAGGCATCAGCGCGAAGCCGCCGCCGCGCGCCCGGCTGATCGCACTCGGTGCCGACCGTACCTACCGGCTGTATGCATGGATCGACGACGCCGATCGAAGTGTCGAAGTCCAGAGCGCGCTCAGGATGTCGATTGCAAAGAAGTTCAGCGAAGCGCACATCGAGGTCAAATGACTGGAAGCAGCGCGATCGTTGACTCGACCCGGGTCGCACGGGCGGCGGTCGCCTCGTGCGTGACGCAGCGGGCACTGCTCCACTCTCCTCCTCCGGGACTTGTCCGGTCTGCTGCGCTGGCTGCGCATCAGTCCGGCGCTTTCATTTCTTTCTACGCGGACTCACGGTAACGCGTACCAAGCAGGATTTCAAAAACCCGCAGGCAGATGCAAGACCACACTAACGCGTACGCGTATCTTGGCCGCTGTGAACCGGTCGGCAATCCGCTGTTCGGACGCAGGTCGTCGCCGTACTGGACCAGGGCCTCTCCGACCCAATCGACCTGCACTCGCAATGCATGCAGGACCACTGGAACGTCAAGGGAGACAACCTCATTGGGCTCCATGAACTCTTCGACAAGATGCACGCTGAGGCATCGGTAGGTATCACTTATGTCTCTCTACGCACTCGGCCTCAATCACTCGACCGCGCCGCTGAACGTTCGGGAGATGATCGCATTCCATACCGACACGCTGGGCGCGGCGCTGCGCGATCTCATCGGATCGCCCAAGGTCAAGGAAGCCGCGATCCTGTCGACGTGCAATCGCACCGAGGTGTACTTCCACGGCACCGAGCCCGCGCCGGTGATGGACTGGCTGGAAGGCTTCCATCGCCTCCCCAAGGCGTCGCTTGCACCGTATCTCTATACCCTGCCACAGGACAAGGCCGTGCTTCACGCCTTCCGGGTCGCCAGCGGGCTCGACTCGATGTTGCTGGGCGAGCCGCAGATCCTCGGCCAGATGAAGCAGGCAGTGAAGACTGCCGAAGCGGCGGGCTCGCTCGGGCTCGTTCTCAACCGGCTGTTCCAGCGGACGTTCGCGGTGGCCAAAGACGTCCGCACCCACACCGACATCGGCAGCGCATCGATTTCCATGGCGGCCGCGGCGGTGCGGCTCGCCGAGCGCATTTTTCCGTCGCTTGCGGATGAGCGCGTGCTGCTGATCGGCGCGGGCCAGATGATCGAGCTCGCGGCCACGCATTTCGCGGCCCGAAAGCCCAAATCGATCACTGTCGCGAATCGTACGCTCGAGCGCGGTGCCCAACTCGCCTCGCGCTTTGGCGCCGATGCGATCACCCTGAACGGGCTGCCAGAGCGCCTCGCAGAGTTCGACATCATCGTCACGTCGACCGCAAGCTCGCTGCCTATCCTGGGTAAGGGCATGCTCGAGCGCGCGATCAAGGCGCGCCAGCACGCGCCGATGTTCATCGTCGACCTGGCTGTGCCGCGCGACGTCGAGCCCGAGGCGGCCGAGCTGGACGATGTGTTCCTGTACAGCATCGACGACCTCGCCAATATCGTGAAGGACAACCTGGCCATCCGCGGCGATTCGGTGCGCGAAGCCGAAGTGCTGATTGCGGAGCAGGCACAAGGCTTTCTGCGGTGGCTCGATGGGCGCACGGTTGTGCCTACGATCGCTGCGCTGCAGGAACATCACGATCGCTTACGTGCGACCGAGCTCGATCGTGCGCGCCGGCTGCTGACCGCGGGTACCGGTGCCGAGCAGGTACTCGAGCAGCTTGCCCGCGGGCTTACCAACAAGTTCCTGCACCCGCCGATGCAGGCACTCAATAACGCCGGCGCAGCCGAACGCGCCGAGCTGCTTTCGCTATTGCATCACCTCTATGACCTGCCCGACGCAAAATAGCGGCGTCTCGACATTACGCGCGATGTGCCGCATCGCAGGCGGGGCGCGCGCCGCGGCCGTCGTACTCCCGTAAGGCGACGAGCGGCTTCGAGGTTTCGGTTCGCGCGCCGCTCAGGATTGATAAATCATCGGCAGACGGATGCAAGATCGCGGTCCGATGCGAGCGTAATGTCGCGTCTGCGCAAAGTGTTTCCACTTTGGCTTTCAAAGGAGATTTGATGATGAAGAGATTAGCGATGGGCGCTTTGGTCAGTATCAGCATGCTCGGCGCGGGCGGTACGCTCGCTCAGGTTGCCGGTTCCACCACCACGGGCGTTGCGGTAGCGGAAATGCAGGAGGTCGCCTTGGGATGGAGCGCCAAGAAGCAGATCCTGGGCAAGACCGTATTTAACGAAGATCATGAAAAGGTAGGCAGGGTGGACGACATCATCATCGCCCCCGATCGGAGCGTGTCCTACCTGATCGTCGGTGCCGGCGCGTTTGTTGGCCTGGGTCGCCATGACGTCGCCGTCCCCGTCGACCAAATCGAGGAGCGAAACGGGGAAATCGTGCTTCCCGGGGCAACGAAGGCCGTCGTCAAATCCCTGCCGGGATTCGACTACTCGAAAAGCGCGAAATAGGCGGTTGCGGGAGTCAGGCATCGGGCGCAGCGCGACATCGCCGAACAGCGGCGTGCAAGATTTTGAAAGCGAGGTAGCCTGATGCAAGACCGTCCATCGCCGCGTTACTAGATTCATGTCCAGAGGCATACCCCTGAACAAACCGATACGGCGAATCGCGGTTGTGGGTACTGGCGTTATCGGCGCGAGTTGGGCAACGCTTTTTCTCGCACGCGGGTTCGACGTCACCGCGACCGATCCAGCACCAAATGCCGAAGCGAATCTTCGCCGCTACGTCGATACCGCGTGGCAACCCCTGGCAACCCTCGGGCTTTCCCCCAAGGCATCGCCCGAGCATCTCTGTTTCACCGCCGACCTGAGCCAAGCGTTGGCGGATGCAGACTTCGTCCAGGAAAGCGCACCCGATCTACGCGAGCTCAAGATCAAGTTGTTCTCCGAAATGGATAAGGCGACTCCCGCCGATTCGATCATCGCCTCAAGCTCGGCGGGACTGACGATAAGCGTCTTGCAGTCGGCTTGCGACCATCCCGAACGCTGCGTCATCGGCCATCCGTTGAACCCTCCCCACATCATCCCCTTGGTCGAGGTAGTTGGAGGAGCGAAGACTTCGCCGGAAGTCGTGCAACAGGCAATGTCCTTCTATGCCTCGATCGGGAAGAAGCCGATCCATCTCCGAAAGGAGGTCGTCGGTCACGTGGCGAATCGGTTGCAAGCGGCACTCTACCGAGAGGTGGCCTACCTCATCGAACAGGACGTACTCGACGTCGCCGCCGCGGATGCTGCCGTCTGCTGGGGCCCCGGGCTGCGCTGGGGCGTCATGGGCCCCAATCTGCTGTTTCATCTTGGCGCAGGCACAGGTGGAATTCAGCGCTTCATGGAGCGGCTTCCGGCCCCGATGGCCACTTGGTGGAAGGATCTCGGCAAACCTGAACTCACCCCGAAACTAAAGCAGACGATCATTGACGGAACGCTGGAGCAAGCCGGGGACCGCTCGGTCGAACAGCTGGCTCGCGAGCGAGACGATGTGGTGCTCGGGCTGATCCGTCTGCGCAGAAAGTTCGCCGAGGCGCCGGCTTCTCCAGCCCGCATCGTTCGATCCAGGAAGACGACGTGATCGTCGAAGGGCGCCAAGAGCGCGCGTTGAAGCTCAATTTCAACGCTCGTTGGCTCTGGGCTGCCTTGGTCGTGGTGCTGTCGGCCTGGATTCTTCGGAGTTTTTTCGAACCGCTGGTATGGGCATCGGTCATCGCAGTCGCCACCTGGCCGATCTACCGGCGCTTTGCGCAGCGTCTACCCGGACGCGTGGCCTCAAACGTGACGCCCCTGCTCTTCACTGTTCTGGTTTCGTTATTCGCCCTGGGACCGATGGTGTTCGCCTTCGGCGCACTGGTCTCGGAGGCGCACCGATGGATCGACCAGATCGTTATTGCGGACAAGACAGGGCTCGCCACCCCCGCTTGGCTGGAGACCTTGCCACTCGTCGGCGCCAAGCTGGCCGAGCGTTGGCAGGCGCAATTGGGCACGCCTGGCGGACTGTCGGTCTGGTTGCAGCGCGCCGATACCTCCGCGGCCCTTGGCTGGGCGCAAACGCTGGGCCAGTTCATGGCACATCATTTATTCATCGTTGTCTTTACCATCCTCCTTCTGTTCTTTCTCTATCGCGGTGGGGACGCGCTGGCAGTACGCGTCAACCAGTTGCTGCAGGACAGTCTCGGCGATCGCGGAGAGTCCTACGTCGAGCTGGCGATTCGCGCCGTGCGCGCGACGGTCAACGGCATGGTCGTGGTGGCACTCTTCGATGGCGTCCTGACCGGGATCACTTATGCGCTGGCCGGCGTGCAACGCGCCGAGGTCTGGGGTGCGGTGACCGGTCTGTTCGCCATGGTTCCCTTCGTGGGGTACGTCGCCGTCGCCGGTGTTGCCTTGGCACTCGCTGCGAGAGGCGCCGTATTGGCGGCATTGGTGCTTTGGGCGTTGGGGTTCGTCGTACTCTTTGCCGGAGACAAAATCGTTCGCCCATTGCTGGTCGGCGGCGCCGTCCGACTTGGTTTTGTCTGGGTCCTCATGGGCAGTCTCGGTGGTCTCGAGCTGCTGGGGCTGCTTGGACTGTTCGTCGGTCCCGTAGTGCTCGCATTGGGTGGCGCGCTGTGGCACGACTGGACAACGAACCGCGGTCGATCACGTGTGCCACGCGTGAGTGCAGTCAGTGCAGCAGTGAGCGAACATGCTTAGAACCGGCAAGGGCTCCTCCCTCGACCCTTTGACCTCTCTCGCGGCCATGGAAACGGTTGCCTGTCCGGATTGTGATCTGCTCCAGCGCATCCCCGAGCTTCCGCCCGGAGGAAAAGCGAGCTGTCCGCGGTGCGGCAAAACGCTTGCCGCTCGGCTACCCGACCCGCTCGACCGTCCGCTGGCGCTCACGCTCGCGGCCGCAATCGCATTCGTCATGGCGAATGCGATGCCGCTCATGAGCCTCTCGGCCGCCGGGCGCGAAGCGAGTACGACCATCATTGGCGGTGCGCAACAAATGTGGCTGCAAGGCCGCGAGGAGACAGCGATCGCAGTTGCGGCTTGCGCCGTGATCGCGCCGGCCTGCTACATCGCATTCATGCTCACGGCCCTGCTCGCGGCGAGGCGACCACCGGCCCCACGCTGGGTGGGCACCTTGCTGCAGTGGGCAGACCGGATGCGGCCGTGGTCGATGAACGAAGTAATGATGCTCGGCATCCTCGTCGCGCTAATCAAGATCGCACAGTTGGCGACGGTGACTCCAGGTATAGGAATGTATGTAGTGGGTGTCCTTGTGCTGCTCTTGTCGACGATCGCGGTCACCTTCGATCCGCGCGAAATCTGGAAGCGCGTCGCCTGGGCCGACGGCCGCAAGGCATCCCCTGCCCCGCACCCCGCCGCGAGCGCGGCAGCGGCACCATGAGCGCTACGGCACTAAGCGCCCTGCAAGAAGGACTCGTCTCCTGCGAAACGTGTGGTCTGCTGTCGCGACCCGCTCGTGCCGACCAACGGGGACGGTGTCCTCGCTGCGGCGCCGGGCTCGAGGGGCGTCGCAAGGAGTCCATCCAACGCACCTGGGCACTCATCATCGCCGCGGCGATCTGTTACATCCCCGCCAACATCCTGCCCGTGCTGACCACGCACACGCTCGTGTCGTCGGAGTCCGACACCATCATGGCCGGCGTGATCTACCTGTACACGTCCGGGTCGTGGCCGCTGGCGCTGATCGTGCTGGTCGCCAGCGTGATGATCCCTATCGGGAAGCTCGTCGCGCTCGGGTACCTCTTGATATCCGTACAGCGCGGCTCGGTGAAGAACAGCCGCGATCGCGTGCGCTTATATCGCCTGGTCGAGCTGATCGGCCGGTGGTCGATGCTCGATGTATTTGTCGATGCGTTCGTCGTGGCACTGGTGCAGCTCCAGCCGCTGATGTCGGTGGAGCCGGGTCCCGGAGTGCTTTTCTTCATGGCAGTGGTGATCTTGACGATGGTCGCGGCGCAATCCTTCGACCCCCGCCTGATCTGGGATTCCGACGGCGACGGGCGAGGCCGCAATGGCTGAGCCCGCCAATCTCGATGACCTCCCTCAGGCTACCGTCGTGCCGAAGAAGCGTGCGCGACTTTCGGTCGTGTGGATCATCCCGATTCTCGTTGCGCTCGTGGCGATCGGAGTGGCGATTCAGCGCATCTTGAACGAGGGTCCGACCATCACCATCGTTTTCAGGGCCGCCGAAGGTATTGAGGTCGGCAAGACCTTCGTCAAGTACAAGGATGTGAACATCGGCCAGGTGACTGCCGTGCAGCTCACCGACGACTACGGAAAGGTGGAAGTGAAGGCCAAGATCGCCAAGAGCGCGCAAGGGTTGATGGTGGAGGACGCGAAGTTCTGGATCGTCCGGCCGATCGTCTCCTTAAGCGGCATCTCCGGACTGAGCACACTGCTCTCCGGCAACTACATCGGATTCGATGCTGGCAAGTCGGACAGGAGCCAGCGGACCTTCACCGCGCTCGATGTGCCGCCGATTATCACCGGCCAGGCGGGACGTCAGTTCGTTCTCAACGCAAACGATCTAGGATCGTTGGCGATCGGATCGCCGATCTACTACCGCCGCCTGCCGGTCGGCCAGGTCATCGCGTACGATCTCGCGGCCGACGGTAAATCGGTCCAAATCAAGGTATTCGTCAACGCACCCTACGACAAGTACGTCACTAGCGAAACGCGCTTCTGGAACGCGAGCGGATTGGACGTGTCGGTGAATGCCAACGGAGTGGATGTGCACACCGAGTCCGTCGCAGCGCTGCTCGTGGGTGGTCTCGCGTTCGACACGCCCTCCTTCTCCTCTCAGGCCGCGGGCGCCGCAGCAAATAGTGTTTTCACTCTTTACCGCGACCGGTCCACCGCGATGAAGGTGCCGGATCCCGTCGCAAGACGGTATGTGCTCCATTTCCGCGAATCGTTGCGGGGGCTGGCGGTAGGAGCGCCGGTGACTTTCCTGGGATTGCCGGCAGGCGAGGTCGCGAGCATCGGCCTTTCGTTCGATGCTGCGAAGGCGGATATTCGTCCGCGTGTGGTCATCTCGTTCTACCCCGAGCGTCTGATCGCGAGCACGGAACAAGGGGCCAGCCTCCGTGCCCAGGACGAAGACAAGAGCAAACGCGACCTTTTGCTGAAGCGCCTGATCGAGGAACGCGGTCTGCGGGGCCAGCTTCGAAGCGGAAACCTCATCACCGGGCAGTTGTATGTCGCATTCGACTACTTTCCCAACGCGCCCAAAGTGAAGATCAACTTGAGCCCGGAGACCCCTGAGCTGCCGGTGGTTCCGGGCCCCGTCGTCGACCTCGAGGCGAAGCTCGCCAGTATTCTCGACAAAGTCGATAAGCTCCCGCTCGCGGCGATCGGCAACGATCTGAAGAAGGACCTGGAGGCCCTCGACCAAACGCTGCAGAACGCGAAACAGCTGCTCAGTGACGTCGACGTCCAGCTGGTACCCGAGCTAAGGTCGGATCTTGAGGGACTGCAGCGCACGCTTGCCGCCGTCGAGCGTGCGATGAACAGCGCTGATACGACGCTGCTCGGAGCGGACGCTCCGGCGCAGCAGGAGTTGCGCGCAGCGTTGCAAGAGTTCGCCCGGGCCGCGCAAAGTGTTCGCGCGCTGACCGACTATCTGGAACGCCATCCGGAGTCGGCGCTCCGCGGCAAGAGGCAACCGACGCGAGGAGCGAACTGATGGGCCGACTTGGCTTCCCAGTGCTGCTATGCACGCTCGTCAGCCTTGCCGCTGGCTGCGCGTCTACGCCGCCCTCGCACTTCTACACGCTGAGTGCTACTGCCGCGCCCTCGACGGCGGCGGCGAGCTCCCTCGTGATCGTGGTAGGTCCCGTGTCGGTGCCTGCCGTGGTCGACCGCCCGGAGATCGTGGTGAGTTCGGGCTCCAATGAACTGAAGTTGGATGAGTTCAATCGCTGGGCCTCGCCGCTGCAGGATAACCTCTCACGCGTCATCGCCGAAAACCTTGTCGCGATCTTGGGGACGCGCCGCGTAACGCTGTTTCCGCAGATGCCGAGCACAGCCGCGCAATATCGTGTCGCGATCGAGGTCCATGGCTTCGAATCGACGATCGGGACGTCGACAACGCTGGATGCGGTCTGGACCATACGGCGGACAACGGACGGCAGTGCCGAAACCGGACGCACTTCGGTGCGCGAGTCAGTGCTGAACAACAGTTACGACGCAATCGCCGCCGCCCATAGCCTCGCGGTGGCCCGCCTGAGCCAGGACATCGCGGACGCGGTGCGCGCACTGGATCGAGCCGCACCGTAATCGGGAGCTCGTCGCCATGGACGCAGGTTTACGCGGCGATTCTTGTGGCCAACTTTGATCGGTGCGCGGTAAGCCCGGTCGGCTGTCCGCTCCCGAAAACCTTCGTGACGGCCGGTGCCGACAGGAATATCTGCTGCAAAGGTTCGTCGACGGGAAGCGAATTAGCGAGCTTGAGAATCGTGATGCGACCGAGCTCGCGGTGATGCTCTGCCGATCCCAAGTCCCCGCTGCGCCCGAAAAGTTCGGCCGCGGTGGCATGGACGCACCAGGTAGCGAGTGGAAGGTCGGCTTGGTTAATTGCTGAGAACGCCTTGCCGATGCACTCCTGAGCGCGTGCCACGTCTGCGCCCGCCATGGCGACTCGCGCGTTCGTCTCCCAGGCCAGCGCCTGCCACGTGCGCTCGGCGGTGGCATGCGCCGCCTCGAGGAAGCGCGCCGCTTGCCGCCGCGCTTTCCCCAGATCCGCCTTGGCGAGCCAGACTTCCGTTAGAGACGACTCGAGCTGCAGGCGCCAGTACCAGTCGAACACGACCCTCTGCCGATCCATTTCAGCGCTTGCCGCCTGCA
>Ga0137391_10004421_pt1 | contig 10758 bp, 9 predicted proteins | sample 15con2h24BmetaG_FD_101399 | JGI IMG/M metagenome (GOLD analysis project Ga0137391, IMG submission 101399) | Vadose zone soil microbial communities from Angelo Coast Range Reserve, California, USA - 15con2h2.4B metaG | ecosystem: Environmental > Terrestrial > Soil > Vadose zone > Saprolite...
GTGTCGTTCGTATTCGGAAGACAAAAGAGTTTTTCGTACTCTGTCGGATAGATACACTGTCCGATGTTCATCTCAGGCTCAGTGAATACCTCGTAAAGCGTATCTCCCCCAGGGTCTCTAGGGCACAAAATACTCGTCGCATTACACTGGGAATCCATGTCAATGACGAGAACACGCTGGCCCCGGCGTGTTAGCGCATGGGCAAGATTGACGGCTACGGTGGTTTTCCCAACGCCTCCCTTGTTGTTCACGATTGAGATGATGTTGCCCACACGCTGCCCTCCTATGCAGTATCTAAACTAATAGACACCTGCATATTATGCTGCAACTGCTTCTAAGTCAAGTGGAAAAGTATGTAGATAGGATGTACATGGGATGGAAGTAATATGCATTTAGGTATGAGGGAGCAATCCCGAGAGCCTACGCGGCCTCTAGGGACGCATGCGTCTCACACGTCCCCATTCCATCTCTCATATTGTCCCAGGCGACCTCATTCCTCTCTCATTTTGAGAGACAATCCAGATCGAGCCCTGGACAGTGCGTACCGCCTTCCTCAGCGTCTGCACTGGCGGTGCGTCACGCGCCCAGCCTACAGGGCTGACTTCTTGGTACACAACTTGCATACAGATAGTCATACTTAAGTCATACTGCGAAGCCCTCTCTGTCCCGCAACAGGACAGCAGTCACCACTTCACGACAGAGCATGACAGCCTCCGTACCACACGCTCTAGGGAGCCGAAGCTATGCGAGTTTGGCCGGGGAATTCGTATCCGCTCGGGGCCACATGGGATGGCAAAGGCGTGAATTTTGCCCTGTTCTCCGAGCATGCTACCAGGGTGGAATTGTGTTTATTCGACACTGTGGACACTGACAAGGAGACGTACCGTATTCCCTTGACCGAACACACCGACCGGGTTTGGCACGCCTATCTGCCGGAGGTGTTACCCGGCCAACTCTACGGCTATCGCGTCCATGGCCCTTACACCCCCGAGCAGGGACACCGCTTCAATCCAAACAAGATCGTGCTTGACCCCTATGCTAGGTCGATTGGCCGTGATGTGCGCTGGGCTGACGAACTCTTTGGCTACTGCGTGGGCGACCCCGAGGCCGATCTGTCCTGCGATGAGCGTGACAATGCGGCGTATGCCCCCCTGGCTGTAGTCATTGATCCGGCTTTTACTTGGGGAGATGACCGCCCACCACGCACGCCATGGCACAAGACCATTATCTACGAACTCCATGTCAAGGGATTCACCCAACTACACCCGGATGTCCCGGAAAGGCTGCGTGGTACGTACGCCGGGATGGCATCTGAGGCTGCCATCCAGCACCTGATGCGCCTTGGTATTACGGCGGTCGAACTCCTGCCGGTACACCACTTTCTTAACGATCGCCAGCTCGTGGAACGCGGCCTCACGAATTACTGGGGCTACAACACGCTGGCGTACTTTGCGCCTGAGAGCCGCTATGCCGTGCCGCATCTGCCGCAAGATGCTGTCCAGCAGTTCAAAATGATGGTCGCCGCTCTCCACGCCGCCGGCATCGAAGTAATCCTGGACGTGGTCTATAACCACACAGCCGAAGGCAACCAGATAGGCCCTACGCTGTCACTGCGCGGCATCGACAACGCCGCGTATTACAAGCTGTCGCCGGAAGACCCTCGTTACTACCTGGACTACACCGGTTGTGGCAATTCGCTCAACATGCGCCATCCGCGTGTGCTCCAGCTCATTATGGACAGTCTGCGCTACTGGGCTACCGAGATGCGCGTGGATGGCTTCCGCTTTGACCTCGCGAGCACGCTGGCCCGGGAACTCTATGAAGTTGACCAACTCGGGGCCTTTTTTGACATCGTCCACCAGGACCCGATCTTGTCCCAGCTCAAGCTCATTGCTGAGCCGTGGGACCTGGGAGTCGGGGGGTATCAGGTGGGCAATTTTCCAGTGCTCTGGAGTGAATGGAACGGTAAATACCGCGATGTTGTCCGCCGCTTCTGGAAAGGCGACGGAGGTCTTTTATCAGAATTTGCCACGCGTCTAAGCGGCAGCAGCGATCTGTACCAGAGCGATGGGCGCAGGCCCTACGCCAGCATCAATTTTGTTACCTGCCACGACGGTTTCACGCTGCACGACCTGGTCAGTTATAACGAGAAGCACAACGAAGCGAATGGCGAGAACAATCAAGATGGGGCCAATGACAACAATAGCTGGAACTGTGGCGTCGAAGGTCCCACTGCTGATCCTGCCATTCAGGCCCTGCGTTGGCAACAAATGCGGAATTTCATGACGACCCTGCTGCTGTCCCAAGGCGTGCCTATGCTCCTAGCCGGCGACGAGCTCTGCCATAGTCAGCAGGGCAATAACAATGCCTATTGCCAGGACAACGAATTGACCTGGCTCAACTGGGAGCTCACTGAGGAGCAGCAGGGGTGGTACGAATTCGTGCGCTCGCTGACCCATCTGCGGCGCACCCAACCCGTATTGCAGCGCCGCAAATTCTTCCAGGACCGGGCCATTCATGGCGAGGGCATCCAGGACATCTCGTGGTTCGAGCCCTCAGGCCAGGAGATGACCGAAGAGGCCTGGAATACTGGGTATGCGCGTTGCCTTGGAGTGCGACTGGACGGTGATCTCATCGGGGAGGTGGACGAGCGCGGTGAGGACATTGTGGGCGATACCATGCTGCTGCTGCTCAATGCCCATTATGAGGCCATTCCTTTTACGCTGCCGGCGACGCAGGAAGGGGAACTGTGGGAACGTCTGCTCGATACCGCTGACCCCCAGGGCATGCCTCTGGCGGGCACCGGCGAGCAGCAGTACAAGCTTCAGGGCCGCGCCATGGCCGTCCTACGGGTGAGGACGCAGCAGGAAGAAGCGCCGTAACTCCTGATAACTGCCGCCGTAGAGGCAAACCAAGCTGTATGGAAGCAAGCCAACATAGGGCCCGGCAGTGGCAGGCATCAGACCTCAGGCAACAGCACCTACTCTCTCATATCGAGAGAACTATTCTTCTGTTTGCTTCATTTTGAGAGAAACCACGGCTTCGTGACGGGAAGCTGCACCAGCAATGCCGCACCCTGCGAGAAGATTTAAGGAGGGTATAATACGTATGGCACAAAGTTTGCTTATATATGCGAGTGCATTGTGTTCGCAAGCACGATGCGTGTTTCCTCCTTAGAAAGTCCCAAGCCCTCTATGCCAGGGGGGGCTTGGGCAGAGGAACGGTGCTTGTTCGCTGTCTCTCCTGGCCATACGCTCGGGAAGAAAAACAACCTGCACCGGGGGGAGCCTCCCTCTGAGCAGTGTATCTGGTAGAGTCCACAGGCACACCGCGGCATGAGGAGGACGAAGGCATGAAAGGCATGACCGGCATGCTACAATCGGGAGAGTACATTGCTACGTATGTACCACCGGTGCTACGACGCATTTCGTGGCCCGCCGTAGGCGCGGGAGTTGGCGTCGCATTACTCATCCAGCTCATACTCAGTATCCATGGTCACCTGCACCAGTGGCTTATAGGGGTGGGGGCAGGCATAGGCACCATGGATCCCACGCGCATCAAGACGCTCGTCACGGCTGATCTTGGGGGTATACCAGGGTTCTGCTGGCGGAGCCTCGGCCTCATCGCGCTGTTGATTGGTAGCGGTGTGGCAAGCCGTGTGGCAGAGGCCCCGTATCGCCATGAGGGCGTGCTGCATGGTCTGCTCACGTGGGGTGTGGTTATGCTATGCACCCTGTGTTTGCCCACTACGGTCCTTGGGAGTTTCATGAGTGACACACTTGGGGCACTAGGAGCGACTGCCCAAACCGCTTCACAGGCCTCCTTTGGAATGATGCCTGTGCCCGTCATTGGCGCTCTTGTTGCCATCCTTGGTGGCGCGATTGGGACGCTACGCAACTCCTAAAGCCGCCTGTGCCACGAGGAGCGCCACTGGACAATGCCCGAGGAGTTCTGCCAGCGCCAGCGTAGGTTGGCCGTCATCCGCAGCAAAGACCACGGGCTCACCCGTCAACACATTGCGCCAGTCCCAGCGGGAATCGATCCCGGGCACCAGGAGTCGGGTATCCTGCCAGACGGCCTCTCCTAGGGGTGCGTCGTGGGTTCCTGCGAGCAGCCCGCCAATCAGCCTGGGCACCGCCACAATCGCCGCACGATGGCCCTGACAGCGGCTAAATCCAATGACATACTGCCCCTTTGCCCCGCGTCCCTGCGCTGGGGTGTAGCTCCCCGAGGAGAACAGCCCAGGATGCATGCGGCGGCAGTTGAGGGCCAGTGTCGTGATGTAGAGCTTGAGGCGCCCGTCTTCCTTATGGGTGAGCAGCTCTTGTACCAGGGCCCGCCGGTCCTCCCCAGGCGTTGCGAGACGCTCCCGCAACGCCTGTAGCATGTCATACCGGCGCTTGTAGTCAACGGCACGACGATTGTCAGGGTCAACTAAACTCCAATCCCACAGCTCCGTGCCCTGATAGGTATCGGGTACGCCAGGGGCAGTGATTTTCAGCAGGGTCTGGGCAAGCGAGTTGAACAGGCCATAGTGGCTGAGACGCCGCTGAAACATGAGAAAATCATCCAGAAATGCCCCCTGCGTCTGGGTATCGAGGACTCGGGCTATATAGTGCTGTATCGCCTCCTCGTATGCCGGGTTGGGATTGATCCAGCTCGTATGCACCTTGGCTTCACGCAGGACCTTTAACATATAGGCCTGGATGCGTTCAATAAATATGGTGTATTCCTCCGGCGAGGAGGATTCGAGCGGCCAGGCTCCCAGCAAGGTCTGGTAGAATAGATACTCTTCGTTCGCATCGGGAACCGGTGCGTCATCGAGGTCGCGACGGTACTGGGCATTGAGGTCGCTCCAGCGTTGCAGGCTGGCCTGCCACTCGTGCGGGAGTTCCGACAAGGCGTTGAGCCGTGCCCGCACATCCTCACTACGCTTGGTATCGTGTGTCGACAGAGCTGAGAAGGCCCAGGGCCATTTCGCCTGGCGCTCCCGGAAGGTGCGGTGCAGTTCCTCTGGGGAGACGCCAAAGCGGTCCGCATCGCCACCCACTTCGTTCAAAGAGAGCAGACGGTTGTAGACATACAGGGCTGTATCCTCAAGGCCCTTCGCCATGACCGGGGCAGTCACCTGCTGAAACTTGCCGACAAAACGACGCTGCTCTGCCTGCTCGTCCGCGCTCGCCGACGCCTGGTATTGCAGCAGCAGCATATCCCGCACAAACGCAAACAGCTCGCGGCTCACAGTGGGATTGCGGCGTTGCGCCTGGGACACCGCCTGGTGGACAGAGCGCCGGTCGTCCGGGTGTAAGGCGTCGCTAGTGATATAGGAGCGATACACCGGGAAACAGGCAATGATCTGCTGCAACGCTCGTCGTAGGCTGTTGAACGTCAAATCCCGCGAGCCGCGATGCTGCTGTGCCAGGCGGTCAAGGCGGTGCGCCAGCATATACACTTCACTGGAGAGCGACATCTGCATGATGAGGTATTTGGCGCCATAGACTACCTCGGCAAAGGGACGCGGGTCTTGGGTCCACTCGCGGTAGAGACGTGTCCAGGTGCGGCGCTGCTCTGCATCAATAAAGAGACCATTGAGCACGTTGAGGAAGTCGTAACCACTGGTGCCGTAGACCGGCCAGTCCTCCCGGAGCATTTCGTACGCGCCAAGAATTTTTTCGACCACCATGTAGAGTGGTCGATACAGGACGGCCTCCGCCGTATTGCTGGCCTGGGCCAGCGCGGTGCCGAGGAGTGCGGTGATCTCCTCCTCACGGAGATCCTGGAACGTTGCATCGGTCTCACGGAGCCGATGCGCCATGTGGAGGACGTAGTGCTGCTGGAGGCGCTGGAAATACTGCTGCGGATCGTAGAGCCCGTCAGGATGATCGATGCGTACCCCGTGCACCTTGCCCTCGCTCAGCAAGCGCAAGATCAGCCCGTGGGTGGCGGTAAACACTTCGGGTTTTTCCATACTCAGCGCGGCCAGTTCGTTGATATCGAAGAAGCGCCGGTAGTTAATCTCTTCCGAAGCGATAGGCCAGTGACAGAGACGATAGACCTGGGCTTGCAACAGGGTATCCAGCAGATCAAAACTCTCCGGCTGGCCTGGCGTGCCGTTGAAGAGCACTACCGTGTCCTCAAGAAAGGCCCGCACCGACGGGTTCGCCTCGGTCAGCGCTGCCAGGCGCCGCTTAATGACTTCCTTTTCGCGTTGGCTCTCGGCCACTCTAGCTGGGTCAGTCTCGCTGCGCAGCGGCAGGTTGCGAATGGCGGTGAGAATGCTGTCATACTCTGCCAGTGGCTCAGGGGCCTCGCCCAGGAACGTGGCGAGTTCATCACGCCGATGTTCCAGGATGAGGGCATAGCTCTGGGGCGCAACCGGCAAACAGTGGTCAAAGTAGTGTATGGTAAAGGCTCCGGAGGCATACTGCAGGCGGATCTCCTCGGACTCCAGGGCCTCGCCATAGGCCTTCCCCAAGATTGGAAGCAACAGACGTTCATGCATCTCCACACGTGGCGAGTCATACCAGGCGATGTCGAAGAAGCCGGCATAGGGCGAGGCCGGGCCGTTTTCGAGCACATCGTGCCACCACTGGTTGGCGTTCCCCGCCACACCCATGTGGTTGGGCACAATGTCGAGCACCTGGCCCATGCCATGGAGCTGGAGGACCTGGCACAGCACCTCGTAGTCCTCGGCAGTGCCCAGCTCGGGATTAAAAGCTTGATGGTTCGTTGTATCATAGCCATGCGTGCTGCCGGGGCGGGCCTGTAAGAGCGGTGAGGCATAGAGGTGGGTAATGCCGAGGTCGTGCAGGTACGGCACTATCAGCAGGGCATCCCGGAACGTGAACCCAGCGTGAAATTGCACGCGATACGTCGACTCAGGGAAGTATTGCGCGGCCATCAGGGTCCGTTGTAGTGCTGCCAGGAAGTCGGGGCTCGGGTCCGACATAACTCTTTCCTCCGCCACGACGACTACCCCTCTTGGCCTTGGCGGGTATAGGGTCGCAGCACTATCGCGGTGTGGCCTGGCAGATGCCAGTTGTCTTCGTCCTCCAGCGGTGTCACGCCATCCCCGCCGTAGCGTGGGTCCTCACTGGAGCACAGGATGGTCCAGTCCATACCTCGGGTGGAGCCAACAACGGTTCCGGGGCCGGATCTAGATGCAGGTCACTCCCGAGATTCACCACCAGTAAGCGATCGTCACTATACACCCCAAAGAAGCGCAGCACAAACGCTTCCGGTCCCAGCACAGCGCCGTCCATACTGCCAGGGCGCTGCGGCCGAAACACCGCATCTGTCTGCCGCAACCGCAAAAGGTCGCGGTGCAGGACGTACATCTCCGCGTGGTGCTGCCGTTCGGACAGGTCGAGCTTCGAGTCCGCAAAGGTCTGAGGGTCGGTAGGGTTGGGCAGACGGGCCGGAAGGTGCGTTGCCCGCATGTGTGGCGATAGGCTTCGATGGTCACATCGTGAGCAGGGGGTGTACGCATGGTGACGGCTGTACACCACCAGCTGCGGCATGGGGAAATCCTCAAGGTCGACAATGCCCTCCGTCGGGGCTGGCACGTATGCACCCGGTCCGACCATGGTGTGCTCCCCTGCGCAAGAGAGAGTTGGGACCAGTAGTATAAAAGCGATCATCTACCCTGTCTAGAGCGATCTCAGAATCCGCGCTACAGTGTCAAACTCCGTGTCTTTATCAAGCGTGGTGTTGACAGGATAGACAATCCCCGCGGCATCTGCTGCTTTCTTGTCGTACATTGTGCCTGGGATTTTTGGTCTAAAATATACCAATTTGCCAGTCTGTTCGTTGACCAGTTACGATGTTCTTGTCGGTATGCGTCTTCTTTTTGCTACATTCCATCAGATTGAGCGGTGGACGGCTGCCCTCCTATGTTGAGGGCAGCTCAGCCCTTGATTTCCAGGTGATACACGACACGCAGTCGTAAGACAAGCCATAAAATAACGCCAACAATATCAATAAGCTGAAGTTTTACCACTCAATCCGGGGGAATCTGACGTTTGCCCTTGTGGCGTTGGAGAAGAAGCCTGGCTGCGGACCTTGACGTCGGACGTGTTGCCCAGAGCTGATGCGCAGTCGGGCAGCGGGTGCCAAGAAAGGAAAAATGCACGTTGCACACAGCAGAAAAGAGGGAGCGTATGAATTTCATTCTGTGGCTCATTATTGGCGGCATCCTCGGATAGATCGTCAGCCTCATTATGGGTACAGACGCGCAGCAGGGGGTATTCCTCAACATTGTAGTTGAGGTGATCGGCACTTTGCTGGCCGGGTTCTTGCTGACGTCGCTCTTTGGCGCTGGCACCATTAACCAGAACAACTGTAGCCTGCCAGCGCTCTCTGTGTCGCTGCTCGGAGCGATCGTTCTGCTGGCCAGCGTGAATCTCTTTCGCCGTGGCACGGTGCGCTAAGGGCAGAGAGAGTGTGGGTAAGCGGGGTACGGATAGAAACATGGAGGGCTCAGTTTTCCTATGACACACAAACGCCCCTTTGCTATTGATGTAGCCATGGCGCGCATCCGTGAAGCCATCCGTCCTTTCCCACAGGCGACGCTGTTTGCACTAGCTGAGGAGGGGTTCAGTTCACCGTTCGAGCTGCTCGTTGCCTGTATCATCTCTATCCGTACCCTAGATGCAGTCACCTTGTCCTGCGCACACCGGCTGTTTGCCCTGGCACGCACGCCGCTTACCATGAGCCAGCTCACCCCAGAAGCCATTGACGACGCTATCCACGCCTGCACCTTCCATGAGGCCAAAGCGCCGCAGATACACGCGATTGCGTGCCGGGTTGTGGCTGCGCATGGCGGGGTAGTGTTGTAGTAGTTATATCTACAGGAATACTCCCGGTGATGGTGGGCGTGGTCCAGTCGGGATGCCAGGTGACGGTGATGTTCAGGGCGGTCAGGGCGGTCTGTTTTTCCTCGAGCGTGAAGCGTGTGAGGTTCTGGCGGACGCGGGCGCAATAGGTGGCGATCGCGGTGGTTTCCAGGGTCAGGCGTTCCAGGCGCTCCTGATCGGCATCGAGCGCGGTCAGGGCCTCCAGGGCACTGGCGCGGCGGGTCTCCACCTCGGCGCGCTTGGCCTTGAAGTCGGCCAGGTCGATGGCGTCATCGAGATACGCCGCTTCCCAGCGGGTGAGGCCCCTGTCACACCGCGCGAGTTGGCGCTGGTACTCCTGGCGCTGGCGGTCGAGTTGGGTCTGCTCCTGACTGGTGCCGGCTTGCCGGCGGGCCAGCTCGGCGGCAAGCAGCTCGGGGTCGTTGAGGACCTGTTCTACCGCACTCCAGACCAACGTTTCCAGGGGGGAGGCGGCGAGACTGCGGGTGCCCGTATGCGGGGTGAAGCGCTCGTGCATGGCCTTGCGGGCACAGCGATAGCGCGGGGCGCCCGTCCTGTCCTGATAGCCCGACATCACGTGCCCACACTGGCCACACTTCAAGCGTCCGTCCACAAAGAGATAGCGGGGCGCGATGCGGTTATGCCGGCGCACGCTGCGGTTGCGCGTGGCCTGGAGCTGGGCGGCGTCAAACGTTGCCTGGTCGATGATGGCAGACACGTCCATGGGAATCCAGGCGGAGGTGTCGGTACGGCGCGCGCGGGTCTTGCGGTCCGGGTTGGTTGTGCTGGCGATGCGGGCGGATTTCCCGTAGTGCGCGGTACCCAGATACGCCTTTTGGTGCAAAATATTGGCAATGGTCGAGGCATGCCAGAACGTCGGGGCGTCGTTCTGGCGGGGGCCAGGCACGGGAATGCCTTCGTCGGTCAGGAGGGCGGCAATGCTGAGGGTCGAGTACCCATCGAGATAGAGGGTGTAGATGCGCTGAATCAGGGCAGCTTCCTCTGGGACCACGAGGAAGGCGCCCTCAACAGCCGTATAGCCATAGAGCAAGCGCCCGCCGGGCGTGAGGCCCTCGTGGGCCCGGCGGCGTGAGCCGTTGCGGGTGCGCTCCAGAATTTTCGCCCGCTCATACTCGGCAAAGACGCCGCGCATGTGCGTGAACATGCGGCTTTCCGGCGTTTTCGCCTCCTCCGGCATGGTGACAATCCGCAGCGTGACGCCGGCCTGCTCCAGTTCTTCCGCCAACAAGAGCTGATGCGCCAGACGACGAGAGAGGCGATCGAGGTCATACACATACATCGCCTGCACCAGCCCTTGCTGCACCAGGGTACGGAGCTGCGCGAGCTGCGGGCGGTTGAGCGACATGCCGGTATAGTCGTCCTGCAACATGTACGTGTCGGGAACGGTATAGCCTTCGCGCTGCGCCATGGCCAGGGTGGCGTCAAGCTGATACGGCAAGGAAAAGCCATGGTCGGCCTGATCCGTGGTCGAGACACGGGCATAGATGGCCGCAAGGCGCTGGCCATTGAGTTGAGGGGGCGAGGCTTGCCTTGCAGTTGTGCCGTTCGGTAAGATAGGACGTGACATGTTCATGCCCTCCTCATCAGGGTATGCTCATGAGATGGCGTCAGGGAGTTCCGGTCTCTGGCGCCATCGCCGTTTGTAGAGAACGTTCTGCTAACATCAGCGATATAGCCACTTCCTCCCGGTCAAGCCTCCCGGCCGTGCTCGCTCTGCTGCATCAGGCGGGCCAACTCGGTTTGTACCTCCGGATTGCGCGCCACGAACTGGTGGAACGCTGCCCCGTACGTCGCCTTGCAAATTTCGCAGGTTATTTGCGTCGGATCGTTAGTGAGGTATTGGTAGCCAACGACGTCTCTGCAGAGCGTATGGGTGAGCGGA
>Ga0137391_10004423_pt1 | contig 10756 bp, 11 predicted proteins | sample 15con2h24BmetaG_FD_101399 | JGI IMG/M metagenome (GOLD analysis project Ga0137391, IMG submission 101399) | Vadose zone soil microbial communities from Angelo Coast Range Reserve, California, USA - 15con2h2.4B metaG | ecosystem: Environmental > Terrestrial > Soil > Vadose zone > Saprolite...
GACGGTCCGAGTTCTTGGCCTTCTTGCGCTACGTGCGATCCCTCCATCCACCCCAGGTCCGCATCGCCATCGTGCTCGACAACTTCAGCCCGCACCTCTCGACCAAGAAAGACACCCGAGTCGGCAACTGGGCGAGGGCTAACAACGCTGGGCGCGCAAGTCGGCGATCCGGACGAGGTGCCGGATCGTCATGGCGACCTCCCGCCCGACCTCCGCACCTGGCACCTGTCGAGCCTCATCACATTCAGGCACGACCTGCTGCGGAGTTTAGACGAACGTCGGCAGCGGCAGAGGTTCAGGACGATATTGGCGATGCCCGCGCCGGACGCGGCATATATGTGCTCGGAGTGCGAGGCGCCGGCGGACTGGCACACCTGGGACGTCTCGCTGTGCCTGTATCGCGGCAAGCCCGAGCCAGGATCTCAGGCCGAAGCGATAGCGCGGCTGGTACCTGGCTGGTGGGAGCGCTGCCCCGCGAGCATGACATACCGGCTTGACCACATGTGGGGTCTCGATGCGCTGCCCGACTTCGACGGCGAGCAGTGGATGGCGATGCTTCCCGCGTTGCTGCGCGCATGGCTCGGCGTTGGCGGAAAGCCGAACAAGGAACCGATGCCCAAGTCGGACCCGCGTGCTGCGCTGGAGCGGCGGCTACGGCGGGCCGAAGCGCAGGCTGAGGAACTGCGCCGCCAGATCGCCAGCCTCCCGATACAGCGGACGGCGACGCGACGACGCCGGCTGACTGAGCTTTGATCTGGTCGGCTTTGTAAAGGTGGCATCGGGCGGAGGTGATCATGCCTTCCTCATCGACACCAAGGTCGTCAGTGCGCGGTGTGCTGTGCGCTGTGTCACTACTGTTCCGGCTTTCCGGTGATTTGATCAGTAAGGGCCTGGCCGGCAGTACGATCACCAAGTGCCGCAGTGCCTCGTAATCGCGCCAAGCTATGTCGACCTGTGGCCTCTGCGAGCTGTGCTCGAGGAACTCGACACCGGCATCACAACCACTGCACAGCTGTTGGTGGGGGCGCAGCTCGCCACGGTTCCCCTCGATATGTTCGACTTCGCGGTTGCGGTGCTTCCCGCCGCCGGACTCGACGGCACCCCGGCCACGACAGCTTCTGCCGTCTACCTGGAAGCGGGAATCGCGCTCGGTCGAGGGCTGCCGCTCATCGTGCTGACGGAGAACGCGGACACAGACCTTCCAGGAATCGGGGACCTTGCCAGCGATGTCTGGACGGTCGCCGGCGTGACGGATGAAGCTAGTCTCCGGCTGCATTTGAGTCTGTTCAGCAAAGTCCTGTCAACTCGTCGGCCAGCCGACGGTTCTGACCTACGCGCGGCATCGCCCCCGCCTGTATTGGCAGTTCCGCCAAGCGAGTCGATCGGGGTGCACCCCCAGAGGTTGGAAGACCTTGTGCTCTCCCTACTCCAGGCAGCCGGCGCCCTGGTCGAAGAGCCGCGCAGTTCTGGCCGCGACGGCGGGGTGGATGCAGCCGTACTCGTCCCCGGTGCGGAGCGTGCCCTTGGGCCAGTGCTCATAGAAGTCAAGGCGCTACGCGGCCACGGGCTTTCCACCGCCATACGGCAGCTCGCCACCTTTGTGATCGAGCGCGGAGCATCGCTAGGGCTGGTGGTGTACGACGGCCCTCACCAGGAACAACCGCCGCTGAGCGGTCTACCAGTCCTGGCTATGCAGGTCGACGAGTTGCGCCGGCAGGTCGAGAGCGGAACGCTCGGGCGCACGCTCATCCAGGCTCGCAACTCCTTCGTCCACGGGTCGCACCCGTGACGTTTGATCCAGCGGAGATTCGCCGTTATCTGGCCGACGCCCAGGCGGCCGCGACGTCGGATGCGAAGGGCAAGCTTTACGAGGAGCTGGCGAAGTATCTCTTCGAGGCAGTGCCGGGCTGCTTTGCCGAATCCAACATCACGAACGTGTTCCGCACCGAACAGGTCGACATTGCTGTCGGCAATGGCAAAATGCCGGACGGCTTGTGGCTCTTGCCGCATGTGATCCTTGTGGAGTGCAAGCACTGGGATGAGCCCGTCGATAGCGGCAGGGTGGGTTACTTCATGAACATCCTGGCTGGCCGTGGTGTCGAGCTAGGCATTCTGGTTGCGGCGAATGGCATTACGGGCAACCGCGACGACCTGACCAACGCGCACGCGCTCGGGCTGCACGGCTCACCGAGAGGGCTCAAGGTTGTTGTCATCACTACAGAGGACATAGCCAACCTGCAGACTGTCGCTGACTTCATAGAACTGTTGCACCGGCGGTATCTCCTCGCGTACGCCGCTGGAGCCATTGGCGTCCCGTAGCAGTGCCGATGCTTCAGCTCAATAAGCGCCAGCTCGACGTGCTCCGCTGGATAGCTGACGGCTGCCCAGATCGCGATTGGCCCGACCATAACCATAAGCTCACGGCGCGCTCGCTGGCAGGCCGGGGCCTGGCGGACGTCAGGCGCAAGAGGAAAGTCTGGACGGCCACGATCACGGACGCTGGCAGGTACTACCTCAAGCACGGGAAGCTGCCGCCCAGCCGGGAGTTCGACTACGAACTAGTAGAAAGGCCGGTCCGGCGCCTGCGGCCACCTTTGACTACGGACGCGCCGCGACTCGATACAACAGCCCGTGCAATGCGGCGGATCACCGCCCGGCCGAAGACAACCACGGTCAAGCAGACGAAGCGACAAATCAGGGAGACATACGTGCGCTATAAGGTCGTGGTCACCCGAGTGCAGGTGGCCGAACGCTTCGTCAGGGCAACCAGCGAGGAAGACGCGGCCGCCAAGGTGCAGGCCGAGTTCGACCGGCCGTACGGCTACTTCGGGTCATGGAAGACGACGAGTTCCGAGGTCGACGTAATTGAGGCCCAAGAAACGACTGTCATCGGGCCAGTGCACCTGTCGAATGAGGGACCGTACCTGCTGAGCATCAAGGACGCGGCCAAGGCGCTCGGCATCAGCTATTCGACGTTGTACCAACTGACGGCCCAAGGGGACATCGAGTGGGTCATGATCGGGTCGCGGAAGTACATCTCGCGCGAGTCCCTCATGGAGTTCATCAAGACCAACACGCACAAGGGGTATTACGTCGCGCGGTAAGGCGGCACGTGCAAGCGATTAGAGCAAGTTCCCGTCCTCAGGCCGCCTGTTGATGATCTTGCTGGTTGCTCGGTGTTTGCTTGCCCGCTCTTAATCCGCGGCTCGAAAGCCGCAGGTAGGCGCGCTAGTGTCGCGCCATACCGATGCATCAATGGTTTGGCAGGGCAGGCTCTCCTCCATCACCGCCCGTGCTGTACCCGCTCCGGCAGCGGCACAGCCAAGTCGGCGCTGACCGCGCTGGCCGGCCGCCTGCCGGACCGCTGACCGGCCCGGCCGGCTGCAGATCTCCGCGCCCGGACCGGGATCGGGTTCAGGCATCGCGCAGGCGCAGGAGCAGGCCCCGCGGCCAGCAGCGCGGCCGCGGCCCATCCCGCCAGCACGCGCCGCGCGTCCTCAGAAGATAACGGGGATCAGCATTTTCGTGGATTGCTGGTACTCCGGATAGGCACTGGGGAAGAGCCTGGTCATATTGCGCTCCTCCACGAAGGCGCTGTAGATGAAGTACCCGCCGATCAGTGCCACGGCGATCAGCCACCAGACGCTGACGGCGATCGCCGAGCCGATCATCGCCAGCAGGATGCCGGTGTAAATCGGGTGCCGGATCGTCCGGTACGGGCCGGATGTGACCAGCTCGGGGTCTTCCTTCGTGGACGTCGGCATTCCCCAGTTCCGGCCGAGGTAGATCCGCGCCCAGACGGCCAGTCCCAGGCCGAGGACCCAGATGGCGAGGCCGACGCCCCACAGGACCGGGTCTGTGACGTATCCGACGCCATGCCCCGTCAGCACCCGCAGCCGGACCAGGAGCACGACGACCAGGATGAGCACCACCCGGACGCCCGCGAAGCGCGCCCAGTTGCCCCGTCCCCGCTGTCCCCGCTTGGCCCCGGCGGATGCGGCGAACCAGCCCACCCAGAAGATGACCCAGCCCACGCCGATCACGACGTCAACCACTCGCATCGAAGTACCCCTCCGTGTCCGGATCGCCGCCAGCGCGCACGTACCGCCGCTGACCGTCAGCGTCGTCCCGGCGAGCTGTCCCGCGAATCACGCGGCGCCGGCCCGGTCGCGCAGCGGGATGGCGAAGTCGCTGCCGCCGCGCCTGCTGGCGTCGGTCACTGGCGCGGCGGTAGTCAGGAGGGTAACGCGCAGGCCCAGGTCACTGGGCTGCCGCTGCTGCTCGGCCGCCCAGGCCAAGGCCGAGTCCCCGGCGGCTTGCCACTGCGCCTCCGTCGCGTCCTGGTCCAGGTGAACGCACGCCTCCTGGTGCGCAGGCTCGGTGCGCAGGCTGAGCCCGGGGAAACTGGCGGCGAGCTGGCCGGCCAGATCCTGCGGCACCGGACAGCAGAACTCCACCGGGCCGTCGCTGTCCTGGTTCACTTCCCCGTAGTAGATCAGGAACGCGGCCCCGGCGACTCCTTCGATCCGGGGCACCGGCACCGGCTGGGCCTTGAGCATGCCGATGACCTCCTTGCCCAGGTCCCAGACTTCCTGCTGATTGCTGGCGTGTCGCAGCAGGCAGAGCAGGCTGCGGGCGGGCATATCGCGGACCTTGACCTCGTGCATGACGTTCCTTTTTCCAGTCAGGCGGTCAACGAGGTAGCCGGCCAGGTCCCGGCGGGCAGCATGATCGGCTTCAGCCCCTGACCAGTAAGCGCCGACGTGCGCCGCAGCGGCCTCCGGCTCCAGGCGGAGGATCAGCTGGATCTGCGCCAGCGGCACTCCGATCTGGCGCAGCGACGCGACCAGCCGAGCGTTGTCCAGCTGACCGGCGGCATACCAGCGGTAACCAGAGTCCGGATCGACCTGGGCGGGCGGCAGCAGTCCCAGCTCGTCATACAGGCGCAGCGCCTTGGGCGACAGGCGGGACAGCCTGGCGAACTCACCGATGCTCATCAAGTCCACGGACGGCTCCCTCGTGCCGGGCCGACGCCCGGCTCCCCAGACTGTGCGGCTTCCCCCAGGGGCAAGGTCAAATCAGCGGTCTGCCGCCCTGCCGAACAGCCCAGGCCGAGCAGCGGCACTGGCAGCACAGCACCTCGGGCAGCTCGCGGCCACGGCCTGATCAGCGTGCGTCGCGGCCGGGGCGAGCCACCAGCGGACGTGAGCCGGAACACCCCGGACCGAGGCACACTGCGGGCAGATCCGCGCCAGCGAGCGGCTAGACACACCGCTCCCTGGCCCCGATTCCCGTCCGCTATATGTCCGTGGACACCGCAACACGCCGGCGCGCAGCGCTACAAGGTGACACGCCACGGGACAAAGGAAAACGGCCCGCATAGCCGGGAAATCTCAGCTCACGGGCCGTTTCCGCAGATGGCGGCAGTTGCAAGGTTCGAACTTGCGTAGGCTGAGCCGACGCTTTACAGACCGCTCATCATCAAGAGTGTCAGTCCGCCTCGGGCGTCTCCATACGGAGGATCTAGCGACACCACATCTGGTTCCGCCGCCCAGGTGAGCTCAGTGCCGTCGTGGACAGCTTGCAGCAACGACAACCATGGCCGCGGCCACCGCGCCAGGATATGCACACCATGATCGCCCAGGGGTCAGCACGGATCCAGCACCGCGTTGGGAAACGACGGGAACCAACCGGGAACAACGGGCAAAGCGCCGAGCCGCCCTTCCCCGATGACCGGCCTGGAGACCCGCCCGCATGGGCGAGGCGCCACCCCAGACCCAGGCCGCTGACCAGCGGAAACGCCGACCGCCGCGCTACTTAAGCAGCTGCCGCGCCATGACCATGCGCTGGATCTGGTTGGTGCCCTCGTAGATCTGGGTGATCTTGGCGTCGCGCATCATCCGCTCGACCGGGTAGTCATGGGTGTACCCGTAGCCGCCCAGCAACTGGACAGCGTCGGTCGTGACCTCCATCGCCACGTCGGAGGCGAAGCACTTGCATGCCGACGACATGAAGGTCAGATCGGGGACCTTCGCCCCCGCCATGGCCCGCTCGGACCTGGCCGCCGCGGCGTAGGTGAGCTGTCTGGCCGCTTCCAGCTTCATGGCCATGTCGGCCAGCATGAACTGGATGCCCTGGAACTCCGCGATCGCCTTGCCGAACTGCTCGCGTTCCGCGACGTAGCCGGTGGCATAGTCGAGGGCGCCCTGCGCGATCCCGAGCGCCTGCGCCGCGATCGTGATTCTGGTGTGGTCGAGCGTGGCGAGCGCGGTCCGGAACCCGCTGCCCTCCTCGCCGACGAGCCGGTCGGCCGGGATCACGCAGTTGTCGAAATACAGCTCCCTGGTCGGTGATCCCTTGATCCCGAGCTTGTGCTCGGGAGCACCGACCGAGAACCCCGGATCATCCTGCTCGACCACGAATGCGGAGATGCCGTTGGCGTCGGCATCCGGATCAGTGACGGCCATGACTGTGTAGAAGCGGGAGACGCCTGCATTCGTGATCCAGCGCTTGGTCCCGTTGAGTATGAAAGTGTCGCCGTCCTTGACCGCGCGGGTTCGCATCGCGGCGGCATCCGAGCCGGCCTCTGGCTCTGACAGCGCGTAGGAGAACATGGCCTCGCCGCGAGCGACTGGCCGAAGATACTGTTGATTTAGCTCGGCTGAGCCCGCCAGCAGGAGCGGCACCGTGCCAAGCTTGTTAACGGCGGGGATGAGCGAGCTCGAGGCGCAGACGCGGGCGACCTCTTCGATCACGATCACCGTCGCGATGGCGTCTGCGCCGGCGCCGCCGTAGGCCTCGGGGATGTGCACCGCATGCAGGTCGGCCTTGACCAGAGCGTCCTGTGCCTCCTGCGGAAACCGTGCCTGCTGATCGACCTCTGCCGCGTAGGGGGCGATCTTGTCCTCAGCTAGCTGGCGGACCGACTCGCGGAGCGCTTCGTGCTCCTCAGACAGGGCGAAAGCGGTGAAGTCAGAATTCATGTACCCGATCGTAGGATCTGGCGGCCGTGATTCGACCGGCAGCCTGCTGATGTCCAAGGAAGGTCGCGAGTTGCTTGACCGCCTCGCCGGCGAGGATGTGAGCGCCGGTCGGGCGCTCGCGCTGTCGGTATCCCTGCGGCAGGAGTACCCGGCCGAGCTGGTCGCGGCCGCGCTGACCCAGCAAGCGCTGCGGGAGTCCGCGCGCGCGAAGTTCAGCCTGGCCAGCCAGATGCTCTTCACCAGGGCCGGTCTCGAACAGGCGTCGTCCGAGCTGACGGCGCGGCACGCGGCGGCCAGGTTCGCCGGCTCGCGGCTGGTCGCTGACTTGTGCTGCGGGATCGGCGGGAACCTGGTCTCGCTGGCCGAGTCGGCTTGCGATCGCGCCATCCCTCCCAGCGTGCGCGCCAGGGCGGACGGCGACGGCGTCGTGGTCGGCGTCGATACGGACCTGACCAGCCTTGAGTTCGCACGGCACAACGTGGCTGTCTGCGCTCCCGGTGCGCGGGCCGGCTTTGTTCTCGCGGACGTCACGCGCATCTCGCTCCGGGGCTTCGACGCAGTTTTCATCGACCCGGCCCGCAGGGACGATCGGGGACGGCTGCCGTCCGGCCATTACCGGCCGCCGCTCGGCTGGTGCCTGGGGCTTGCTGATGTGGTCGGGCGGGTCTGCATCAAGGCAGCTCCTGGGTTGCGGCGCGAGGTCGTGCCGGCCGGCTGGGAGACCGAGTTCGTAGCCGTCGGCCGGGAGCTGAAGGAGGCGCTGCTGTGGTCACCGCCGCTGGTCGGCGGCGGCGCGACCACCCGGGCGACGGTGCTGCCGTCCGGCGACACCCTGGCGGCCCCGGCAGCCGATACGCCGCAGCCGACAGCGCGGGCGGCTCCGGTCGTGGGAGTTTCGCCATCGGCAGGACCGGCCCCGCTAGCGCCGCCTGGAGCGTATTTGCTCGACCCGAATCCCGCCGTCACCAGGGCCGGGCTGGTCACCGACCTGGCGGGGCTGACGGGAACGTGGCAGATCGACCCGATGATCGCGTTCCTGTCGTCAGACGAGCCGGTTCGCACGCCGTTCGCGCGGACGCTGCGCGTGCTCGAGTCAGCCCCGTGGCATGAGAAGAGGTTCGCCCGCAGACTGCGCGACCTGGGCATCGGCTCGGCCGACATCCGCAGGCGCGGCCTTGCTGGCGATGTCACGCGAATTCACCGCCGGCTTGGCCTGCAGGGTCCTGGTGCGGCGACGATCGTGCTGACCAGGGTCGCCAACAAGCCCTGGGGCCTGATCTGCGAACCGCTCGCCGACTGACCCGCCGCCGCGGCCGCCCCCACCCGCCCCCACCCCAAAGGGCATGTTCGCTCGCATCGATGAACCCTTGATGGTGCTATGGCGCCATCAAGGGTTCATCGATGTGCAAGCCGCGGCAGCCCTAGCCAGACTTGCCCTTGCGGAACTGCTTGCCGAAATCGACCATGCCAGATCCGGTCGGGTAACCCGGCTTGTGCAGGACGTGCGCCTCGGCGAAGTCGTGCCTGCGCCCCCTGACCGGTTCAGGAGAGGTCGACTGTACGCTCGACGCGCTGCACATGGCCGCCGCGTCATTGGCCGGACCCGGTACCTGGCTGCTGGTCGGGATAAAGCCAGGATCGACGGAGCGCCGCCGCTCGCGGCGCCATGACATCGATCTGATCAGAAGGCAGCGACCGGCTAGTCGGCCAGCTTCGCACGGAGCGCGGCTCCCTTAGCCTGCGAAGCCTGCCGAAGCTCGTCCTGGAACGCAAGGACCTTCTGCTGCAGCTGCGGGTCCGTCGTGGCCAGGATGCGGACCGCGAGAAGGCCGGCGTTACGGGCCCCGCCGACCGCCACGGTGGCGACCGGGATCCCCGCTGGCATCTGGACGATGGACAGCAGCGAGTCCAGGCCGTCAAGGTGTGCCAGCGGCACCGGCACGCCGATCACGGGCAACGGAGTGACGGAGGCGAGCATGCCAGGCAGGTGCGCGGCGCCGCCCGCGCCAGCGATGATCACCTTCAGGCCGCGGGCGGCCGCCGCGCCGCCGTAACCGATCATCTCGTGCGGCATCCGGTGCGCCGAGACGACGTCCGCTTCATAGCCGACGTCGAACTCCTCGAGCGCCGCCGCCGCCGCTTGCATCACCGGCCAGTCCGAGTCGCTGCCCATCACGACGCCGACTACCGGATGCCCGCCCATCAGCTGTGCCTTCCATCTGGTCGGCCGCGGCCAGCCGGCCCGCCGCCGGTAGGCGGTTGCCCGCCCTCCGCGGGCTCCTCGGTCCCGTGGCTCAGGTAGTTCGCCGCCCGCCAGCCGCGATCACGCAACCGCGTGACGTCCTGGCCCGCCACCGTCACGTGGCCGACCTTGCGGCCCGGGCGCACCGCCTTGCCGTATAGGTGCACCTTGACCCCTGGGTCGGCCGCCATCACGTGAACCAGCCGCGAGTGCAGGTCGGGATCCGCGCCGCCCAGCACGTTCACCATCACCGCTGTTTTGGCGGTCATCCTGGGGGCGCCGAGCGGCAGGTCGAGCACTGCGCGCAGGTGCTGCTCAAACTGCGAGGTCATCGCCGCGTCGAGCGTCCAGTGCCCGCAGTTGTGCGGCCGCATCGCCAGCTCGTTGATGATGAGTTCGTCGCCCAGCTCGAAGAGTTCCACGGCCAGCAGCCCGGTCACCCCGAGCTCGGCCGCGATGGCAAGCCCGGCCCGCTGGGCCGCAGTGGCCACCTTGGGATCTAGGCCAGGCGCCGGCGCGATGACCTCCCGGCAGATTCCGTCCTCCTGGACGGTCTGCACGACGGGATACACGGCACCCTGCCCTTTCGGTGACCGGGCGACGAGGACGGCGAGCTCGCGATCGAACGGCACGTACTCCTCAGCGATCAGGCCGAGTCCGTGCGCAAGAACATCGGCGGCCGCGTCCTCGTTATCGCAAATCCAGACGCCCTTGCCGTCGTAGCCGCCGGAGGTCGCCTTGAGCACTACCGGCCAGCCGCTGCCGCCGCCTCCAGCGCCGGCGAACTCGGCGATCTCCGCCATGCTCCCGACCCGGCGGTAACGCGGGCACCTGACTCCCAGTTCCTGCAGCGAATGCAGAGCACTGAGCCGGTCGCGCATGGCGCCCTTATCCTGCGCGAAACGCAGCGCGGGCCCCCCTGGCCGCACCGCAGTCAGGTCTTCGAGCGCGCTCAGGTGATCCCCCGGCACGTGCTCGTGATCGAACGTCACCACATCGCAGCCCGCGCCGAACGCCAGCACGTCATCGGCAGATCGGTAGTTGCCGGTCCGGGTGCCCGCGCAGATCTGCGCGGCGCTATCGTCCGGCGTGTCGGCGAGCACGCGAAAGTCGATGCCGAGCGAGATCGCGGCCTGGGCCGTCATCCGGGCGAGCTGGCCTGCGCCAACCATCCCGACGACCGGCCGCTGGCTGGCCCGGTCTCCGGCCTCAGCCGGCCGCGCAACGCCCACTGCCGTAGCCTACGAGGTCACGGCGCCTGAGCCGACCGCTGATCCGGCGAACCAGCTCAGGCCGGACCCGCGACCACCGGTTCGTCCAGCTGCTTGAGCACCGGCTGCGGGAAGATGACGGCGAAGGTCGCTGGCCGAGGCCTGACCAGCACAAGCTGCCCGCCGTCAGAGGACGCGACCGATTTCGCCAGAGCGAGCCCGAGCCCGGTCCCGCCCGCGCCGCTCACGCTCCGCTCGAAGATCCTGTGCACCAGGTCGGCGGGGACACCCTTGCCCTCGTCTTTCACCTCGATCACCAC
>Ga0137391_10004426_pt1 | contig 10751 bp, 11 predicted proteins | sample 15con2h24BmetaG_FD_101399 | JGI IMG/M metagenome (GOLD analysis project Ga0137391, IMG submission 101399) | Vadose zone soil microbial communities from Angelo Coast Range Reserve, California, USA - 15con2h2.4B metaG | ecosystem: Environmental > Terrestrial > Soil > Vadose zone > Saprolite...
ATTTCGTCAGACCCCTCGCCTCGCCCCGCTCGTTCTTCTACGTCGCGCGCATCCTGGCGCGGCACGCGCTCGATCGCCTGCGCCATTCGCGCGGCGCCCGTCTCGTCATGGGCAATGCCCTGGTCGCGCGGTTGCTGGCGAGCCTGCGCGCGCGGAACGTGAAACTCCGGCTGAATTGCCGTCTGGTCGAGCTGATCGGCGATCGCGAGCGGATCGAGGGTGCCGTGGTCGAGGCGAACGGCGCGCTGAAGCGCGTGCGGGCGCGACGCGGCGTCATTCTGGCGACCGGCGGGTTCTCGCATAACGCAGCTCTGCGCAGCGAGCTGCTGGAGCGTCCGGGACCGACCTGCAGCGTCGCCTTCGCCGGCAATAGCGGCGACGGCATGTCGGCCGCCCGTATCCTCGGTGCCGCTTTCGGCGAGGCGGCGGGGAACGCGGCCTTCTGGATGCCGGTATCGCGGATGACGGTATCGCGGATGACGGTATCGTCGATGACGGGGGCGGCGGGCGAGACGCTCTTCCCGCATATCGTCCTCGATCGCGCCAAGCCCGGCCTCATCGCGGTGAATTCGGCGGGGCGCCGCTTCGTTAATGAAGCGGATTCCTATCACGATTTCGTCGCCGGCATGTTCCGCTCGCACGCGACGACGCCGACCATTCCCGCCTATCTCGTCTGCGACCGCAGCTTCATTCGCGACTACGGAATCGGCCTGGTGCATCCGGGCAGCTCCGAGAGGGCGATCGCGCGATTCGTCGCGGCGGGCTATCTGCGAAAGGGGAAAACCCTCGCCGATCTCGCGTCGCGTCTCGGCATCGATGCGCACCGGTTCGAGCGATCCGTCGCTGACCACAATCGCTATGCCGCGACCGGACTCGACGAGGAATTCGGGAAGGGCACCACGGCGCTGAACCGACACAACGGCGATGCGCGGAACGTGCCGAACCCGTGTCTGCGGCCGATCGCGCAGGCGCCGTTCTTCGCCGTCGCCGTCTATCCCGGCGAATTCGGAACCAGCGTCGGGCTACGCACCGACGGCGATGCCAGGGTGAGACGGGCGGATGGCGCGGCGATCGCCGGGCTCTACGCCTGCGGCAACGATATGAGCTCGATCATGGAAGGCGCCTATCCGGGGCCGGGCACGACGCTGGGGCCGGCGCTGGTCTTCGCCTACCGCGCGGTGCGCCATATGGCGCGAGCGCGGCCGGGCTCGAACTAGGCCGGGCTCGAACTAGGCCGCTCGCCGGACCGCCCTCATCGTCGACTTCTCCTTTGCCGGCGGGACGCTGCCGATTGCGGGGGCCGACGGTGAATTTTTTTCACCTCTCGGTGAGAAAGCCGTGTTTGCGCGGCGGCGCGCGGCGCCCTAAATCGATAGGCGGAGGCCCGGGTGATCCGGGCACTGCAAGGGGAGCTCGTCGATGTCGACCGCCGCCGTCAGAACCCGCGCCGTCACGCCCCAAAGTCGCCAAGTCCAAAGTCGCCAGGTCCAAAGTCGCCAAGTCCAGGGCCGGGATGTCGAGGCCGAGATGCGATATCTTGCCGATACCGCGATCAAGCCGGTGACCTATAACCCGCCGCCGGGCACCGGCGAGCAGCGGCGGGTCGGCAATTACGGCACGTTCCGCGTGCGCATCCACGATGCCCGTCCGATTGCCGAGACGCTCGATCTCGACCGCGAGGGCTTCGCCCTGACGCATCGCGGTACCGCGATGCGCGATTTCTATGACGAGAGCGAGATCCGCGACACCTACTACCGGGAGGTCGAGCGCCTGGTGAAGGAGACGACCGGCGCTTCGAAGGTCGTCATCTTCGACCATACGATCCGCGTCGCCGAGCGGGCGGTGGCGCGCGGCTTGCGCGCCCCGGTGCAGCTCGTCCACAACGACTATACCGAGAAATCGGGACCGCAACGCGTCCGCGATCTCCTCGGCGACGAAGCGCCCTCGCGGCTGCGGCGCCGCTTCGCCGAGTACAATGTCTGGCGGCCGATCGCCGGGCCGGTGCGCATGATGCCGCTGGCGCTGGTCGACGCATCGAGCATCGCGCCCGCCGACCTTGTGACCGCCGATCTCGTCTACCAGGACCGCACCGGCGAGATCTATCACGGCCTCTACAACCCCGCGCATCGCTGGTTCTATTTCCCCGCGATGACGCGCGACGAGGCGGTGCTGATCAAATGCTACGATTCGCTGACCGACGGACGGGCGCGTTTCTCGCTGCACAGCGCCTTCGACGATCCGACCACCCCGGAAGACGCGCCGCCACGCGAGAGCATCGAGGTCCGTTGCTTCGCGTTTTTCTAGCGATCTGAGCCTCGCGGCGCGCCGGTCTCTACCCTTTTTGGGGGTGCGGGCGGCCCTGGATTTCGTCACGGGGCGGGATTAGCCTCGTGGGACAAGGTCTTGCCATGATCGAGACCGATCCGGGAGGTCGCCGCGATGGATGCCAGCAAATGGCTTGCGCGCTATGTCGCTGCTTGAGCTGCGCCGCGTCTCGAAGCATTTCGGCGCCATCGAGGCGCTGAGCGGGATTGATCTCGCCATGGGCGCCGGCGAGATCGTCGGGCTGATGGGCGACAACGGCGCCGGCAAGTCGACCCTGGTCAAGATCATGGCCGGCAATTTCCCGCCCTCCGACGGCGAGATTCGGCTGGAAGGGCAGAAGACCCATTTCCACGGGCCCGGCGATGCGCGCTCCGCCGGCATCGAGGTGGTCTATCAGGACCTCGCGCTCTGCGACAACCTGACCGCCGCGGCAAATGTCTTCCTGGCGCGCGAGGCGAAGCGGCCCTTCGCCGGGGTGCTGCGGCTGCTCGACAACCTGCGCATGCACCAGCGGGCGCGCGAGCTCTTCGCCGAGCTCAAATCGGAGACGCGGCCCGGCGATCTGGTGCGCCGCATGTCGGGCGGCCAGCGCCAGGCCGTGGCGATCGCCCGCACCCGCCTCGCCAAGGCGCGCATCATCCTGATGGACGAGCCGACGGCGGCGATCAGCGTGCGCCAGGTCGCCGAGGTGCTCGACCTGCTGCGCCGCCTGCGCGACCAGGGCATCGCCCTCCTCTTGATCAGCCACCGCATGCCCGACGTCTTCGCCGTCGCCGACCGCGTCATCGTGCTGCGCCGCGGCCGCAAGGTCGCCGACAAGCCGGTCGCCAGGAGCTCGCCCGAGGAGGTCACCGGCCTCATCACCGGCGCGATCGAGGCGGCATGAGGAGCGGCCGTCATGGCTGAGCGCACGCTCGCCAGCGCCGAGACGGAGAGAAGCCGCTTCCGCGTGCCCCCCCGGCTGCTCGCCAGCCAGGCTTTCTGGGTGACGCTGGCGACGCTGATCATCATCGTCGTCATGGTGGCGATCAGCGACGCCTTCGCCAGCTACAAGAACATCTTCAACACGACGCGCAACTTCGCCTTCATCGGCATCATGGCGCTCGGCCAGGTGGCGGTGATCATCACCGGCGGCATCGATCTCGCGGTCGGCTCGGTGATGGGGTTGTCGGGGATCGTCTTCGGCATGCTGATGGCTTCCGGCCATTCGCTGTGGCTGAGCGCCGCGCTCGGCCTCTCGGTGGCGCTCGCCGCCGGCGCCGTCAACGGCTATCTCATCGCCTATCTCGGCCTCTCGCCCTTCGTCGTCACGCTCGGCATGCTGTCGGTCGCCCGCAGCCTCGCCCTCGTCGTCTCGAACAACCAGATGGTCTATCAGTTCGGTCCCGACGAGAAGCTGCTCTTCGCGCTCGGCGGCGGCGAGACCTTCGGCATCGCCAACCCGGTGCTGATCCTCATCGCCCTGACCCTGCTCTTCGGCTTCATGCTCAATTTCACCGTCTGGGGGCGCCACATCTATGCCGTCGGCGGCAACGCTCAGGCGGCGCGGCTGACAGGCCTCGCGGTCGATCGCATCAAGCTCTCGGCCTATCTCCTCAGCGCGCTGACCGCCGGCATCGCCGCCATCTTGACGATCGGCTGGCTCGGCTCGGTGACCAACGCGCTCGGCCTCACCTACGAGCTGCGCGTCATTGCCGCCTCGGTGATCGGCGGCGCCAATCTCTTGGGCGGCGAAGGCACCGCCTATGGCGCGTTGATCGGCTCGGCGCTGCTCGAGATCATCCGCAACAGCCTGTTGCTCGCCGGGGTCGACCCGTACTGGCAAGGCACCTTCATCGGCCTTTTCATCGTGCTCGCAGTGCTCTTGGAGCGGATCCGCGGCAAGCGGTCCGCATAATGAAGGAGGAAACGATGCGACATCTCATGCTTGCCGCCGCCGCTCTCGGGCTGCTGGCGTCGCCGGCGGCGGCGCAGACGAAGCAATACACGTTCGCCCTGGTGCCCAAGGCGATGAACAATCCCTTCTTCGATCTCGCCCGCGACGGCTGCATGAAGGCGGCCGCCGACCTCAAGGTCAAATGCCTCTATATCGGTCCCGGCGAGCATACCGAGACCGAGCAGGTGCAGATCGTCCAGGATCTCATCAGCCAGGGCGTCGACGGCATCGCCGTGTCGCCGTCGAATGCCGCGGCGATGGCGCGCACGCTGAAGGCGGCCAAGGATGCCGGCATCGCGACGATCACCTGGGATTCCGACGTGCCGCCGCAGGACAAGGCGGTGCGCCTCGCCTATATCGGCACCAAGAACTACGATATCGGCGTCAACCTGGCGAAGCTGGTGCAGGCGCGCAAGCCGAGTGGCGGCACCATCTGCCTGCAATCGGGCGGCGCCTCGGCGGCCAATCACAACGAGCGCCTGCAGGGCATCCGCGACACGCTCGGCGGCGCCTCGGGCACGACGCCGCCCGGCAAGCGCCTCGCCGGCGACAAGGGCTGGACCGAGGTCGAGGGCTGTCCGCTCTTCACCAATGACGACAGCGCCGTCGCCGTCCAGCAAATGGCCGATATCGTCAACAAATACGGCGAGCTCGATGCCTATATCTCGACCGGCGCCTTCACCCAATGGTCCGACAACGCCTATCGCCAGGCGGTGCAGCCGCAGGCGGCGCGGCTGAAGAGCGGCAAGTTCGTCGTCGTCATGGCCGATACGCTGGCGATGCAGATGGGGCAGCTCAAGGACGGGCTGAGCGACGGCCAGGTCGGCCAGCGGCCCTATCAGATGGGCTATCTCGCGATGGAGAAGCTGCTCGACGTCAAGAACGGCAAGCAGCTCCCGGACCCGATCTATACCGGGCTCGACGTCTGCACGCCGGAGAATGTGGCGAGCTGCCTCGGCCAGAAATAGGGCCGGACATCGTCAGGCGCGATCTCCCTCTTCCCGCGGGAAGAGGGAGATTTGCGGCACTTAGTGCTTGGCGTGGTGATGGTTCGCCAGCGTGCCGGCGAGGGGCTTGGCGGCGGTCGGGCCGTGATGCTCGACGCCGCCGGTCAGCATGATGTTCTCGAGCTTGCGGCGGACGGCGTGCTGGAAATCCTGATTGGCGCCGAGCATGATCGCCTTGGCGCTCAATTTGCGCGCCTCGGCGATGAGCTCGTTGCGCGCGACCTTGTCGTCCTCGCGGGCGAAATGCATGGCCTTCTGCAGGGCGTCGTCGGTCGCCCGCATGTTCGACGAGCATTCATAGGCGCGGGCGACCGCCATGCTCTGCTGCTTGAACGCGGTCGGAAGATGCGGGCAGCTCTTGAGCGCGTCGTCGAGGCGCTGCCTGATGCGTTCCGCCTCGGCGGGCGGCACGTCGCGCATCGAGTCGAGAACTTTGCCGCACTGCGCCATGAAAGCCTCGAGTAATTTCTTCTCGGCTTCCTGCTTCCTTGCGGTCTCGCTGGCTGACAGCATAGTACACCTGCCTGGCCGATACCCCGCATTGTGGCCAGGACTGGTTAATTATTTGTTCATCTCTCCTTTCAAGTGGGGCGAGGCCCATGAATGAGCAGTGTCATTTCGTCTCGGCGGGGACGCGGCGGAGGAACGCGCGGTCCTCGATGAGGATCGCGCCGGCGCTCTCGACGCGGCGCAGGCAATCGCTCGCCGCGGCGTCGCTCGCCAATTTCTCGCGATACTGCTCGTAGGCGGCGAGGCTGGGGAAGTCGATGAGCGCCAGGGCGATATTGGTCGGGCCGGCGAGCTTGGTCGGGAGGTAATAGCCGACGAGGATGCCGCCGCAGCGCGTCACCGGCTCCTGCAGGGCTTCGGCATAGGTCGCGAAATCGGCGAGCTTGCCGACATCGAGCGTGTAGCGGATGCTGAGCGTGATCATCGCGGTCTCCTTGTTCCAGGGCGGCCTCGTTCTAGCAGCGCCGGCGACTGGGATGTTTCGGCCGATGACGAAGCATCGCAGCGGCATTTTCGTGGAAAGGGAGAGATGGTGGCAGAAACGATGGATCAATCTCGGCTGGCAAATTTCGTCGGGCGGATGTGGGACGACGAGATCGTCCCCACCCTGGTCGAGTACATCAGGATCCCCAACAAATCGCCGTCCTTCGATCCCGATTGGGTGGCGCATGGCCATATGGAAGCGGCGGTCGCCCTGTTCGAAGGCTGGGCGCGCGGCAAGCTCGCGGCGCTGCCCGGCGCGACGCTCGAGGTGGTGCGCCTGGCGGGGCGCACGCCGCTCATCCTGATCGAGGTGCCGGGCGCGGGGACGGGAACCGTTCTCCTCTACGGCCATCTCGACAAGCAGCCGGAGATGGTCGGCTGGACCGAAGGTTACGGCCCGTGGATCCCGCGCCTCGAGGGCGACAAGCTCTATGGCCGCGGCGGCGCCGATGACGGCTATGCGATGTTCGGCGCGCTCAGCGCGATTCTCGGCCTGCGCGACCAGGGCATCGCGCATTCACGCTGCGTCATCCTCATCGAGGCCTGCGAGGAATCGGGGAGCTACGATCTGCCCTTCTATGTCGACCACCTAGCGCCCCGGATCGGCACGCCCGATCTCGTCGTCTGTCTCGATTCCGGCTGCGGCAATTACGATCAGCTCTGGCTCACCACCTCGCTGCGCGGCACGCTCGCCGGCGCGCTCACCGTGCGCGTGCTCGACGAGGGCGTGCATTCGGGCGACGCCTCGGGCGTCGTGCCGTCGAGCTTCCGCATCCTGCGCCAGCTCGTCTCGCGGCTCGAGGACGAGGCGAGCGGCGCCATCCGTCCCGCCGAGCTCTATGCCCAGGTGCCGGCCGAGCGTGTCGCCCAGGCGAAGCTCGCCGCCGCCGCGCTGGGCACGGCGCTCTACGAGAAATTCCCGTTCCCCGCCGGCATGGCGCCGGTGAGCCTCGACCTTACCGAGCTGGTGCTCAACCGCACCTGGCGCCCGCAGCTCGCGGTGACCGGCATCGAGGGGCTGCCGGCGCTGGAGAATGCCGGCAACGTGCTGCTGCCCTACACCACGGCGAAGCTCAGCCTGCGCTTGCCGCCGACGCTCGACGGCGCGGCGGCGCTCGCCACCGTGCGGAAGACGCTGGAAGCCGAGCCGCCCTATGGCGCGACGGTGAGCTTCGAAGCCGACAAGGCGTCGACGGGGTGGAACGCGCCGGCGCTGGCGCCGTGGCTCGAACGCTCGCTCGGCCGCGCCTCCGAGGCCGCCTTCGGTGCGCCGGCCGCCTTCATGGGCGAGGGCGGCAGCATTCCCTTCATGGCGATGCTCGGCGAGAAATTCCCCAGGGCGCAATTTGTCGTCACCGGCGTGCTCGGGCCGCATTCGAACGCGCACGGGCCGAACGAGTTCCTCCACATCCCGACCGGCAAGAAGGTCTCGCAGGTGATCGCCAACGTGCTCGCCGATCAGCGCGCGGCGAAAGGATAGGGAACCGTCCGGCGCGTTCGCCTCAGTCGGCCGCTTTCTTCTTGCGCGGCTTGTCGCCGGCGGCTTTGAGCATCTCCATCTCGGTGGCCTCGGCCGGCTCGGTGGTTTAGCGCGCCGCTTGCTCGAAATCGGCGGTCGCCTTTTGCGTCATCGCCGCGATGCCGTCATTGAGCGCGGCGATATCCTCGCCCGTTCGGCGCAGCGCGCCCGACAACCATTCCTGCTGGATGCCGAGCATCTCCGCCGGATCCTGGCATTCGGTCATCTGCTGAATCGCCTCGCGCATCGCCTCGATGCCTTCGCGGCGGCGGGTCAGCCAGGCATGCGTCAGCGAGTCGACATTGGCGAGCATTTCGGCATGCGTCTTGAACCACAAATTGGCGTTGCGGGCGAAGATCTCGCCGAGCGGGCTGCTCAACGGGAATTGCGAACCCGGTTTTCCAGGCGGTGTTTCCGGCATAGGAACCTCCCAACGCAAGAGAACGGGAGCGTTGGCAGCTCGCAGCGGCAATGCCACCACGAGGCGCGTCGCTCGAATTTGGGAAATCTTGGTCGCCCATGCCATACCTCCCGCCGGTCCCTGTCAATGAGGGAGTCGCCCTATCGCGGCCTCATGCCAAGCCCCATACCAAGGATGAAGCCGCGCCAACCTCCGGACGGGGGGAGGTGCCTGTGCCGTTGCGCCGCGATCGGTCATCCTTGCAGCATCGGATGGTTGCGATATCAGGATTCTCGGAGGCCGCGATGAAGGACCTGAAAGCCGATTGGCGGAAATGGAGCGAGGTCGAGCGGATCTCCGCCGCGCTCGTCGCCTTCGCCATGAGCGGCGTGGTTCCGGCACTGCTTCTGCTCAACCACGGATAGGCATCTCGCGCGCTCGCCGCAAATCCGCCTGGAGGCTGCCGACATGGATAGCGGGAACATCGTCATCGGGCCGATCCTCAAACGCGCCGATTGCTACGTCTTCGACACCCGGATCGCCGGCGGCGGCGTACGCTGCGGTTATCCCTATCGCCGGATCGAGGACGCGCATTATGCGCGAAAGGCCACGATCAATGCGTCGGCGCGGGGCGTCATGATCTGCCAGACCCTCGACGAGTTCATCGCAAAAGCCGCCGCCGCGACGCCGGCCCGCGCCTGACCCTTACGCCGGTCGCGCCGCGACCGCGGCATCGCTCGACGCAATGCTCTCCGGCTGGCGCGCCAGCGACGGCACCGGCGAGAGCAGGATCACCAGCGCCTGGATGACGAAGCCGATCGCCGCCACGACGAGACAGGTCTCCGCTCCGTAGAGGCCGCCGACCAGGGCGCCGATGGCGGCGCCGAGCGGACGGGCGCCGGTGGCGGTGGCGCTGATCGCCGAGACCCGGCCGAGCAGGGCGGGCGGCGTCACCAGCTGGCGCAGCGTCGTGGTGCTGATCACCCAAAGAATAGGGCCGACCCCCATCAGGAAGAAGCTGAGTCCGGCGAGCGCCGCGGCGGGAACCCAGATGGTGAGAACCATCGCCAGAGCGGCGGCCAGCCCGGCGAGCGGACCGATGGCGATGACGACGCCGAAGGGCAGGGCGCGCAGCACCCGCGTGGCGACCAGCGCGCCGCCGACCATGCCGATCCCGTAGATGGCCAGGGTGGCGCCCACCGCGGCGGCCGAGAGGCCGAGTCGATGGATGGCGTAAGGCACGTAGACCGCCTGGAGGACGAAGAAGGCGGTATTGAAGATGAGCTGTGTCGTGAAGACCGGGCGGAGCAGCCGGTGGCGGAAGACGAAGGCGGCGCCCTCGCGCAGATCCTCGAGCGGATGACGCGGCGGCAGCGCCGGGCGCGCCGGCTCGCGCAAGCCGGCGAGCAGGATGACGGCGCCGAGCGAGAGCGCGGCGGCGACGGCGAAGGCGGGCGCCGCCCCGGTCCAGCCGACCAGCGCGCCGGCGAGGGCCGGGCCGGCGGCGAAGGCGATCGTGCGGGCGAGCTCGATCCGCCCGTTCGCCGCCGCGAGCGCCGATTGCGGCACCAGCGCCGGCACCAGGGCCGGCGCCGCGACGGTATAGACGACGGTGCCGCAGGCGCCGGCGAAGCCGAGCAGCGCGAGCAGCGTCCAGCTCAAGAGGCCGCATCCGGCGAGCGCCAGCACGGCGAGGAGGGCAAGCGCGCGCAGCGCCTCGGCGCCGGCCATCAGGCGCCGCCGCGACATGCGGTCGGCGAGCACCCCGGCGGGGATCGACAACAGCAGGAAGGGCAGCGTCTGCGCGGTCTGCAGGAGACCGGTCGCGCCGACGCCGGCGCCGAGGGCGAGCACGGCGACGAGCGGGGCGGCGGCGAGGCCGATCTGCTCGGCCGATTGCGCGGCGAGGTTGGACCAGGCGAGGCGGTTGAAGGCGGCGGGAAGGCGTGCGGCGGCCGGTTTCATGCTGAACCTCTCGAGCGAAGGAGGGGTTCAGCCTAGGTGGCGAGGAGAGCCCGAAGCACTCCGGTTGTTGCTATCGAATTTCGCTCCTGCGATCAGCTCCGCACGCTCGGCCGTGCCAGCTGCACCACGTTGCCTGCCGCCTCGGCGCTCGCCTGATATTCCGGCACCAGCCGGCGGAGCTGGCGCTGCAGCGCCGCAAGGTCGCCGCGGGCGCAGATCGCCGTCAGCTCGTCGATCGCGGCGCCGAGGGCGGCGGCGTCGCCGGCGCGCGGCGCGGCGAGGAGGATGCCCTTGCAGGCGGTGGGCAGCAGCGGCTCGCTGCCGTGGAAGATCTCCTCGAACAGCTTCTCGCCCGGGCGCAGGCCGGTGATCTTGATGGCGACGTCGATATTGGGCCGCTTGCCGGCGAGGCGGATCATCTGGCGCGCGAGATCGATGATGCGCACCGGCTCGCCCATGTCGAGGACGAAGATCTTGCCGGCGGCCTCGCCGGTGCTGCCGAGCACGGTCGCCTGGAGGACGAGCTCGACCGCCTCGCGCACGGTCATGAAATAGCGCATCACCTCTTCATGGGTGACGGTCAGCGGCCCGCCGGCGGTGAGCTGG
>Ga0137391_10004428_pt1 | contig 10747 bp, 10 predicted proteins | sample 15con2h24BmetaG_FD_101399 | JGI IMG/M metagenome (GOLD analysis project Ga0137391, IMG submission 101399) | Vadose zone soil microbial communities from Angelo Coast Range Reserve, California, USA - 15con2h2.4B metaG | ecosystem: Environmental > Terrestrial > Soil > Vadose zone > Saprolite...
ACCGTGGAGCACGGCCTATGCCACTAGCGGAGGCCGCCGCGGTGAGCCGAGGCCGAGCGCAGCTGGCCGAAGCCCTGAGCGGAGCCGAAGGGAAACGAGTCCGCGAGGTGCGACATAAAGGTAAGTTGCTAAAAAAGCAGGCGTAGCTGGAGAGCGCAGTTTTGGGAAACGAACAAAGAACGGCTAACCGGCGCGAATCGCTGGAGAAAACCATCGCCAAAATCCTTCATCGCTACTGCAATTTTGGCTGGGCCAATTACTATATCCCCGGAGAAAATTCCCCAGCTTAATCGAAGAGCTGGTGGAAGTTGCCAGTCCAGCCGGGCAAGCAGGGTACGAAGAGGTTGTCCATTTCCTCCTCCGTACGCAGCGGATGACGTCCGCCCAGGAACGCGCCGCCAAGCTGATGGAGGAATTTGGCGTTTATCGCAAGGCGTAGCGCATAAGCGAGCCGCATTTCTGAGGCGCTTGTCGCAAACTCCTTTTTAATGCGCACCTCGCAGACTCGTTTGCTCGGCTCCGCTTCGCTGGGCCTGGTGTGACCCCTCGGCTCCGCTCAGGGCTTGGGCCTGTTTACAGGCGGCCTCGGCTCACCATCCCCTGCACTCCGGCTAGCGATCGTTTCGCCGCGCAACCAGCTCGTCTGCTTTTTTGCGCTCGCGGACCGGTGGCTATGGAGGACGCCGATGGACGCTATCGAGGCGATCACGACACGGAAGGCGCAGCGAGCGTTTGCGCCCGACCCGGTCGAGCCGGAAAAGCTGAAACAGATTGTCGATGCTGGACGCCATGCAATGAGCGCGCGCAATCTCCAGCCATGGCAATTTGTCGTTATTAACAACCGTGACAGGCTCCACGAAATCAGCGCATTATGCGCGACCGGGCGGTTCGTGGCAGATGCGCCAGCGGCAATTGTCGTCCTCAAGGACACTACCAATACGCGATGGGCGGATATCGATTGCGCGCAGGCAGTGCAGAATATGGCGACCGGGGCGTGGTGTCTTGGTCTGGGGACCTGCTGGGTAGGCAATTTTGATGGGCAGAAAATCGCCCAGATGCTGAGCGTGCCCGCTCAATGGGCGATCTTCACGATTCTCGCGTTTGGCTATCCAAATTCGGCGAACCCACCACAATCACGGCCATTGAAACCGCGCCATGCAATCGTCCACTACGAGCACTGGGGCAATCATCAGCCCGGTTGAAAGTCGCCAACTTGAGCGCAATACGAGTCGGGTGCACAATGCTTTGGGTTGGGTGGGCTGATGCTTCGGCATAGTGGTCGTGATGCCAAACTCTCAACCGGCGGGGTAAGGTCTCGATGGCTGCTGCTAATCTGCGGGATTGTCGTTGCGCTCAGTTGCGGTGCTTCGCGCAACGAAGCCAACAAAACCGCAAAGCCGCGAGCGGCACCCCCGTCAAATAAGACCACCGACCAAGCCGTCGCCGGAAATCCGCAAAAGCCTCAGCCCGCCGAGGCCGCTTTGGCTAAACTGCTCGAGAGGCTCACTGAATCGTTTCCGTCAAAAGATGAAAGTGTCGGTACTTACTTAGGAAAAAAAAGCTCGGAATTTGTGGCCAGTGCTTCGTTCTGGACACTGGTCATAGTCGCCGTTTCCATATTTGGGGTGTTCCGCGAAGAGATTCATGGTCTCCTGACCAGCCTACGGGGTTTCAAGGTCGGAGGAATAGAACTCATCCTCGCCAGCATCGAAGAAATCAAACCGGAATTAGGACAACTTGGAGAGGAGCTCGATATGCCACCCGACGCGGGGTGGGTGCAAAACTTGGCTTCGCTGGAAACTTTCCGAAATTCATGGTGCGGATGACTCTGGCCGAACCATTTCATCCGCTGAATTGGGAAGCGGTTGTGCCGCGGCTAAGGCGGGTCGAGAGCGGGCTTGCGGTTCAGGAACACCTTCTGCGAACCTCACCGGAGTTCGAGGCGGAAAGACCTTCGGCGCAATTCCGCCAAGCGAAGGCCAAAATGTTCACGCTGTTTATCTGCGTCGGAAACTTGTATGGCTTTACACTCTCGCCTACCGAAAGAGAAAGTCGGTTACTGAATTTCGGAACTGCGCTCTTTTATCTGCAAAAAGCCATAGCCATCGGACCGGAAACCGGCGAGGAGTCGCAGAAGACCGCCGGCTATGCGCATTTCTGCCTCGCTGTCATAAGCGGATTACTGGGCGTGGAATTGTTGGCGGGAGACGCCGCGGTTCAGGCTGAGGGACGGACGTTGATCACTGAGGCGATTCAGCACGTGCAGCAGGCCGAAGTGCAAGGCCACAGGCCGGGCGAGCAGTACCACCTCAAGGCCTACCTATTGTTTTATCTGGATCGACTAAACGAGGCGGCCGACTCATGGCGCGAAGCCGCTCTTCGATGGCGGCCAGCGTCACCCAAACTGTACTTCAATTACGCTTGCGTATTGTCAAAACTACAGAGATATAGCGATGCGTTAACTCAACTCGAACTGGCAACTGCAATTTTCGACGCACAAGGCGCGACCGGGCCTGAGCCCGACTTCAACCCTCGGACTCAAGCACGCGATGCGGTGGAAGGCAGTGAGTTCGAACCCTTTTGGCGGGTACCACCCGAGCCGGCTGCCGCAGCCGCCAGGGCGGGTTCGGGGGGAAGCTTCCAGCAGATTACGGCTTAAAGGGGATTCGCTAATCTCCGTCAAAGCTTCGGAGGAACGATGGGCGCTTCCTCTCCGGGACGGTGAGGGTCAGCAGGTCCCTTTTTTGTGATCGCCAGATGCACCGCACAACACCTCCACCATCAAACTAACACCAAAGCGCAACGTTGCAAGCGTGCTGTTCGTCAGGTGCCGGTGACATCGCCGCCATTTTAGCCAAGCGAACTACGCTCCGCTCACGGTTAAAATCCCGTTACCCTGGCCGACGAGCATCATGGCATGCTAGTGGCCCGACGCCGGCCAGACCGCTGACCACGGGCTTTCGGACGGGCCTTCGATTGAAGGGAAACATCGGCTAAACTGACGTTGACAATAACGGCTGCGTCGGCAGCTAAAATCCCAGCGAGCTAATCTACGAAGCCAAGTCATACGAAGCGGAGCCGAACAACGTGCGCGCAGTCCGTGTTCTAACGGGAGATGCCGATGGCAATAAAGCAGGTTGAACCGCCACAAGCCCACGAAATCCTCCAAGGGAACCCCGGCGCGATTTATCTTGACGTACGCACCGACCAGGAATTCGCCCAAGGCCACCCGGCCGGCGCAATCAATATTCCAGTCGTTTTCTTGAAACCCGGGGCAGCGCCGCAGCCAAACGATTCTTTTCTCGAAGTTGCCGAAAAAGTTCTTCCACTCGACAAGAAGCTGGTGGTCGGATGCATGGCGGGCGGTCGTTCGCAGCGCGCGTGCGAAATCCTCGAACAAGCGGGTTATAGCGACCTCACCAATGTGCGCGGCGGTTTCGGCGGCGCTCGCGATGCCAGTGGCGCGGTGGTGGTCGTTGGATGGCGCGATGCCGGATTGCCGGTATCGCGCGAGCTGGGCGACTTCGCTTACCGGGCGTTGCGCGATAAGGCAGGACTCTAATAAGTACGCGTTAGAGCTATTTTCGAGGAGAAAACGGATCCGGGCCGAGCAAGGCAGAGCTGCGACAGCGGAGCGGCGTTCCATGCCAGGTTGGTGAAAAAATGGCGATTCGGCTGACGCGAATTTACACCCGTACCGGCGACCAGGGCATGACCGCATTGGTCGGTGGCGGGCGCGTACCCAAGGAATCGGGACGGCTCGAGGCGTACGGCACAGTCGACGAGCTTAACGCCGTTGTCGGCATTGTGCGCACTTACCTGCCGAGTTACCGAGATCGCCTTGGTGAGGATTTCGAGTGGTATTCGGAAATGCTGCGGCGAGTCCAGAACGAACTATTCGACGCCGGCAGTGAACTTGCCACACCGCCCGAGGCTGAATACGACGGGATGCATCGGATGGGCGAGGGCGAGGTCGCCGAACTCGAACATGAAATGGACAAGATGCAGGAGGTCTTGGAGCCGCTGAACTCATTTACGCTGCCGGGCGGCGGCGTGCTCAATGCGTTTCTGCATCAAGCACGGACCGTGTGCCGGCGGGCCGAACGGATATGCTGGTCGCTCAAACGCGACCAACCTATTGGCGACTATCTTTTAATTTACCTCAACCGCCTGAGTGATCATTTGTTTGTGCAGTCGCGATGGGTCGCCAAACGGCTGGGCGAACCGGAGTTCCTGTGGGACCGCGGCTTGCAGCTTGATCCGCGCATGCCGCGCGCGGCTCGACGAAAAAAAAGAGATGGGAGTGGAGAGCCGAGTGAGGACTGAGATTCGACCAGAGCCGGTCGCAATCACTCAAAGCTTTCCTGATGTTCTCGCTTCAGCGGCGCTCAGGGTGGGCTCCGCTCCATACCATTGGCGCGTTCCTTTCTGTCACCCCGAACCAAGCCGAGGGGTCAACGGCGGAGCAATTTTCTGAGGGACCCTCACCGCCGCGCGGACGAATGCGCGGCCGCCTCTCCCTGTCAAGGAGAGGCCCCTGCCGAGTAAGTGGAGTCAATCATGGCCGATCAGCAAAAGAAGCTTTCTCTGGTGCAGGCCCAGTTGGGGCCGATGGCGAATTTCGTCTACATTATCGCTGATCCGGTCACGCACAAGGCGGCGGTGGTCGACCCGGCCTGGGATGTTAAGCGAATCATCGACTATACAGAAGGTAAGGGCTACGACATCGACAAGATACTCATAACTCATTACCACCAGGACCATCTCGGTGGCAATATGATGGGGCAGAATATTCAGGGGGCGGCGGAGATGGTCAGTCGAGTGAAAGCCAAAGTCTATGTGAACAAGAATGAAGCTGAGGGCGTCAAGAAAGTCTCGGGGCTAGGCGATTCAGACCTGGTCAAAGTCGAGGCGGGCGACGTTTTCAAGCTCGGCGAGCTGGAGGTTAAGTTTATCCACACCCCCGGTCATACTCCCGGCTCGCAATGTTTCCTGATCGAGGGCAATCTGATCTCGGGTGATACGCTATTCGTGAATTCGTGTGGCCGGGTCGACCTGCCTGGTTCCGACCCCGAGCAAATGTACTACAGTCTGAACCATACATTGCGCAATCTTGATGATAGTACGGTAGTTTACCCCGGCCATGCCTATGCACCGGAATCCAGCACTACGATCGCCGAGCAGAAGCAGCACAATATGTACATGCGTTTCAAAAATCTCGACGATTTCCTGATGGCGATGGGATATAGCAAATAGAGCGTGCTCCGTCATTCTCGCGCATCGAGAGCGAGATATGAGAAATCAAGGTGGCGACGCTTGCTGGCCAACGTGCTCAATTCACCTGGGCTCTGAACCAATCCAACCTGGCCGAAGATACCTATTGCCAGGGTTCGGAAGCAACATCTCGACCACTGTCAAGCAATCTTGATCTTCCACAGACGCGGAACATAATGTGGGCACATGAGAGACCGCTTAACGGGTTCGACCCGCGGAAGACCGATCCAGAAGCTCGTCGGCGTTCGAGAGTTGAAAGCTAACGCGGCGCGCATCTTGCGCCAGGTGAGAGACTCGCGAGCATCATTCATTCTGACTCATCGAGGGCGTGCCGTGGGTGTGATTCTGCCTTTCGATCCAATCGAGGATCGTTCGCAGGCGGTGGACGATTCTGACGCTGCCGCGGCATGGGATACGTTCATGCGGGCCGGAGGCCGGCTCGAACGGCGGTTCCGCCCCGGCGTGAGCGGCGTGCGTCTATTGTCGAGGATGCGGCGCTAGCAGGGTGCGCAAGACCCAATTTCTTTATGAAAAATCTTTCCGTTCTCTGCGAAGGATGACCCCCGCAACTCGCCCGCGTTCTCGCCGAAGGGCTCGCTCGAGAAGTTTCCGATACAAGACGCCAGCGTGTTCGTGAATGCGTTCAATCGCCACGAACGAGGCCATGCCGAGAGCCTTCAGATGCTTACTGCGATTCAGGAACGAGGCGACCCGATAATTGTGCCCACGCTTCTCCTTGCGGAAATTGCGTCCGCCGTGGCTCGCGTCAGCCACGACACCATCGGCGCTATAAAGTACGCCAACGCGACAGCCGCACTTCCCCATCTGACGCTTGTGAGCCTCACGCCTGCGATAGCAGGACGGGCTGCTGAATTGGCAGCCACCCACCGGCTTCGCAGTGCCGACGCAGTATACCTGGAGGTCGCCCGACGATATGCAACTACACTGGTATCGCGCGATGATGAACAGCTCACGAGCGGGTCTGGGGTGGCGGTATGTCAGACGCCGGAGGCAGCGCTAAGAGATCAATAACATCGGCGGTCATGAATAATCTACCCGGGATTCCCCGGGGCGGCACGCTCGGGAATGACCAAAGAGTGCTAACCGAGCAAAGACTAGTAACGCCGAAATGATCAATGGATAATCACAACCTCGAGCAGCTCGAAACGGAAGCCGAATCGCTCCGTGAGCAGATCAATCATCACAATTACCGCTATTACGTTCTCGATGATCCGGAAATAACTGACGCTGAATATGACCGGTTGATGCGCCGGCTGGAGGAGCTCGAGCAGACCCATCCAGAAATCCGTACGCCCGACTCTCCGACCCAACGCGTGGGCGCCGCACCCAGCCGGGAATTCGGAGCGGTGCAGCATCGCCGGATGATGCTATCGTTGGGCAACGCGATGAGCGCCGAGGAAATGGTCGAATTCGACCGCCGCATCAAACGCTTCCTGCGCAGTGACGGCGACATCGAGTATGTGGCAGAAGTTAAGCTCGATGGGCTCGCGGTTGAGCTGGTCTACGAGGATGGGCAATTGACGGTCGGCTCGACTCGCGGCGACGGGGTTAACGGCGAGGACGTTACCCAGAACATCCGCACGATCAAGAGCGTGCCATTGCGGCTGATTAAGCCTGCCGCAGGCGCGGTGCCCAAATTGCTGGAGGTTCGCGGCGAGGTGATTCTGCCGCGCCGGGCGTTCGAACGGCTCAACGAAGAGCGGATCAAAGCGGGCGAGCCGCCGTTCGCCAATCCGCGCAACGCCGCCGCCGGCTCATTGAGGCAACTGGATCCGCGTATTACCTCCTCGCGCCCGCTCGATATTTTCTGCCATTCGCATGGCATGGTGGAGGGCATCGAATTTAAGAGCCAATGGGAGTTCCTCAACGGCATCAAGCAGCTAGGCCTCAGGACCAACCCGCTCTCCAGACTCTGCCGCAACGTCGACGAAATTCTGGAATATTGGAACAGTCTCACCGAACAGCGTCATGAACTCGACTATGAGGCTGACGGCATTGTTGCAAAAGTAAATTCATTCGAACTCCAGCAGCGGCTCGGCGAAGTGTCGCGCTCGCCGCGATGGGCCATTGCCTACAAGTTCAAGGCCCAGCAGGCCGAAACCAGGGTGCGCGAAATCAACGTGTACGTCGGCCGAATCGGCTCGCTGACCCCGGTTGCCAAGCTGGAACCGGTGCAACTCGCCGGAGTAACGATCTCGAACGCCTCGCTGCACAATCTCGACGAGATTCGGCGCAAGGACGTCCGCGAAGGCGACACTGTCCTGATCGAGCGCGCCGGCGACGTGATCCCATACGTTGTCCGCGTTACTGCCAGGGGCGAGCCGCGGGCGTCGCAGTTTCAGATGCCGAAGGAGTGTCCTGAATGCGGCGGCGCGGTGGTGCATGAGGAGGGCGAAGTCGCCTATGTTTGTGTCAACGTTAATTGTCCCGCACGCATGCGCGAGTCGATCCGCCATTTCGCCTCCAAAAACGCCTTGGATATTGACGGCCTCGGCGACAAGCTGGTGGCGCAACTGGTCACCACGGGAATGGTTCGTGAACTCGACGACCTCTACAAGCTAAAGAAATCGGATCTGCTGGGACTCGAGCGGATGGCCGACAAGAGTGCGCAAAATATCCTCGACGCGATTGCCCGCTCGCGCGAGGTTTCGCTCGAACGCCTGATCAACGGCCTTGGCATTCGCCACGTCGGTGAGCATACCGCCCGCCAACTTGCGCTCCGCTTCCGCAGTCTTCACGCGCTGATGGCGGCGAGCGAAGAAGAATTGCGAGCGGTGCGCGATATCGGTCCGGAGGTAGCCCGTAGTATTCGCCAGTATTTTGATGAACCGCGCAATCGCCGCGCGGCCGAGCGGCTCGACCACGAACTCAAGATAGTTGCCCCGGCCACGTCAACCGACGAGCGCGGGCTTTTGCGCGATCGCAGTTTCGTGCTCACCGGCACGCTGGCGACGATGACCCGTGAGGAAGCAGAGGAAAAAATTCTCGCCGCCGGCGGACGCGTCACCTCGTCGGTCAGCCGCAAAACTGATTTCCTGGTAGCGGGAGCCGAGCCGGGTTCCAAGTTGCGCAAGGCGCGCGAACTCGGCGTGCAAACGCTTGACGAGCAGGAATTCGTGAAGCTGCTTAGCTCCGTACCCAATGGAGCGCCGTCATGACTAAGGACGAGCCAGCACGCGTTCGCATAATCGCGACCGGGCGAGTGCAGGGCGTTTTTTTCAGACGAGCGGCCGCCGATCAAGCCCACAAGCTCGGCGTGAACGGATGGGCGCGTAACCTGAGTGACGGTTCGGTCGAGATCGTGGCCGAGGGTAAACGACGCAATCTCGAAAGGCTGATGGCATGGGCACATCAGGGATCGCCGCACGCGCGAGTCGATGGCGTGCAAGCGCACTGGGAGCCATATCAGGGTGAATTCGGGCAATTCCAGATGCGCTGAGCAGTAGTGGGGCGGGCAGTGACGCGACCCTTTCGTTTCAGAATGTCATTAGCTATACTTCTCTACGACACTTTGATTTATTGGCGTGGCTTCCAAAAGCGGGGAAGTGGAAATTGCGACTCTCTAGCATTAAGGAGTGGTGATCGAAATGGCTCTACCACCTGAGGCGGCCGGACAGGCCGCCCAGTCCTCGGCGCTCGGCGGCGCAGTTCGCAAGAGCGGTGAACGCCGTGACAGCGTTGTCGTCAGGTTTGCCGGGGATTCGGGCGACGGGATGCAGCTTGCGGGCATGCAATTCACTGCAGAATCAGCGCTCGCCGGCAATGATATAGCGACCTTGCCGGATTTTCCGGCTGAGATCCGCGCTCCCGCCGGCACAATAGCTGGCGTCAGCGGCTTTCAGATTAACTTCTCGAGCGGCGAGGTGTTCACCGCGGGCGACGAACCCAACGTGTTGGTCGCGATGAATCCAGCGGCGCTCATGGCCAATATTGACGATGTGCCTGCCAACGGCGTCATCATCGTCGACCGCGAGGCCTTCAACGAGGCGAACGTCAAGCGTGCCGGCTACAAGGCAAATCCGCTCACTGACCATTCGCTGGACAAATTTCAGGTTATCCAGGTCGATGTCACCAAACTGACGGCTCGCGCGTTGCATGATAGCGGCCTGAACAATCGTGCGGTGTTCCGCTGCCGCAATATGTTCGTGCTCGGGATGATCTCGTGGCTCTATCAGCGGCCGATCGAGAGCACGGTCAAGTGGTTGGAGGGACGTTTCAAGCGCACCCCCGACGTATTGAACGCCAACGTGAAGGTATTGAAGGCAGGCCTCAACTACGGCGAAACAACCGAGATGTTCGCCAGTTCTTACGAGGTTCCGGCCGCCAAAATCGCTCCGGGACTCTACCGCAATATCACGGGTAACAGCGCCACGGCTTTAGGCTTCGTTGCCGCGGCGGTCAAATCGGGTCGTCCACTGTTCCTCGGCTCCTATCCGATTACTCCGGCCAGCGATGTCCTGCACGAACTCGCCGGATACAAGAATTTCCCGATTTATACCTTCCAGGCCGAAGACGAGATCGCCGGGGTTTCCGCCGCCATCGGAGCGGCCTTCGGCGGCGCCATCGCGATTACCACCACTTCCGGCCCTGGTATGAATCTCAAGGCCGAGGCGGTGGGCCTTGCGGTCAAAAGCGAACTGCCGCTCATTGTAACCGACATTCAACGCGCTGGACCGTCAACTGGAATGCCGACTAAGCCGGAGCAGGCCGACCTGCTGATGGCCATGTACGGCCGTCACGGCGAGTCGCCGATCCCGATCATCGCGGCATCAACACCGGGCGATTGCTTCGATTGTGCTTATGAAGCGGTGCGAATCGCTGTCAAGTACATGACGCCGGTGGTTCTGCTTACCGATGGACAGCTTGCCAACGGGGCGGAGCCGTGGCTGTTGCCTGACGCAAGCAAGCTGCCGGAAATAAAAATCGAATTCCGCACCGACCCCGAGGGCTTCATGCCGTATATCCGCGACCCCGAGACGCTTTCGCGTCCGTGGGCGGTTCCGGGAACGCCCGGCCTCGAACATCGCATCGGTGGCCTGTCGAGCGAAGACGTGACCGGCAACGTTAGTTACTCGCCCGCCAATAATGAGTTGATGGTCCGCACCCGCGCCCGCAAAATCGCGGGGATCGCGCGTGAAATTCCACCTTGCGAGATTTTCGGCGACCAGGATGGCGGCCCCTTGGTGGTGCTGGGATGGGGCTCGACGTTCGGCTCGATTCGCGAGGCGGTAAAGCAGTTGCGTGAAAAGGGTAAGCACGTCTCGCATATCCATCTCCGCTATCTCAACCCGCTGCCATCGGATCTGGGCGAAAAGCTTCGCCGCTTCAGTAAGGTGATGGTTGCGGAAATGAACATGGGCCAGCTACTCAAGCTGGTGCGCGCTGACTATCTGATCGACGCGGTTGGTTGCAACAAGATCCAGGGACGTCCGTTCAAGGTGAGCGAACTCAA
>Ga0137391_10004433_pt1 | contig 10743 bp, 9 predicted proteins | sample 15con2h24BmetaG_FD_101399 | JGI IMG/M metagenome (GOLD analysis project Ga0137391, IMG submission 101399) | Vadose zone soil microbial communities from Angelo Coast Range Reserve, California, USA - 15con2h2.4B metaG | ecosystem: Environmental > Terrestrial > Soil > Vadose zone > Saprolite...
GCGCGCGCGGATGTCGACCAGCGGCTTGAACATCTTATGGGTCGTCACGTCGGCGACCCGCTCGCCGTTGATGTAAACCTCGCGGCCGTCGCGGAGTGAATCGCGATACTGAGCGCCGGTGCGAATCATGACCTCTTCCTCTCGTTGATCAGGTGTCGAGCGGCGTCGGCCGCCCGTAGCGCCGTCGGGTGTAGAGCAGCGGCGCCGCTTCGCCCTCGCCGGCCGCGACGACGCGACCGATGAAGACGGTGTGGCTGCCCGCCTCATGGCACGACCACAGGGCGCAATCGAAGCTCGCCACCGCGCCGCCCAGGCAGGGCGCGCCGGTCACCGCCTCGCTCCACGCGCCGACGGTGAAATCGAAGGGTTTGCCCTGGCGCGGCCGGCCGGCGAAGGTGTCCGAGACATGCGCCTGGCACTCGGCGAGGACGCTGATGCAGAACACGCCGTTCTCGCGGATCGCCCGGTTGGCAGGGCTATGGCGCCGAATGCAGGCGAGGACGAGGGGCGGCTCGGCCGATACCGAGCTCATTGCGCTGACGGTCATGGCAAAGCGTCCGGCCGGGCCGTTCGTCGCCACGATTGTGACGCCGGAGACCGCGCGTCCCATCGCCTCGATGAAGCGGCTGCTCGGCACGCTGGGTGCGGTAGCATGGCTGTCGGTAGCGCGCTCGTCGACTCGCATCGTTGTAGACACCCTCCGCCGTGGAGATAAGGACGACAAAGCAGTGTCGGTGCTCGCGCGTCGTTGGTAAAACGGATCTTTACGTGGATCTAAATCGGATTTTGTGATGTTTTGCTGGCCGGCGCTCTCCGCCGCTCTTGCATGGCTCCGCGGCAAATTCCGCATAACGAAGGCAACATCCCGTTAACACCCATGCGCCATCTTCGCCGGCCCTATCGATCGCCAGCGCGCCCTGCATTTTGTTGATCGTGCGGCGATCGCCTTTCAGCAAGCGAGGACCCAAGCAATGCGTACCCTTTCCCTCATCGCTGCCGGCGAGCGACATGCGTCCCGGAGTTTCGCCGCGGCACTCGCTACCCGTGTCTTGCGCGCCCTGGAGCGCCGCCGCGCGGTCCGCGAGCTCGCGCGCCTCGACGATCACATGCTGAGCGACATCGGCATCAGTCGCACCGACATCAGCCGCGCCGTCAGGGGCTTTCGCTACTAGTCACCCCGTTCGGTCGGCAGAGCGTCGCCGCTGTTTAGTCGATTGACCAGCTCTCCATTCTTGTCGAGCATGGGCGACCGCGGAAGAGAAACCATTTGAAGCGCCGCCGCGGCTTCAACAAGATACGCCAAGCCCCCCACGGCGAAGCCAGCCGGGAAGCAAGACGGGGATATCGGATGAGAACTACGCGGCCGTTCCTGCCGTCGCGTCGAGGCTTGCTCGGCGCGATCGCTGCGAGTGGCGCCCTCGCTTTCGTCGGGCCGCATCGCCTTGTTGCCGCCGAACCGCAACCGATTCAGCTCGGTTTGCTGGTGCCGCTGACCGAGCAAGGTGGTCCCGATGGATCGAGTATCATGGCAGCGCAACAGGCCGTGCTCGACGAGGTCAATGCCGCGGGCGGCGTGCTCGGCCGCCGCATCGCTCTCGCGGTTGCCGACGACTTGAGCGATCTCAAGGCGACGGTGCGAGCCGTCCGCCAGCTGATCGACACCGACAAGGTCGAGGTCATCATGGGGATTTGGGCCTCGGCCGACGCCGCCGCGATCGTGCCGTTATGCCGGGCGGCCAAGACCATGATGCTGTCTTTTGCCGCGGCCGACAGTATCACCCAGCTGCCGCATCAGGGATATGTCGCGCGCACCCAGCCGAGCAACAGCCTGCAGGCGCTGCAATTCGGCCGCTTCGCCGTCGGCGAAGGCGTGCGACATCTCTTCATCCTGATGCCGCGGGACTCGCTGAGCGAGTCGGCGGTCAAGAACATCACCGCCTATTGTGGACCGCAAGGGACCAAGGTTTCCGCCCTCATTTACGACGTCAGGAAAACCTCCTTCCGCGCTGAGCTCGACGAGGTCGCGCGTGCCAATCCTGACATGCTGGCCCTCGGCGGCTATTTGCCCGATACGGTGGTTCTTGCCCAGGATGCCTACCGCGCCGAGTTCAAAGGCAAGATCGTCGGTTTCGCCTACGCGATCGGGCCGCGCTTCATCGAGCGCGCCGGGCCGGCGGTCGCCGACGGCGCCTATGCGATCGAACCGGTACCGGCCATCGGGTCGAGCGGCTATGCGCGGCTGCAGCGTCTGACGGCGCGGCGCGATCTCGATACCTATCTCTGCCAGGGCTACGACCAGATCAATCTGGCTGTCCTCGCGATGGCGCGCGGCAAGACGGCGACCGGCAGCGGCATCCGCGACAACCTGCGCAAGATCGGCGATCCTCGCGGTGTCGCCGTCGACAATGCTCTCGACGGGCTGAAGGCGCTCGCCGCGGGTCGGGCGATCAACTACGAGGGCGCATCGGGTCCCTGCAAATTCACCGCGAGCGGCGATCTCGCCGCCGCCAATTTCCGTGTCTCGGTGGTACGCGGCGGCGCCATCGAGACCTACAAGTTGCTGTGAGAGACCGGAGAAGATTCATGAGCGGTGACGGCGAACAGCGTTTCCAGACCTTGCACGAGATCATCAAGGCAGCGCGCATCAATCTCGATCAGAATATCTGGGACTATCTCATCGGCGGCGCCGAGACCGAGACGACGGTGCAGCGCAACCGGCAGGCGCTCGACAGCGTCGCCTTTCGGCCACGCGTCTTGCGCAACACGGCCGAGGTCGATCTGTCGGCGAAAATTTTCGGCAAGCAGCTGCGTATCCCGGTGACCGTGGCGCCGGTCGGCTCGCTGCAATCCTTCGAGCCCGGCGGCGGCGGCACGGTGGCGCAGGCGGTCGAGCAATACGGCGCCGGCCTCTGCCTCAGCTCGGTGACCGAGCCCGGTCTCGAAGCGGCCGCCGCCCAGGCGCCCAACGCCCTGAAGATCTTTCAGCTCTATGTTCGCGGCGATGATGCTTGGGTCGACGACTACGTCCGCCGTGCCGTCGCCTCCGGCTACGACGCCTTTTGCATCACCGTCGACACCGCGCATTACTCGCGACGCGAGCGCGACACCGCCAAGCGCTTCGTCAAGACGTGGCGGACCTACAATACCGGCATGAACTTCCAGGCCGCGCACAATTGGGACAACGTCAAATACTTCAAGGACCATCACGACATTCCGCTGATCCTCAAGGGCATCGCCACCGCCGAGGATGCGGCATTGGCGGTCGAGCACGGCATCAACGGGATCTACGTCTCGAATCACGGCGGGCGGCAGCTCGATCACGGTCGCGGCGCGCTCGAGGTGCTGCCCGAGATCGTTGCCGCGGTCGACGGCAGGGCCAAGATCATCTTCGACAGCGGCATCAGCCGCGGCACCGACATCATGAAGGCGGTGGCGTTGGGCGCCGACCTCGTCGCCATCGGCCGCCTCTATTGCTATGGCCTTGCCGCCGCCGGCAAGACAGGCGTCGTTCGCGTCTTCGAGCTGCTCGAGGCGGAGCTCGCCACCAGCATGGGGCTGCTCGGCGTCACCGGCTTCGCCAAGCTCGACAAATCCTATGTGCACGCGGCGGCGCCGGTCGTGCCGCCGAGCGTCCACAGCGCCTTCCTGCCGCTGCTCCGCCTGCCGGAGGAGGGGTACTAGATCACGCCGCCTTGGCGATGAGGCCCTTTGCGCCCTCGATGCTGGCACCCGCCAGATTGGCGCCCTGGAGGTTGGCGGCGGTCAGGTTGGCGCCGTCGAGCACGGTCTTCTGCAAATCGGCGCCGGCCAGATCGGCGCCGGAGAAATCGGCGCCGACGAGGTTCGCGCCGTGCAGGCTGGCGCCGACAAGCCTAGCTCGGTTGAACCGCGCTCGCTCGAAATTCGACTGAAAATTGACCCGCTCGTCACCGACCGCGCGGAAGGCGCCGAGCTTCGCCTGGCTGAGATCGGCGTCGCCAAGATGGGCGCGCCGCAAATTGGCCCCGCGCAGATCGGCGCCGACGAGGCTTGCGGCGCGCAGGTCGGCCATTTCGAGATTGCTCATCGACAGGAGCGCGCGTCTCAGACTGGCATGCCCGAGATTGGCGGCGCCGAGCATTGCCATCACCAGCTTGGCCTCGTCGAGCATCTTGCCGACAAGGTCCACCCGGGCGAGCATGGCGCGCGCGCCCTCTGCGCCGCGGCTCATCCGGGCCGATTTCACCGATGCAACCATGAGACGAGAGCCGCCCCGAAACGCGCGTCGGAGAGATCGGCGCTGCGCGCCTGCACGCAGGCGAAATCGGTTCGCGGGTCGCTGAAGCTGCCGGCGAGCAGGCTGTGCCGCTTGTCATAGCGGGCGATCGTGGCGGCCGCGTCCGGTCGCCGCTCATTCGGCGCTTGCGCGCTCGGTCCATACCGGATATTCACGTCCGATATGTTTTGGGCCCGTTCCAGCGAGCATTAAACGGCGGCGTTCCGAGAACCGCGGCAATCTCGCCGCGCCTGACGCACAAAACGCTTCCCCCGCCGCGACGATGCGGGATAAGAAGCCATCGCCACATCTCGGCTCGCCTGCGCAAATAGGGGCAATGGATCTCTCGATCGTCATACCGATCTTCAACGAGGCAGAGAGCCTCGAGCCGCTCTATGAAGCCCTCAAGAACGTGCTCGGCAAGCTCCACCAGACCGCCGAAATCGTCTTCGTCGATGATGGTTCGAGCGACGGCTCGCCACTCATTCTCGATCGCCTGGCCGCCGCCGATGCGAATGTCCGCGTCGTCCATCTCAGGCGCAACTACGGGCAGACCGCCGCGCTGATGGCGGCGATCCGGTTCAGCACCGGCGATGTCGTCATCCCGATGGACGGTGACGGACAGAACGACCCCGCCGATATTCCGCGCCTGCTTGCCAAGCTCGATGAGGGCTATGACGTCGTCTCGGGTTGGCGCAGGACGCGCGAGGATAAGTTCGCGCGGCGCCTGGCTTCGGTGGCGGCGAACTGGCTCGTCTCGACGGTGATGGGGGTCAAGCTGCACGATTACGGCTGCACGCTGAAGGCCTATCGCCGCAGCGTCGTCGAGGAGATCCGGCTCTATGGCGAGATGCACCGGTTCATCCCGATCTATGCGGCGTGGGAGGGTGCGCGGGTTACCGAACTCGCCGTCGAGCATCATCCCCGCCGCTTCGGCCGCTCGAAATACGGCATGGGCCGCATCGCCCGCGTGACGCTCGACCTGCTGATCCTCTATTTCATCGACCGCGCCTTCGACCGGCCGATCCAGTTCTTCGGCAAGTTCGGCCTCGGCTTCATCGGACTTGCGATCACTACCATCGCGCTTGCCGCCTGGTTGCGGATTTTCGAGGGCATTTCCTTTATCCAGACGCCGCTCCCCTTGCTGGCGGCGACCACCGCGCTCTCCGGCATCCTATTCCTGCTGCTCGGCGTGCTCGCCGAGGTGCAGGTGCGGACATACTACGAATCGCAAGGCAAGCCGCCCTACAAGGTGCGCTCGACGCACAACATCGCGGCCGCCGAACCGCGCAAGCGTGCCGTTTCGGCGAAAAGCTGGTAGAAGATGTGCGGTCTCGCCGGCTTCACCGGACCGGGTGCCGATGCGCCGGCGATCGTGCGCCGGATGATCGCCGCCCTCGCCCATCGCGGTCCCGATGGCAACGGCGAGTTCACCGATGCCGGGATCGCTCTCGGTCACAACCGACTGGCGATCATCGATCCTGCCGGGGGCGCCCAGCCGCGCGTCGACGCGGCAAGCGGCGATGCGCTGATCTTCAACGGCGAGATCTACGGCTACCGCACGCTTGCCGGCGAGCTGCGTGATGCCGGCGTCGAGCTCTGCGATCGCTCCGACACGGAAGTGCTGTTCCAGATGCTGCGCCGCTCGGGCATCCGCGAGACGCTGGCGAAGATCGACGGCATGTTCGCCTTCGCCTTTCGCGACGGACGCAGCTCGACGCTCTATCTCGCGCGCGACCGCTTCGGCGAAAAGCCGCTCTTCTACGGCCTCGCCGGCGGCAATCTGGTCTTCGGCTCGGAGCTTTCGGCGCTGCGCTGCCATCCGGCGTTTCGCGACAGCGGCATCGATCGTGACGCCGCTTTCCAATTCCTCACCTACGAATACCTGCCGGGCAACCGTTCGGGCCGCGAGGGGATCAGCAAGCTGCCGCCCGGACATCTGCTCAGCTTCGCCGACGGGCGAATTACTCTCGAGGCCTATTGGCAGCCGCCGCGCGGCGAGGAGCCGGCGGCCAACGACGAGGCGGCGGCGCTTGCCCGACTCGAGCAGCTGCTCGACAGGTCGGTCAAGGATCGGCTGGTCGCCGATGTCCCGGTCGGCATCTTCCTCTCCGGCGGCGTCGATTCCGGTCTTGTCGCGGCGCTCGCGGCGCGCCACGCCAGCGCCATCACCGCCTTCACCGTGAGGATGCCGGAGATTTCATTCGACGAGACGCCGCACGCTGTCAAGGTCGCCAGCCATCTCGGCATCACCCACGAGATCGTCGAGCTCGGACGCAGCGACCTCGTCAATGCCTTCGAGGCGGTCAGCGATCGGCTCGACGAGCCGCTCGCCGACTCATCGCTCCTGCCGACCTTTCTCGTATGCCAGGCGGCGCGTCGGCGCATGACCGTCGCCCTCGGCGGCGACGGCGCCGATGAGCTCTTCGCCGGCTATCCCAATTTCCAGGCCCAGCTGGCGGCGCCCGTGATGCGCCACATGCCGGCCGCCGTCGGCGCCATGGCCCGGCGTGGTCTCGCTTTGGCGCCGGCGTCGCGCGAATACATGAACCTGCGCTTCCGTCTCGGGCAGCTGACGCAGGGTTTCGGCCTCTCCGAGGACCTCCAGTCATTTCTCTGGATGGCGCCGTTCTCCTCGGATGAGAAGCGGGCGCTCTGGCGTGCCGACGCGCTGCCCGACGATCCCGAGGCGACGACCTTCGCGCCGATTCATGCGCTGGCCGACGGGCTGCCGGCCGAGCGGCTGCCTCGCCTGCTCCAGCTCTTCCTGCAGACCTATCTGCCGGAAGATATTCTGGTGAAGACCGATCGGGCGGCGATGATGAACAGCCTCGAAGTGCGCGCGCCCTTCCTGGCCCGCGACTTCGCCGAGTTCGCGATGGCGCTGCCCGGGCACTGGAAGCTGAGGGGGCTGCGCGGCAAGTATCTCCTGAAGAAGCTGGCGGCTCGACTGGTGCCGCCGGACACCGTCTATCGTCCCAAGCACGGGTTCGCCGTGCCGCTCGCCGATCTCCTGCGCACGCTGTTCTTCGAGCGTATGCGCGATCGTCTCCTCGATGCCGGCAATCCGGTCGCCGCGTGGTTCAATGCTGCGGTCATCGAGCGACTGCTCGGCGAGCACCGTAGCGCCCGTCGGGATCATGCAAAGAAGCTGTGGACGCTCTATATACTGTTCGCTGTCGCGGCGCGCCGGGCTTAGCGACGCGCGGCTCGGCGAAAATATGTTAGTGTCGCCCCCTTCGGAGCCGATGAAATCCCGTATGCCTGATGGTAAGTTCCTGATAACGCTGGTCCGATCGCCGATCGTGTCGACCACGCGGGCGGTCAACAATGAGGCGACGCCGTGTGTCGCCTTCGCCTATCTCGGCGCCTATCTGGAATCCAAAGGCTATCGCACCCATGTCGTCGATGGCATCGCCGAGGCGCTGAACCGCGTCTGGAAGTTGACGGATTTTCCCGGTTACCAATGCCACGGCCTGACCTTCGCCGAAATCGTCGAGCGGATTCCGGCCGAGACCCGGGTGATCGGCGTTTCGACCATGTTTTCCGGCGAATGGCCGGTCGTCCGCACGCTGATCCGCGCCGTGCGTCGACGCTTCCCCGATGCGCTGATCGTCGCCGGCGGCGAGCACATCACCGCGCTCACCGAGTACAGCATGCGCGACTGTCCGGAGATCGATGTCTGCATCTGCGGCGAAGGCGAGCGGGCGCTCTACGAGGTCTGCGAGGCCCATCGCGAGGGGCGCGATTTCTCGCAGATCGCCGGCGCCGCCTATCTCGATGCCGCGGGCGCCTTCGTCGAGGTTCCCGCCGAACGCATCCGTGAGGTCAGCACCCTGGCGTGGCCGAGCTGGCCGGATGGCTATATGGAGAAGTTCTGGGCAGCGGGAAAGTCCTACGGCGTGCAGACGGCGCGCGACATGCCGATCATCGCCTCGCGCGGCTGTCCCTATCGCTGCACCTTCTGCTCGAACCCGCGAATGTGGACGACGCGCTACATCCTGCGCGACATCGACGATCTCATCGGCGAGATCAAATCCTATGTCGCGCGCTATGACATCACCGCGCTGCAATTCTACGATCTGACGGCGATCACCAAGAAGCGCTGGACGATCGAGTTCTGCCAGCGGCTGATCGACGAAGGGCTCGACTATCTCAAATGGTCGCTGCCCTCGGGCACGCGCAGCGAGGCGCTCGACAGCGAGACCTTGGGGATGCTCAAGCGCACCAACTGCAACTATCTCGTCTACGCGCCGGAGAGCGGCTCGCCCGAGACGCTGGCCAAGATCAAGAAGCGCATCGAGCTCGACAAGCTGACGCAATCGGTGCTCGAGGCCAAGCGCCAGGGCATCATCGTGCGGACCAACCTCATCATCGGCTTCCCGCACGAGACGCGGCGGAACATCTATGAGACCATTCGCTACGGGCTCTATCTCGCCTGGAAGGGCGCCGACGAGGTCACCATCAACATCTTCTCGCCCTATCCTGGCACCGAGATTTTCGCCGAGTTGCAGCAACAGGGCCGCGTCACCGTCGACGACGACTATTTTCTCGCGCTGACGTCGCTCAACAGCGATTACACGGCATTCAACCCGCTGACCTGCAACGATGAGGTCGGCGCCCGCGAGATGGCCATCTACCGCATCGGCTTCATGCTGACCAACTACCTGGTCGGCTATGTCCGCTTCCCCTCGCGCATCTGGCGGACCCTCCGCAACATCTTCTTCAGCGACGGCGCCGCCGCCACGGTCCTCGAGCATCGCATCAAGGACGCGCGCAAGAAGGCCGCCGCCCGACGGGTGGCGATCCCGTCATAGGCTAGAGCGGCATGCAGCTCATCGTCGCGTCGCGACGGATTTCGCTCGAATCGGCGATCATTTCGAGCCTTGTCGCCGTCGCCGTGCTGCTCGCCGTTGCGGCTTTCGTCATCGGTGTCGATTCACTGGTTGGCGATCTGCAAATGCTCGGCCCCGCGGTGCTCGGTCTTTTCGCCCTTCTCATGCTGTGGCAGGTCGGCTGCCGCTTTCTGCGCTGGTTCTTTCTTGCGCGCTCGCTCGGCGTCGCGATCATGCCGCGCGAGGCGCTGCTCTTCTACGGCGCCGGCCTCGGCATGACGCTGACGCCGGGCCGCATCGGCGAGACCTTGCGCCTGTGGCTCATCCAGCGACGCTTCGGCATCCCGTACCGGCGCCTCGCCGCCCTCTACGTCGCCGACCGCATCTGCGACGCGACCGCCTATCTCATCATGCTGGCGGTGGCGTCGGCCGCGGGCGGGCAGGGAGCGGCCGTGGCTTGGATACCACTGGCAGCGATCGTCGCGCTCACCGCGAGCGTCTTCTATCCGCGGCTCCTGCTCGCGCTGCTCGGCTTCGGTTACGGCGTCGCGCGCCGCGGGCGGCCGACCATGCTGTGGCTGCGCCGGCTGGTTCGCAATACCGCGACGCTCTTCCGGCCGGCGGTTTTCCTACCGGCGCTGGCGATCGGCCTTGCCGGTTGGTGCGCGGCGCCGCTCGTGCTCTCCATCGCGCTGTCTCGTATGGGCGTCGAACTCGCGCTCCTGCAAGCGGCCGCGATCTACGCGGCGTCCGCCTTGACCGGCGGTGCGACCATGCTGCCGGGAGGGCTCGGCGGCACCGAGGTTGCGATGGTCGGATTGCTCGTCGCCGCCGGCGTTCCGTTCGATGCCGCCGTGTCGGCGACCGTCGCCACGCGCATCACCTTTCTTTGGCTGCCGGTCGGCCTCGGCTTCCTCATCCTCCCGCTCGCGCTCGGCTCGGTGCGCAAGTTGCAGGCGGCGTCATGATTGCGGGGGAAAGGGAACTGGATGTCGCCGCCGGCTCGCCCGACCGCTTCGGCTACGAATGGGAGAGCTATGCCGAATTGCGCCCCGAATACGAGGCGCAGTTTCGCGGCTGGACGGTCCATCTTGCCCCCGAGGAGTGGCAAGGCCTCGATTTCCTCGATGTCGGCTGCGGCATGGGGCGCAACTCCTATTGGCCGATGCGCTACGGCGCCGCCTCGGGAACGGCGATCGATGTCGACGCCCGCTCGCTCGCAGCGGCGCGGCGCAACCTTGCCGAATTCCCGTCGGTGACGGTGCGCGCGCTCAGCGCCTACGAGATCGATGAGCGCGACCGCTTCGATATCGCCTTCTCGATCGGCGTTATTCATCATCTCGAATTTCCCGAACGCGCGGTGCGGGCGATGGCGCAGTCGGTGAAGCCGGGTGGCCGCGTCCTCATCTGGGTCTATGGGCGCGAGAACAACGAATGGATCGTGACGCTGCTCGATCCCCTGCGCAAGGCGCTGTTCAGCCGGCTGCCGATCGGTTTCGTCCACCATCTGGCGCTCTACCCGTCGGTGCTGCTCTGGCTCGGCCTGCGCCTCGGCATTGGCCGCATTGCGTATTTCCGCTTCCTGCGCCGCGTCTCGTTCCGCCATTTGCGCTCGATCGTTTTCGACCAGATGCTGCCCAAGATCGCGCATTA
>Ga0137391_10004437_pt1 | contig 10738 bp, 6 predicted proteins | sample 15con2h24BmetaG_FD_101399 | JGI IMG/M metagenome (GOLD analysis project Ga0137391, IMG submission 101399) | Vadose zone soil microbial communities from Angelo Coast Range Reserve, California, USA - 15con2h2.4B metaG | ecosystem: Environmental > Terrestrial > Soil > Vadose zone > Saprolite...
TCCCAGAGATTTTTCCAGCGCGCTTTCCGCTTCGGGCAGTTTTCCGAGTTCCAGCAGAGCAGCGCCGCTCCTTGTTTGCATCATTACGTTGGCCGGATTGTCGGCGGCGACTTTCTTTTGCAGGATGGTCCACGCCTGCTCGTAATGTTTGAGCGCCGAGACGCTGTCTCCCGCGGAAAGCTCGAGTGTGCCCATCAGGTCCAGATTGCCGGCGATCGTAAGTTCGTCCTCTCCGGGAGTCTTATCGGCAATTGCCTGCGCCCGGCGCACCGATTCCAGCGCGGGGACATAAGCCCCCACTTCCCGGCGGGCCTTCGCAATACTCTGAAGGATCGGGATCAGGTCGGGGTGCTCACTCCCTTTGAGATTCTCAGCCGTCTCCAGATCTCTTTTCAGATCCGCAAGGCTTCGCTGCGCCGGTTCTTTGCTGCTGTCGATCGTGCTCTGCGGAGAGGGTTGCTCCTGGGCATTTGAAAGCGGAGCAAGTTCAGGAAATGTAAAGAAGCAGATTGCCGCGACGAACAAATACAGCGAAACACGCCGATGAATCATTCGGGCCTCCTGGGCAGGGAATTGCTGTCGCGCCGGCCGGAGTAGGGAGCCGAAAATAGCGATGCCGTAGTCGCTGAACAGATGTTATCAGTGTACAGGGGTTGCGCCCGTTTCACACATTCTTTGCGGCCGTGGTGAGGGCGATGATTAGATCTTCAATCTGGCGATGGCCCGTCAGATAACTGATGACCATCATTCGTATGACGGATTTGCCGTTGACCAGAGTGGTTGAAATCCAGCGGCGACCGTCGCGTGTGACTTCCAGAACGATGGCCTCATGAATTGCGTGGCGTTCGGCTTCGGTCAGGCCGGGCCACCGGATGCGCAGATTCACAATGGGCAGTGTCTGCGGAGCGGCGAGTTCGAATCGTTCGGAGCCGGCAATCCAGTCGGCAAAGTAACGCGCCAGTTCCATCTGCCTGTGAATGTGATCTTCGTACGCCTGTCGTCCGTGAATTTGCAGGGTCAGCCACAGCTTGAGCGAATTCATTCGGCGCGACCACTGGGTGCTCACCTTGAAGTTGTCGAGCACCTCGGGACCGGGTATCCGGGGCATGTACGGAGTGCTAACCGCGAAGGCCTGCCGCAGCGACTCCGGATGCGAGGTTAGCACCACGCCCGCCGCAAACGGCATGGCCAGCCATTTGTGGGGATCGATGGTAATGGAGTCGGCCAACTCGATGCCTTTTACAACGTCGCGGTGGCGATCCGCAAAAATTGCGGCGCCTCCGTAAGCTCCGTCCACGTGCATCCAGAGATTGTGGCGTTTGCAGATTGCAGCCACGCCCGGCAGATCATCCACCGCGCCGGAATTCGTCGTGCCCGCGGTCGCTGCCACGCAGAACGGCTTATGGCCGGCGGCGCGGTCCTGTTGAATCTGCGCTTCGAGTTGATTCAGATCGATCCGAGCGGTGTCGTCCACGGGGATGCGGCGCAAAGCGCTGCGCCCCAGCCCCAGCAGTCCCGCCGACTTGTCGATGGAATGATGGGCTTCCGAAGATGTGTAGAGTACCGGCCTCGCTCCGATCGAGGCGACGCCGTCTTCCACCGACCCAGGGAAGTGGGTTGCGAGAGCGAGCGCCATCGCGCTGAAGTTGGCTTCATTGCCTCCGCTGGTGAAAGTGCCGTCAAAGGGACCGGGCCAGCCGACGCGCTCTCCGATCCAGCGGACGGTTTCACGCTCGATCTTCGACGCCAGTTGTGAACGCGAAAGAGTCGCGAGCTGCGGATTCAGCGCGGCCACCAGCATCTCCGCCAGAACCGCCACGTAAGCGGGGGTGCAATTCATCAGACCGAAATAGCCGGCGCTGGGAACGTGGAAGCCTTCATCGATCAGCCGGGTGGTGATGTGGTCGAGGAAGATGGCTGCGTCCTGCCCTGCTTCAGGCATCTGGTTTTGAAGATCGCCGAAGGTGCGCTGGTCGAGCGGAAGCTGAACCGGCCGGCTCGGAAGGCCGGAGAGATATTCGTCAATGCGGTCGATCAGCCGGTGGCCGAGTTGGCGGCGCGTTTCGGAATCTAAATCAAAGCCCATGTGGGAGTCCTTCATTGCATTGTGGCAAACAAGTCACCCTAAATCCCTTGTCATCCTGAGTGAGCGCGCAGCGAAGGATCCCGAGAATGCGGGACACAATCGGCATCTCAAGGTTCTCACAAGGTTTTTTCCCCTGAAGCAGCAACGCGAGGCATGGCCTTCATCCTTGTTATTTATGCGCCGGAGGCGCGGGCTCTTCCGACACCAGTTCCTGCGGTGCCTGCGGCCTCAGCAGCGGGAAGAGGATCACATCGCGAATCGAGCGCGAGCCGGTCAGCAGCATGGTCAGGCGATCGATGCCGATGCCCTCGCCTCCGGTCGGCGGCAGACCATACGACAGCGCCCGGATGTAGTCTTCATCCATGGCGTGCGCTTCTTCGTCGCCGCGTTCTTTCTCGCCCAATTGCTGCTCGAAGCGCCGGCGCTGCTCTTCCGGATCGTTCAATTCGCTGAAGGCGTTGCCGATTTCCAGGCCGCCGACGAAGATCTCGAAGCGCTCCACCCAGTCCGCCTCGTCGCGCTTGTTTTTCGAGAGCGGCGAAATCGCCACCGGGAACTCATAGATAAAGGTCGGCTGGATCAGATGTTCTTCCGCCACCGCTTCGAACATCGCCGCGATCGTCTTGCCCGCCGGTTCCTTCGGGTCATACGGCATATGCGGCGTATGGTTCGCGTTCAATCGCTTTACCAGCCGCTCGACGGATTCATGCGTGGCGAAATCGGCGACCTCGGGTTTGGGCGCGGCCGCCTCCGGCCAGTATTGAATGATGGCCTCGCGCATCGAGAGACGCTGCCATGCGCCGAAGTCGATTTCATGGCCGTTGAAAGTGCTCTTCGTCGTTCCGTTCACGTCGAGCGCCGCCTGCTTCAGCATGTCTTCCGTGAGCTGCATCATGTCGCGGAAGTCGGCATAGGCCTGGTAAAACTCCAGCATGGTGAATTCCGGGTTGTGCTGGGTCGAGATGCCCTCGTTGCGGAAATTGCGGTTGATCTCGTAAACGCGTTCCAGCCCGCCCACCACCAGCCTCTTGAGGTAGAGCTCGGGCGCGATGCGCAGATAAAGGTCGACGTCGAGCGTGTTGTGGTGCGTCTTGAAAGGACGCGCCGCCGCTCCGCCCGGGATGGGCTGCATCATCGGTGTCTCGACCTCGACGTAGCCGCGGGTATCGAGAAAGCGCCGGATCGACTGCACAATCTTGCTGCGCTTCACAAAGACTTCGCGCACGTCCTGATTCATGATCAGGTCGACGTACCGCTGGCGGTAGCGCAGCTCCACGTCGGTCAGGCCGTGCCATTTTTCCGGCAGGGGCAGCAGGTCCTTGGAAAGGAAAGTGAGTTCCTCGGCGTGAATGGTAAGCTCGCCCGTGCGTGTGCGGAACAGGTATCCCCGGACGCCGATATGGTCGCCGAGGTCGAGCAGCTTGTAGAGAGCAAAACCCTTTTCGCCCACGAAGTCGAGTTTCACATAGACCTGAAGGCGCTGCCCTCCCTGCTGCAGGTGGGCGAAGCCCGCCTTGCCCTGGAGGCGGATGGAGATGATGCGCCCCGCCACTTTTACCTCGACGCGCGGGTTCTCCAGCTGCTCGGCGGTCTTGTCGGTGTACTCGGCGAGAATCTGCGGCACCGCGTGGGTGAACTCGAATTTGTGGGGATACGCCTGCTGCCCCAGGGCCTCGATCTGCCGGAGCTTTTCCTGGCGCAACTGATATACGTTTTGCTCGAATGACATAAGCATCCGATTATAAAGGGAAAACGGGAATTGGCCGCGAAGGAAGAGATTTGGTAATTGCCAAAATTGGTAATTTGGTAATTGAAAACCCTCACAAGTCAGAGTTCTTCAATTACCCAATTACCAATTTTGGCAATTACCAAATCTCCTCATTCGCGTTCATTCGCGGCTAATCGCTTTTGCTGTATATTTTTTCCTATGGCAAACAAGCGCATTGCAGTGGTTCCCGGCGATGGTATCGGCAAAGAAGTCATTCCGGCGGCGATCGGGGTCGTTCAGGCCACCGGGGCGGCTGTGGAATTCACCACCTTCGACTGGTCTGCGGACCGCTATCTGAAAGACGGCACCACCATTCCGGCAGACGGATTTGCCATGCTGGAACGCGATTTTGACGCCGTTTTCGTTGGCGCCCTGGGCGATCCGAGGGTGCCGACCAATATTCACGCGAAAGAAATCCTGCTGGGCATGCGCTTCAGGATGGATCTGTACGCCAACGTCCGCCCGGTCAAACTGCTGGATGAATCGCTCTGCCCTCTGAAGAACGTGAAGCCAGAGCACGTCGATTTCGTGGTGATTCGCGAAAACACCGAAGGCCCCTATGTGGATGCGGGCGGCGTCTTCAAGCAGGGGACCGCCGACGAGATCGCCACCCAGGAGGATTTCAACACCCGCAAGGGCGTGGAACGCGTCATTCGATTCGCCTTCGATCTGGCCCGCCGTCAGGGCCGAAAGAAAGTTCTGATGTCCGACAAGTCGAACGTGATGACCTATGCGGGAGGTTTGTGGCAGCGGGTCTTCAAACTGGTGGCCGCCGAGTATCAGGATATCCAGTCGTCGCACATGTATGTGGATGCCCTGTGCATGCACATGGCCCGCGATCCGAAGCAGTTTGACGTGATCGTGACCAACAACATGTTCGGTGACATCATCACCGATCTGGCGGCGGCCCTGCAGGGCGGTCTCGGAATGGCCGCCAGCGGCAATATCCATCCGGGGAAGACCTCGATGTTCGAGCCGGTCCACGGCTCCGCCCCGCCGTTCGCCGGAAAGAACATCGCCAACCCCGTCGGCGCAATCGCCACAGCGGCCCTGATGCTCGATCATCTGGGTTTTGCGAAAGAGGCGGAGCGAATCAACAACGCGGTGTTCGAAGCGGTGCGGCAGAAGAAGACCACGGCCGATATCGGCGGGTCTTTGGGGACCAAAGAAGCAGCCGAGTGGATTGCCAAACAGATCGGGTAGAAATAGCGCAGCACGTGGAAGCCGAGGGACACGAAAATCCAGTCGCCTTCGGCGACTGGGGCATGCTTTATCCAATTATTTCTCGTGAGTGTGAAAATCCAGATCTAACCTATAACTAACCACCTAAAATCGCCGGTCGATCTATCAATCAACCCTTCCAACATATTTTTCCAACCATTCAACATTTTTCTGGCGCATTTCATCAAATCCATGCTATTCTCTATTTGCGTAGGAGAACGCCCGTCATGAAATACATAACGCACAACTCGTTGCGTAAGCTGCCAAGGCCGGAATCAGGTCTTGATGGCGCCCGGGCGTACGTCAATTTCTAACAGCCATTCTCTGGCGCTTCAGTCCTACGCATACTGACTCAACCGGAATCCGATTATTTTTCGCCGGGCCGTTTCCCGTCCGAAATTCCAGCCGTTCGCCTCAGGGTTAACGCACGCATTATCAATGCTTTAGCGGCACGAGCGGACTCGTGCCCGAATGGAATTCGGTCAGTGGCGAAGACCGCGGATACTTCGGTGACGCTTCGCTTCAAAGAGCGGGCGTGACGGTTCAATCCGTCAATTCCGCTGTCGCTGATTCCCTGACCTTATTTCCGACGCTGAGTATTGGAAATCTCTCAGCCGATGAATAGTTACGAAACTACCGGTGGTGAAGACCAGAGCTACTTCATTCCAGGCCGCATACGCAGGTATGGAATCCTGCCGGCGCCGACCGGCGCTGTAGTTTAGTCCAGAACGGCGGCTTCAAAGATGCTCTGTTCGGTGGTTCCCCGGTAGGGAATTATTTTGAGTTTGCCGGTGGTGAAGATTCGGGTTACTTCGCCTGTTAAGCGGGAGGTCGCGGGTGCAATTCCCGTCACCGGGTAAGGAGGGCTCCTCCGGTGTAGCTCAGTAGCAGAGCGCCTTATACCTGGGTCGCTGGTTCCCCGGCATGAATTTTTTGCGGCCAAAGCTTTTGCTTTTCCGCGTCAACCCTCAACCCGTCGGTGGTGAGGATGGAGGTTCCAATTTGTGTCCTCCATCTGCTGTTCCCCGGCACAACCTCAGCCCCTATGGCTGTCTGAAAGAAAAGAAATATGAGCCTGAGAAGAGTCTATGGCGGAACGCCCGTCGGCAGTGAATCGCGATGCGATACCTGCAGCCACGCCCGGATTATTCAGGGCTATGCTGAGAGCGAACGCATTACGTTTTGCGACGCGATGTATGATCCTATCCGCATTCCCTTCAAGGTCAGCCAGTGCAGCGACTACGAAGACAGGCGGCTGCCCACGCTGGAAGCCATGGAGAGTGTTGCGTGGTTCCTGCGCACCAAAAGTGCCGGCAACGTGGCGGGGTTTGTCTCCGCTGCGGAGATGAAGGCGCTGCGCGAGCGGGGCGAAGAGCCCGAAGCCGCCCGCGCCGGCAAAGAGGTGGCTGATGCCGCCGGAAAGGCCAAAATTTCTCAGTGAAAAATACCTGAGTGAGAAAGCAGGGTAAACACATGACCCGTATCAACACCATGAAGTCACAGTCGGCGGCGCAACGCACGCACGAAGGCGCGCCCGCTCGTCATGTCTCCGCCGAACTGCAGTTGCGGCGCGCGGTGCTCGCCTGCATGCTGTGGGAAAGCCAGTTCTATGAGGATGGAGTCGCCATTGCGGGCCGCATCCGCGAACTGGTGCCGAAGGTTTCCGCGGAGCAGGTGGCCGCCCTGGCGGTGGAAGGGCGCGAAAAGATGAAGCTGCGCCATGTCCCGCTTCTGCTGGTGCGGGAGATGGCCCGTCTCAGGACCCATCGTCATCTGGTGGCCGAGACGCTGGCGCGCGTGATTCAGCGGCCCGATGAGATCTCGGAGTTCGTGGCGCTCTACTGGGCGGAAGGCCGGCAGCCTCTCTCCGCGCAGGTGAAGAAGGGGCTGGCCTCGGCCTTCACCCGCTTCGACGAGTACGCGCTGGCGAAGTATGATCGCACCGCGCCGGTGAAGCTGCGTGACGTGCTGTTTCTTTCGCACGCGCGTCCGCTCGACCAGACGCAGGCCGCGCTCTGGAAGCGGCTGGTGGATGGGGAACTCACCACTCCCGATACCTGGGAGGTGGCTCTCTCGGCTGGCGCCGACAAGCGCGAGGTCTGGGAGCGGCTGCTGCGCGAGAACAAGCTGGGAGCCCTGGCGCTGTTGCGGAACCTGCGCAACATGGCCGAGGTGAAGGTGACTCCAGCGCTGATCGGGGAAGCTCTTGGCCGCATGAAGACCGAGCGTGTACTGCCATTCCGTTTCATTGCCGCTGCGCGTTATGCACCGCAGTGGGAGACGGAGCTGGAAAAGGCCATGCTCCGGTCGCTCGAAGGCCAGGCGAAGCTGTTGGGCCGCACCGTTCTGCTGGTGGACATCTCCGGCAGCATGGAGGCTCCGCTCTCCCGGCGTGGCGAGATGCGCCGCAACGACGCCGCCTACGGACTGGCGGTGCTGCTGCGCGAGATCGCCGAGCAGGTGAGCGTCTACAGCTTCTCGGACGAACTGGTGCGTGTGCCCGGCCGTTCGGGGTTTGCCCTGCGCGACGCCATCGACACCAGCCAGCCGCACCACGGAACGTACCTGGGGAAGGCGATCCAGGCGCTCGAAGAGGATTACGATCGTCTGATCGTGATCACCGACGAACAGTCGCACGACGCCGTGCCCGGTCCCGATTCGAAGGCGCGTGGCTACGTGATCAACGTCGCCAGCTACAAGAACGGTGTGGGCTACGGCAAGTGGACTCACATCGATGGATGGAGCGAGGCCGTGATCGAGTACATCCGGGCGGCGGAGCTCAGTTAGAGCACTCAGCAGTCAGCACTCAGCAATCAGCAATCGCCAACTTGTCATACCGAAGTTTCTGCGCGCGGGCCCCACCCGCGCGCGGAGGCTCAGGAACCTTACTCATCCGTGTAAATCAGTGCTCTTATCAGTGTTCATCAGTGGTAAGGTTTTTGCCTGCCTTCGCTCACGTTTCCCCGAAATTCGCATCCAACTAAATACCCGGCGTCCGGTTTTCCGATAAAGTAAAAGAACGAGGTGCAATTGGAACTCTTGTCGAAACTCATGAAACAAACCGCTTTTGCGGCCATGCTGTTTCTGGCCTCCCTGGGCCCGGCCCAGACGACGCAGTCGCCTGTGCCTCCGTCGATGCCGCAGCCGCCCGTGCATGTCGATGTCGATCCGCCCAAAAAGGAACACATCGTTACCGCCGAGGAGGCGAAAGAGCTGTTCGAATCGCTGGACGAAATCCTCGGCTTTGCGAGCAAAGACACCCTGCTCCCTCTGAAACATCCGGTTAAAAGGAACATGGTGGGCCGCGAGGAAGTGGAAAAATATATCGGCGATAAATTCAAGGACGACGCCGACCGCATCCGCTTTGAGCGTTCCGAACTGGTGATGAAGAAGTTCGGCTTTCTTCCGCGTAAATTCAATCTGCACGATTTCCTGATCAAGCTGCTGGGCGAGCAGGTGGCCGGATATTATGACGAAGACTCCAAGGTCATGAACATGCTCAACTGGGTCGAGCTGGACATGCAGAAGCCGGTCATGGCCCACGAACTGACCCACGCCCTGCAGGACCAGAACTTCGATCTGCAAAAGATGACGAAGCGGGATGAAGAGATCGAGAAGCGGGGGCCCGCCGATCCCAACGCGCTGATTATGGTGGATGAGGAATCCACGGCCCGCAGCGCCGTGATGGAAGGCCAGGCCATGATCGTGCTCTTCGACTACATGCTCGCTCCTTCGGGACGCACCGTGGAAAGTTCGCCGCAGCTCATCGACCTGATGGAATCGCAGATGGAAAAATCGGGCGACAGCCCGCTGCTCGACTCCGCGCCGCTGATGCTGCGCGAAGATCTGCTGTTTCCCTACGGACCGGGCATGAAGTTCATCGCCCGGCTGCTCAAAGAGGGAGGCAAGAAGCTGGCCTTCACCGGCGTCCTCGAACACATGCCCCTGACGACCCGGGAAATCCTCGAACCCCAGGAATATATTGCCGGCCATCGGGTGAAGCCGCTGCTGCTGCCCGACCTCGGTTTTCTGAAGAAGGATTTCGAGCCCTTCGATGCCGGAGCCGTCGGCGAACTCGACGTAAAGATTCTCCTGAAACAATACTCTGAGGATTCGGTCGCCGACCGGCTGGCCCCTGAGTGGCGCGGAGGCTCCTATTACGCGGCCTCGCGTCGGGATGCCAAACCTTCCGACACCAACTCCAGCGCGCATATCGGTCTGCTTTATGTTTCCCGCTGGTCCAGCGATAAGATCGCCGAAGAGTTCGCGAAAATCTACGCCTCGGCCCTGCCTGATCGGTACAACAAGGTCAGTCTCGCGCTCTACACCGGCCCGATGAAAGGCCGCGAAAAATATCAGACCGCCGACGGAGTGGTTTTCATTCAGCACACCGGCGATACCGTGATCGCCGTCGAAAGCTTCGACGGACCCACAGCCGAAAAGCTGATTCAGGAAACGTTGAAGAAGGTCGGCAGCGAATAAAGCAAAACCAAAAGTCAAAACCTGAAACACGGAGGAAGCGGAGGATAAGAATCTGAGGGAACGGAGAATTCTTAAAAGGGGGGCTCCGGGAAAATCGAAAAGCATCGCTATGCACGAATATGTCCGACCAACTATCCATTAAAAAGAATTCCTCCGTTCCCTCAGATTCTTATCCTCCGTTTCCTCCGTGTTTCAGGTTTTGACTTTGTCTTTTGTTGCGGCTACGTAGCGCTGCGTTTCAGGTTTTGACTTTGCCTGGATTGCAGCTTCGTTTTTGTATAATCACCAGTTTGGCAATTCCCCAGGAGACTCCCTTGCAACAGGCGGAAATCGGCATTATCGGCGGCAGTGGTCTGTATTCCATGCCCGGCCTCACGGATATCCGTGAGTTCCCGCTGCAAACTCCCTTCGGCGATCCTTCCGAGGCCTATGTGCTGGGGACTCTCGAAGGCCGCAAGGTGGCTTTCCTCGCCCGTCATGGACGCGGCCATCGCATCTTGCCCAGCGAGTTGAATTTTCGCGCCAACATCCACGGCATGAAACAGCTGGGGGTGGAGCGCATCATCTCCGTTTCGGCCGTGGGGTCGCTGAAGGAAGAGCACAAGCCCACGGATTTTGTGATTCCCGACCAGTTCATCGACCGGACCTTTCATCGCATTTCCACTTTCTTCGGCGAAGGCATCGTCGGCCACGTGGCTTTCGGTGATCCGGTGTGCGATGAAGTGGCGAGTGCGGTCCAGGCGGCCTGTCAAAAGAACGGTGTCATCGGCAAAAAAGGCGGCATCTATGTCTGCATGGAAGGGCCGCAGTTTTCCACCCGAGCCGAATCGAACCTTTACAGAAGCTGGGGCGCGGATATCATCGGCATGACCAACCTCCAGGAAGCCAAGCTGGCCCGCGAAGCTGAAATCTGCTACGCCACCATGGCGATGGTGACCGACTACGACTGCTGGCACACCGAGCACGAAGCGGTGACCGTGGACGCGGTGATCAAGGTCATGCACACCAATTCCGCCAACGCGGCCCTGGTGGTGAAAGAGGCGGTGGCCCGCATGCCGCGTGAACGAAGCTGCAAGTGCGGCTCGGCGCTGCAATTCGCCATCATGACCGATCCGGCGGTGATCCCGGCGACAACGCGAAACAAGCTCGGCCTGCTGATCGACAAATATCTGAACCGGCAA
>Ga0137391_10004445_pt1 | contig 10730 bp, 12 predicted proteins | sample 15con2h24BmetaG_FD_101399 | JGI IMG/M metagenome (GOLD analysis project Ga0137391, IMG submission 101399) | Vadose zone soil microbial communities from Angelo Coast Range Reserve, California, USA - 15con2h2.4B metaG | ecosystem: Environmental > Terrestrial > Soil > Vadose zone > Saprolite...
AGGTCCAGAAATCGATGATCGCAAGCCGCCCGCGCAGGTCGGCGATATGCAGCGGCCGGGAAACGTTGAGCCAGTCGAGCCCATCCGGGAAGTCGGGGGCGCGAACGGTGCCGGCGTAGGAGCGAACCGCCATCCGGTCAATGGTACTGACGACACTCCGGGGCTCTTCCCGGCACCGTCAGGAAGCGCGGAACTTTTCAGGACGTTGCGCGTCGTACTCATCGAGGGCCTGATGAAGCGCATCTTCGCGGCGATCGTCGTCATGCTGGCGGCGGCCGCCTGTGGCACGGCGGCAGCTCCGCCGATACCGTCCGGCACCGGCATCCAGGGCGTGGTGGAGTCTGGTCCCACCTGCCCGGTCGAGCGGATCAACTCACCTTGCCCGCCGCGTCCACTCGCTGCGACCATCGTTGTCCGCGACGCGGCCGGTCGTGAGGTGGCTCGCACACGCTCCGGTGCGGATGGACACTTCAAGGTCGATGTGGCGCCGGGAACCTACACGGTGGTGGGCCTCAACATTGGCTCCAGCATGCTGCCGCGGCCAATCCCGACAACGGTGACGGTGACCTCGGGCAGCTATGCCACCGTCAACGTCGAGTACGACAGCGGGATTCGCTAGCTACCACCCGACACGCTCGCCTTTCCACGCCGGGGCTCGCTGATGTGCGCGGCGGGTATCGTTCCCATCCGACCGCGGCGAAAGTCATCGAAAGCCTGGGCTAGTTCTTCGTGGGTGTTCATCACGAACGGCCCGTACCATGCCACCGGCTCGCCGATCGGCGCGCCGCCGAGGACGAGCAGCTCGAGGTTCGGCGACCGGCTTTCCTGCTCCAGGCCGGCGGTCAGGGTGATCACGTCGCCCTCACCGAACGCCGCCAGCTGACCGGTGCCGATGGGCGCGCGCCCGGCTCCCACCGTTCCGCGTCCTGCGAGCACGTACCCCAGCCCGTTGAAGTCGCGCCGCCAGGGAAGGCGGAGCTCCGCTCCCGGGTTGACGGTCGCGTGCAGCAGGCTGATCGGCGTATGCGTAACGCCTGGGCCCTGGTGACCCGCAATCTCGCCCGCGATCACGCGCACCAGCGCGCCGCCATCGTGGGAGGCGAGCAGGGTCACCCTGGTGGCGCCGATGTCCTGGTAACGCGGTGGGGTCCACTTCGCACCGGCCGGCAAGTTAACCCAGAGCTGGATGCCGTGGAAGAGCCCGCCGCTTGCGATCAATGCCTCCGGCGGCCGCTCGATGTGAAGGATGCCCGCTCCGGCGGTCATCCACTGGGTGGCGCCGTTCGTGATCAGGCCACCACCACCGGTCGAGTCCTGATGCTGAAAGGTGCCGTCGATCATGTAGGTCACGGTCTCGAAACCGCGATGCGGATGCCAGGCCGTCCCCTTCGGCTCGCCCGGGCCGTACTCCACCTCGCCCATTTGATCCATGTGAATGAAGGGATCGAGAAACCGCTGGTCGAGCCCGTAAAAGGCGCGACGCACGGGGAAGCCCTCGCCCTCGACGCCCCTGGGCGCCGTCGTGATGGCGAGCACAGGACGGTCGATACTGGTGGCAGCATCAAGCTCGGGAAGGCGGGGAAGGGTCAGGATGTTCGCGACGGTAATCGCGGGCACGGCATTCGTTATAACTCGGGCCGGAGGGTCGCTATTCCGCTGCGATAGAGCAGCGCGACGTCGGCCGACATGGCCAGCGCGAATCCGACCGCCATTAGCATCGAGCTGAAGACAGTCGAGGCGCTCGGTCCGTCCGCTAACGTCATGAGCATGCGCATCGGAGTCATGATCGAAGGGCAGGAAGGACTGACCTGGGACCGATGGTTTCGGATCGCGGACCGGGTGGAGTCATTGGGCCTCGATTCGCTCTGGCGCTCGGACCATTTCTTCAGCCTCATGAGCCATCCCGAGCGGCCCGCGCTGGAGTGCTGGACGTCGCTCACCGCGCTGGCACAGCGGACGCGGCGGATCGGGTTCGGCCCGCTGGTCAGCCCCATGACGTTTCGTCATCCCGCCCTGCTCGCCCGCATGGCCGCTGCCGTCGATGGGCTCTCAGCCGGCCGCCTGGTCCTCGGTGTCGGCGCCGGATGGAACGAGGCCGAGCACGAGGCCTATGGAATTTCGCTACCCCCGCTGAAGGAGCGATTCGATCGCCTGGAAGAAGGTATCGCGGTCATCAAGGCGCTGTGGACCGGAGGCCCGGTCGATTTCGATGGTCACTACTACCGTTTGCGCGGCGCTGCTGCGTACCCGCGGCCGGTGCAGCAACCCGCACCCCCGCTGCTGATCGGTGGCGACGGCGAAGTCCGGCTGCTCCGCATCGTGGCACGTGAGGCCGACGAGTGGAACAGCCACGCACCCGGGCCTGATGCCTATCGCTACAAGCGAGCCCGGCTGGAGGAGCACTGCCGGGCCGTTGGTCGCAACCCGGATGAGATTCGGCGTTCATGGATGGGCGGCGCGCTCATCGGCCGCGACGTCGCAGAGGTTCGCGACAAGGGACGCTGGCACCAGTCGTTTCTCGCGGCGCTGGCGAACGTCGCGCCCGAGGCCGCACCGGATGAGCTGCGCCGTCGGAGCTGGATCGTCGGGACACCCGATGAGGTTGGAGCCCAGCTGGAGGAATTCGAAGCCCTCGGTGTCGAGCGCGTGATGTTCCAGTGGTACAACCTCGACGACCTCGACGGATTCAAGCTGCTCGCCGAGCTGAACGGGCGCTGACGTCAGCCGGAGCCATAGTTGATCATGACGTTCTTGATCTGCGTGTAGCTGGCCAGGGCCTCGACGCCCTGCTCGCGGCCGAAACCGCTGCGCTTATAGCCGCCAAATGGCAAACCGATACTCCCTTCGACGCTGTAGCCGTTGACGCGCACCTGGCCCGACTTGACGGCGGTGGCCACGGTCATCGCCTTGCTCAGGTCCCGGGTCCACACTCCAGTCACCAGCCCGTACGGCGTGCCGTTGGCGATCGCGATCGCCTCGTCGAGCGACTCGAAGGTGGTGACCGTGAGCACCGGGCCGAAGATCTCCTCCTGCTCCAGGGCCGATCCGCGCTCCACCCGATCGAGCAGGGTCGGCTCGATGAAGTAGCCGGCTGCGAGCTCCGCGGCCTGCGCCCGGGCCCCGCCGGTCACCGCCGTCGCCCCGTCACGGCACCCCGCCGTGATGTAGCCGAGGACGCGATGCATCTGACGCTCGCTGACTACTGGGCCCATGTCGGGGTTGTCGAGGCCGCGCCCCAACCGGATCGCGCCGATCCGTTTCGCCAGCAGGTCGACAAAGCGATCATGGGCCGTCCGCTCGAGCAGGAGCCGGGTCGGCGCGGTGCAGGTTTGCGCGGCATTCTGCATCAGAATGCTGGCCGAGGAGGCAGCGGCGCGCTCCAGGTCGGCGTCGCCGAAGACCACGTTCGGCGACTTACCACCGAGCTCGAGCGTCACCGGCACGACGTTGTCCGCGGCCGCCTTCATGATCGCAATGCCGGTGGGAACGGAGCCAGTGAACGTGATGTGGTTGATGCCGGGGTGCGAGGCGAGCGCGGCTCCCGTTTCCCGTCCACCGGTCACCACGTTGAATACGCCGGCGGGTAGGCCCGCCTCGACGGCGAGCTCGGCAAGGCGCACGATGCTCAGTCCAGCCTCCGCCGCGGGTTTCGCGACGACCGCGTTTCCGGCGGCAAGCGCTGGCGCAATCCCACGCGACGCGAGGCGCAGCGGGTAGTTCCAGGGCACGATCTGGGCCGAAATGCCCAGCGGCTCTCGGAGGGTAAAGTCGACGAAACCCTGGCCGAGGGGGATGCTCGAACCGAATACTTTGTCGGCCACCCCGGCGAAGAACTCGAAATAGCCGGCCGCGGCGGCCACGTCGTCCTCGGCCTGGCGGAGTGGCTTCCCGACGTCCAGGCTCTCCAGTTCGGCCAGCTCGCGGGCGCGCTCATGCAGGAGTCCGGCCAGGCGGTTCAGGATGCGGACGCGTCGCACCGGCGGCAGCCCGGCCCACCCCAACTCGACGGCCTTCCGAGCCGCCGCCACGGCGGCATCGACGTCGGCTTTGTCGCCGAGCGCGACGGTCGCGAAGACCTGCCCGAGGGCCGGGTCGATGGCTTCGAAGGTCGCCGCCGATCGCGACCAGGTGCGCTGACCATCGATGAGCATCCGCCCGTCGAGGGCGCGTGCCTCCGTCGTGCTCGCATCCGCCACCCCGCTAGCGTACTGGTGTTAGGGCGGGCTCATCTGGGTAAATCCAATGTGTATCGGAGGTCGGCCCGCACAGGAGCTCCTGGCATGCGCACCATCGCAACTTACCTGACCAGTCGGCGGAACCTGACCGGATCGGGCCTGGCCCTGCTGGCGGCCGCGCTGGTCGTGATCGATCCCGTCGGCCCGCAAGGCATTTTGCTGGTGATCGGCTTCTACCTGGCCGGGGTGGTCGCGGTGCGCCGAACCCCCAGAGTCCATCGACTGGGATTCGACCCGATGCAGGTCCAGCGATCCCTGTTGGCGGAGATCGCCGCGGTCGCGGGGCGAGTTCCGCCGGACATCTGGATCCGGATCCAGCGGATCGAACTGACCATCCGCGTCGAAATCCTGCCGCGCCTCGAATGCCTCCCCCTCGGCGCGCCCGAGCTCTACCTGGTCGAACGGACCGCCCGGGACTTCTTGCCCACGGCGGTCGAGACCTACCTGCAGCTGCCCGGTGGGTACGGCTCCCCACGCGGGGCGACGGCCCACCAGGTCCTGGTCGACGAGCTCGACCTCCTCGAGGCGCAGATGCGGCGGGTTGCCGAGGTGGTCCATCGCGCCGACATGGACCGGCTTCTGGCGCATCGCCGATTCCTCGAGGAACGGTTCAGTCGTCTTGACCTATCAGGATGACGTCGGGCGGCGCAGGACAGGCCGCAGCGACACCGGGAGCAAGCGCCAGACGCCAAAGGCCAGCAGCAGGAGGAGGATGAAGGGCAGCACGAACCCGGTCACGACCAGCATGCCGCCGATGACGGCGACGAATGTTTGGCCCGCGGTCGCAAAGGACTGTCCTAGCCCGCTGCGATCCCAGAGGCTTGGCTGCACCGGGGCGGCCGCGACCGTGAAGAAATGAACCGTAATGGTCGAGAAGGTGGTCCGCTGGTCGAGGAAGCGGATGCGCCCCTCGATCTGCTCGATCTGGCCGGTGACGGTCGAGAGCTGGTTCTGGACCGCGATGCTGTCCGGAATATTCTGGGCGCGCCGCATCAGGTCGAGCAGGATCGCCTGCTGCGCCTGCTGGTTCTTGAGCCGGGACTGGAGGTCGACGTACTCGCCGCTGACATCCTGGCTTGTGACCTGGAGCTGGGTCGGCGTGCCGAGCTGGCGGATGGCCGCCAGCGCGTCACTATAGCTCGATGCCGGGACCGCGACGACGACGGTGCCGGCGTCGGTCTCGCTGGCCGTCGCGTCGCCAACTTGCGAGCTCACGAGGTAGCCGTTGAAGCGGGCGGCGATCGTCACCGCCTGGTTGTAGCTGTCCCAGAACGAGCCCGACTTGATCCGAATCCCGAGCGAGGCATCCTGAATCACCTTCTGGTTGCCCTGGGCCGTCAGGACGGCATCGGTCGCCGGCTGGTTGGCCGGCCCGGCGGAGCCGAGAACGCTTTTGTCGGCGTTCGCATAGTCGATCGAGCCACCACCCTGGGCAAGCCCGCCGCTGATCGAGTGGGCAGCCGGTGCGGCGCTCGTGGCGGTGCTGGTGCCGCAGGCCGCGAGCAGGCCACCAAGGCCAAGGATTCCGACGAGCAGCGCCGGGCGAACGGGCATAGTTTTCATTTCGTACCTGAGACGCGAGGCGGCAGGAAAAGTTCCCGTCGCCGAAGTAAGCTTGGAAGGTGAGTCAGCCGGTCGACCTTTCGCCCTTGCAGCGCGAGCTCGATAACCTCCGCCTGCAGCTTTGCCATTGCGACAATGCGGGCACGTGCCTCGGGTGCCAGGGCGTCGAGATGCTCCGTCAGCAGGCCTCGATGGTCGTCTCGGCTGCCACCCAGCCGGTGCTGCTGCAGGTTGCCCAGGAGAGCCAGGCCAAGGAACTCGTCAAGCAGGTTCAGGAGATGCAGGAACGGCTGCTTCGCGACCCCGAGGCCGCCAAGGCGCTGGAAGAGTTACTGAAGTATTTTCAGGGGCCGACCGAAGAGACGAACCATTAGGGCGGTCCGATCGGCTAGGTCGTGACCGGCATCGCCGTGACGACCACCCGCTGGGTATCGACCCAGTTGGGCCAGCAGGTGAAGACGGTCAAGCGGACATCGTTGGTGGGCTGAAGGATCTGCACCGCCGTCGGGGCGACGATCGTCCGGGCGGCAATGCGGTAGACGACGGATCGGCCGTCTGTCAGGGCGACATCCAGTTCGTCCCCGACCGTCAGGTCCTTGAGCCGGCCGAAAATGCTCCCCTCGATGTCGTCATGGCCGTAGAGCACCGCGTTGCCGCTGCCGATCGGGGAGGAGTTGGCGTAGTGCGTAACCGCGTACCCCTTGGCGATCAGCATGTTGCCGCGGCCGTCGACGCCCCGGTCGAAGATCTGGGCGTTCTTGATGCCCAGCTTGGGAATCGACAGATAGGCGACCACCTGGCTCGGCCCGGCACCGGTATTGCCGGTCCCAGGGAGGAATTTCGGATGCTGATGGGAAGGGGAGAGGGGATCGCCCAGGGCCGGGATCGGCTGGATGGCCAGGCCGGACGCCCCCATGCGTACCAGACCGAGGGCCGGCAGCGAGGTCGCCATCAGCGCGAACCCACCGGCGATGAGCAGTATGGCTATCAAGTTTCTGCGCATCGCCACCAGCATAGTCGGGCGTAATCGGGAGGCTGTCAAGAAACAAAGGGCGCCGGCTTCGAAGCCCGGCGCCCTGTCGTGGAGCGGTAGGGGTTAGGCGGCCTTGCGGGCGGCGGTTCGGGTGTAGGCCTCGCGGACGGCCTTCGGGAACGACCAGCGCGGCTTCTTCGACGCGGAGCGTGCCTTCAGCATGATCGCCTCGCCGGTGAAGGGATTGGTGCCTTTCCCTGCCTTGCGAGCCTTGACGTCACGCGATGCGAGGGCGCCGATCTCGGGGAAACGCACGCGCATGCCGCGCGCGCCGGCGGCAACGGCCGCCTCAAAAGCGTCCTTGACGGCCCAGTTGAGGTCCGCCTTCTTGAGCTTGTGGCCCTTCTCGGTGAGGTTCTCGTGCACCAGGCTGACGAACGTCGACGCGGTCCATTTTTGCGTTTTCGGCATCGTGTCCTCCGTGTTGTAATCCGATGGGCCAGGAGCCCTGTCGTGGGGTGCAAACGGGGGCACGGTCGAAAACGTGCGTATTTCCGGCGAAATTGCCAGAAAATGAGCCAGCATGCCTGAGTTGCGCTTCGATTGCCGCCTCGAGTCCGATCAGGGCGCGTGCTTCATTCGCGTGCCGCCCGAGGTGCGGACGATGCTCGGCCAGCGCATACGCGCCCCCGTCAAGGTGACGATCAACGAGCACGCCTACCGAACCACGATTGCGGTCTACGGCGGCAAGTCCTACATCGGCGTGCGACGCGAGGTCCGGGAGGCGGCCGGGGTTACGGCCGGGCAGCAGCTCACGGTGGGCCTGGAATACGACTCCGAGCTGCGAACGGTGGACCTGCCCGAAGCGCTGCGGACGGCACTCGAAGCCGATGCAAGGGCGGTAGCCGCGTTCGACAAGCTCGCCTATGCGCGTAAGAAGGAGTTCGTCGACTGGGTGACCGGGGCAAAGAAGGCGGAAACCCAGGAGCGGCGGCTGAAGCAGGCGGTCAGGATGCTCCGGGGTTCGGCCCGGCGCTAACTGGTCAGGCGGCTTTGCGCTGCCGCAGCTCGAAGGCGATCCGGTTGTCGAGCTGCCACTCTTCCTCGAGCGCCAGGATGCTCAGGAGCAGCTCTTCGTGGATGTCCTCGAGCTCGCGGCGCCGCTCGATACCGTCCGCATCCAGCGGCTGTGGAACGAGCGCCTCGAACTGTGCGGAGGCATCCATTTGCTGAGTCACATCCTTCTGGCCTCCGTTCTAGCGCGCAAGTATTAAGGCCGCATTAGCGATCCACGATTCTTGCCATCCGGCGCAGCACTGTGCCGCACCCGTCACCCGTTCGTCTTATTCGGACGGGCGAGCAACCAGGGGATGCTTGAGCGCCTGTTCGCGGATCACTTTCTTGTCGAATTTGCCGACGCTCGTCTTGGGGATCTCGTCGACGAACCGCACCTCGTCCGGCAGCCACCACTTGGCGACGAGCGGCGTCAGGAACTCGATGATCTCCGGCTGGGTGACGGCGCCCTTGAACTCGGGCTTGGCGACGACGTAGGCGACCGGCCGTTCCTGCCACTTCGGGTGTGGGACGCCGATGACGGCGGCTTCGAGAACTTTCGGATGTCCCATGATGGCCGACTCCAGCTCCACGGACGAGATCCACTCGCCGCCGGATTTGACCAGGTCCTTAGTCCGGTCGACGATCTGGATGTAGCCCTCCGGGTCGACGTTGGCGACGTCGCCGGTACGCAGCCAGCCGTCGGCCGTGAAGCGTTCGGCGTCGACGCCGCGATAGTAGCTCGCGGTCACCCAGGGGCCGCGCACCTGGATCTCACCGACGCTCTTCCCATCCCACGGCACGGGCGCGCCGGTGTCGACGTTGGCGAGGCGCAACTCGACGCCGGCGATCGGCAATCCGGCCTTCAGGCGGACGTGCTTGCGATCGCCCTCCGGGGTGTAGCTCTTCATGCTCGCGACGGCCGCGACCGGCGAGGTCTCGGTCATGCCCCATCCCTGGTTGGTATCGATGCCATGCTTGGTCAGGCCGTCGTAGAGTCCGGCGGACAGCGCCGAGCCACCGACGAACATTCGCAGACCATCCAGGTTGGTACCGGTTTTGTCCAGGTGTTGCAGCAACGCGATCCAGACACTCGGCACGCCGGCGGTGAAGGTGACGCCTTCCTCTCGAAAGAGCTCGATCAGGCTCACCGGATCCAGGAAGCGGTCTGGAAAGACGAGCTTGGCGCCGAGCATCGTCGCCCCATAGGCGAGGCCCCATGCATTCGCGTGGAACATGGGCACAACGGGCAGGATGCTGTCCGACTCCGCCAGGCCGATGCCCCCGCCGATGGCGATGCCAAAGGAGTGCAGGACCGAGGAGCGGTGACTGTAGATGACGCCCTTCGGTTTGCCGGTCGTGCCGGACGTGTAGCACATCGCCGCCGCGTCCCGCTCGTCCAGCTCCGGCCATGGATACGAAGTCGGGCGGTTGGCGATCAGTTCCTCATAGGAGGCCATCGGCGTCAGCTCGCCGTTCGGCGAGGGGCCATCCGTCATGACGACGTAGTGCTTGACGCCCTTGAGGTTCTTGGCGATCCGTTGGAGTGCCGGGACCACCGAGGCGTCGACGAAGATCACCTTGTCGTCGGCGTCGTTAATCACGAACTCGAGGTGCTCGGGAAAAAGTCGCGGGTTCAGCGTGTGAAGCACCGCGCCCGCGCATGGTGCCGCGAAGTACAGCTCAAGGTGGCGGTAGTTGTTCCACGCCAGCGTTCCCACACGATCGCCGGGTTCAACACCGAGCTCCTTCAGGGCGTGGGCCAGCTGCGCCACCCGCCGGCCGAAGTCGGCATAGGTGTAGCGGTGCCGCCCCGTCTCCCGCCGGGTTATGACCTCCTTGGTAGGGAAAAGCGTCGTCGAACGCCAGAGGAAATGCTGCAGCGTCAGGGGGAAGTCGGGCATCGTGCTCCGCATCGGGATCCGCGCCTCCTTCAGCCGGCTACCCGGCCGCCGTTTTTTGGCCGTCGCAATACCACCCATGATATGCTTGATCTCGGGCGCTGTCAGCCCGGTCATGGCACGCCCAGGCAACGCAAGCGGACCGGGGATAACTTTGCGAAGGAGCTAGCGACAGAGGTGGCGCAGAACGGAACGATCAAGCGACTGGTGATGGACCGCGGCTTTGGATTCTTGAGCGGCGAGGACGGCAAGGAGTACTTCTTCCACCGGTCGTCCGTCGAGGGCTCTTTCGAGGGGTTGCAAGAGGGGCAGAAGGTCAGCTTCGACGTCGAAGCATCCGCTCCCAAGGGGCCGCGGGCCTCGCGGGTGCGCGTCGCCTAAGACTCACTAAACCCGGAATCCGAAAGGCCCGAGCTGTGCGCCGGGCCTTTTTGTTTTCAGGGGCGTGGCTGGCTCTCACCGCTCATACAATCTCGATGTGCGGTGGTTCACACGGGAGCGCTACGAAGACCCGGACTTCGATGACTGGGATTCGGTGGTTTCAGGCTATTGGGCGTATATCAGCAGCATTCGTGACGGGCTACCGCCAGACCTGAGGCGATTCCTGGAACTCAACCTGCATGACGCAGTCATCGATGTCGCCGAGATCGACTTGGTTCAACGTACTGCGCGCATCCGCTTTCTGGCGGGCGATGGCGCCAGCTTCATTGAATGTCGGTACGACGATGCAGACTTCGGAAATAGCGACCTCCGGAATCTTGAGGTAGCGGTTGAGGCGCGGGTACCGTATCGAGATATGAGTGGCGCCGTCCTCGACTGGCGGCCCCTCGCGAATGTGTTGTATGACGAAGTCACACGGCTGAATGGTCGTTTTCAGCATTCGTTTCTGATCTACCCGGTAGGGGACTTCGCCGTCACCTTCGGCGGGTTTGCTCTTAGCGTCGAGGCCGCGAACGAAAGCGCTCTGCCCGAACGGAATGCGCGGTATTCGTTGCGTAACGAGTG
>Ga0137391_10004459_pt1 | contig 10720 bp, 7 predicted proteins | sample 15con2h24BmetaG_FD_101399 | JGI IMG/M metagenome (GOLD analysis project Ga0137391, IMG submission 101399) | Vadose zone soil microbial communities from Angelo Coast Range Reserve, California, USA - 15con2h2.4B metaG | ecosystem: Environmental > Terrestrial > Soil > Vadose zone > Saprolite...
AAAGATTTTAAATTTCAAATCTTCTTTGAGGAAGGTCGCCGATTGGTTTCATTTCTGCAAGCCTGCATGAACGGGCTGTTGACCGGAGCGCTTTACGCGCTGATCGGCATGGGGCTGGCGCTGATCTTCGGCGTCATGCGCATTGTGAACTTCGCCCACGGCGCGTTTCTGATGGTGGGCATGTATGCGACCTGGCTGTTGTTCGATCTGCTGAAGATCAATCCCTATATCGGCTTTGTGCCCGCCGGAATTTTTCTGTTTGGCTTCGGGCAGCTGATCTACCTGCTCCTGATTCATCCGCTGCGCAATCGTTCGCACTTCATGCAGATTCTGATGACGGCGGGCATCGGGCTCATCCTCGTGGATGCGGCACAGCTCATCTTCCACGCCGACTACCGGCAGACCAACCTCGATCTGGTGAACCGCAACCTGCACCTGGGGCCGTTTACCGCCAATGCCGCTGAAGTTCTTTCGTTTGGAATCGCCGTCGCTCTGGTGGTGGGGCTGCATTTCTACGTTACACGCAGCCTGACCGGGCAGGCGCTGCGGGCCATCGCGCAGAATCCGGAAGTGGCGCCGCTGATGGGCATCAACGTGGGCCGCATCCAGGGCTTCAGCTTTGCCCTGGGCACCGCGCTTGCAGGCGTCGCCGGAGGCCTGCTGCTGCCCCGGCTGTATCTCTTCCCCAGTGTCGGCGAAGACTTTACCACCAAGGCCTTTGTCATGGTGGTGCTGGGTGGCATGGGGTCCATGGAAGGCGCGGCCCTGGGCGGCCTGGTGCTGGGGCTGGCCGAGAACTTTACCAGCCTCTACGTCGGCAATCAGTGGGCGCTGGTTGTGGATTTCGTTCTGTTCCTGGTGGTGCTGTCGGTGAAGCCCAGCGGCATCTTCGGAAGGCAGCGCGCATGAGGGCCTTCTTCGTTACGTTTTTGAACATGCTGAAGTCGTGGAAATCCTGGGTCTTCGTGGCCGTGACCGCGGCGTTGTTTCTTGTGCCGGGCTTTGTCGATAACAACTATCTTGTCCAGGTGTTGTTTCGCATCGCGCTGTTCGCCGCGCTAGGGCTTGCCTGGAATATCGTGGGCGGCTACGCCGGACAGCTCTCCCTCGGGCATGTGGCCTTCTTCGGCGTGGGCGCTTATGGCTACGCGCTTTTCAGCGAACTGCCCTCGATGTCGAAATGGCTCGCGCTGCTGCTGGCGGCCCTGGTCTCCGTGGCCATGGCGGCCCTGATCGGCAGCATCGCCTTTCGCCTGCGTGGTCCCTACTTCACGCTGGCCACCATCGCCTTTGCGGAGGTGCTGCGCCTGGTGGCCACCAATCTCGCTGTGACCGGCGGAGCCATCGGCCTGACTGTGACCTCGCTGTTCACCGGACGATCATTCTGGCGGTCTTTCTATTTCGCGGCCGTGACCCTGGCGGTCGTGACGTTTCTGGTCAATGTATGGGTGTCCCGCTCACGCTTCGGCTACTACCTGATGGCCATTCGTGAGGACGAAGAGACGGCGGGCGCGGTGGGCATCGACACCACCAGCTGCAAACTGCAATCGCTGCTCATCAGCGCTTTCTTCACCGCCCTGGGCGGCGCGCTGTACGCAAGCGCCTTTCAGTTCATGATTCCCGACAGCATTCTCAATATCGATATATCGATTCAGATCGCGATCGTCACCATGCTGGGCGGGGCGGGTACGCTGCTCGGGCCGGTAGTGGGCGCGGTGCTTCTGCTGGCGGCTTCGGAGGCTTTCAAGAACCAGTTTAAGGAGAGTCATCTTCTCATCTACGGCATCCTGATCGTGGGCGTAGTGCTGTTCCTTCCGGAAGGCATTGTCGGCGGCCTGCGGCGGCTGTTGCAGGGCGGTAAAAAAGGGAAGGCGAAGCCATCGGTAAACGCCCCGGCTTCGATACCTTCGGCGCCCGCGGGCGGGGTGGCGTGATGACGGCCGTCCTCGAACTTCGTAATATCGCGAAGCGCTTCGGCGGGCTGGCGGCGGTGAAGGGCGTCTCCTTCACTTTGAATGAAAACGAAATTCTTTTCGTCATCGGCCCCAACGGCGCGGGCAAGACCACGGTGTTCAACCTGATCAGCGGATTTCTGCATCCCGACGAGGGCGCGATTCTGTTTCAGGGGAAAGACATTTCGAAGATGGCGCCGCACCAGACCGCGCGGCTCGGCATCGGGCGGACGTTCCAGATCGTGAAGCCGCTGCCCGGCCTGACCGTCCGGCAGAACGTGATGCTGGGCGCGTTCATGCATACGCGCAGCGTCCATCGGGCGGAAGAGGAGGCGGGCAAAGTCCTCGACTTCCTGCAGATGTCGCACCTGAGCGAGTTCGCGGCGCGCGAGCTGCCGCTGGCCGCGCTCAAGAGGCTGGAAATCGCCCGCGCCCTGGCCACCCGGCCAAAACTGATTCTGCTCGATGAAGTCGTCTCGGGCCTCACCACCAGTGAGGCCCTGGCCCTGGCGGGGCTGGTGAAGCGTCTGCCCGAATGGGGCGTAAGCGTCGTGGGCGGGGTGGAACATGTGATGCAGGTGGTGATGAAGATCGCCGATCGCGTGGTGGTGCTCGACTACGGAGCGAAGATCGCCGAAGGCGTGCCCGCCGACGTCGTGAAGAACCCAACGGTGATCGAAGCGTATCTCGGGCCGAAGTATAAGGAGATCGCCGGGTAAAAAAATCGCCGCAGATCTGCGCTGATAAACGCAGATTAAAAACAAAGAGAAGGAATAAATAAAAATATAAAACAGGGAACAGACTTAAGAATTAGTTTTATCCGCGTGCATCCGCGAAATCAGCGGCAAAAAGTTTTTGACACAATGATTACCAACACATCGCTGCTCGAACTCGAAAAAGTGACCGCCTTCTACGGCGATCTGCAGGCGCTCTTCGGCGTCTCCCTGCGGGTGGCCAAAGGTGAGATTGTCGCTCTGATCGGCGCGAACGGGGCGGGAAAGACCACTATCCTGCGGGTGATCTCGGGGATGAAGCATCTCGCCGGCGGATCGTTCATGTTTGAGGGAGTCGATGCCGCTCGCGTTCCGACGCATAAGTTGGTGGCGCGCGGCGTGAGTCATGTGCCCGAAGGGCGGCAGGTGTTTCCGTTTCTGACCGTCCGTGAGAACCTTACTCTCGGGGCCTACAACCCCCGCGCCCGCGCCCACACGAAAGAGCTGATGGAAGAACAACTGGCGCTGTTCCCGCGCCTGGCCGAACGTCTCAATCAACTGGCCGGAACGCTTTCCGGAGGCGAACAGCAGATGGTCGCCATCGCCCGCGGACTGATGTCCAAACCCACGCTGCTGCTTCTGGATGAACCGTCTCTCGGCCTCGCGCCCAGGATCGTGGAAGAGGTATTCGAAAAAATCCAGGAAGTCCGCCAGACCGGCATCACCATGCTGATCGTCGAACAAAACGTAGTCAGCGGACTGAGCATCGCCGACCGGGGCTACGTGGTGCAGAACGGCTCGATTCAGATCGAGGATTCGGCGAAGAACCTGCTAAACAATGAGATGGTGCGGGCGGCGTATCTGGGGCTGTAAGACTTCAAAATCAAAAATCCTGAATAACCGCGAATGAATCTCTCAACTCGCCTTAGCGTCAGCAATCTGAATGATCAGTCTTTTGCCGAGCACTCTGGCAGCGCGGGAAATTGTGTCCAGTGTAACAGCGGTATTCTGCGGATCAAGCATACGATCAAGCTGAGAACGGCTGGTTCGCAGCTCTTTGGCCATAGCTTGTTTGGTTTTCTTTTTTTCCCGCATGGCTTCCGCAAGCTGCCATGAGATCACACGTTTGACCGCAACCGCTTCGACTTCCTCTCGGATGCCTTCTTCTTCCAGGAAACTGTCAAAAGTCGAACCCGTGTGCCCGGCTGCACCATTTTTTTTCTTTGTCTTCATTGTGATCTCTCATGTTTCTTCTTGTTTCGACGCGCCAGCTCTAAACCTTCTTCGGGCGTCTTCTGAGTTTTCTTGATGAACCCGTGTAAAAAAGACGGCCTGAACGCGCTTGCCTTGCCTGAGGATCTCCGACTCATCACTCTCATCAGTTTGAGACTGCTTTCGTTTGTCCGCCACAAAGATAGTGTACCACAGACGGTACAACGAAACCGGCAGACAGCAGGTTCCTCTGCCGCTGCGCGGCTTCGGAATGACAAAAGAGAGCGCTTCGTAAGGAGAGCAGCTTCGTGACTGGAGGCTGAATGCTGACTGCCGACCGATTCGATCTTCACTGCCCTTCGACCATCCTGAGCATCTGTTCCATCGGCGGATCGAGGGCGGGCAGCGATTTCTTTACCACGACGGTGCTTCCCAGTCGCCGGGCCATCGGATCGAGCAGCGCCTTGAATTCACTGCGTTTGACCCGCACTTCCTTCGGCACAGCGCCGATATTTTCGATTGCGTCCAGCAGCGTCGTTGCGAGGGCATCGCCGACGGATTGTCCCGGCGTCGGCATGTGTGGAGCATAGAGAAAGCCGCTTTCGCCGTCGGCCGCCAGGGCTAAGCGGATGAAGCCGGGGCGCTCGTTCTTTCTTCCAACTCTTACCATGGAATTACGAAGATCAATCTCGATGGGGCCGGCGACAGCGAGGTCTCGTTCGGTGAAATTGCGCATTCGGGTTTCGTCCGGTGTGGGTGGCTGAGGCAAAGCCATGGGTGGTTCGGGCGCGCGGATGGTCTGAATCTCATAGTCGGGATCGGGTTCATCGCTCTTCGGAACCAGGAACGGATAGACATCCTTTTCCTGCCACCAGTTTCTATTTTTGGTTCGCAGAAGTTCTTCGAAGAATGTCAGACCCGCATCCAGGCACTCCGCGAGAATGAGGCCCTCCGTTTCGGTGACATACCACGGCTGGTACCCAGGGCGGATCGTGCGGAGAATGGGCGACATGATCCCTTTGCCCTTCGGGTGACCGAAGGCGTTCAGCCAGTCGCGGTCGGGACGGGTCACCTCTTTGGCGCCGACAAACTCGACCGAAATGCAGTTTTGAACTGCGATAAAGTCCGCGATTTCGAGTTTTGCGCCCGCGGCGACTTTCCGGAACATCCGATAGGTCTCATCGCCCCGGTAAATCTGGAAGGAAAATACTTCACCCCCCGCGCCCATGACGGAACAGTAATTCATCTCGCCCGTACGGCGGTCTTTCAGCAGAATCAGATCGCCATCCTGCAACAGCATCCATGGCTGCGCCGTTATCAATTGATACGCCAGGCTGTACAGCCACGCGGCGGTGTCATAAGTAAGGGCCTGCTCACCCTTCAGCTGTTCCTGAAAGAAATGGGTGGGGACCCATCCGGATGTTGGCTGCCGGCCGGCGGCCTTCTTCGTTGGCGCGGATTTACGAGATTTCGATTTGGAAGTCATCGGTACAGACGAAAAGATTTTAAATTTAAAATTCTAAATTTGAAATTTAAAATCTCAGGGTTTCGGGTCTGGTTTCGCGTCCGGATTCTCGCTCGCGTTGATCTGTCCGGGCACATCCGCGGCATCGATCGTCATGAGCGCCGTTTTCTCCGGCTTTTCCAGGGTCACGAGCCGGTTTGCCTGGTTCTCAAGGATCTTTTCGAACAGGTTGCGGGCGAAGCGGGCGTTGCCGAAGGTGCGGTCGCGGCTGTCCCAGGCTTTTTGAAAGATGTCCTGGACCGTCTTCTGCGCCTCGGGCATCATCTGGTAGTCATTGGACTTGCACAGGCTCTCGAAGATGGTCATCAGCTCTTCGGGGGAGTAATCGTCGAATTGCAGATATTTCGCGAAACGCGATTGCAGGCCGGGATTGGCCGAGAGAAACTTTTTCATCTCCACCGGGTAACCGGCGGCCACCACCACAAAATCGTCGCGGCGGTCTTCCATCATCTTAAGCAGGGTCTCGATGGCTTCCTGCCCGAAGTCGTTTTCGCCGTCGGTCTTCAGAGAATAAGCTTCGTCGATGAAGAGCATTCCGCCCGTGGCTTTTTCCACCACGCTCCGCACCTTGATGGCGGTCTGCCCGACGTAGCCGGCGACCAGACCGGCGCGGTCCACTTCCACCAGCTGGCCCTTGCTCAGCACTCCGAGGGCGCGGTAGATCTTGGCCACCAGGCGGGCCACCGTGGTCTTGCCCGTCCCCGGATTCCCGTAGAACACCATATGCAGCGAGATCTCGGAGGTCTTCAGGCTCATGTTCTTTCGCAGCTGCTCGACCTTGAGATAGTTGGTCAGCTGCCGGACTTCCTCCTTCACCCTCTTCAGGCCGGTCAGCGCGTCGAGCTGCGCCAGCAGGGCGTTCAGGTCGGGCGCGGGTTCCGGTTTCTCCTGTGTGCCGTCGGCGGCCAGACCCAGCGTCTGCCGGAACAGTTTGAGATAGGTCTGCGGAGCGCGGGCATTGGGTGTGAGGCTGGCCACGACCAGGCCTGCCAGCCGCGAGAATGCCTCTTTGGCCGGCTGGCTCTCATGGGTCTGGTATTGCTCGTCATACTGCTCGAGCAGGCGGATGGCGGGCAGGGTCTCGCCTTCCACCCTCGGGATCGATGTGACGCTCTTGCGGAAGTTTTCAGACTCGGCCTGAAGCTGCGGATCGGAGGCCCCGGCATACTGGCAGTCTTCCTCGCTGAGAAACAGGTCGTGGGTCTCGCAGAACATGCGGTAGTTGGTCAGCGTGGGCTTGTCGTCGAGCGCCATGAAGGCCACGATGACCGAGCTCATGCTCAGAGTGAGGTAGTGGCTGAACGGCCGCGAGCGGAAGTTGTTGCCCGAGGCGTCGGTCACCGCCGTGTGCGCCAGCATCTCGTCCATGGGCTTGCGGATGCGCGCTTCCAGGTCGACGAACTGCGCCTTCAGCTCTTCAAATTCTTTAGGTACGTGCGACTCCTCCGGATTCAGCCGGTTCATGGAGATGGAGTATAGCAGCTTCACCACAGTAGTGCTCGGGCAGTCAGCACTCAGCACTCAGCAATCAGCACTCAGCACTCAGCACTCAGCACTCAGCACTCAGCAATCAGCACTCAGCAATCAGCACTCAGCTATGCAAAATTTGGGTGGAATCTATCGATCAACGCTTTTCAGATTCCGCGTAAATGTTTCATGGCTGAATGCTGAATGCTGAGTGCTGATTGCTGAGTGCTCAAAGCTACATCGGCTTCTTATCCATCATCGACCTGACCAGCCGGGCGAGGGTGTCGAGGCTGAAGGGCTTGCGGAGGAAATGTGCGCCAATGTCGGAGGACTCCAGGTCGAGGGCGCGGTCCGTGTATCCGGAGACAATGATGACGCCCAGGGACGGGCGCATTCCCAGGACGCTCCGGGCAAGGTCCAGCCCACCCATGCCCGGCATCACCATATCGGTGATCATGAGATGAATCGGCTCGTCGTAGCTCTGAAAAGTCTGCAGGGCCTCGCCGGCATTGGCCGCTTCCAGGACTTTATAGCCTTTCGACTCCATATAGATTCTGGTTACATTGCGGACGGCGGCTTCGTCTTCCACCAGAAAAACGGTCTCTGTGCCTCCGGGCGCGGTTTCCGCGTTTTGTGAGAGCTGCTCGATATCCACGACCTGATCGACCCTGGGCAGATAGATTCTGAAGACCGTGCCCTGGCCGACTTCACTGTAGACCCAGATAAAGCCCTGACTCTGTTTCACAATTCCGTAGGCCGTGGCCAGCCCCAGCCCCGTGCCTTTGCCGGGGTCTTTGGTGGTAAAGAAGGGTTCGAAGATGTGGGCCTGGGTGGCTGCGTCCATGCCGCTGCCGGTATCCATGACCGAAAGCACGACATAAGGTCCGACAGGGACTTCCTTTCTGCCGCCGTAATTGTAAGATGCGTCCAGCAGCATGTTGTCGGTCTCAAGGGTCAGCCTTCCGCCCTGGGGCATTGCGTCGCGGGCGTTGACGGCGAGGTTCATGATGACCTGCTCCAACTGACCGCGGTCGGCGCGCACCGCGCCGAGTCCGGGGTCGAGGTTCATGGCGATTTCCACGTCTTCGCCAAGCAGGCGCGGCAGCATTTTTCCCAGTTCACTGATAATGCGATTGAGATCGAGAACGGTCGGCTCAAGGACCTGTTTACGGCTGAAGGCCAGGAGCTGGCGGGTGATGACGGCGGCCTTGGCGCTCGCGTCGCGAATCTGCGCGGCATGGCTGATGACTTTCTCGGGATTGTTGGATGCTTTCTCCAAAAGCTGAGCGTATCCGCTGATGACCATGAGCAGATTGTTGAAGTCATGGGCGACGCCGCCCGCGAGGCGGCCCACGGCTTCCATTTTCTGGGCGTGCTCGAACTGTTTCTGAAGAGAGCGGGTTTCGGTGATGTCCTCGACAAAAACCTCGTACCCGCCCGGGACCTCGCTGTCATCCTCGAGGCGGCGCCCGGCGACTCGCACCGAGATCGGCGTACCGTCCCTGCGTTTCCATTTGACTTCACCGTCGACCGCAACAGGACTGGAGTCGGCCAGGGAAGTGAGGCGTTCCCGGTCGCCGGGATCGAGGTAAACGTCCTGGGCGATGTCCAGGCCCATCACCTCCGCCGACGTGGAGTAATCGAGCATTTCGACGAACGCCGGATTCGCCATGACGATGCGGCCGTTTCGGTCTACCCGGTAAATGCCGTAAGGAGCGTGATCGATGATTGAGCGATACGCGGCTTCGGAACGGCGAAGGTCGGTTTCGGCGCGCCGCCTGGCGGTAATGTCATGCGCGAGAATCATCCGGGCGCTGACGCCGCCGAAGACGATGGGCTGCGAGCTGATTTCAACCTCGATGATGGCGCCGTTTTTTTTCCGATGTCTCCAGCTTTCCCGATGGAACTCGCTTTTGTTCCGATTCTCATCGATGTTGGCGATAAGACGGTCCCGGTCTTCTTCGGGGCGTATATCCGGCACAGTCATGGAAAGGAATTCATCCGCGGAGTAGCCGTAGTGCACTACCGCGGAGTTGTTGACGGTCAGAAAGCGAAGGCTCTCCGGATCGTAAACCCACATGGGGTGAGGGTTGGCGTCAAACAGCAGCCGGTACTGCTTTTCCGACTGTCGCAGGTTCCGCCACGCCTCGTCGCGGGAGACACGCATTTTTTGCTCTTCCAGTGCCCGTGTCACCGCGATCGGAAGGCGCTCCAGGTTCTCCTTGAGCACATAGTCGTTGATGCCCGCCTTGATGCATTCGATGGCCAGTTCATCGCCCAGGGTCCCGGTGACCAGGATGAAAGGGGTTGAATGGCCCGAAGACCGCAGCCAGGTGAACGCATCCAGTCCGTTCCAGTCGGGAAGACGATAGTCCGTCAGAATCAGGTCGTAGCTGTGCCGGGGAACTCGTTCCATGAACTCGCCGGCGCTGCGGGCCACATCCACGTGGACGGGCAGCCCCGCGCTTTTCAGCTTTCGAACGCACAGATCGGCGTCCACCGGGTTGTCTTCGAGCAGCAGGATTCGAATCGGCGCAGGTGAAGCCGATACCGTTACGCTCAGCGTTCTCTCGCGCACCGCCGTCGTTGAAGAAATTCCCGTCTCCACTTTTCAGTCCCCCTCCGTCTTATCGGCACAAATCAACCACAATCGCCTGTTTTCCGCGAAAAAATCGTCCTATTTTTTGTTTTTCTCCGAGCCTCCGCGTCTCCGTGGTGAAGCCTTTGCTCTGCTCGCGGCTCACATCGCCATTTCCCGATTCCTCTCTTCGGCCAGGGCGGGCGCCGCCTTCTTCGCGGGAGCAAGCGTGAAAAAAAACGTGGTCGCCGACCTCGGCACGGACTCCGCCCAGATCCGACCCCCGTGTTTCAGGACGATTCTTTGCACAATGGCCAGACCGACGCCCGTGCCTTCAAAGTCCTCCTGCAGATGCAGCCGCTGGAACACTCCGAATAATTTGTCCGCGTATTTCATGTTGAAGCCCACGCCGTTATCGCGGACGAAAAATACCGGCTGGCCATTCATCTCGGTTTTCCCGAGTTCGATTACAGCGTGCGCGCAGGTGCGCGTGAATTTGACCGCGTTCGACAGCAGGTTCCAAAGGGCCTGCCGCAGGAGTGACCGGTCGGAATAAGCGGATTCCAGAGAAGCCAGTCGCCAGGCGATATCCCGGCTGCCAACATCCTTCTGCAGCCCGGAAATCACTTCACGGGCCAGGGAGTCCAGATCGATGCATTCCAGAGCCAGTTCCTGGCGGCCGAGGCGGGAAAAGTTCAGCAGCGCATCGACCATGTTTCCCATCTGGCGCGTCCCCTGCCGTATCTGTTGCAGGCACTCGCGCAGATCGGGCCGCAGGGAATCGGCCTCTGCGAGGATGATCTTCGAGAATCCGTCGATCTGGCGCAGGGGCGCGCGCAGATCGTGCGAAACGGAGTAACCGAAGGCCTCCAGCTCCTGATTGGTTGCAGCCAGTTCGGCAATTCCGGCCTGCAGCTCCAGATTCAGCCGGTGAATCTGCTCTTCCGCCTGCTTTCGATCGCTGATATCGCGGATCGCCGCCGTGACCCAGACGCCGTCTTCCGTCTCCAGGGGACTGAGGCTGATCTCAATGGGAAACTCGACTCCATCGCGGCGCAGGCCATACAGATTCAGTGCGGCGCTCATGGGGCGCACCCGCGGATTCGCGACAAAGCCCTCGCGGTGCCGGCTATGCCCGCCGCGATATCTCTCCGGAATCAGCGCCTCGATGGGCTGCCCCAGCAGTTCGCTCCGGGGAAATCCGAACAGCTTTTCCGCCTGCGAGTTGACCAGGACGATCAGGCCTTCCCGGTCGACGATCACCATGGCGTCC
>Ga0137391_10004460_pt1 | contig 10716 bp, 10 predicted proteins | sample 15con2h24BmetaG_FD_101399 | JGI IMG/M metagenome (GOLD analysis project Ga0137391, IMG submission 101399) | Vadose zone soil microbial communities from Angelo Coast Range Reserve, California, USA - 15con2h2.4B metaG | ecosystem: Environmental > Terrestrial > Soil > Vadose zone > Saprolite...
CTCGTAAGAGAAGATGCGCGCGCCGTCAGCGCTCACCAGCCAACGTCTCTCTGAACTGCTGGAAAGCTGGGCGGAGATTCCCTTGATCTTTGCCCGCAGGTTGTCCTGTCTGACATTTGCTTCGGGCATCACGCGCTCCTGGATCGACCAGGAAGCAAAACCAATCAAAAGCGCGAACGCCAGACCGGGCAGCATCAAGCGATAGACGCTCTGGCCGCTGGCCCACCACGCGACGGCTTCCCTTCTCCGCGCCGTCAGTGCATAGGTCATCAGCACGGCCACCAGGACACTGCCGGGAAACAACTCAACGCTGACCAGCGGGAACAGATAGAAGAGATATTGGGCGACCACTTTCAAGGTGGCCGCATTCGAGGCGATGAAGCGCCATAATTCGAAGATGGTAAAAATATTAAAGATCATTACCAGCGCCAGAAAGCCAATTAGAAAGCTAATTCCCAGGGCGCGCAGAAGACTAAGGTCAAGCAGGCTGGGAAAACTAACCAGCCACTGTCGCATGCCGGACTGGCCTGAAGTCCCCTTAAGTCGTTCCTCTGTGGCGGCGGGTTCTGCTTTTGCTCGCGTGAACCATGCCCTGACCTCCCGACGCTTGAAAGTGAGCAGCCCGATCGCAATCACTAACGTCAAGACGCTCGCCAGCCACGCGCCCAATGCGGCCGGCAACGAACCAGCGCGCGCCATTTGGTCGCCGGCCAGCGTGAACAGGTAATAGATCAACAACACGAGCAGGGACAGCAGCACTCCCAGGCCGCGGCCGCCCCGGCGGACCCGCAACGCCAGGGCCGCGCCAAATAGTGCGAACAGGAGCGGCGAAAACGAAAATGCGAGACGTTTGTGTAGCAACATTTCGGCCTCGCGCTGGTCACGGCCGGTGCTTTGCGCCGCGAACTGCCTCAGCTCGCTCCAGTCCATCTCGTCAGGGTTCGAGTCAGATTTGCGAATGCTCTCCAGCAAACCACTGCGCCCGATATTAAAGTCGAAACGAAATTGAGCAAGCCGCTCAACTGTGTAAGACTGGTCGCGCGCCTCCGGCGCCGGTAGTTTCGTCCGCACTGCGTCCTGCAAAACCAGCTCAGATTTTTCCGCCGAGGCGTCTATGCGCCCTAGCTTTGCGGTTGTCAGATAGGTGATGTGATCAGCCGCCTGCGATTGAATAAACACGCGGCCCCACTCGCCGCGCGTTTTGTCGCCGTCGCGCACGTAGATCACGTGGCCGGGAATGTCGGTGGTAAAAGTCCGGGGCTCAACCGGCGAATCCATCTTGTACAAAGCGCTGCGAACCAGGACGATCTTTAAATCACGCTGGGCGCGCGGCGCCTCCTGCACGTTCAAATACAACGCTGCGGTCGTGGCGATCGCGCCGAGCGCAAGCGCCGGCCAGACCATTCTGAACGTACTCACCCCCGCAGCCCGCATCGCCACCAATTCGCTGTCGCTGCCCATGCGTCCCAACCCGATGATCGTTCCCGAGAGCACGGCCATCGGAATAGTGAACACCAAAACGTTTGGCAACAACGCCAGCGCGACGCCATAGACAAAGCCGGACGGAACCAGACCATGAAAAAGTCCTTCAAGATACCGGACAGTTTGTTGGGCGAAGAGAATCGCCGTCAGCAGGATGAGAGAAATCAGAATGTAGGGCGATATCGCCTTGAGGATGTATCGCTCGAGTATCCTGCGGTTGGACATCATGTTGATTCAGATTCGATGCGTACTAGTGTAGTGGTAACTGTACAACATTCAAGCAAGGTCGCCAGTTCTGTAAATGAAAGAAAACGGTTTTTGCTTTCGTCATTTTTCGTGTGATTTAGTGGATCGCCTGCTGTCGGCGAACACACGATCCACGAAATCACACGAAGCCGCACGAAAGGAACTTCTTTAAAGTCAATTGCGAGGCATCCACTAGCGCGCCGCTACTCCAACGACTGTGCGTGGCCGCCGCTCCATTGCGCGCACGAGGAGCCGATGGGTGAATTCGGCCAGCTCTGTCTGGGCTTCGGCGGAAAGTTCCGCCGAAGAGTTTGCGAATTCAACCGGCGCCAGCTTCTGAGTGGCAGCCAGCCGGCGACGAATCTGACTCGACAAGACCGAGCCCATGCCATGGCTGCAAGCGCGACACTGCTGCCGCGCTTCAGAATCTACATAAACCAACTCATCGTCGACGAAGCGCCGGTTGCACGCTGAACAGTCGCGCAGGTCCGGAAACAAACCTGCCAGGCGTAACAGCCACACCTCGAAATACCGCACGACCATGTCAGGCCTGTCGGCGAATGAAGCCAGCGCATCAATACAGGCCTTGACCATTCGATAGAGTTTATCGTTAGCCTCGTGCGGCGGCGCAAACTCGCTAACGAGTTCGGCAATGTATGCCAGGGCGTCGCTCGAGTCGGGGTGTGCGGCCAGATCAAAGTTGGATTTCAGGATTTCAACCTGCGAGATGGTAACCAGTTCACGGTTCTCCTTCTCATAAAAATCCAACCTGATAAAAGTGAAGGGTTCCAGGCCCGCACCGAAGCGGCTTCTCATCCGACGCGCGCCCTTGGCCACGGCGCGAACCAGGCCGGCGTCGCGGGTGAGGCACAACACGATTCGATCTGCTTCAGCCAGATTATAAGTGCGCAGGACGATCGCGTCGGTGTTGACCAATCCCATCCGAGTTAAGAAACTACTTTAACGAAAGGGGAGAAAGTACAAGGCCCAGCCGAGCGCCAAACCGATGAGCAGGAACTGGGCAAAGACCTTTAGTCCGTAAATCAATCGATGACGATTGGTGCCCTTGGCAACGGCGCCAAAAACGACGGCAACCAGCGCCGCGAAGACTACTATCCAGAGGAGGTGCCTCATCGCTTTCTCCCGGCCGCGATATCGAACGCGTCAAGCATTGCCAGGTAGTTCAGCAAGCCCGCGACAACCAGAAACGTGTTGCCGTACTCGAACGTCACGCGCGCAGCGGCTTGCGGGGTGTCCAGAAAGCCAAGATTCAGAACCCAGCAGAGAACGTAGAGCAGCCCCGATCCCAGATCACCGACCATCCACAAACCCGGAACGAGGACAGCGAGTCCCTGCTCGCGTCCTCCGATAGTGAACAGGTGTCCTCCTAATGAGAAGCCAATCAGGAACATGCTCCACACTGCGCCACCTACAATAAGTCCCCGCACCCAACGTCGCTGAATCAAGTGTCCGAGACCGGGCACGGCCCAGGCTCCCACGCCGATTAGCCATGCGCGCCGCCGCGCGCCTTCGCTAAAATCTGAACGAGTGTGTTTCTCTCCCACTAATCTCTCACTCTCTCAAGAAGGCCGTTTCAATTGCCTGTCGTGAATAAGATAAGGCAGAACCTTAAGTACCATGGTAATCGAAAATAAATGTCAGGCAAATCCTCAAACGTCGGCTTGGCGACGGATCAGCTCATACTTCCGGCCAATTTTCGCGCGAGCTGCTCGACCTCAGTACAGCAAAAACTTCTCTCGGATCGCCATGAACTCCTTGAGCGGACGACGCCAGGAACTTTCGATCTGTTCCAGAGAGTCGCCCCGCTCGATTGCCTCGCGCACCGCCGAGGTCCCGGCAATCAGGTCGAACGGGTTGCGATCGTACTCATACTCGTACGGGGGATCTTTCCAGCGAAAGTGCTCGCGGTACATGTCGAAGGCGGTTTTGACAATCGCGATGCCCGTGATCACCGGCTCGAAGGTCTGGCGATCGAGGACGTGAATCTGAACTCCCCCGCACGCCTGACCGCCGTGCTTCTGAAACGTCGGGACAAATACACAAGAACGGAAATAGACGCCCGGCAAACCCAAACTGGAGAGCGCCGCGGCAAAATCTTCCGCGTTGATGTATGGGGCCCCAACCAGTTCGAACGGTCGCGTAGTTCCCCGCCCCTCGGACATCTGCGTGCCTTCAAGATGAACCGTACCGGGGAAAACGCCTGCCGTGTCTACCGTTGGTATGTTCGGCGAAGGCAGAACCCATGGCCCATCCGTGTCGTCGTACCAGAGTTCGCGAGACCACCCGGACATAGGCACGGCCTCAAAGTCGCAGTCGATCCCAAATTCGGCATTGAACAAACGGCCGAGTTCGACATCGGTCATCCCGCTTCGGGTTGGAATCGGAAACTGACCGACGAACGAAGTGAACGCCGGATCCAGTAGATTGCCGGCGACCTGAATTCCGCCGATCGGATTCGGCCGATCGCAGGCAATTACCTTCTTGCCAAACTTCTTCGCGGCCCGCATGCAGTTCGCCATCGTGTAAACGAAGGTGTAGATGCGGCAGCCAACGCCTTGCAGGTCGACGACAATAATGTCGACATCGCGCAGCATCTCTTCCGTCGGTTCGCGCGTCTCGCTATAGAGCGAGTAGATCGGCAGCCCGGTCTCGCGATCAGCGGCATGCGCGGTCTCGATCATGTTGTCCTGCACATCGCCGCGAATTCCATGCTGGGGCCCGAACAGCGTGGTTAGTTTGATATCGGGGTGTTGATGTAAAAGATCGGCAACGTGTCGCAAGCCGTGATCGACCGAAGCTTGATTGCAGACCAGACCCACGCGCGCGCCACGGAGCAGGTCAATCTTTTCAGTGAGCAGTCTTTCGACGCCTAACTTGATCGGTTGTCGATTCTTCGCCATTTCAGTTTCCAGTTAGCCACAAAGGACCGAACCGCCGTTCACGTTAAGGATTTCACCGTTGATGTGTCGCGCCCACTCGGTGCAAAGGAAAACGATCGGCCAGGCGATGTCTTCCGGAGCGGCCACGCGACCGACCGGAATCGAATCTTCGATTGACTTGCGGAAACTTTCATCCGCAAAGACATCCGCGCACATGTCGGTGTAGACCCATCCCGGCGCAACTGAATTGACATTGATGCCAAACGGCCCAAGTTCAGCTGCCAGCGATTTTGTGAAAGAGATCTGGCCGCCCTTCGATGCCGCATAGTTCGAAACATTTGCTTCACCCCGCTGGCCCGCGGTTGAACTGACGATCACGATCCGGCCAAACCTCTGCCCCTTCATCGCCGGCGCGGCGGCGTGGCAGACGGCCCACGTGCCCTTGAGGTTCAGATCCATCGTTCGTTGCCAAACTTCTTCCGACATTTCGTCAATCGACGCGCCCTCCCAGATGCCCGCGTTGCAAACCAGAAAATCGATGCGTCCGAAGCGCTCGATGGTCCTGTCGATCAGGTGCTGGGCTTCGGCCAGATGCGAAACGTCTGCCTGAACTGCCAGCGCGTCGACACCTGCTGCTGTGGCTTCGTCAACCACTGTACCCGCCGCGCTTTCGTCTCTCAGATAGTTGACCACAACATTGGCGCCGAGCTTCGCAAAGCAAAGGACCGCGGCCCGCCCAATGCCGCGCGAGCCGCCGGTAACGACTGCAACTGTATCTTTCAGATTCAGAGAAGAGATCAGCGCTGGATCCATGTAAAGTTTATCGTGATAATCGGAGTTATGAATGCTTGATCGTGCTAAGCCGCGACGGTTCGATTAGGTTACTGCTAAGGCCTTGCGCGCCGAAGAATTGATTTCCGCAAACCTTCGGGCTTCCGAGACGAATCGATCGAACAACGCGCGCGAGAGCTCGTCCTGCTCCCAGCCAAGTTCCGGATGCCACTGGACGCCGACGACGAAGCGGTCGCTGCGCGGGTCCTCGACCGCCTCGACGATGCCGTCCGTAGCCCACGCTGTAGCCACCAGTTCCCTTCCCAGCGTCTCGACCGCCTGGTGATGATGGCTGTTGACCGGTGCGTCTTCACCACCCGCCAGCTTACCGAGCGTGCTGTCTTCCAGAATCCGCACCCGGTGCGAATGGCGATCGCGCGGCACGCCCTGCTCGTGCTTCATCGCGTTCGGCACCTGGCTGCCGATGTCCTGGATCAAGGTGCCGCCGCGCGAGACGTTTAAGGACTGAATCCCGTAACAAATCGCGAACAGGGGCGTGCGCCGCTTTTCAATTTCTGCCAGCACCAGCAAATCAGTTTCGTCCTTCAGCGGATGAACACTGCCCAGTTGCGGGTGCGGTTGCTGACCATAGCGCTGCGGATCCATATCGGAATCGCTGCCCGGCAGCAGCACGCCCTCAAGCGAATCCATCACGCCCGCGATGTAGTCCGCGTGCGGAATCAGGGGAATGTTCACGGGCAGACCGCCGGCGGCTTCAACGGCCTCGCTGTAATAGCGCGACAGATAAAAGCGATTCGTTTCCAACTCGATGCGCATCGTAATACCGATGCGGGGCCGTTGCTCATTCATGAATCGTCACCAACCCTCGGTTTTCAAGTGGCTCGCTCATAATAGCGCAAACAGGAGTATCCTTCACAATCGTTGTGCTCGCAGACCGCAACCAGGGGTTGAGAATCACATGCACGCGGTTGCGCTTTACTACATGCACTACAATTTCGTGCGGATTAACAAGTCACTCAGAATCACTCCGGCAATCGCTGCGGTGTTACTAAGCATCTTTGGGAGATTGAGGATATTGTGAAGCTTCTAGATTAGCTTATAATCAGAACATGAAACGGCTGGCATTGTCCTTAGTTGGTGGCTTTGCTATCCCGGTTCTCTACACCCTCGCGCTCGCTCTGTTTTTCCTTTGGACTGAAAACTTGCCTCTGGTTCTACGTTTGGCCTATCCCGTGAACTGGCCGACATTTATTCTCGTCCATCTCTTTCCTTTGGGCTCATTCCCCTTAAGACCTGGAGACCGACTATTTCTAATTCCGCTAGTCATTATTTGCGACGCGGTTGTTTACTCGATCCCGATCTATCTTCTCGTGTCGAGATTCTCAACCCGAAAGCGAAAGGCTGCGCGCGTTGACCTACCGCCCGATCCGCCGCAATTTGTTCAACCTTGAACATGACCCACTACCGAAACCAGCGCCTCGCTTGACTAATCTTCGCGCCAGTTCCTATAGTGCTCTTTCACTGATGACCAGGAAAAAGTTTCCAGAAGTGCGCAGCACGACCGTCCTGCTGGTGCGGCGTGATGGGCACGTGGCGATGGCCGGCGATGGTCAGGTAACCGTGGGCGAAACCGTGATGAAGGCCAGCGCGAAAAAAGTGCGCCGCCTTTACAACGACAAGATTCTGGCGGGATTTGCCGGCGCTACCGGCGACGCGTTTTCGCTCCTGACCCGGTTTGAAGGAAAGCTTGAACAATATCACGGCAACCTCGAGCGAGCGGCAATCGAGCTGAGCAAGGAATGGCGCACCGACAAGGTCCTAAGACATCTCGAAGCCTTACTGGTAATAGCTGATGAAAAAAGTTCCTTCCTGCTCTCCGGCAATGGCGATGTGATTTCGCCCGACGATGGCCTGCTGGCGATTGGCTCGGGTGGCTCATACGCGCTGGCCGCCGCACGAGCGCTGGTGGCCAACACGAGGTTGCCGGCGCGCGAGATTGCGCTCGAGGCGATGCGCATCGCGGGCGAGATTTGCATATACAGTAACGCGAACATCGTGATCGAAGAGTTATCAAGTCAATGAGGCTTCCCTTGAAAGTTGGCCGGCCGACACTTCACCAGCATGCTATCCTTTTTCGGGTTTTGATTTAGACGATGGTTATCTATCTGGCAGGTGAAACGGAAGAACACGAGGCGCGTCTTGACGACATGACGCCGCGCCAAATCGTGGCCGAACTCGACAAGCACGTCGTCGGACAGAATGCCGCCAAGCGCGCCGTCGCGATCGCGCTCCGCAATCGTGTGCGCCGCAAAAAGCTCGCGCCGGACCTGGCCGCGGACGTCATTCCGAAAAACATCATCATGATCGGCTCGACCGGCGTCGGCAAGACAGAGATTGCCCGGCGCCTGGCGCGGATGTCGAACTCACCTTTCCTGAAGGTTGAAGCGTCGAAGTTTACCGAAGTGGGCTATGTCGGCCGCGACGTGGAAAGCATGATTCGCGATCTGACTGAAATCGCGGTCGACATGACGCGCCAGGAAAAGATCGAAGAGATCGCGGACAAGGCGGAGCTGAACGTGGAAGAGCGCGTACTGGATATCCTGCTGCCGCCGCCAAAGTCGTCCTCGCCCTCACCAATCTTCGATTTCGATTCAGGCGAGACGACGGCGCCGGTCTTGGTTCCCGAAGCGGAACCACGCGACGAGAACTTTGCCCGCACGCGGGAAAAGCTGCGCACCCAATTACGCTCAGGCAAGCTGGACAATCGCCTGGTTGAGATGGAAGTGCGCGAGAAGAACTTTCCGACAATCGAGCTGGCGGGCCCTATGGGCGTCGAAGAGATGGGCATCAACATGAAAGACATGCTCGGCAATCTCTTTCAGGGGCGCAGCAAGCGGCGCAAGATGCGCGTCGACGAAGCGATGGATTATTTGATGCAGGAAGAGGAAGAGCGGCTCATCGACATGGACGCGGTGGCGCGCGCATCGCTGGAGCGCGTCGAATCGTCCGGCATAATCTTTCTCGACGAGATCGATAAGATCGCCGGCCGCGAATCCGGCCACGGCCCTGACGTCTCGCGCGAGGGCGTGCAACGCGACATTCTGCCGATCGTCGAGGGCACGACGGTCAATACGCGCTATGGCATGGTGCGCACCGATCATATTCTGTTCATCGCCGCCGGCGCGTTCCATGTTTCCAAACCTTCAGACCTGATTCCCGAGCTGCAGGGCCGCTTCCCGATTCGCGTTGAGCTTGAATCGCTCACGATTGAGGATTTCAAGCGCATCCTGACCGAACCTAAGAACTCTCTGGTCCGGCAATACCGGGCCCTGATGGAGACAGAAGGCGTCAAACTCGATTTCACCGTTGACGCGATCGACTCAATCGCGAATTTTGCCGCGCGCGTTAATCAGAACACTGAAGACATCGGCGCCCGGCGTTTGCACACGATCATGGAAAGGCTCCTGGACGAGATTAGTTTCGAAGGGCCGGACCTCGAGCCAAAGGACAAATCGATCGACTCAGCATACGTCGAACTAATGCTCTCAGATACCGTGAAGGATCAGGACCTGAGCCGTTACATTTTGTAAACCGCTGCTCGCAGTTCCCTTTTGTCTGAATTCTCAAGTGACAACGCCAAAACCCCATCGCCAGTTAATCGCACGTCAACTTCTATTATTGATCGCGGTCGCGGCGATTTCTGTGGCGCCCACGTGCGGAAAGCGCAAACCTCCGTTGCCGCCAATCGAGCGGATACCACAGCGCACGGAACTCCTTTCGGGCGCGCAGCGTGGTAATCAGGTCATTCTCGGCTGGCCGGCGCCGCGACGAAACGCCGGCGAAGGCAGCGTGCAGAGCATTCGCCGCATTGACGTCTATCGCGTCGCTGAAAAGCCGAACGCGCCGTTGTCGATGACTGAAGAAGAGTTCGCCGCCCGCGCAACTGTGGTCGGCTCGGTGCCGTACAGCGACGTCAAGAACGCCGGAGACAATCTAACTTACGTTGATACGCTGGAACTGGCCGGAGTTCCCGCGCGGCTTCGATACGCGGTCCGCTTTGTAAACGCAGCGGGACAGAGCGCTGCCTTTTCGAACTTTCTGCTAATCGAGCCCGCGGCCAAAGTTGCGGAACCGCCAACCAACGTCAGCAGAGAGCTTTCTGAAACCGCGATAACGATCAACTGGGAAGCGCCAAAAACGAACATTGACGGCTCGACTCCGGTGAATCTGCTTGGCTACAACGTGTATCGCACGACCGCATCGCAACCGGAAGTCAGCCAGAAGCCTATCAATCAGGACTTGATCGCCACCACGAAGTATCAGGACCGAAGTTTCAAGTTTGGCCAGCGATACACGTACGTCGTGCGGACAGTTTCACTCGGCACCGAAGGCAAGCCGGTCGAGAGTCTGAATTCAAACGTCGTCGAGGCGGCGCCGGTCGATAAGTATCCGCCCTCTGCGCCCGGGCAGATTTCGCCCGCTGCTTCTCCTGGCCGAGTCTCACTCTTTTGGCCCGCGAATCCTGAAGCTGATGTCGCCGGCTACACCATCTATCGCTCAACGGATCCGAATTTGCCAAAAAATCGTTGGACGAAATTAACGCCGGCGCTTTACACGCGCACCACGTTCACCGATGAGAACGTCGATGCAGGCAAGACCTACTATTACTACATCACTGCCACCGATGCGTCGGGAAACGAGAGTCCGCCGTCAGAGGTTGTTTCGGAGACGGTGCCGTAAGCCCGGCGCGTGACGAACATTCAACGTCAGGTACTGTTTCGCCGTCGCGCTACGGCCCGGTAACTATCGTGTAGGCCGTTACCGGATGGACTTCCCACGGCGTTGCTCGCCAGTTGCAGTTTGGGTGTTGCTGGCCATCGTTGGGACACACGGGCTGGTTCGGTGAAGTGCTCTGCGATGCGTTTGCGTGAATGAAGTCATACATCATCCAGCCATCGAACTTTACCCACTTACCTTCAATCTGAGCTTTGACGGCTGCCAGCATCGCATCGTAGTTGCTATCGTCAAAGTGAAATGTCTTTTCCCAACGGGGCGTGAATTCCACCACGACGTATTTTGATTGATCTCCAACTTCGGACTGATTGGCGACGATGTTAATGTGAACATCTCGCAGATCTGTCCGTTTGCAATTGCATGTCTCCGGCATACCACCCGGATCGACGCCGGCAACAAAGCCGGTCACCGACACTTGTTTGTTAGGCGTGAACGTTCCGGTGTCGTTGGCTGGGTCGCGGATTGTCTCGACGGTAATCTTTTTCGGACTCGTGACAGCAGC
>Ga0137391_10004463_pt1 | contig 10713 bp, 12 predicted proteins | sample 15con2h24BmetaG_FD_101399 | JGI IMG/M metagenome (GOLD analysis project Ga0137391, IMG submission 101399) | Vadose zone soil microbial communities from Angelo Coast Range Reserve, California, USA - 15con2h2.4B metaG | ecosystem: Environmental > Terrestrial > Soil > Vadose zone > Saprolite...
CTCCGATGGTCGAACGGTGGCCTGGAGATCAAGATCACCCCACTCCATGGCAAAAATCTCCGCTTCTGCGGGTCGCCCCCTCCATTACTGCCGGGTAGGCCGCAATTTTGAAACAGCCCGCATAGGACGTAAAACTCGAACACGTAAGCGATGGAGGGTGCGTGGGGTGGTCTCGGGCGGTTGAGGGTCGGCTTGACGCTGACTATGGGGGGGCGAGCAGGGAAACCGCGGCTGCGCTATTGCCGCGCGAAGAGGAGTTGCCGCTGAGTCCCCCGTACGAGGGAGTCCTGCTGGCAATCCTCTCCCTCGCCGCCGGCGACCTCGGGCTGCTGCGCCATTTCGCCGACCGCGCCCGGTCGGACTGGCGCGACGTCCTGCTCTGGAGCAGGCCCGATGACCCTGACAAACCCAAGACGTACGAAGAACTCAGGCGGCGTCTCGGCCTTCCACCCGATCCGCCCATGCCGTCTTCCTGATCTTGTGCGAACTCTCCCGCCTGAACCCGGATACCGAAAAATGGGAACGCGACTTCAGCGGCGAACCGGCACCCACCTACCAGCAAGCTCTCAAAAACGCGTGGAACGAGGCGCTGGACGACCTTCCCGACGGGAACGACACTGAGGCTCTGGATGACCTTCCTGAATTGCCGACCGACGACCCCTGGAGTGAGGACGACTCTTGGTTGTGAGGACGTCCGTCCCAGGCTGTCGGCCGACGACCCCTGGAGTGAGACTGAACTCCGCGGTCCCTGGACTGAGGAACCGCCTTTCTAGGCACGGACCGACAAGAACGGGTACCGGGGTGTTCAGCCCCTGATACGGGCCGTGAACCGTCGCCAGTCCTCGGGGGTGAACCGGAGCGCGGGACCCTCGGGGTCCTTGGACCGATTTCCGGGCGACAGAGCAGACGCACGGAGCAACGGGACCATCCGCGACCTCATCCAATCAGCCACCCATTACTGACAACGACTCAGGAGCCAGGGAGCGTCCACTCAAGCCGCCCGCCATCCCCAAGGTCCAGCCAGACGGTCTGACTGTGTGGCGTGATCGCTATGGCGAAGTCAGACTGGGGCGGGCAGCCAGCCTGGCGCCACGCGGCATGAACCCGCTCGATGTCGTCCCACAACGCGGCCTGGCCGGCCTGGCGGACGCGCCAGCCTCCACCCGGTGCCTGGTAGAGCCGAGCCCACGCGCCGCTGGCCTGATCGCACAGCAAGTGCATGGGCTGCTCCTCCCCGAGATAGGGCAGGAAGTACTGTGCGCCTGGCGCGGCGAGCTGGGCGAGGAACCGGCCGGTCCAGTCGCTGAGCAGCTCCGGGCCGAGGACGACGGGGCGTTCGGTGTAGTCCGTCATCGCCGGAAGTACGCTCAGCGGCGGGGCAGCGTGGTCGCGGGCAGGCATGAACTGCACGAAACCAGGCAGGAACCGCCCCTCCGCCCGGCCTGGCCCGGTGACCCGCAGACGAGCGAGGCCGCTTCCCAGGAGCCAGCCCGACACCGGGGCCAAGATGATCCCGCCACGTGTTACCTGCCGCAGCCAGGGCACCGGGATATGCCGCACCGAGCAGGTGGCGATCAGCCGGTCATAGGGGGCGCCGACGGCGTGACCGGCGAGCCCGTCGCCGCACGCGAGCACGGGGGTGTACCCGGTCATGGTGAGCGCCTGCCGTGCCCGGCCGGCGACACCCGGGTCTACCTCAACGGAAGTGACGCGGGCCGACCTGAGACGGGCGCACATCAGAGCCGTGGAATAGCCGGTGCCGGTGCCGATCTCCAGCACCCGCGTGTCATCGCCGACCTCCAGGTCCTCCAGCATCCGCACGACCAGGCTGGGCAGCGTGGATGACGAGGTCGGCTCGCCCGGCACGGGCTCGCCATCTCCGCCCGCGTCTTCCTGGTCGCTGCGATCGAGCTGGGTGACAAGCGTTTCGTCCTGGTAAGCCAGAGCCAGCCACTCAGCGGCGGTCAGAGCCTCCCATTCCCAGGGCCGCCAAAGAGTTGGGCCTCCGTTCTCGACGCGCTCGTAGACGCGATGACCTAGGAACACCTCACGCGGTACGGTCTCGACCGCAGCCCGCCACTGCGGGCTGCGAAGCGCCCCTGCTTTCTCCAGCCGTTCGGCAAGCCTTCGCCTGAGGCGCACCGCAGCCTGGTCAGCACGGACCGCAGTCACTGTCGCCCTTCCTGAAGCAGGTCGGCCAAGGCCAAGGTGATCCGCTCGGTGATCGGCGAATCGAAGAACGCCCACTGTCCGCTCGGATTGCACTCATACCAGTGCCAGTCTTGCGGGTCACGGCCGAGACCAAAATCGAACGCGCCGTAGGCAAGGCCGAAATGGTCGAGGTAGGCGTGCACACCCTTCTCCACGGCAGGCGGCGTGTCGATCATCGAATACGACAGCGCCGAATAGTCCTCGCGCCAGTCCAGGCTGATCGCCCCGTCGATGCGCACCGAGAACAGCCGACCGTCAACGGCGGTGGTGCGGACATCCGCGACCTTGTCGACCTCGGCCTGGAACAAATGCGCCGTCGCACTGATGCTGTCATCCAGATCGGCGGGGTCGACGCGGCGGACCCATACCGTGCGGGCACTCCCATCGTCAGTCCGCACCGGCGTATTCCACAGCGGCTTGTAAACGACCCTGCCGTACCGGGCGACAAACGCCCGGACGATCGCTAGGTCATTGCTGATCACTGATGGGGGTACCGTAAATCCGCACCCGGCTGCAGCCGCCAGTTGGGCGGGCTTGCTCTCGGCGTCGCGGATCCGCCACGGGTGGTTGACGTACAGGGCTCCGGGCAGCGAGGCGAGCACTCCGCCCAGCCCCCAGTGTGCCTGCGCGGCAGCCCAATCCGCCATCTGCGGGTCCAGGCCGTGGAGTGCCCCGCAGGGAGAGGGGCGGCGCCAGTAGACCGACCGCACGGCAGACAGCGTCAGTTTCCTGCTGGTAGTCGTGACATGACCGTACAGGCCCGACTCGTCGAGAAATGCCGCGAGACCGACTTCGCCGGGAAAGTCTCCCGGGTCCAGACGGACCACAGGCACGCCTCGACGGTGCAGCTCCGCGATGACCAGGTCTGCCGTGAGGTCATCCAGCCGCGTCACCGTGACAACGGGCCGATCCATCCTTAGTCGGGAACGTAGGCCGTGACGGTGTCGGAGTCCGCTGGCGGCGGGTTCTTGGGGTCTCCGCCGTCCGGGCCAGGGGTCTGCGTGGGCTGCAGCACCGCTTTGTTCGTCCCGTGGGCACCCATCTCGACCGGCCGCCCGTCGGCGGCCAAGCGCAGCGCCGTCTGCGAGGCCGGGTCCAACTCCACTCTCACGTAGGGCAGCGGTTCGGCCGACGCGAACGGCGTCATCCGCGAGGCACCCCACGGGTGGCCCTGACGGGGGGGTTCGTTCATTGAGCTGACTCCATTCCCGTGAGAGGGGGACCTCCTGATCCCTTCCCAAATCCTGAAGGTTCCCTTCGACCAAGTCAACAATACGTAAGGATATGGTCACCCGATGGCGTACCACTCTGTACCCAATGCTGGCGAGCACCTGATGCGTGGCCCGTTCACCTGGAGGCGCGCGTTCTTCTCCCGCCGGTCCGTGCTCGCCAACGTCGTGCGCAAGTACCTACACAACAGGGACAAATACACCCGTCAGCTTGCCGCAACCGCCGAACTCGGCGTTCAGGTACTGCGTTTCCGCACTCCTCGCCAGACACGGAAGTGGCTCAACGGCAATGTTGTGACGTCCCTGGGCCAAAATTCGCGCAGGAGCCACCTCCGGTTCTGCTGGGCGTACGAAAGCCCGAGGCTAGCGTCGCCGTGCAACATGACGCGATTTTCAACACGTTCAGCCAGGGGCCTATGGAAACATTGCCTTTCCAGGTGTCTACTGAGGATGACTGAATTACCGTCTCCACCCGACCGTACGGGAGACCAGCATGAATGCGCAGGCTCGCCCCTCGGCGAGCGGCGAGCTCATCGCAAGGGCCCTGTTGATGGGTGAAGGTCACGGCGGCGTGCCGGTCGGGGAGATCGACAGCGCCTCCACGTCAACGGGCGGGCGCGCAACCGTGCGCGTGCTCAGCCAGGACGCCGGGCAATGCCAGCTGATCGTCCAGCGCCGCAATGAGGCGATCCGCGCGGCCGGCGACATCAGCACTCCGGCGGGCCAGGGGCAGTGCCTGCTGGATATCGCGGCCATGTACTGCGAGATGAACGGGCTTGAGGGGGTAATCGAGCGTGCCTACGCATTGTTCGCGGGCCACGTTCAGCAGTGCTACATGACGGGGCGCGTATCGTCCAGCGACCTGCTGTGGATGGCCGTGCCGTGGTGGCAGATGTTCTGCGGCAGGCACAGCTGCCTGGCCAAGCTGGGCGCGGGAGCGGGGGTATCCCTGCCGGGCATCACGCCGATGTGGTTCGACGAGGCGCTTGCGCGCGACATGTCCGAATATGACGGATGGATGGGCCTGCACAGCATGGCCCACGGGCGGGAGCAATATGCGGTGCTGACCGAGTACACCATCGGAGAATTCGCGGCAGTAGACAGGCTCACGAACTGCGCGGTGGAGCACCTGACCGCCCTGGATGAGCAGCAGTGGGCTGCGGAATGCGCCCGGCTGGCGTTCACGATCTACAGCACGTGGAACGCCGACAGCGTCGCCAACATGCTGCTGTACTTCTACCGCCACTACTGCGTGCAGATGATCCCCTACCAGATCATGCGCGGTAGCTTCCTGACCTATCGCAACAAGGACAACCTGCACGGTCATACCGACTGACCCGGCCTGGTGCCGCGCTCACGGAACGCTATGGCGAAGTCCGACTGGGTGGGCTGCTGGAGGTGAATGCGGAAGGCTCGCGGGCGACCGGGGACTCGTCGCGGTCATATACCCAGATCCGGGTGGGAACCCCGAGCAGGCGGAGCGGGTGGGAACTTGCCAGCACGAGGCCGATGGCGTTCTCCCGTATAGGCGGCGGTAGGAGGACGATCACGCGGCCTCCGGGACGTGTGACACGCGCCGCTTCCCGCAGGACGTCGCTCACCCACCCGACGGGGTCGGTATCCACCTGGAATTGCTTACCGAACGGAAGATTTGTCACGACGGCGTCGAACCCGCCGTCAGGGTGGGGAAGGCTCACGGCGTCCGCTCGCTCGATGACAGCGCCGGGTACGTTGGTCCGGGCGATGCTGACTGCTTCGTCGTCGATGTCGGAGCCGCGCGCATCCCATCCGGCGGCCTTGGCTTCCCGCACGATCGTTCCCGAGCCACAGCATGGATCGATCAGCCGCCCTGGCTCCGCGCCTGCGAGGCGCACCATAGCGGCGGCCAGCACAGGGCGCAGGGCACCGTGCCGTTCGCTCGCGCGTCCCTCGCCGTGCTGGCGCATCCGCCTGTCGGATAGGCGCAGGCCGCAGACGAACTGCGCGCGGCGATGCTCGAGCACCCACACTTCGAGATCGGCAGGATCCGTGCCGTGCCAGCGCGGACGGCTGGCACTGATCGTCTGCTCGACGGCGCCGCGAAGCTCGGTGCGCTTGAACCGGCTCTCGTCCACCACACGGGCGATCACCCGGAAGGACATCGACGGGCTCAGATGGCGGCCGAACCGTGCCCGCATGGACAGGGCACGTTCGAGACCTGTCCGGGTAATCAGGGAAGCGGCCACCCGGTCCGGCGGACCGCCGCCAGCCTCGGAGATCACCGCGAACACGTCGTCAGCCAGACGCAGATCATCAAGCAGGAACCCGGCGCCGCGCCTGATGCGGAAGAAGACGAGGTCCGCCCTGCCGTCGAAGCCGGGGTCGCCGCCTGGCTCCAGAGCAGGATGCGCGGCGATCTCTTCCCTGAGCAGCTTCCCCAGCCCGGGAAGCGTGACCGCGAAGAACGAGACCGGACGCGCCCCCTGCCGTCGCTCCGCCACCCGCTCCGCCACCATGCCAGCGAACGTACCAGCCAAGATCCCGTGCTCACGACCGGCCCGGCGCGGACCCAGGCTGACTCCATGTTCGTGAAAGGGGGACTCCTGATCCCTTTCCTAACCCTGAAGGATCCCTTCGGTCAGATCAACAACGCGTAAAGACACGGTCACCCGATGACGTACTCCGGGTTCCCGGCTCAATCCCGCGCCTGAGCGGTGTGTAGTCCGCCGCGACATACCGTATGCCAGAAGCATTCGCATCAGTGGATCAGTTGCACTCCGCGACGCCAGTCGATACCGTTCGTCTCAGCATTTGCAGTCTCCAGCACCACATGCGAACAGATCGGAACGACACATGACCGCAGGGCAGGCCGACATCCCTGCAGCGGGAAGAATTAATCGGATCATCTTCCAGCAGTTTCCTGATCCGCTTCGTAAGCAATACGCGGCTGCCGTGGTCGAGCGCACCTCTGCTTCACGTCACGCGAGGTTTTGCAAGCTGGGCGAGGCCGCAATCTCTCACATGGCGTCAATGGCGTTGTCCGATTACCGAAACCGGCGTCATGCTGATCCCGATCTGAAGGTCGAATCTCTGATTAGCAGCTTAAAACGTATTTCGATGGGCACGTACCTGCAGATATTCCGAGTCGCGACTGATGCCATCCAGCCAGCCCTGTTCGACTATAAGCTAAGCCGCGCCGATAACTGTATTGCAATCAGCCGGTTCTTCTCGGCATATTCGGCTATTGAGGATGCTATTGAGCTTGAAGCCCAGAATCTGCGACGTATTGTCTCACAGCGTCTCGAACAGCCCGGCCGAGCAACCTGGCTGACGTTCTGGGAGAAATTGGTTGAATATCGTAATCGAGCGGAAGGGCATCCGGCCACCTACAAATGGCCGATTAACCATGCCGACTACTATGCGCTAATGACTCCACTCTTGGAGGAGGCTTTGGTAGAAGCACTAACTGCCGCGCACGTAGAGCATGTCTTCAGCGAGCATCCTATCGCGACCCTAAACCACATTAAGTATACCGGAGGCAGTTATCTCCATGAGGTGGTCGGTGAAGATCTGGGGCTGCCGTTCGAATCTGTGATATCCTTGGATCGCAGTGTGACCGACGTCTGGTCCCAGGCGGGATGGAAAGCGGAGGCCGGCTGCAAGCTCATGCTAGACAAGCTGCCCAGTGGAGCTTATGAAATTAGCGGCCTCATGCACGATCTTGTCACCTCAGGCCCTCCAGCTTCCCTCGCCGCCGCCGTCCCCAATGAGCCCAGGGTTGTGGTTGCAAGCACTGGATCTACAAGTCCGTGGAGGGTCGCGACTGGAAGCGCGGCGGGCACTTGCGGGGAGCTGGTTCAGGGTTTCACGTCAGCAGGACAGCCATTCCACGTAACGTGCCCGATCGCAAAGTCTGCAACGGTCACAGTGACAGTGCGCGCGGCGCCGGAACTCTCGATCACACAGATCGACCCAGGGCTCAGCAAGCTCGCCCAGGCTCTCAGGCGCACCGCGCTCCTTCTGGAACTCGAACCGCTGGAGATTCGGGTGGAGCACTGGAGCGATCTGGACGTTGGTAAAGGCATGGGTTCGAGTACCGCCGATATCGTTGCAGGCGCACGGGCGCTCGCGGCGGTCGCCGAACGAGATCTTTCGCCGCACGAACTTGGGAAGATCGCCACCTCCGTCGAGTCGTCCGATGGCAGCATGCATCCTGGGCTCGTGGCCTTCAATCAAAAGACGGGCGAAATACTAGAGAAGTTTGAGTGGTGGCCACAGTTTGTTATTCTGATGGTTACTCCACCACAAGTATTCAACACTGAATCCGCCAATTTCTCAGGAAAGGAGAAACTTGGCAGCCAGTTCGATGAGCTTCTGCATAAGTTGCGGTCAGCGGCTGCCAGGCGGGACACGCTGGCTTTCGCCGATGCCGCAACCAATTCGGCACGTATCAATCAGCGATTCGTACCCAACCCTTACCATGCGCTACTTAAGGATCGCGTCGCTGATTTCGGTGCACTTGGCATAAACGTCGGACATACGGGGACTGTGCTGGGGCTTCTCTTCGACGCAGACGATGACGCAGCGATGATGTCAGCGTCAACGGCTTCTGTGGAACTTCAGCGGTTGCTTCCTGGCACGGCGAAGGTAGATATCACGCTCACACCTGCGTGTCCGCTATGAACTCTGACAGCCTTGGGCCTCAGGGGGGTGATCGGCGAGGGCGTAGACGCATTGAGTTGGACCTAAGCACCTGCGTTAATCCCTACGGCCCGCCAAGCGCTGTCATGTCAGCCCTGCGGAACCTGCCCGAAAGCATGGTCCGATTGCACCCTTATGGCGCTGCAGCTCAAGTTGAGTGTATTTATGCCGGGCACCTGGGTCAGCCTGCGAGTGAATTTGTTTCGGGCTGCGGTTCCAGTGATCTGATCTGGTGGCTCGGGCAAATCTTTGACCAGGCAAGCATCGGGCTCCCGATGCCAGCATACACAGAGTTCCTTCGAGCTTTTCCGCAAGCACGCGCTTGGGGGGGCGGGCCGTCGACGCACGCGCTTCAGGTGATTGAGGAGGCGATGCGGGCTAATGATGTGGTCGTCTTGTCGAATCCCCATAATCCGACTGGCCAGGTGATTCAAAAGAGCGGCCTTGCTGACCTTGCGAACAGATACCGCTCTACCACACTCGTTGTGGATGAGTCTTATATTGACTTCTTGCCGGACGACAGCGATGTGACACTGATTGGATGTGATTCTGACAACGTAGCTGTTCTGCGTTCACCAAGCAAATTCTTTGGGCTTGCTGGGCTCCGTTCTGGAGTAGCGTGGTCACGATCGAAGACGCTACGCCTAGCTTTGCAGGAGCGACGTACGACTTGGCCAATCTCTGCATTGGCAGCGGAATTGCTAAGCTGCGCTATTGGCGAGCGCGCGTGGGCAATCAAAGTCCGACGCTTGCTGGCGGACGACGCAAGCTGGCTCTATGAGTTGCTCGCACACTCTGGATTGAGTATCGCTCCAGGACATTTGCATTTCAGGTTGATGACCGGATCGGCTCCCGAGGTCGCTGTATTCGTGAATTGTCTAGAGTCAAACGGGATCCTGGTCCGCGTTCTGGAGGCTGCGCACGGGGTCGGCATGCCCGCTATACGGATATCTGCACCGAAACGCGTCGACAGGTCGCTGCTGGGCGCTGCACTCGGGCGGCCAGGGTGAGAGCGTTACGCCCAGCGCTGGAGCCTCCCGGGCATTACGGGAGGCCGATTGCGGCCGCGTCACTCTCGAAGGCTCCGGGAAACCGGCCCGAATTTGCGCGAGGGAGGTACTCATGATGGGCTCAGGAGCTACGCCGTGGGCACGAACGGTTGCTTCGATCTGCTTCGAGGTCACTGGTCGTGAAGTCACCAGTCCCTGGTCTCCTGGACCTCTCCCAATCCGGCTGCCGACTGGCAGCCAGGCCGACCAGCGCGCGCGGGCCACATATTTTCAGCCGCGCGCGGCTGAGTCACTCTATGGGTCATCAGATGGTTCCTTGCCGTGTCGCTGGCATCGAACCGATGGGGATTGGCACGGCATCGGAGGCTCGCTGGCGGGGATGGAGTTGTTGGGCTTTCCGCACTATGCCGGTGGGCTGACGGTTGCTCCTGGCAAGACAGGATACAGCGACGGCGCAATCCGCTACCTGGCGGTGCTTCATCTTTCCCTACCAGCCGAGAATCCAGTCGGGGAGCTAGAGGACGCGGTGAAGCTGGCACCTGATAGCGAATTTGGGATCCGCCGCCGCGAGCAATACATAAGGCTGCTGGGTCCTGGATTTCAGATTCACGATCGCGTTCGCCGTGCACAGTCGGTGGCCATGCTTACTTTCCGGGACAGGCCGACAGCGCCGCCTGGCGCCCCAATACAGTGGACGGCGGCAACTAGCTGGCTGTGGTGCGCAGCCTCTGCCAGCCGACTAGAGGAATTCTGCCCAGATATTGAAGACCCTCGCCTCCTGGATGGACTCGTTTACCTTTCATCTTCCTGGCGAGCACTGGTTCTGCGCGATGGTATCGGCTTTATCGGGCTGGTCAATGACACGAGGGATGAAACCAATTTCTTCGCCTGGGGCGAAGCCTATGTCCGATCGCTATACACTGATGTAGTGCTGCTCGCGGCGCTCCAGCGTGACGGCCTCGATGACTTCGCCGACCGGTTGGCGAGGATTGGCAACCGGTTCGAGAAGTCAGCCGAGTTTCGGAAGCTTGTCAACGAGGTCACAGAGTTTCGCAACGTCTTCTGGTGGGACGATGTTACCCGCCACGGGATCGCGAACGAAATTCTCAACAGGCTTCATGCAGCCCACCGCACGCCAAGTCTGTTTGCCCGGATAGTGACGGATCTAGATGCCTTCAGGCAGCAGGTCGAGGCGAACGCTCTCGAGGCCTCTGTTCAGCTGCAGGAAGTGGAGGAGAAGCGCTCCCGCACGTTCGAACACGCCGCCTCAATCGTTGCGATCTCATTCGCGCTTCCGGCGCTCGTGTTTGCCGGCCTGGCGGTGCCAGTGCGTGGACTTACGGCCGAGGGTCACGATATCTCCGGATGGATGCTACTAGCCGTCGGGCTCGGCGCATTGGTTATCGGCGCCCTAGCGGGAGCAAAAGGCGGCCGGTTGCTGTCGAGGAGAAAGCTGTAAGGCGAGTCCTGCGGGGAGAGCCTGGCGTTCTGCCAGGCACCGCCGTCCACCGCCACCTCGACCTGCCTGATCCCCTTGTGCTGTGCCCACGCTACGCCCGCGACGGTCACCCTGCCCGCGGTCA
>Ga0137391_10004467_pt1 | contig 10705 bp, 11 predicted proteins | sample 15con2h24BmetaG_FD_101399 | JGI IMG/M metagenome (GOLD analysis project Ga0137391, IMG submission 101399) | Vadose zone soil microbial communities from Angelo Coast Range Reserve, California, USA - 15con2h2.4B metaG | ecosystem: Environmental > Terrestrial > Soil > Vadose zone > Saprolite...
GAAAAATGCCCGTGTGGGCCAACAGGGACCTATCAGCTACCGTTTTCGGCGGCAAGCAGAACTACGAATTCTGGCAACCCATTTTTGAATCTGGCATGACCCCGCAAGGCCAATCCGTCATTGCGAGCGGCGGCCTCAACCCCATCAAGATGATTCAGACTAACGGTTGATTAGGGGTCTAGCCCCCTTCGCCTGTTTCAAATTCGGTAGAACCTGAAACACGCCGGGAAGCCCGTAAATAAAGCGCAAGGCTTAGGTTTCCGTCCGCCCCGGTTCTGACAGCATTATGATGGGTAACACCATCCCTATTGCGAGTAAGGACAGAGCTTTGCGTGACATGGCGACCGGCTCCTTGTGCCGTCGGAGTATCGGAAACAGCCACTCTGAGTAAAGTCCCAAATTGGACCCTTTGTGAAACAGATTGTATCCAAGCCGGATCGCCTCGTTGTTAATCCTGCAGCGCTCCTTCTAAGAAGGGTAGTAGGCAGGTACCCTTAGTTCTCTGGCGTTCGAGACCAGGCGAGACCGTGCGATTTCAGCGAAATCGGTACCGCGGCTATCGAGAGCGAAGGTGACTGAAACCGAGGAGCAATAGCTCAGGCTACGGTGGAGATCCTCGGCCTCGATCATGCAGGGAAACCTACTTCTCCCAACCGAGCATCCGCGCTGCGTTATGATCGAGGATTGCGTCGATGTCCTTCTGCGGCAGTCTCGATTCCTGTATATACTTGACCGAGTCCAAGTACTCCTCGTGCAACTGCCACGGATAGTCACTTCCGTGAAGCAGTCGGTCGGCGCCGTATACAGCATGTGCGCATTTCAGCGCGTTGGTATTACCCTGTGCCACAGTGTCGTACCACATTCGCCGCGCGATGGCGCTTGGCGGATCCTCGCCGACATAGCGCGCGCCACTGTCGAGACGGTTGACCAGCATCGGGTACGCTCCGCCCAGGTGAGCTACTATGATGTTGATGTTCGGATAGCGCAGCGGAATCCGCTTTTGGATAACGTGCATCATGAACATAGTGTCTTCGAGCGGTGCGCCGATTGACCATCTGAGCCCATAGTCCTCGATAAGCGGAGAGCACATTCCACGGCCGCCAGGATGAACGAAGAGCGGGGCGGCGCGGCGGTTCAGCTCGGCGTAAAACGGTTCGAAAGCTTCAGCCGCGGCGGAGCGGGCCACTACGGACGTTCCTATCGTCGCGCCGATCATCCCGAGCTTGTCCATCCCGCGTTCCAACTCCTTCAACGCGGCGTCGACATGAGGAAGCGGAACCGCGACGAAACCTTTGAAGCGCCGCGGGTAGCGCTCGATCAATTCGGCGTACAGATCGTTGGCCTCGCGCGCGGCGTCAACCGCGGCTTGCTCCTGGTCCAAATACGGAAACGTCGCGGAGACCGACAGCAACTGCATCTCGACGCCTGCGGTATCCATCATCTTGAGCCGCTGCTCCAGATCGCCTGGATCATCGCTGGCCAACGGCCGATGCGCCCCGGCGGTCGGATCAGCGTTCAAGCTTTCCATGCGTTTGATGTAGGCCCTGGGAAAATAGTGCGCGTGAACATCGATTCGCATCGTTCGCCCTCCGCTATACTCCAATGCATGCGATTGCAGCGGTGCCCCACCCTCCTCCGGCAAGGAGGCAACGCGACACTTATCCGGGATTTTCCCGTTTTGACTCTCCGTTGCCAACTCGTCGTTTAGACCGAACGGCCTTCCTCAGGCAAGGTTATAGGCCGGGTTTGGTCCATGGTGTTTCGGCGGCGCCGGAAGGAGCGGTTTTCGCGTCTGGCGGGCACGCAACGCCGGGAAATACCGTTTTTCCAATCGATTCCGCGGGGACACTTTGCCCTCCGCCACAACGTTGTTATCGAAATCTGATCCGCTCTGCGCTCGCCTTATCCCGCCGGCGCCGGCAGCGCCAAGATCCTTGGGGTTTGGGGAGCAACGGAACCGAAAGTACGGTTAACGGGTTCCGTTTTCAAGCCCGCAGGCAGCCGAGGCAGCCGGGTACCGTCCCGCGCACAACTGCCCATGAGCGTCGCACTCTTGCTCTACGGCTCGGCGATGGTGAAATGGTTGAACGGTTCTTTGGTTGCGATATTTGCGAAGCAGGAATTCGATTTCCGCTGTCAAGTGTACGCTATAACAGCAATCTGCGCGCCTTTGCTGGGAAGGGTGGATACCGCTCCTTAATGAATGAGCAAAAAAGATTGCTCAAGAGACTTGTTGCCGATCTCAAGCAGGACGTGCCGAATCTCGAAAGCCACTGTCGAGCGCGTGAGCATCGAGGCAATTGAGATGGCGGGAATGGGGCAGAGTTCATTTGCCGAGTTCAACTCTTTGGTGTCGTCAGCGCAGCCGGAGATCTTCCACAGGCATTCTGCCTTTTACATCTACCATACCGACGCGACGTTCTTCTCTCGCCGCGCGCTCCGCGAGGCGCTCTGCAGTTACTATGGCGCGGCCGGAAGCCTCCTCAGAAACGCGTGCGAAGCAATCCTGAGAGGCGCGTTCTGGGAATGTCTGGCACACCAGCGGTATCGCGGCCGCGCCGAGATCGTAGGCGAGCCCAAGCGAAAGCGGAAAATTGAAGGGACTCAACGGAACATTCTGAATTGGATGAACGATGTTTTTCATGCTGGGCCGCAGTTAGAAGCACTACTCGAAAAAGAGTCGGGCGGGATATTCGACCGCATCTCGGCGCTTTTCGAAAGCGAGGTGCTTCTCGCAGCCGTGCCGTCCCTCAAGACGATGCTTGAGCAGTTGAGCGCCTGGAAAATGTTCGAACCGGTGACCGATCCTGTTTCGGAAATCTATGATGACCTCTACGGATCGCTTTGCAAGGATACTCACCTAATTCCCGGCAAGACGATGATGGGGAGGCTTATGGTTGCCGGCAGAGACCCATCGACAGTCTTTGAACCATCGCAAGAGGAATTCGGCGGATTCCTCGGGCTCCTTCATCGCGTTGCCGAGGTCGGAGCTCTCGCCGTGCTGAATGTACTGGAAGATGACGCGCGGAGTGATGATGCCCTGCGAGCGAACATTGCGGCGATGCAATCGGTCGCGGAGCGAATCAGCCTGCCGCGGGTGGTTCGGAGAATTCAGACGCTTGCGTCGTAGCTCTTCGGCACCGCCGGCGGTCTGACGTTCAGGGGGCTCGCCGCCTGATCATGACCGGCCGATCCACAGCGGCACCTTCGAGAACCAGTTCTACCGAGCCTCCGGCCTCAACCTAGCTGTTCTTTATCATACATCGAAAACGTAGGCCGGGGAGGGGCTTGTCGCCGCCGCCCGGTGGCTGCGACCCAGCGGTCGTCCAAGCGATCGACGACACCCGTAACACGTTCTTGTCGGACCCAGGGGGGTACTGAAAAAACGATGTACGAAGTTCGCCACGCTTATCTCACGGCTGACGGGCCTTGCTGACTTCCACCAACTGGCTAAAGGTCGTGACCCTAAACCGCTTGATAGGCACGCGCGCGACGAGCTTCGCCAATCCCTCATCATGCGTCACAAAAAGATCAGCTCCTGAGCCGGCAGCCGCGATTGCGTGCTGGAAGTCGCGCCCATCGGATGGCTTCGGATTCAATTTCTCGATGTTGGCGGCCCATATATACGAGAGGGTCAACCCCACTGCCATGCGAACACTTCGAACCTTGAGAAATTCCTCAAGTGGCCGCGCCTGGCATTGATTTTTCAGGCGTACGTGCTCCGTTAGCCATCCGGCCACGAGACCCGATTCCTTTTCAAAGTATTCGTTGAAGGAGTCAATTACTTCCCGCTCCTTGGCAGCGAAAAACTGTGCCTGCGTCTCACGCCTTAGTTGCTGGATATTCAGACGAAACTGTTTTTGCTGTGGCCGGGCACTCGCGACCAGGTCGCGCAGCTTACTAAGTTGTGAGGGGTCCTCCAGCAGCCTTCGCATACTGTAGCGGAGACCGTCACGTACGGCAGCATCGAGGAAAGGATGGCTCGGTTCGGCATTATACGCGAAGTGCCTCATATCATCCCTGAGCAGGATGTCAGCCGGCTTCACGATGCGATCCCAGTCGCACACGTCCCAAATCAGACGAAGTTCCGGCACCGGGTCACGGGGATTTGCCGCCGTTTCATCAATAACATGAAGCCCGACAACGACGGACAATACACCCGATTTGATCGCCGACCGTAAACTCGCGTCGTCGCACTCAGTTATTCCGTGGTTTTTCTTCAGAAGATGGCCGAAGACATTGGTGTCGAAGTAAACAACAATCGAATAGGTTTCACTCACGGGATCGGGATTAACCATCCAAGCGGTTTCTTTTTCCTTTTCCAAAATGCAGGCACGGCCGGAAACAAATCCCCGAGCAATCCTCGACGCCCATCCTTGCCTTGGAATCAGGCTTCGCGCGCATGGGCGACTACCCTATTTGGCGGGTCTCCGCCTTTTAGCGCGACGTTTCTTTTGAGGAGGTACAGGCAGCCTATCACTGGGAAGAGGGACGTTACCGACACCAAGTCGCTCGAGGACTTTCAGCGCTCCTGGAAGATCGGCCCGAGCGGCGCGCTCACGGAAGTACGCCTCGGTTCGCAGAGCCGCGAGTTTCTCGGCGACGGCGACGTTGATGAACTGATTCAGCGTCGTATCCTCCGCCTCGGTAACACCGCGCAGTTCTTCCAAGAGCGACGGTTGAAGACGAAGGGCAAAGTTGCTCTTTCTCATGGCTCAAACCTCAAAATCGACAACGCCTCCGGTGGCCGTATCGCACGAATCCCGAATCTGCGGGCGGCGTGTCTCAAATGCGCCACGTTGAAGGTGACGATAAGGTCGGCCTGGCCATTGACCGCGGCTTCCAAAACCATTTCGTCTCCTGGATCGGTGAGTTCTGGCCGCCACGAAAAATTCGGGATAACAGGTACACCGGCTGCGCCGAGTGCATCCAGAATTGCATCGATGTTGTCACGTGTGGCACTCGCTGTTCTTAGATGCTCTGGTCGCTTGAGCACAGCCTCGTACTCAAGCATCAGTGGCACTGACAGCAAGAGTTCAAAACGCTTCGTGAGGGCGAAAATCAAAAGCTGTCTTGAGGCTCCTGTGTTGCTGCGCAAGGCGGCTACCATCACGTCCGTATCCAAAACAATTCGCACCTAAACCGAAACCATATATTGCGGGCAATATTGCGACAAGCTTGCGGTTTCCCGCGACGGGTGAGTCCATTGAGGTTTTCTTGATCGGCTGACCGCCAGCTCAAATCCGTGGCCGTAGCGGCACGCTAGACCTTCTTGGTACCTCGTCGGCAATAAAGAACTCCGTTGCGCGGTCGGTCCCTGCCCTTCCTACACCCACGTTCGCGCTCAGCTGAAGTTGTGGATCTGCGACGCTATTCTCCGTCTAGGTGGCGCGCTGAGTTGACATAACCTTCCGGTCGCGAAGCTGCAGAAGCCGTCGCGTCCCACCCCACCCTCCTAAAAGCATCGGCGATACAAGGCGGCGGGATCCGAACGTGTCTATCGCGAGAAAGCGTCTGGCGGGCCCCGGCCTAAGCTCACTCCTCAAAAAGCGGACTGAGATAACATCAGGACAGTTTCCAGAGGGAATTAAGACGGCGGCCGACGTGGTCCGCTTGTTCAGCGTCGACCCGGCCACACAATCTGGTGGTCTGCGGCGATTCGTGGGCCGTGTTCTGATGCTTCTCTCGGCAGCTGAATAGGTCACTCGATTACAGAGTTGGCCGCAGAGAACTGACGCTTGTTTGAATTTCCTGGGGTCGTGCACCAAAAACACTGGTCGACGCCGCGCGGATAGCGTCGAGTATAACCTGTTTTCTTACGGGTTTGCCGATATGCGCGCTGCATCCTGCAGCTAGCGCACGTTTCACATCATCGTCGAGCACCGAAGCCGACAGTGCGATTATCGACGAGGGTTCAATCCCGTGCTGCCTTTCCCATTCACGAATCATTCTGGTGGCATCGAGGCCGTCGAGCTCTGGCATATGCACATCCATGAAAACCAGGTCGTAAGGCTGGGCGGTAAATTTATCGACCGCCACCCTGCCGTCTTCAGCGAAATCGACCTGATGCGGTTCACGCCGCAAGTATGCCTGGAACAGCAATCTGTTGTCCGGAGAGTCTTCCGCTACCAGAATTCTCATCACCTCTTTGGCATTGTTGCTGATGGTTTCTCTGGTCCGACGCTCAGGCATCGGATTCGTGCCACGACGATTGGCATCCTCCAGCACGCGGCGAATAGCTTCGAACAGCTCCTTGCGCGTGATGGGCTTTACCAGATACGCGTCTAACCCAAGGTCTTTCAGCCGTGCGAGCTGTGATTTGACGTCATCCGAGGACAACATCAGGATAATTGGCTCTATCGGCAGATGCGCTGCCCGAATCCGGCGGGCAACTTCTAGACCGTCCATGCCCGGCATTCGCATGTCGAGCAGGATTATTTGGTAGGGGTGCCTGACGGCTTTGATCACGGCTTCCAGTGCTTGCTCGCCAGACTCAGCCTCTTCAATTTCTGCTCCGCAGCCCGCCATCATTTCACGAACAATAAGCCGGTTGATCTGATTGTCGTCGACCACGAGCATCCGATAACCGGCTAGGCTGAGCACCACCTGGGTTACCGGTGACAGGATTCGCGGTGCAAGGCCGAATTGCGCAGTGAAGGAGAATTTACTGCCCTTGCCAACCTCGCTCTCGACCGTGATTTTTCCACCCATCAGCTGGGTCAACCGCTCGGCGATGGCGAGGCCCAGCCCGGAGCCGCCGTACTTGCGTGTGGTGGAGGAGTCGCCCTGCACAAAACTCGAAAAGATTTGCTGAAGCTTATCCGGCGGAATCCCGGTTCCTGTATCGGTAACCGTAAACATCAAATCCCCCGGACTGTCCGAGCCGGGAGCTTTCGCGACTTCGAGAATGACCTGTCCAATCTCCGTAAACTTGACCGCGTTCCCGAGTAGATTTAAAAGGACCTGGCGCAGCCGCAGCGGATCTCCCGTCAAGTGATCGGGCACCCCGGGCTCAATTCGTGCCGCGAGCTCGAGGCCTTTACCGTGGGCGCGAATACCGAAGGTGGAAATAGTCTTCTCGACCAAGTCCGTTAGATCGAAGTCCGTCGTTTCCATCCGCATACGCCCGGCCTCGATCTTAGCCAGATCGAGGATGCTGTTGATTAACTCCAGCAGGGCGTTTCCGTTGGCTACCATGATGTCCAGATAGCGCCGCTGCTCGCCGGAAAGTTCCGTGTCTGCGAGCAGCTCGGCCATGCCCAGTGCCGCGTTCATTGGCGTGCGAATTTCGTGCGACATGCTCGAGAGGAACTCGGATTTGGCCTCCGAGGCGGCGAGCGCCACCTCACGAGCCCGCACTAGGCCGCTGATATCGCGGGCAGTGATGACGTAGTGCAATCCGCCGCCGAGCTCCATCGTCGAAATCGACAAGAGCATCGGTACCAGCTTCCCGGCCTTGTCGGGAAACTCGAACTCCTGATTGAGGATCTGGCCATCCCGCACCAACAATTCATTTATCTGGCGGACGGTTTCGCGGGGAACGAAGCGGCGGGGAAGTGCGCCGACCAGCTCCTGCTTGCTGGTTAGGCCGTTGAAACGCAGGTAGGCGTGATTTGCATTGACGAATGTGTTGGATGCGGCGTCAATAACGATCATAGGATCAGAGTTGTCGTCGAAGATCTTGCGCATCATTGCCTCGCTCCCGCGCAACTTGCGTTCGATCTCTTTGATAGCGGTAATGTCGTGGGCAAACGTGATGACGCACTTCTCGCCGTTCATCTCGGCCAAAATGCACGAGACGAGATAATGTTCTAGCGTTCCGTCGTGCTTGCGATACTCGAATTCAACGTCCCGCGTGACCCCGTCCCGTGCGAGTTCCTCCATCACCGCTTTCATTGTGGCGCGAGGGACCCTTAGATTCTTGTCAACTGGAGTATGTCCGAGCGCCCTGCTCTGATTGAAGCGCTTCTCAAACTCCCGGTTGACCAGGATAAAACGGCCATCTGAATAGCGGTTGACCGTAATTACGTCAGGGGCATACTGGATAATACGTTTGAGGTTCTCTTCGCTCTGGCTCGCGCGCCGCTCGGCGGCATCGAGTTCGACCATCTTGGCCTCGAGTTCGGCACGTGCCGCTGCGGCCTCATGCCGCTTACGTATACTCATTTCCTGCCCGCAGTGGGCGACCACCACCCCGACTACAACGGTGAACCACTCCATAAGGGTTACATGCCAGCTAACGCCCAGCCACACGAATGATGCGATGCTGATAGCACTGAGAGAGCCGAGCCAACGGCGGCTGCAGTCGCACAGCATCGCGTTTACCACCAGGAGGCATATGAGTAATTCGGCAAATGCGTCGACGTCGCCGGTCCGTCCGGCCGTGACAGTGCACGACAGAATGAGCGAAGTCCACACAAGCCACGTGACTGTCCGCCATCGCAGTTGAAGCCAAGGAAAATGGAGTATAGACAAGAGCGTAACGCCGAGCAGTGCATTAAACAGAGAAAAGCCCAATAGAACATTGAAGTGAAAGGGCTTCGACCCGGCCAACATGGCGATAGAGAGCTGCCTATCGATCGTCAGCCATACCGGCTCAGCGAGCACGATTAAAATCCCGGCTGTAAACAGCAAGCTCCTCGGCAGGTGCAGATCTTTCAACGCCGGCTCATCACTGCTCGCGGATTTCGGCGTGTTCAATTCGCTCAGCATTGAATTAGAGTGTCGTACGATGAAACAACACCAGTTGTATAATCGCGCCTGGCATCTGAGGGCGAGCTTTGAGCGGTAAGATCGGAGGCGATTATTTATAGATCGGTCCGCAGCCATCAACATGTCCTCATTAACATAAGCCCTCACTTATCGAGGGCCGGCGTCTCAGATTTGCCAACACTTCAAATAAGCGGCCCAGCTCGAGTTCGGCGACGCGACCGATGATGGGCCGATCAGTCCCTCGGGATGGAGCGCTGGCCGCTTGGTCGCAAAGGCACTTTCGTCGATGACGGCACGGTCGCGACAACCACGTCGCGGCCTCCAGTTTTGCGAACACATGATGCGAGCCGCCGGTGGGAACCCGCCGTTCACGTCAATCGGTCCGGGCCGGAAGCATCGCCGTGTGGACGCCCAATCTTTATCACTATTCCGTCATCGGTTGCTCCGCCCCCAGCGGGCTAGCCGGACGAACACGCTCGGCCGGTGTCGGCTCTCCCAGCAGCTCCGCTATTCTCATGCGGCTGGACGCTTGACCAGTTGCCAGACCTCTGCGTACGCCTCTCCTGTTCGGCGATTGATTGCGTTGTAGGCGGGGATGATTCGCGTCATGCTCTTCTCCAGCGACAACACTCCCAATTGGGCACTCCCCTGATACAGTTGGTGCTCGGACTTAGCGGCGCCAGGGTTTCAGCAGGCTCTTCGAGCCAGTCGTGTTCCGAATTCGTCTGTTGCGGGTCGAGACACACAGTGTGTTGTATTACCGTGCACAGTCTGTTAATAGCCAGCTTTAATTGAGCATACCATGCCCATCCTTGATTCAACAATCGCAATGGCACCGATCCTGACAGTCGAAGACGTTGCGGAATACCTGCGGGTACATCCGTCGACAATCTACCGGCTGGTCAAAAGGAAACAATTGCCGGCATTCAAGGTTGGAAGCGACTGGCGCTTCAATCGTGAATCGATCGACCGTTGGCGTGCTGACGCCGAGAGCAACCGAGGGCCCATAAATTACCCCACGCGACAATAGCGGTGTTGCAGCCGCCGGCGCACCTCCCATCCACCCAAGCAGGGGAGGAGGTTCGACCAAGAAGGCAGCCGATAAAACGCGCCAGGAAGCTCTCTAGAGAGAGGTCATCGCGCCACAGGCTGTACCTTATTGGCTCCTAAGCGCCGAGCCTGTGCATCATTTAAGTACCTAATCTGCAGGCATAATGTTGCAGGCGTATTCATAGGAGATGCATCCAGCCTCGAAAACCCGTTTATTTCGAAACCACTGTCAATGCGAGCGCGCACCCGACCTTGTTATCGTCCGCCTGCCTAAATCCGGGTGTGGCGAACAAGAGTTAGGTCGAGAAGGTTCGCCGAGTAATTCAGGATAAGTCTCGTATGTCAGGAGGATGGCTGCCCCGCGGTCTGGCACGGCACTTGGATCTGACCGTGCGGTCGCTTCGCTTCGAGGTGAGACCCGCATCAAAGTCAATGGATCACTACACGCAGACCGAGTGCCGAGCTAGAAGGAACCAATGGATAGCAGTGACAATCGCTCTTCGTCGGAATTGCCGGCGCGCGTCTTTTTGGTCGAGGATAATCCCGAGGACTCGTTCATCGCCGTGAGGGTGCTGCACCAATTGCTGGGCGAAGGAAGTGAAATAATCATCGCCGAGAGCGCCGACCAGGCGTTTGATCTTATCCACCGATTCACCGAGCATGATCGGCCTGACTTGATACTTGTCGACCTACGCCTACCGGATAGTAGCGGCCTCGAGGTGCTTTCGGCCGCCCGCGACCATGAAGCTTGCGCGCAAGTGCCGACGCTTGTAATTACCAGCTCGCTCTACGATCAGGACGTTGCGCAAAGCTACCAACTCGGCGCTTCGGCGGTGCTGAACAAACCACTGTCGCGGGCATGCCTGCGGGAGGAACTTGTCCGGATTGGGAGCCTGACGACGAACCCATCGCGCGTGCGCACCACCTCGCATTAAGCCAAAAC
>Ga0137391_10004475_pt1 | contig 10700 bp, 14 predicted proteins | sample 15con2h24BmetaG_FD_101399 | JGI IMG/M metagenome (GOLD analysis project Ga0137391, IMG submission 101399) | Vadose zone soil microbial communities from Angelo Coast Range Reserve, California, USA - 15con2h2.4B metaG | ecosystem: Environmental > Terrestrial > Soil > Vadose zone > Saprolite...
AGGGTATTGATGCTCTTCAGGCCCGTCAAAACATGACGGCATCATCTCCTCAACCCCTCAGACACATCCATCTCCATCCTCACCACTTGACCGATTGGCTACTGGATATAGTCAGCTCGAGCCGTCCATGAGTGACCCCCCGTGATGGAGATATCCACCAGGGTGTCGGTCTGATGACTCTGCCACCCCACTTCTGCCGTGACCTGAAAGCCCGTTGGGGTAATGCTCACCATCGTGGGAGACACCTTCTGCCCATTGTACATCAGGCCCGTATCAACGTTATTCATGGAGCCTTGCCCGGAGAACACCGAGGTGGCAAGCAAGGTGCTCCCCAATTGTGGCTGCTCCTGGCGTGGGGGGAACAGGAACCCCAGCACACTGGTGCCGAGTGTTGCAAGCAAATTTCGACGGTTCATCGCCCATTCCTTTCTCGTAGACAAACGACCTCCTGCCATTGCCATGGGAAGAGTCATGCTGTGATTTGCCAAAATACGTGTCCTAGGTGGATACTCATTGGTTCAAGAAGCGCTTGGATCCTTTCTGGTAAAATAACGCGGTATGAGTCCATTATTCGTCCTTACTCAAGAAAATGCTGGTTCGCGCGTCTCTTCCAACCTCAGTCGTGAGTAAGAGAAATCTGTATCATTTTCCCTCATGGATAGCGTGAAAAGTCCGTACATCAATGTACGATACCGAATGAAATCACAGCAATTTCGGGGACTTTTTATGCTCTAAATTGGCTTTGCAAGGCGGTTCACGTGGAAAATGAATTGGTCTGACATGCTGCTCATTGCCGGTTTTTGGCACGTGAGACCAATTTATTCTTGTGATTTCTTTTTTGTTTGCTTCGTCGATATCGAGCAAGGCCGAAGTGCTCTTTATTTGTGATAGGGTTCGAAGGGGAGGATTAACCCCGACTGTTCGCTGTGGTTCGCTCAGGTTCTTCTTGTGCTTAGAAAGTCCTATATCTGTTTATTTTGTGTTATATTTTTCGCTACTGTAGCTATTCGCTTGTTATATTATTAGGAAATGAGGGTGGTGGACGACGAATGTCAATGATTGCCTCCGTAAGTGTTGTAAAGGCTCCTTGAAGCTCATTTTGACGGTGTCGTAACACATCCACTAAGATTCTTGCTCGGTCTCTAATAGGGATGGCTCTCGAGACATGGAGTAAAAGGACACCAGCGGTTGGTTTGCTCTCATCAAGAACCAATCGTCCAAAATCTTTGTCAGAGGTAATGAGAAGAGCTTGCTGCTTGTAAGCGTTTTCGAGGATGATGCGGTCCTCCACCTGTTGCATGACATATTCAACCTGGTGACCTTCTGCACGTAGTTGTGTCACGATCTGTTGTGGAATATTCTCATCAGCAAAGATGTTCATGATGCTGCTTGGTCAAGTGGATAAGTGACTTCTGCTCGAAGTATATCAGCGGCAAACGCAAGTGCAGCAGAGATAGCCTCACGATTAAGACGAGGGTATGCTTCAATAAGCTCGTCAATCGTGGTTCCCCCAGCAAGCTCATCAAGAATTAGCTCGACAGAGATACGAGTTCCCTTGATGGCAGGTTTTCCAAAGAGCACATTTGGGTCCGATGTGATCCATTTTCGATACTCTGGCATGGTCTTCTCCTTTTTCAACATGCTTTCATCTCAATCAAGACACACTCCTCATAACACCTACAGAAAAAACTCAAGTTTATATATTTGTTGCTAGGAACTTCTATAATCTCTTCTATTCTAATAAAACTATGTTTTTCCCTGAGATGCTTTAACCCCACTAAAATATCTCGAGATGCTTTTAATGATTGAGAAACTTCATTGTATTTTTTAAGTTGTTGGCTTATAACCTCTAACCGATTATTCTGGTATTCATAGATGGCCTGATGTGGTGCCCATATTCTATCTTGAAGCTGATCTAGTATTTCAAAATATCTTTTTCTTGTTTCTTCCTGATAGCGGTAGACATTGAGAAGCATATTAGTATCAAACACAAAAGTAGCTTCCCGCCAGAGCATTGAAAGCTCTTCCGCTGTTCGATCATAAAAACCAGGAAATAAGTCTCCCATAACTCCCCTTCATGGTTAATAAAGAATGACCTTAGTATATCAAGATATTCGAGTTAATTCTACTCGTCAGCATCTTTATTTCAACGCAAATGCCTGGATTTTATAAAAACTCAACTTTAGTTGTTTGTTGGTGTTCGCTTTCTCACGGTTTTGCTGTCAGCTTTTGTTTGTGAGTTTTGCCCTTCGAGGTAGTGCTGTACTAGCTTGGGGCTGGTATTGGTTGTCTTTTGGTGGTGGAACGAGAGAGCTTTCTTCTTGTTCTAATCACTCAGATGGCACAGATAGTCATCCCTTCTTTCGTGTGTATGCTCCTGCTCGTCCTGGTGGCTGTTGCTGGCATTGTTACACCGTGGGATTGAGTGGGAATGTCTTCAACTTTTTGCAGATGTATTACGGTCTGGATGCGAAAACCTTGTGGTCGCGTATCCTGGCGGGTGAAGTGTTTTGAGGCAACGCTAGGACGTAGCCTTGTAGCTCTGGCGTTCCAGCTATTCTCGTTGCCATTGCAGCTTTGCAAGTACTTGTATCCACATATTCATCATGGATAGTAAAAAAGCCTGGTGGCTCGATGCTACCAGGCTCCTGGGTCACTTTCTAGAGAGGGCAACAGAACCTACTCATCCGATGTATGGAGGGATTAAACCCACTCATGCCCTTTCTCACAGTGGTGAAGACCGGAATGCCCCACCGTCAAAGCGCAGGACTGCTGGCAAGTGGGACACTTAGCAGGGCAATTTTCAGCAACAAACACATCTTGAACAACGTCGCTGGTGCCCTTGTCTTCTTCGATGGAACGACTAACGATGATGGTGTTTGCTTCGTTTAGCATCGCATAGCCTCCTTTCAGCACGCTGCTTCCTTGCTAGCGTACAGATATACCCGAAACCTTAGATACAAGGTGAGTGAAGATGAACACCTCCAATTGCTCAGTGGTGAAGGTATTCTATACAATAAAGGTATCATCTCAATAATGTGGGGAGAGAAAAACCGATCATCGGGTGGAATGCATGGTGTGGTGTGATTTGCCGTAATTCCTGGCGGATTTTGCCAGAACCCAGATAACCAGGCGTGCGGATTCAACATGAGTTTGGTTCTGGCCCACTTTAGGTGAAGGATGAGTTTATCTGGGGGTGGCGCTTCTTTTTCTTCGCAGAGAATGAAGCGCCATTCTCTTTTTGCTGATATGCTTTCACCAAGATTGAGCCAGTTTCCTATGGTTTGAGGTCAAGCACCGCTTTGCCATGCTGCAGATCGACAGGCACCGAGTTCTGATGATGCACGATCAGCCACTTGCCGTTGATCTTCCGGAAGCACACAGTCCAACGCAGCCAGAGATCGGTCTTCAGCCCATTGTTCATGGTTCCGCTTATGCGGTTGAGGCTGTGGGTGAAGGCAACGTCATCGCCCACAGTAATGTTGAGGTCGTGAATTTCATAGCCTATCGAACCCTGGAACGACGAGAATACTTCTTCCCAAACGTTTCTGAATGCATCTGCTCCCACGTATCGCAGCGGAGGCACGATGTCGAACGACACGACCTCCGGCGCGTAGAGAGACATGACGCCTTCGATGTTCTTGTTACGAACCGCCTCGACCCCACCCTCTATGACCCTTTTGATTGCGGCTTCATCGTATTTCCTGTATTCTTCGACTGCCATAGTTTCCTCCTACTTGTTCTGCATATGTGCAATCAGATCCCAACCTATTCGCGCATTGGGGACGGTGGGTTGCCAGCTACTGACTGCTTTGAACAAACGATTGGAGATGCGCAGACTGCGGCTCATATCGGCGTACTTGGCCCCCGTCATCAGGCGCATCAACAGATCTGGCAAGACCAACAGATGTTTACGACCGACGGCGTGGGCAAGGGCAGTAAACGTCTCAGCGCGCGTCACAGGCTCATCATCGACAATGTCATAGATGCCGGAAGGCACCGATTCCGTCAGCGCAAGCAGTAGGGCAGTGATGGAGTCCTGCAACCAGATTTGTGGCACGTAGCCAGCATGTGGACCGGGAAATGCGCCAATCCCTTTGCGTGCGTAGTCCAGCATCTCCCAGCTTCCAGGCACTTCCGGCCCGTAAAATGCGCCCATCCGCAGCGAGATCCCTCGGCGCTGCTTTGTCGGATCGCTTTCCGCGAAGCGCGCCACGGCCTCCTCCGCCTCGACGGTTGAGATAATGGTCGCCGTCTTGACGGGGGTTGCCTGGGCATCCAACCAGGCATCGCCGCTGCTTGGGTAGAGAAAATCGAAGCTGGGATAAATGATCGTATGAACCGTGCCAACGGCCAGCGCGGCCTCGACAAGGTTGCGCGCTCCATCACGGCGTAGGCGATCATTCTCCAGCCAGGCCGAACGCCGCCCGACCTGCATCGTGGGTGGAATTTTCGTCGCCAGGTGGTAGATGGCCTCGTGACCAGCCAGAGCCTGCTTGATCGCCTCACCATCAAAGAGGTCCACCCGCACCGGATGTGCCCCTGCGCTCTGCAAGCGCTCATCGTTCTCAGCAGTGCGGCTCATCGCCGAAACATTGTGCCCTGCGGCGACTAATCTGGGCACAAGAGCTTTTCCTAACACACCGGTTGCACCAGTTACAAAAATCTTCATCGTATTGCTCCTCTTTATTCTGCTACATGTTTCTCAAGATCTTTTTTAAGCGCTTCTGGAAAGGAGACAATCAGGTCAATGAAAACGTGACAGCCTGCGATAGAAATTTCTCACATGTAAAAAATTTCTTGTCACTTATGAAAGCTGAGGCCGCAGAAAGAATCTAGCTACCAAGGCTACTTCGTTCTCGGAAGACGGTCACCTGGCCAGAACCAAAAATTGCTGAAAACGCTCACTGTGGATTATAGTAAAGAGAGGACCAACTATTTTCAGGAGGCATTTCACAAGACCCTATGGATCAAATTCAAACCTATCAACCCCTTCTCTTCTCAATCGCCTACCGCATGACCGGATATGCCAGTCAGGCCGAAGATATTGTTCAGGATGCTTACCTGCGTTATCAGCAGGCGGATCAAGCCGCCATTCAATCGCCAAAGTCCTATCTCACCACGATTGTCACCAATCTCAGCCTTAACTATTTGAAATCCGCCCACGCTCAGCGTGAAGAATATATTGGGATCTGGCTCCCTGAGCCTGTCCTCACTTCTCTCCCCGAAGGCGAATCTCCTGAAGAAAATTATGAGCAGCAAGAATCCATTTCTATCGCCTTTCTCGTTCTCCTGGAGGCTCTGACGCCACCGGAACGTGCGGCCTTCCTCCTGCATGAGGCGTTTGACTACTCGTTCGCGGAGATTGCCGAGATCATCGAGAAAACCCCGGAGCATTGTCGCCAGCTCTTTCATCGCGCGAAAAACCATATCGCCGAGAAACGCCACCGCGTCTCGGTCTCGCCAGCCAATCAGCGCCAGCTCACCGAGTCCTTTGTAGGGGCCTGTAAATCGGGTAACCTCGCCACTCTGACCAAACTGCTGGCCAGCGATGTAACGGCCTGGGCTGATGGTGGAGGCAAAGTTCGCGCTAGCCTGCACCCCGTTTCCGGCCAGGAAATCGTTGCCAAACGTTTCCTCGCCCTGATTCGCCAGGTGCCCGCGGACAATGTGCTTTTTATAGAAGAGATCAATGGCGCTCCCGCGATTTTATCTTGGAGCGACGGACATCTCAACTGGGTACAGACGCTCGATATCCGCGACAATATCATCCTTGGACTGCATACCCTGTTGAATCCCGACAAACTGGCTTTTCTCCAACGCCAGTTGGAGAGCCGCCCGGAGCCGTTCCTTTCATCCTCACATGTGCTTCCATAGGTGAGAGATGAAACTGGCTCAATCTTGGTGAAAGCATATCAGCAAGAAGAGAATGGCGCTTCATTCTCTGCGGAGAAAAAGAAGCGCCACCTCTAGATAAGCTCATCCTTTACCTAGAGTGGACCAGAACCTTTTTATCTGGCAAACCACATGTGGTATGGTCTCTGCGTTTGCGCGACGCGGTGACGCTGTTCACGTCGTTGCTCCCCAAGAGGCGGCGAAGTGACCAGCGGCAGATCGTTCTTGAATGAGAGCGGCTAAACTGGGCAACCCATTGGTTTGGGCGATGCGGTCATGAAAATACTGGTACACATTCACCCCAAGCTTGTGAGCGGTACCAATCAGCGTCTGAAAGGTGTCCCACGCCTGGATGCCTCCACGGGTGCGTGCTTGCAGGCTCACATCGCGTTTGCGGACGCGCTGTCTGGCACCCAGCTCAGCCGGATTGTTGTGTAAGAGAATTTCAGGATGGGAAAGCACCATCAGTAACGACTCTTTCTTGGCCAGCGTCAGAGCTTTGCGCTCATCCAACTGGTCGTAGCCGCTCTTGTGCCCGAAGAGCTGATCAAAGGCCACCCGCAACGCATCAGCCTCTGCCGGACTGGGATGGTCTCGGTAGGCCAGGAGGTCTCGGTAGAGCTTCCAGAAGTCCTTGGCGAACTGCTCCAGGATGTGGCAATGGGCAAGGAAGCGTGGCATCAGTTTCTTGTAGTGGCGATATTCATGAATCCAGCACAGGGCCAACTGGACGGTTAACCAGTTGAATTGGGGCGCATCATCACACAGGAGCAACTTCACCACCGGGTAGGCGGTCTGGGTTCGGTAGGTCGCGATCGCCAGAGCTTCCTTCACGCGCTTGCGCAGATTGGCTCCCTGTTTGGGTAGGTGTGCATCCAGCACATCATCGAGTTGGTTCTCCGTGTACGTCTGATCGTGCGGCAACAGGGTGGGAAGCGTGCGACACCACTTCTCAGAGACGCCTAACTGAGCCATGAGCTCCATCGCGAGCGCGTTCAACTGAAAGACGGGGTCGGCACCGCCTTGAAGCACGCGAAGCAGACTCAGACGATCTTTGGCGGGTAAGGTACAATAAGCAGTATACAGCGGATTGCAGAGGATATGACACTGCTCGTGTGTGCCATTGACTGCTGTACCTGTGCTGTCGAGATGTTGCCAGGGAGAACTTGAGAGACCCGCCTGCAAGACGTGTGCACGCTCAGCATGGAACTGCTCCTGGTCTTTGATCAGCAGGTCAGAAAGCTGCCCCGCACTGATCAACATACCAACTGTCTGCAAGAGGTTCAGAATCTTTGGCTCGCTCATCCCCTCTGCATAGTAGAGCGATAAGACCCATGCTCTCACCTTTGGCCCAAACTGGCCTTTGTAGCCTGCTGGAAGATCAGCCAGATACGTGCGCTTTTGGCTGGGTGAGTAATATTTCTCTTTGCGGAATGTGACGTTCTCGGTGCGAAACTCAATGTCCTGCACGATCACATCCTCGTAGCCCTTAAACTGAGCATCGTGAGGCAGCCGATCCTGATCAACCTTGACGACCTCGACTCGATCAATCCTCACCTGGGCCTGCTTCTTGGCTTTGTGATGCGCTTTGGACTCACGGCGTTCCTTTTCCGATGAGAGATTGAGTGCTGGTTTGTTCGCTTTGATCTTTGGTTTGCCTTGTTCACCTTTGAGCCGATTGACCTCGTCGCGCAGACGCTGGATTTCTTCGGCTTGCTCCTGCACTTTGGCCGACAGGTTTTCCACCAGGTTCATCAGTGTGATGAACACCTGGCGCAGACCTTCATCTTCAATGGTGTTGGGATCGAAGTTTTCTACCATACCTCTAGTATACATGGGCCATCAATTTTTGCCCCACACTAGGCTACCCCGAATTATTGAGATGATACGAAAAAAGGCAGGTCAAAGAACTGCTTGGCTACCTTCCTGAGCAGTCCATCGGTGTCTCTTCCGGCTGCAATCAAGATAATGATCATACCACACTCGGCCAATTTATGCTGCATCTTGCAGAAGTGTACGATGGGTTGATTGATATGGGAGGCGCAATCATGCCGCCGCTGCAACCTGTGAATAGGGAGCGTTTGGAGGAGTGGTTGGCAGAATCACCAGAGCGAGTAAGAGAGAGACGGGTATATATGAAAGCACAAATGAACGCGTTGAAAGTCTCGCTCCCTCCGGGGAAGACGATGATCGATCTGTTCAAAGAGCAACACTTCAATTCCAACTCGCCGTTGAAGGCGATCATGGCTGATGTAGAGGAGAAATTCGGGCCGGTACTGCCTCCAGAGTTAAGCGTATCAGCGAGAATGCCTCCTCTGGATGAGATTAGCGCTTACGTAACAGCCATGCCGGGCAAAGTTTACGAGATCGAGTATACCACAGCCGCTGGTCGCCGCGCGGTCTCGCATATAGTGGATGTGTCTTTTTTACGGGCATGGATGGAACATCCGAATTTCTATATGATTAAATAACATGATGCGCAAGTTATTGCTGTCAAGATCACTGTCAAAGTTGTGCTTTCAACACTTAGAGACTGTCTAGAGTTAGACTAAAAGGGGCTTTAGACAGTCTCTACGTATTTTATAAGGTTGAGGTATGTTCTCGGCCCTGCCTTGTGTTTGGCAGATTGGTGCGGCACAGAAAAAGCTCCCTGAGCGGGATTTTCGGAGGAAATGTCATCACCGTAAGGTGAAAAAAGGGCTATTGCAGCGACTCTATAGCCTGCTTCAATTTTTGATACACGATATCAAGGTGTTCTGGTATAACCTTGATATCGGCAATAACCGGCATAAAGTTGGTGTCGCCGTTCCAGCGGGGGACGATATGGAAGTGCATATGCTCGTCAAAGCCAGCACCGGCAACCTTGCCTTCGTTGATACCCATATTGAAGCCATCCGGATTCATGACGAGACGCAGAGCGCGCAGGGCAAGCTGAGCCTGGGCCATTAATTCAGCCAGAGTAGGGGCATCCAGTTTCTCGATGCTTGGAACATGTTGATAGGGAGCAACCATCAAATGCCCATTGTTATACGGGTAACGGTTCAGCATCATAAAACAATGCTCACCACGGTAGAGTATGTGATACTCTTCATCACGATGAGCAGCGGGTTGCGTACAAAAAATGCACTGCTGAGGTTGTGGCGTCTTCGGCTCAATAAAAGCCATGCGCCAGGGTGCCCATAAATTTTCCATGACGGTATTATAGCATAATCACATTGCGATTATGCTTGACCATCTGCGGGATCTACCCATACTTCGGCCCATTTATGGATGGCTTCTACTACCGGTCCAAAGGCCAGTCCCTTGTCGGTCAGTTGATACTCGACGCGTACAGGGATCTGTGGATAGACGATACGCTCAACGACGCCTTCTTCTTCTAGTTCGCGCAGGCGATCGCTGAGTACGCGGTCAGAGAGACCTTCTACCGTGGCGGTTAATTCGCAAAAGCGCTGTGGGCCATTTAAGAGCGTGTATAAGAGCAGTCCAGTCCAACGCTTCCCAAGCAGTTGGATAGCATGCTCATAACGAGGACAGATGGGATCTGCTGAATTTTTTGTTATTTCTGATGTTGTTGGCCTCGTTGCCATAATGCACCTGCCTTTTCTGGCTTTAACGCCAGAACAGGAAAATCTTAACCTTATGTATAGTAAAGTATAGCATATTCTAAACTCTAACGCAAGACATGATACTAACTAAAAGTAAGTAATCATAAGCAGCAGTCCGAGGATTTCTAGCAGTACAAACACCGGCACTAACCAGCGCTCGGCTAGATAGTGCATTATCCGGGGAGCAAGAGCCGTAAAGAGAAAGCTGCTGCCTGTACTCGCAGCTACCACCAGCCCGATCACTGTTAACGAAAAGCCCAGGCCATGCAGGTAGAGTTGGTAGTAGAATATTGCTGATAGTGGCTAACTGTGCTGTTCTTCATAGGAAAATAGTAACATGCCCTGCGAAGAAGTGTCAAGCGAATTACAGGCGTCCATACCTTGAGTAAATCTTGAAACTTTCTCGATACTTCCCAAAGCATTTTCTGCTATTATAGAGGTGCCGCGAGAAATAAGTGGCTTCGCAAAAATATGATGCATATGCATAAAAATAACGTGGGAGATTTTTAAAGTGAGTAGACGCACACTCTATATCCTTATGGGAGCTATAGCTGTGATACTTTTAGCTATAGGTATTGGCGTTGCCGTGTTTTGGCCAGCAATCACTTCGGCCACCGCCGGTCAGACTGTGACACCGACACCGATTGTTTCGGTTACTGGCACAGCCAAACCTACAGCAGCCAAAATCCTCAAGCAGTATGCCCCGGATATAAAGAATCAAATTGCCCAGGGATTGCATCTTACCCCAGATCAACTGACAACGCAGTTACAGGCGGGTAAGACGCTTAGCGATATTGCCACGACACAGAAGATCTCTGCCAGCCAGTTGCAAACCGTTGTGGGTAATGCGCTTCAGACCAGTCTCCAACCGGCTGTTACAGATGGCACATTGACGCAACGGCAGCTTGGTAGGCTGATAAAAAGATACCAGAATAATCCCAGCTTACTGGATCACCTTTTAGGCAGCAAAGCAGCGAAATAAAAATATAGACCGTATGGAGCGCATCCCAGGTCTGGGATGCGCTCCATACGGTCTATCTCTTGTGAGGATATTGGCGGTATGCTACACTAAGCACATGTTGAAGGCATGGCTGGATACGCGGCTTAATACATTTCATTTGGAATTGAGTTTTTCGGCTGAGCAGGGAAAAACAACGGTCCTGCTGGGTGAGAGCGGCGCGGGCAAAAGTACGGTGCTGC
>Ga0137391_10004486_pt1 | contig 10687 bp, 14 predicted proteins | sample 15con2h24BmetaG_FD_101399 | JGI IMG/M metagenome (GOLD analysis project Ga0137391, IMG submission 101399) | Vadose zone soil microbial communities from Angelo Coast Range Reserve, California, USA - 15con2h2.4B metaG | ecosystem: Environmental > Terrestrial > Soil > Vadose zone > Saprolite...
CGACGGCAGACGGCGACGAGGGCTGCGTCCCTCGGGTCCTCTACGATGTGGTGGGCGTAGCGAGACCCGTGCTTGCCCAGGCCGATCAGCCCGATGCCGAGCATTGGCCAGGATGAGCAGTGGAAGGTCGGGCTAACACGGCTGTTGGGTCTCCACCGCGAGCACGAGCAGGCACAGGTCGTCCGAGCAATGTTGCGCGCGTTTCAACGTGGATACCACGAAGCGTGAACTCACGCCTTCACGACGTGGGGGACCGGGACCCGGTAGATGCCGCGCGTGTCCACAATGAGCGGGGCTTTCTTCAGGACGAGGTCGTAGTCGACGATGCTGTGGTCCGTGATGAGCAGGGCGACGTCAGCCGACCGGAGCACCTCGGGCGAGAGCGGCCGCGGCCCGCTGCGGTTCAACGAGGAAGCGCCCCCCGAGGAGCTTCGGCGACAGGGTTACGGCTCGGTGGCCGTGTTCACGACCCGTCTGGGGCTGAACGACATCATCCTGCTCGAATGACCGACCACGTTCGCGCCTGGCGTTACCTGTCCGTCCGCGCGGATTGGACCCAGCATCCGGTGAGCCAGCTCGCCTGCGTGGCCGACGTCTTTCGGCGCCATGAGCGCTACCCGGTCATTGGACCGCGTCGCCGTGGTCAGCGAGGCGGATGGGGTTAGCCTGTCCCGGGACCAAGGTCGAGCGCCCGCTCCACCCAGATGGTCTGGGCGCGCTCCAGGAGCCGCGGCAGTGTCGACGACAGGCCTCACCCTGGCCATGCAGGGGTTTCCCTAGGAGAGCCCGGCTTGACTCCCGGGCCCCAGTCCTTGGGGTCGTCAGGCCCCCGTGCCGATGCGCTAGTGGGAAATTCATTTCCCTCCCCTTCAGCGAGGTATCAGCTCGACCCCGACCCGACCACACCTCATCGGACCCTTCGGGTCTTTACCCTGTAATGACAATAAGTTCGCTTGAATGCCTTCTTACCTTGTGTTGTACTTCTGGTTCACTTTAGAGCGGCGCGTTGGCGCTCTGTAAGTGAGAGGGCGGAGCCGTGCAGGTCATCGGGACTTTCCGATCTTCTCCTACCATTCCATCGGCCAGGTCAATTCTTCCTGCTCGCTTTCGAGTTCTGGCTCGAGGGCCGATTCCCGCGCCGGCGGACTTGCCCGTCCGGTCCGACCATCCAGCCGTCACGAGAGATCATCACGGGGGGCACCATGTCTAGAGCACTGATCACCGGCGGCGCCGGCTTCATCGGGTCGCACCTGTCGGAAGCCCTCCTGGAGCGGGGGTGGACCGTGGAGGTAGTCGACGATCTCTCGACCGGCAGCATCGAGAACATCAGCCACCTCAAGGGCCACCCGCACTTTGCCTACACGCTCGACAGCGTGATGAACCGCTCGCTGATGCTGGAGCTGGTGGACCGCGCGGACGTGATCTTCCACCTCGCGGCGGCGGTGGGCGTCCGGCTGATCGTCGAGAGGCCCGTCTACACCATCGAAACCAACATCAAGGCGACGGAGCTCATCCTGGAGCTGGCCGCCCGCAAGCACCGGCCACTGCTGCTGGCCTCCACCTCGGAGGTCTACGGCAAGCTCGACAAGCCGAAGTTCAGCGAGGAGGACGACGTGATCCTGGGGCCGACCTCGAAGGCCCGCTGGTGCTACGCCGCCTCGAAGATGATCGACGAGTTCCTGGCGCGCGCCTACTACAAGGAGAAGGGGCTCCCCACGGTCGTCGCGCGGCTCTTCAACACCATCGGCCCCCGCCAGACCGGCCAGTACGGCATGGTGGTTCCGCGCTTCGTGCGGCTGGCCCTGGCGGGCGAGCCCATTCCCGTGTACGGCGACGGCACCCAGCGCCGCTCGTTCACCTGGGTGGGGGACGTGGTGGGCGCGATGCTGGCCCTGATCGCGCATCCGAAGGCCCACGGCGAGGTCTTCAACATCGGGCATACGGAGGAAATCTCGATCTACGACCTGGCGGTGCTGGTCAAGCAGATGACCGGCAGCGCATCGGACATCGTCCTCGTGCCCTACGAGCAGGCCTACGAGGCCGGGTTCGAGGACATGGCGCGGCGGGCGCCGGATATCGCGAAGATTCAGCGGCTGATCGGGTACCGGCCGGTGCTGGATCTGCCGGAGATGTTGGAGCGAGTGATTGCGCACGAAAGAGAGCGGCGAAGCTGAGACGAAGAACATGACTCAATCCGTCGTCAAGCGGGATATGCAGAAGCGTTACGATGACGTAGGCGAGGCGGTCAGGAGGAATCTCGACGTTGTCCGAGACCCAGTTCACGTCTGGCGCCTGGTAGAGGGGGATCGACCAGCGCTTGCCTACTTTCGCAGACGGAAGATCGAGACAGCTCTCGAGCTCGGTAGCTTCCCGCCGCGTAGCGCCCTGGTGGAGGTGGGGTGCGGGACCGGGGACTACAGCCTTCTTCTAGCACGCGCGGGTTACCAGATGACCGGGGTGGACCTATCGTCAAAGTCTATCGAGGCGGCACGGGTCAAGGCCTCGATCCTCGGTGTGTCCGATACCCCCTTCGTGGTTTCGGATGCTGAGACACTTTCCGAGATTCCGGAAAATAGCGCAGACGGCATCGTGTCGTTCTCAGCGCTGCGCTACGTTCCTGACTTGAGGCAAGCCCTTCTGGCGATCCGTCGGGTACTGAAGCCCAACGGAGTGGCTGTCCTCGATTTTCCAAACCGCTTCTGTCCCTGGTTCCGGCTGCTAAAGACTCATTTCGGCGTCGAGCGCCACATCCACGATCAACACTACTCCACACGCGAAATCGGGAGGCTGATGCGAGAGGCCGGGCTGGTGGATGTCACCGCGAGGCGAATCCTGTTCACAACGTATGTCTTGCCTGCCCCACTGCTCCCTGTGTTCAGGGCCATCGACTGGCTCGGAGAGCGGACGCCCGGGATCAACCAGACTGCCGGGATCATCATAGTGCGGGGTCGGAAGGCGTGAGGACCGTGCCGGTCCTCCTGACCTATGACATCCACACCCACGCTGCACATTCGGCGCCGGAGGTGGATCGCTACCTGCAGCACGTCCTCGAGCTGCATGCCCGGATGGGCGTGAAGGCGAGCTTCTTCTTCCCTGCCGAGGCTGCGCGGGCGATGAAGCAGACGGTGGCGGGCCTGGTACGCGACGGGCTCGGGGTCGGGTGTCACGGACTCACGCACAGGAACGAGTACTACAAGTCGATGCCGGCATCGGAGCAGAACGAGAAGCTATCCCGGGCCACGCGCGAGATCGAGGACGTCATCCAGCAGCGGGTTACGTTCTTCCGGGCTCCGGCGTTCAAGATTTCGGGAACAACGATTCGTGTGTTGGAGGAGCTGGGCTATGAGGCGGATCTGTCGATGAACTCGCAGCGGCTCGGGGTGCTGAGTTCTGACGTGTGGAACGTCAGCTGGATGGCTGCGCCCCGCGGGCCGTATCATCCAGACTTCCGGCGCCCGTGGCGTAGGGGAGAGGCCAGGCTCTGGGAGATCCCGCTCTCCTGTCTCCTTTTCCCGTTCATGGTGAACACTGGACAAGCGCTGGGCGTTGGGCTCATGAAGGCGTTCTTCAGGGCTCTCTACTTCGAGGCCCGGCGAACGCACCGGCCGATCGTGTACATGGCGCACCCGGAAGACATGTATCCGTTGAGGAAGACCCCTGAACGGCCCGCGTTCCGGTGGACGCATCTGCTGCCGAGCAGGAGCCACGGATTTCAGGTTCGGTACGCCCTCTACGAGACGGACCCCGTGAAGGTCGCGCATCTCTCGGAGACGCTCCTCGAGTACATGTGCAGGTTTCCCGGCGTGCGGTTTCCTACCGTGCCGGAGTACGTGGGCGAGCTAAAGAAGGCAGTGGGCGGACACGTAGCTACGGCCTAGGCTGCTCCGGAAGGAATTGATTGATGGCGCTACGCGTGCTGGTCACTGGAGCCGCGGGCTACATAGGGTCGGTGCGAGAATGTTGCTCGCGCGCCATCGGGTAACGGCGTTGGACAACCTCACCTATTCCGGAAGTGGCCTGGACGGTCCCGAGGAGGCCCCGGGGTTGAGGGTCCGCGCGCACACCCCCGGGTGCTCAGACGGCGACCGGCCTCTCCGGCTCGGGTGGCCGGCGATCTTCACCGATCTGACGTTCAGAAGCGCCCTGGAGGCGCACGTGCCGCTAAGCGCTCCATGAGCTCAGATCCTCTGGTCCTCGCTCAGATCGGTTGCGGTTACTGGGGGCCGAACCTCCTCCGGAACTTCTCCTCGCTTCCCCACTGCGAGATGCGCTACGTTGCGGACCCGTGCGCGGAGCGCCGCGCCTTCGTGCAGGACAACTTTCCCAAGACCCTCGCCATCGAGTCTCCCGATGTCGTGTTCGACGACCCCGACGTGGCGGCCATGATCGTGGCCACGCCCGCAGCCAGGCACTTCGCGGTCGCCAAGCGCGCGCTCGAAGCAGGCAAGCATGTCCTTTTCGAGAAGCCGATGGCGACGAACGCCTCGGAGGTCGACGAGCTGGCTCGATGCGCCGAGCGGGGCCGCCTCGTGGTGATGGCTGGGCACACATATGTCATCCGCACTGAGAGTCGGGATGCCTTGCAAGCACATCTCGCGGAGGCTGGGATCGCAACCCTGCTGAACTATCCGGAGGCCTTACCCTTTTATCCGGCCTACGCCTATCTTGGCCATACCCTGGACGACTTCCCGGTGGCGTACAGAAATCAGTCCCGGATCCTGCCCCTCCCGCTCTACCCGGGAATGCCCCTGAGATGATCCGCTATGTCATCGATCAGATCAACCGGTTTTTCGCCGAGCGCTAGGCGGAGGCACGGCGTGAACGCTCATCGATGAATGCCAGATGGTGCCTGGTGACCGGCGGGGCGCCGCCAAGGTACTGATGCCGCAGCAGATCGCCATCGTCGATTACGGGATGGGCAACCTGCACTCGGTGCAGAGGAAGTTCAGTCGAATCGGAGCACGAACGACCGTAACCTCAGATCCTGGCGTCATCGGTCGCGCGGAAAAGCTCGTCCTTCCCGGAGTCGGCCACTTCCAGCGTGCGATGGAAAATCTCCGCCAGCTGCGGCTGCTCGAGGCTCTCAATGATGCTCGCGCAAGGCGCATCCCCGTTCTTGGAATCTGCCTGGGAATGCAGCTTATGGCTCACAGGAGTGAAGAAGGCGATACCGACGGACTAGGCTGGCTCGACGCCAAGGTGGTCCGCTTCAAGGTCGGCGACAGGGTCCGGTTCAAGGTCCCACACATGGGATGGAACGAAATCGTCCAGAAAAAGAAGAGCGCTCTTTTCAAAAACATTCCAGACCGCGCGGAGTTCTACTTCGTTCACGCCTATCATCTTGTGGCAAACCGCGAAGCGATCGTTCTTTCTGAAACCGAGTACGACTACAGCTTCGCTTCGGCCGTGGAGAGCGAGAACATCTTCGGAGTTCAGTTCCATCCAGAGAAGAGCCAAGACATCGGAGAATCGCTACTCCAAAACTTCATGGATCTCTGAATGTTCCGACCGAGGATCATACCCGTGCTGCTGCTTCGTGCTGGTGGTCTGGTGAAGAGCCGACGTTTCGGGGATTTTCGCTACATCGGGGATCCGCTCAATGCGGTCAAGATCTTCAACGACCTTCGAGCCGATGAGCTCATCTTCTTGGACATCATGGCGACCGCAGCGAACCAGACCATCTCAGCCGATTTCGTGAGGAGCGTCGGAGAAGAGGCGAACATGCCGTTCGCGGCGGGAGGCGGCATCCGGACGCTTCAACACATCCGTGACATCGTCGGTGCGGGCGCGGAGAAGGTTGTCATCGGCTCGTACGCTGCCGAGAACCCTGAATTCGTCACGGCCGCGGCGGCGCACTTTGGCTCGTCCACGATCGTCGTGTGCATCGACGTCAAACGGGGGAGATGGTCCCCCGATGGCCGCGTCTGGACCGTGAACGGTACGCGCCGCACTCCCTACGAGCCCGCCGAGTTTGCCATGCTCATGGAAGAGAAAGGGGCCGGTGAAGTCATCGTCCAATCGATTGATAAGGACGGAGCGATGGACGGATATGACATCGATCTGATCCGCGCGATCTCGGAACGAGTATCGATCCCGGTCGTTGCTCTTGGTGGTGCCGGCAACCTCTCGCATCTGAAGGACGCCTACGTAGCTGGCCGGGCAACCGGACTCGGTGCGGGGAGCATCTTCGTGTTCCACGGAAGAAAGAAGGGCGTGCTCATCAACTATCCCGAGAAAGGGGAGCGGCCGTTTTGACGACGGTCCGAGGGGAATATCGGCAGTGCGTTCGGTGCGTGATGGATACATCTGATCCGGAGATCTCGTTCGACGACGCAGGACGCTGCAATCACTGCCGCGCCTACGAGGAACGAACATCGAAGCTCACGTATCGGGGCCCGGAGAGCCAACGGGAACTCGACGCGATCGTCGCTCGCATCAAGCACGCCGGCCGGACTGGCGAATACGACTGCGTGCTCGGAATCAGCGGCGGAGTAGACAGCTGCTACGCGGCGTACGTCGCAAAATCGCTCGGCCTTCGGCCACTTGCCGTCCACATGGACAACGGCTGGGACTCGGATACGGCCGTAAGGAACATCAAGAACGTGGCGGCGGGGCTCGGGATCGACTATCAGAGCTACGTGCTTGACTGGGACGAGTTCAAGGACCTGCAGCTGTCCTTTCTCAAGGCTTCGGTCGCAGAGATCGAGACTCCAACCGACATGGCGATTCCTGCAACGCTGCACCGCGTCGCGGCGGAGAACCGAGTCAAAGTCATCATTAGTGGGGGGAATTATGCGACGGAAGGAATCCTCCCAAAGGCTTGGCACTACGATGCGAAGGACGTTCGGTACCTGAATGCGATCCACGGCCGGTTTGGCACTCGAAAGCTGAGCTCGTTTCCGACATTTGGCTATTGGTCAGAAGCGTACTTCAAGCTGATAAGGGGCATCCGGTTTGTGTACGTACTGAATTACGTCTCGTACTCGAAGGCGGAAGCCGTGAAGTGTCTCGAAAACGAGCTCGGCTGGAAGAACTACGGAGGAAAGCACCACGAATCGAGAGTCACGGCGTTTGTCCAATCGTATGTGTTGCCGATCAAGTTTGATATCGACTATAGGAAGGCGACCCTGTCGACGCAGATTTGCGCTGGCCAAGTCAGCCGGCAGGAAGCGCTGGAGCAACTTCGGCGGAGTCCGTTCGATCCCGCGACAATCGATGGGGACAAGGAATACGTCGCTAAAAAGTTCGACATCACTCGAGGCGAACTCGAGGCAATCCTAGCGCTACCTACCAGGTCGTATCGCGACTACCCAAATGGGCAGCGCTTTCTGGAAGTCCTCTATCGCACGTACCAGCGTTTCTTCACGCCACGTCGCGCAGTAACGTGATGAAGCTCCCGCACGGAGAGATGAGCAGACTAGCCATGTCCGCTGAGGGGGCATAGCGTCGTTTGCGGAGCTCTGCTGAGGAACGCTGTGAAGGAGTGAGAAGTGCGAGCCACTTGGACGCTGCTGGGATGATTGGTGGGATCAGAGCATGAAAGGCGAAATGAAGGACGAAGTGTCGATTTGTGTCAGTCTGGCGGAAGACCGGAGCGGGTCGGAGTTGCTCTCTATGGCGCGGAGGAGTAACGAGCACTTGGGCGTGGAAGATCACACGGGGCGAGGAGGACGGTCCATAGTGTTTTGGAAGCTCGCCCGGCGGATCGTCTAGACGTGCGACCGCCGGGGACCAGCAGCGAGAGTAGTTCTCGTGTCTCGGCTCTTGCGCGATCTGGCGGATCGGAGCACGTGAGAGCGCTCATCCTCGCCTACGATTTCCCACCCCTTGTGAGTGTTGGAGGGCTTCGGCCGTACTCCTGGTATCGTTACTTGAAGCAGTTCGGAGTGGAGCCGACCGTCGTCACTCGCCAATGGAGCAACGAGCATGGCAGCGCGCTAGACTATGTCGCGCCGAGCGACGCGAAAGAGATTGTCGTCGAAGCGTCGCAATTCGGGACGATCCTGCGGACGCCCTATGAACCGAACCTGAGCAACCGTCTCTTGCAGCGCTCGCGAACGCGGTTTCAATTGATTCGGCGTGCGATTACCGCATGGCACGAAGTCGGTCAGTACATGCTACCGATAGGACCTCGGCGAGAGCTCTTGTTGACCGCGAGAAGGTACTTGCGGCAACACGGTGCAGAGGTGATTGTTGCGACGGGGGAGCCTTTCGTGCTGTTCGTGTATGCGTCTCAGCTCTCGAGAGAATTTGGGATTCCTTGGATCGCCGACTATCGGGACCCATGGACGCATGATCGAGCGAGACTGCCGTGGCGAATCTCAAGAGCGTGGAACGCGATGCTTGAGGCGAAGGTTACGGCGAGCGCCAGTGCAATCACCACGGTCTCCGAGTTCTTTGGCGATCTGATCGCGACACTCATCAAGGGGAAGCCGATTCATGTCGTTCCGAATGGGTACGACCCTGAGGCGGTGAGTCGTGCACGAGGGATCGAACAGGGGAGTGAGAAGCTCGCGATTGCGTTCGTGGGCACGATGTACGATGGGGATCGATTGGAGAGTGTTCTAGCGGCTTGCAGCGAATTCCTTCGCCGCGCGCGTGACGCACGTTTCGAACTGAGGTTTGTAGGGATCGACCGCCAAGACGAAGTCGAAATGATGGTCGGGTCGAGATACCCTGCGCTCGTCCCTGTTGTGACGTTCTTCAGGAAGGCCCCGAACGCCCAGGTCGTCGAAACACTCGCCACCGCAAATGCGTTCTTACTGTTCAATAGTTGTGCGTACGTAGGGACCAAGATCTACGACTACCTCGGACTCAGGAGGAGGATCTTGCTCTGCTTCGCCGACGACACCCAGACTCGAGGGGCGCGAGGGGTTCACTATCTCAACGAGGGTGGGATGAGGAGGCGACGGGTCCAGGAGGATATGATCAGAGCGACTCGATCTGGAGTGATAATTCGGGACAAAGAGCATCTCGTGGATACGCTATCAGATATGTACCGAGAGTTTTTAGAGAAGAGGCGTATCGCGTGCAATTCGGTAGGCACCGAAGCGTACTCGCGCGAAGCGCACGCGCGAAGCATGGCAGAGGTCATCCGCGGCGTGTCCAGACTGCGCCAGACGTGAGTGTCAAACCGTTTCATATCAGACTCGATGTGCGGAAGGACTCGATCGGCGTCGTCTGCGCACTCGAGGACGGCGGGCCGGAGTGGTGCCGCTGAGGTCGATCGGCACACGGCAAAAGGATATCGATACGTTCATCCGGCGGCTCCAAGCGAAGACAGGACGCTGGTGTTCGCCTATGAGATCTGCCCGTGCGGGTACTGGCTAGAAGGGCTTCGCCTACCATGTGGGGACACCCACGACCGGCGCGACGCGAGCACCTGGCGCGCCCGCTGCGCAGCGGGGACCTCAGCGCGAGCTATGTGCCGTGGATCGGAGTACGAGGCCCTGCGGGACTTGAGCCACGGCGGGGACGACGCCATGGAGGATCTCAAGGGGAGCAGGAACGCGTCCGCGCGTCGGTTGCTGGGCCAAGTCGTGTGTCGCCCGCCTGGCGGACGAACGAAGCGTATAGGTTCTGGTCGTTCTCCCACCGCAAGGGCCTGGCAAGAATGAAGTCGCCGTTCGACCGGAAGGCCGCGACCGCGTTCGGAATCGAGGTGATGAGGTGGGCCGTGGCGCCGAAGACGAGGGGGCGTTGAGGATGAAGCGGCGGTTCCACGGAGCACGGCGGGTCGCCATCACGCCACAACGCGGGCAAGCAAGGACATCGAAGTTAACCACACGGCACGTATCAGTACGGCCCAGGTCCATGCGCTCGGTTTCATGCGCGTAGGGGTCCGGGGCGGGGTGGCCGGCTAACACGTCCTCACGACCCTCGCCGGCACTCCCATTACGACCGAGTTGGCCGGCACGTCACGGGTGACGACAGCCGAGGCACCAATAATCGCGTTGTCCCCTATCGTCACGCCCTGAAGGACAACTGCGCCTACGTTGATGATCACATTGTTCCCAATCTTCACGGGAGAGTAGATGGACTCCTGGGCCATGTACGAGGGCTTGTTCCGCGCAAAGTCCTGTTGGTGAGACACAATGATGCAATGGACGCCAATACCAACGTCGTCACCTAGCTCCACACCACCAGCCGCGTAGATCACCGTCGACGCCCCGACAAAGCATCGCTTTCCACTACGGAAGTAACCGCGCCCACCTGCCCACTCTTCCCCGCAATTGACGTACACGTTCTGCTCGAAGTAGTTGTCTGGTCCGGGCGAGAAGCGTTCGGGTCCCCGGAGGCTGAAGCCTTCCCGAAAGCGCAACGAGGGGTGCTGTACCCTCAGCAGGGCGTAGAACTCTTCTTGGCCCGTCGCATGTCGCAGAAAAGCCAACAAGCTCTTGGTCTTGCGGACGATCCTCAGCATTGTCTCCCTCGAAGAGGGGCGGGCGCTGTAGGGAGCCCGGCCTACGCAATCGCGCCAAACTGAGGTTGGGACCTCGCGCCCGAGATCACCCGTATGCTCGGCGCCCACGCCCCACGGCGTTGAGATAAGACTCTTCAAGACGATAACCTACCACGTCTGCGCCATGGTATTCTTCTGCGAAGCGGCATCCGGCCGCTCCTCTCAGCAGCCATATAACCAGCCATGATCGCAGCCCACGAGCCAGCAATCGACGCCGCCTGGGAG
>Ga0137391_10004488_pt1 | contig 10683 bp, 10 predicted proteins | sample 15con2h24BmetaG_FD_101399 | JGI IMG/M metagenome (GOLD analysis project Ga0137391, IMG submission 101399) | Vadose zone soil microbial communities from Angelo Coast Range Reserve, California, USA - 15con2h2.4B metaG | ecosystem: Environmental > Terrestrial > Soil > Vadose zone > Saprolite...
CCCCAAGGTCGAAGCGGCGGCGGCGTTCGTTCGCAGCGGGGGGGGGGACGGGGGGCGCGGGGGGAGCGGTGGGAGCGGGGGAGGCGAGCGCGCGGTCATCGCCGAGCTGTCGCGGGGGCTCGCCGCCCTTGCTGGCGAGACCGGGACGACGATCACGCGGGAGGCCGTGTGAATCTGCACGAGTACCAGGCGCGGGAGATCCTGCGGCAGCACGGCATCCCCATGCCCGAGGCGGCCGTCGCCGCCACGCCGGAGGAAGCCCGTGCCATCGCGGCCCGCCTCGGAGGCAAGGTCGTGGTGAAGGCGCAGGTGCACGCCGGCGGTCGGGGGAAAGCGGGTGGCGTCAAGCTGGCCAAGGACGCCGCCGAGGCAGCCGCCCACGCGCGCCAGATCCTTGGCATGACCATCAAGGAATTGACCGTGCACAAGGTGCTCATCGCGCCGGCAGCCGAGATCGCCTCGGAGAGCTACGTCGGCATCATCGTGGACCGGGCGGCGCAGCGCCCGGTCTTGATGGTCAGTCCGGCCGGCGGGATCGATATCGAGCAGGTGGCCGCGCAGACGCCCCAGCAGATCCACCGACTCGCGATTGATCCCCGCTTCGGGCTGCTGCCGCACCAGGCGCTCGGCCTGGGGTTCAAGCTGTATCCGAACCTGGGGCAGGCGCGAGCCGCCGCGGACATCATGGTGAAGCTGGCTGCCGCGGTGTACGCCGTCGGCGCCTCCCTGGCGGAGATCAATCCGCTCGTCACCACGCCCGACGGCAGCGTCCTCGCGCTCGACGCCAAGATCGTGGTGGACGACAACGAGCTCGATCGCCGGCCGGAGATCGCGGCCCTGCGCGACGCCTCGGCCGAGGCGCCCTCGGAGGTCGCTGCGCGCGAAGCCGGACTCACCTTCATCAAGTTGGAGGGGTCGGTCGGCTGCTGCGTCAACGGGGCCGGTCTCGCTATGGCCACGATGGACTTGGTGAAGTATTACGGCGGCGCGCCCGCCAACTTCCTCGACATCGGTGGCAGCTCCAATCCGCAGAAAGTCGTGAACGCGCTGAAAATCATCACGGCCGACCCTAACGTGAAGGCGATTCTCATCAATATTTTCGGCGGCATCACGCGCTGCGACGACGTCGCCAACGGCATTGTCCTGGCGACGAGCCAGTTCCCCCTCAAGGTGCCGATGGTCGTCCGGCTCACCGGCACGAACGAGCGGGAGGGCGTTGCGATCCTGACCAAGGCCGGCTACTCGGCCCTCACTGACATGGACGAGGCGGTCAAGCAGGCGGTGGCCCGGGCGCGGGAGCAGGCGGCGTGAGCATCTTCATCAACAAGGAGACCCGCCTGCTCATCCAGGGCATCACCGGGCGCGACGGCTCCTTCCACGCCAAGCAGATGCTGGGCTACGGCACCAAGGTCGTGGCTGGCGTCACACCCGGCAAAGGCGCTCAGCTGTTCGAGGGCGTGGTGCCGGTGTACAACACGGTGGCCGAGGCGGTGGCGGAGACCAAGGCGAACACTTCGGTGATCTACGTGCCTGCCGCGCTCGCCGCTTCGGCGATCTTCGAAGCCGTAGACGCGGGGCTCGGCCTGGTCGTGTGCATCACCGAGGGCATCCCCGTGCTCGACATGACGAAGGTCATGCCCTTCGTGCGTGAGCGGGGCGCCCGGCTCATCGGGCCGAACTGCCCGGGACTCATCTCCCCGAACCAGTGCAAGGTGGGCATCATCCCCGGCAACATCTGCACGCCCGGCAAGATCGGCGTGGTGTCACGCAGTGGCACGCTCACCTACGAGATCATCCATCAGCTGTCGACTCAGGGCTTCGGCCAATCCACTTGCGTTGGGATCGGAGGCGACCCGATCATCGGCACGAGCTTCATCCACTGCCTCTCGGCGTTCCAAGCCGACGCGGAGACCGAGGCCGTCGTGGTGATCGGCGAGATCGGCGGCACCGACGAGCAGCTGGCCGCCGAGTTCGTCAAGGGGGGCATGACCAAGCCCGTGGTCGGCTTGATCGCCGGGCAGACGGCGCCGCCGGGCCGCCGCATGGGCCACGCCGGCGCCATCATCGCGGGTGCGAGTGGCACGGCGGCCGAGAAAATGCAGGCCCTCGCCGCAGCCGGCATCAGCGTGATGAAGCGGCCCGCCGACGTCGTGCCGCTCCTGAAAGAACGACTGTGAAGCTCGCCGACATCCTGCGGGCCGAGCACATGGTCGTGCCGCTCCACGCCGCCACGGTGAAGCAAGCCACGGAGCAGCTGGCCGAGCGCCTGATTGCGGCGGGCACAGTGACCGAGCCGCAACGGCTCATTGCCGTTATCAAGCACGCCTGGCCCGAAGACATGGTCAGCGTCGGCGAGCACGCCTTCTTGCCGCACTTCCGCACCGAGGCGGCGCCCGGTCTGGTGGCGGCGGTGGGCATCGCCCCAACGCCGATCCGCTGGGAAAAAGATCCTCACCGCACGGCGCGAGTGGTGATCCTGATCGTCGCCCCACCACGTGAGACACCGACCTACCTGCAAGTCGTGGGCGCGTTCGCCCGCGCGCTCAGCGACCCGGGGACGGTGCTGGCCCTCCTCGCCGCGAAGACGCCGGAACAGGTGGTGGGGCTCGCCGCGTTCTCAGCCATCGAGCTGCCGACGCACCTGACGGTCCGGGACGTCATGACGCCTCACGTCTACACGGCCAAGCCCGATCAGACGCTGGGTGAGGTCGCCACATTCATGCTCGAGCAAGACGTGCGTGCCCTGCCGGTGGTGGACGAGTCCGGTGCGCTGGTCGGCATCGTCACGCACCGCGAGCTGCTGCGCCATCTGCTCCCGAGCTACCTGCAGCGCACCAAGAGCGGCGAGTTCCGCGCCCCCACCGCCGCGCAACTGCAGCGCGGCAGCTCCGACCCTCGTCATCTGCTGGTCAAGGAGGCCATGGCGCGCACGGTGTTATGTCTGTCGGAGGAGCAAACCCTCTCCGAAGTGGCGAACTTGATGAACAGCAAAGACGTCGACCGCTTCCCGGTGGTGCGCGAAGGGACTGTGGTCGGATTCTTGACGCGGGCGGATCTGATTCGACGCTTGATCGCCGCTCCATGACAATGCTCACGCTCGCCATCATCAAGCCCGACGCCGTCCTTGCGGGCCATGCCGGAAAGATCCTCGCTTTGCTCGAAGCGGAGGGGTTCAAGCTGCGCGCCGCGCGGCTCGTGCGGCTCACCCGGGATCAGGCCGAAGCCTTCTACGACGTGCACCGCGAGCGTCCCTTCTTCCGGCCGCTCGTCACGTTCATGACGTCGGGCCCCGCCCTAGCACTGGCCCTCGCCCGCGAGGACGCGGTGGCGCACCTGCGGCGGGTGATCGGCGCGACCGATCCCGCCGAAGCACAGCCCGGCACGGTGCGCAAGCTCTACGCGCAGTCGAAGGAGCGGAACGCTATTCACGCTTCCGACAGCGCGGAGAATGCAGCGCGGGAGGTGGCGTTTTTCTTCCCGGAGCTGGCGTCGGGAAGTTCGCTTGACGCAAGTGCCACAAGGGTTTAGCTTCGCTGTCCATGCTGCAAGTCGACCTGCGGGAGCTGGCCCGGGGGCCGTGCCGGACGGTGGGTGAGCTCCCGGCCGACGACCCTTTGTTCGCCGGGCTGGGCCTCGCGCTCGCCCGGCCTGTCGTTGTAGATGGCAAATTGCAGGAGATCGGGGAAGGCCGTTTCTATTGGCAGGGATCGCTCAACACAGAGGTGCGCGGGGACTGCCGCCGCTGCCTGACGAGCGTGCGCCTGCCAGTGGCGGTGGATATCGGCGCGCTGTTCAGCCAGGACCCCGAGACCGAGGATGATCCGGACACCTATCCCTTGCCGCGGGACGCGACGCTCGTCGACGTCACGCCGGTGGTACGTGAAGAGCTGGTGCTCGCGGCCCCCACTTTCCTGTTGTGCCGCGACGACTGCCGCGGGCTCTGCCCGCGGTGTGGCCAGGACCTGAACGCGGGCCCCTGCGGCTGCGAGCCGGCCACCGACCCCCGGTGGCAGAAGCTGGCCGCCCAAAAGGACAGGTTCCGCGAGTGACGAGGATGACGTATGGCCGTTCCCAAGCGTAGAACATCGAAGCGGAAGAAGCGGGCGCGTCGCACGCACTATCGGGCCGAGCGTCCCACGCTGCAGCCGTGCCCGCGATGCGGCGACCTCAAGCGCCCGCACCATGTGTGCCCGACGTGCGGCTACTATAACGGCGAACAGCGAGTCGAGGTCGAGGACGTCTGACGTGATCCGCGTCGCCCTGGACGCAATGGGCGGGGACTACGCCCCGGAGGTGGAGGTCGAGGGCGCGGTCCAGGCCCTGCGGGAGCTCCCGCCGACGTTTCGCGTCCAGCTGGTAGGGCGCACGGGGGAGATCGAGGCGGCGCTGCGCCGCGTTCCACGCGGCGACCGCAGCCGGCTCGAGATCGTGGAGGCTCCCGAGGTCGTGGGGATGGGGGAGAAGCCGCTGGCCGCCGTGCGGAGCAAGCCGAACTCCTCGATCGCCGTCGGGTTGGGGCTGCAGAAGAGCGGCGCTTCCGATGCCTTCATCTCAGCCGGCAACACCGGCGCCGTGATGGCCGCGAGCACCTTAATGCTCCGGCTGCACCCCGGAGTGCAACGCGCTGCCATTGGCACGCTGTTTCCCACCGCCCGCCAGCCGGTGCTGGTGCTCGACGCCGGGGCCAACGTGGACTGCGACGCTCGCGAGCTCGTGGGGTTCGCGCACCTGGGCTCCGTGTACGCCCGCGACGTGCTGGGCCGGCCCCGGCCTGCGGTCGGGCTGCTCAACATCGGTGAGGAGGACGAGAAGGGGAACGCGGTGGTGAAGGAGGCCCATCGGCTCCTCCAGACCACCACCGGGCTGTACTACATCGGCAACGTCGAGGGGCGGGACATTCCGGCGGGAGAGGCGCGGGGACAGGCGCTCGACGTGGTGGCGTGTGACGGCTTCGTGGGTAACGTGGTGCTCAAGTTCTACGAGTCCGCGGCGCGCGTGTTCATCGCGCTGGTGAATCGCGAGGCGCCCGACATTCTGCAGCGGCCCGAGATGGGCAAAGTGCTCGAGGTGCTGGATTACTCGACCTACGGCGGCGCGCCGCTGCTCGGCGTCCAGGGGGTCGCGATCATCTGCCACGGCTCCTCGCCTGCGAAGGCGATCCGCAACGCCGTGCGCGTGGCGGTCCAGATGGTGGAGAGCCACCTCAGTCAGGACATCGGGGCGGAGTTTGCGCAGGGAGGCGCCGTCGCATGAAGCGTCCATTCGCCGAGCTGTCCGGCACGGGGAGCTACGCTCCCCCCCGCATCATGACCAACGACGAGTTCAGCAAGATCCTGGATACCTCGGACCAGTGGATCCGCGAGCGCACCGGCATCCGGGAGCGGCGCGTTTCGACCAAGGAAGAGACCAACGCCTGCATGGGCAAGGCGGCCGCGCTGCAGGTGCTGGAGCAGAACGGCCTGACGCCGCTCGACCTCGATGCCATCGTCTACGCCACCGCCTCCCCTGACCGGCTGCTGCCCTCGCAGGCCTGCGACCTGCAGGCGATCCTGGGCGCCAAGAACGCGGCCGCGTTCGACGTGGGCGCGGCATGCTCGGGGTTTGTGTTCGCGCTGAGCGTGGCCGAGGGGATCGTGGCCGCGCAGCAGGCCGAACGCGTCCTGGTCGTCGCGGCCGAGAAGCTCACCAGCATCATGGATTGGTCGGACCGCACGACCGCGGTGTTGTTCGGGGACGGCGCCGGCGCGACGCTACTGCGCCCCAGCACGGGCTCGCGCGGGATCCTGTCATCGTACCTCAAGTCAGACGGCACGCTGGCCGAGTTGCTCTACCGGCCGGGCGGCGGCGCGTCGCACCCGCCGAGCGAGGAGCTGCTGAAGGACCACAGCTACTACATCAAGATGGCCGGCCGCGAGGTCTTCAAGGCCGCCGTCCTGTCCATGGCGGACGCGTGCCACCAGGCGCTACGGCGCGCCGGGCTCGCCGCCGGGGACATCGACCTGCTGATCCCGCACCAGGCCAACATCCGCATCATCGAGGCGACGGCCAAGCACGCCGGCGTGCCGATGGACAAGGTCTACGTGAACGTGGACCGGTTCGGCAACACCTCGGCGGCGTCGATCGCGATCGCGCTCGACGAAGCGGTGAAGACCGGCCGGCTAACGCCGGGGATGACGGTGATGTTCTGCGCCTTCGGCGCGGGCTTCACGTGGGCGAGCATGGTCGTGCGGTGGTAGCTGCGGGGCCTGTAGTGTGGCTCTGCCCCGGGCAGGGCGCGCAAAAAGTCGGCATGGGCAAGGATCTCGCGGAGCGGTTTCCCGCGGCGCGTGACACGTTGCAGGCGGTCGACGAGGCGCTCGGCGTGGCCCTGAGCCGGCTGATGTTCACTGGGCCGGAGGAGGAACTCACCGCCACGCACAATGCGCAGCCCGCGATCCTCGCGCACAGCGCTGCGGTGTTCGCGGTGGTCCGCGACACGGTGCGCCGCGCCCCGCCCGTCGCGGCGGCCGGCCACTCGCTCGGCGAGTACTCGGCCTATGTGACGGCCGGGGCTCTGGCCGCCACCGACGCGGCCCGTCTGGTGCGCCGCCGCGGCGAGCTGATGCATCAGGCCGGTATGGCGCGCCCGGGCACGATGGCCGCGGTCTTGGGGCTGGCGACGGCGGACGTGGAAGCGGCGTGCCGCGAGGCGAGCGCGGCCGGCGGCGTGGCTGTGGCAGCGAACCTGAACGCGCCCGACCAGACGGTGATTTCGGGCGACCCGGCGACCGTCGCGCGGGCCGGGGAAGGGTGCAAGGCACGGGGCGCCAAGCGGGTACTGCCACTGAAGGTGAGCGGCGCGTTCCACTCCCCGCTGATGGCGCCGGCTGGGGCGCCGTTACGGGCGGCGCTCGAGGCAGCGCCCTGGCGCGAGCCGGCGTTTCCCGTCGTCGCCAATGCGACGGCCGAGCCGGTTCGGGAGGCGGCGGCGGCGCGACGGTTGCTGGCCGAGCAGCTCACCGCCCCGGTGCGGTGGGTCGCGTGCATGGAGCGCGTCGCGGAACTCGCGGGGTCGGGCGCGCGGTTTATCGAGATCGGGCCCGGGACGGTGCTCGGCGGCCTGTTGAAGCGCACCGTGGCGGGTGCGAATGTGGTGAGCCTGGGCAGTGCGGAGGATGTAGAACGGTTCCTGGAGGCAGCGTGAATTGGGGCGGGGCATGAAACTCGATCTGATGGGCAAGATCGCCCTCGTGACCGGCGGGAGCCGGGGCATCGGCCATGCCATCTGCCGCGCTCTGGCCGATGCGGGCGCGCACGTGGCGTTGTGCGCCCGGGACGGCGTCAAGGCGGAACAAGTGGCCGGGGCGCTCGGCCGCACCGCCCGCGGCTACAGCTGCGACGTCAGCGTGGCCTCCCAGGTCGAGGCGATGGTCGATGCGGTAGAGAAGGATTTCGGTCGCATCGACATTCTGGTGAACAACGCCGGCTTCACACGCGACAACTTGGTGTTCCGCATCAAGGAGACCGACTGGGATACCGTCGTCGACACGAACTTGAAGGGCGCCTTTCTGATGACCAAGTACGCTGCCCGCGGCATGATCAAGCGGCGCTGGGGACGGGTCGTCAACATCTCGAGCGTGGTGGGCATCAACGGCAACAAGGGGCAATCCAATTACGCGGCGTCCAAGGCCGGGCTGGTCGGCTTCACCAAGGCGGTAGCCAAGGATCTGGCCTCGCGCAATGTGCTGGTCAACGCCGTCGCCCCCGGCTATATCGATACGGAACTGACGAGCGGGATCACCCCCGAGGCCAAGCAGTACCTCCTCGACAACATCCCGCTGGGACGGCTGGGTGAGACCACGGATATCGCTAGCGCCGTCCTCTTTCTCGCCTCCGACTTGGCCAGCTACATTACGGGACAGGTTCTGGTCGTCGACGGCGGGATGGTGATGTGACCACGAACCCCCTTTACCTCCGCTGAGGGTCACCCATGGCAATGGACATGAAGCAGCTCGAAGAGAAGGTCAAGGACATCATCGTCGAAGAGCTGGGGGTGGAGCGCGACAAACTCACGCCCGATGCGAGCTTCATGGAGGACCTCGGCGCCGACAGCCTCGACACCGTCGAACTCGTCATGGCCTTCGAGAAGGAATTCGACATCGACATCCCCGACGAAGAGGCCGAAAAGCTCCGCACGGTCGGCGCGGCGATGCAGTACCTGCACGACAAGATGGGGAAGTAAGACACGTGAAGCGCCGCGTAGCAGTCACGGGCCTCGGGTTCGTGACACCGTTGGGCAATACAGTGGCGGCGACCTGGGAAGCCATGGTGGCAGGCCGCTCGGGGGCAGGGCCGATCACGCGGTTCGACCCCGCGCAGCTGGCAGTCAAGTTCGCCTGCGAGGTGAAGGGCTTCGACCCCGCCCTCTACCTGGACAAGAAGGAGGCCCGCCGCTTCGACCTGTTCACCCAGTTCGCGATGGCCGCGGCCGTCCAGGCGGTGGCGGACGCCTGCCTGGAACGCACCTGGAGCCAGGTCGACCTGCAACGGGTCGGGGTCATCATCGGTAGCGGCACGGGCGGCATCGCCACGTTCGAGGAGCAGTGCCGGATCTACCTCGAGAAGGGCCCGAGTCGCGTGTCTCCCTTCTTCGTACCGATGTTCATGGCGAACGTTGCCTCGGCGGTCGTCTCGATGCGGTACGGGGCGAAGGGGCCGAACTATTGCACCGTGTCGGCGTGCGCCACGTCGGGACATGCCCTGGGAGACGCGTTTCGCCTCATCCAGCACAGCGAAGCGGACGTCATGATCGCCGGCGGCTCCGAGGCAGCGATCACGCCGCTCGCGCTCGCGAGCTTCGCCAACATGAAGGCCCTCTCCGAGCGCAACGACGACCCCGCCACCGCGAGCCGGCCGTTCGACAAGGACCGCGATGGCTTCGTCATGGGAGACGGGGCCGCGGTGGTGATCCTCGAGGAATGGGAGCGCGCCAAGAAGCGCGGCGCCAGGATTGTCGCCGAGATGGTCGGGTATGGCATGACCGCTGACGCCTACCACATCACCGCGCCGTCCCCCGACGGCGAAGGGGCGCACCGGGCGATGCGGCTCGCGATGGAGGACGGCGGCATCCGGCCCGAGCAGGTGGGCTACATCAATGCCCACGGCACGTCCACGCCGCACGGCGACGCCGCCGAGACGGCGGCAGTCAAGACCGTGTTCGGCGCCCATGCGCGCAAGCTGATCTTCGGGTCCACCAAGTCAATGACGGGGCATCTGCTGGGCGCCGCGGGAGCCCTCGAGTTCGGAGTGTGCGCCCTGGCGCTGCGCGAGGGCATCATCCCGCCGACCATCAACCAGTTCACACCGGATCCGGCGTGCGACCTCGACTCCGCGCCGAATCACTCGGTGCGCCGCCCCATCGAGTTCGCGCTGTCCAACTCGTTCGGCTTCGGCGGTCACAACGTGACGCTCGCGCTGCGGCGGGTGCCGTGACCGTAGGACAGTCCGACACTCGGACGGTCGGACAGACCGACACCAGCCTGGCTCCGATCGCCGCCAAGGTCGAGCGCGGCGAGCGGCTGACCCGCGAGGATGGCCTCGCCCTGTTCGCGTCCTCCGACCTCCTGACGCTCGGCCACCTCGCCGACCTCGCCAACCAGCGCCGCAATGGCGACCGCGTCTACTTCGCCGCGAACCAGCATATCAACCCGACCAACGTCTGCGTGCTGCGCACCACGTGCGTGTTCTGCTCGTTCGCGCGTATGCCGCGCGAGGACGGCGCCTACACCCGCACCCTGGACGAGGTGTTCGCCGAGGCGGACGCCGCCCGGGACAACCCGACCCGCGAGTTCCACATCGTAGGCGGGCTGCACCCCAAGCTGCGGCTCGCCTACTACCTCGACCTGTTCCGCGGCCTGCGCGAGCGGCACCCCGGGGTGCAGATCAAGGCCCTCACCGCCGTCGAGGTGGCGCACCTGGCCCGCATCGAGCGGCTGAGCGTGCGCGAGGTACTCCAGGCCATGCGGGACGCGGGGGTGACGAGCCTCCCGGGGGGTGGGGCGGAGGTGTTCAGCCCGGCGGCGCGCGCGACGATCGCGGACAAGAAGCTCACCGGCGAGGAGTGGCTCGCCGTGCACCGCGAAGCCCACCGCCTCGGCATCCCCTCCAACTGCACCATGCTCTATGGGCACGTGGAGACAATGGCGGACCGCGTGGACCACCTGTTGGCGCTGCGCAACTTGCAGGATGAGACGGCCGGCTTCCTCACCTACATCCCGCTCGCGTTCCACCCTGATCACAACGAGCTGGGCGAGGCGCTGGGACGCACCGGCACGGCAACGTCGGGCTTCGACGACCTCAAGAACATCGCCGTAGGCCGGTTGCTGCTGGACAACATCCCGCATGTGAAGACTCATTGGCCCATGGTGACCCCGTTCATCTCGCAGATCGGGCTCACCTTCGGCTGCGACGACCTCGAGGGGACGGTGGTGTTCGAGCGGGTGTACCACGAGGCTGGTGCCGGCACGCCGATGTGGCTCTCCTACGACCAGATCATCACGCTGATCCGCGGGGCGGGAAAAGTGCCGGTGGAGCGCGACGCGCTCTACCAGGTTGTACGCACCTTCGAGGACTGGGTGCCCGGGCAAAGCGTCGCCAGGCCGGCAGGGCCGCAAGGACCGACGTTCGAGATCAAGCACCGAGATC
>Ga0137391_10004489_pt1 | contig 10682 bp, 17 predicted proteins | sample 15con2h24BmetaG_FD_101399 | JGI IMG/M metagenome (GOLD analysis project Ga0137391, IMG submission 101399) | Vadose zone soil microbial communities from Angelo Coast Range Reserve, California, USA - 15con2h2.4B metaG | ecosystem: Environmental > Terrestrial > Soil > Vadose zone > Saprolite...
AGCGCAGCCGAGGAAGCCAACAGGCTGATCCCAAGCAGCGTGGCAACAAGCAATCTATTCATGTTCGTCTTCCTACTTTCGGCTAATAGACGAGCGGGGCGAGGAAATCCACGGCCAGCGCGGCGATGACAAGCACGGTCGCCGACACCAAACCCGTCTTGACGATCCGATTCGGCAGAGGTCCGGCGCAGACCTCGCCCTCGGCGCAGGCCCGCTTCGCAGAGCGGTAGACCAACCAATAGCCGCCGCCGAGACAGGCCGCCGTGGCGGCGATGAAATAAGACTGATAGGGCGCGATTTGTGTCAGGCTGCCGATCCAGGCGCCGCTGATGCCGAGCCCGAACAGCGCCAAAGGCAAGACGCAGCATGTCGAAGCAGCGAGCGCCCCGACGATACCGCCCAGGGCGAGGAGCCTTTGGGCGCGCTCTTCCCTGATTTGCCTGGCTTCGGGCCGCGCGAGGTTGGTCAGGTCTTCGGCTTGATTGGTCATGTCGACACTCCTACCTCCTGTAGCAGCTACAGGATCAAGGGGAAATTTTCGATGCGTTCGGCCGAACCGCTGGCGACCTTTTCGATCGGCGAATTGTGCCGCCGGACCGGCGTCAATATCGAGACCATCCGCTATTACGAACGCGCCCGGATCCTGCCGATGCCGCCGCGCACCGCCAGCGGACGCCGGGTCTACGGCCCGGCGGAGAGCCGGACGCTGCGCTTTATTCGCCGCGCCCGGGAGCTCGGTTTCAGCCTCACCGAAATCCGCAACCTGCTCGCGCTGTCCGCCGAAAACGGCCGCGGGACATGCGGCGAGGTGCGCGAGGTTGCGGCCCGGCACCTCACCGACATCCGGTCGAAGATCGCCGATCTGTGCGCGATGGAGCAGGTGCTGGCGGAGACCGTCGCGCGCTGCGACGCGGGCGAGCTTTCCGGGTGTCCGGTGATCGAAACGCTATCCACCGGATAGTTCTGGTTGGGCCGGTTATTTCAGCGCCTTCACATCCTCCACTGTCTTCGCCGGCTCGGGCCGGAAGCGGTAGTCGGGATCGACATCGACGGCACGAACGAAGCCTTTGGTATCGATAACGAACCGGCCGGGCATCGGTAGCGTCCAACTGTCCTCGCCGTTGCGGACCGCTAGATCGTTACCGAAACTCAGATACACCTGCTTCAAATCGTCCGGCAGCTTGAACCGCAGGCCGAGCTTGGCGGCGTATTCGTTGCGATGGTCGGAAAGCAGATCGAAGGCAATCTTGTGCTTCTCGATCAGTGGCCGGCTGGCCTCCGGCGGCTGCGGTGTGATCGCGCAAATCGTCGCGCCCAATTCCTTCAACGTACCCATCACTTGCTGCAAAGCATACAGCTCTGCGTTGCAATAGGGTCACCAGGCGCCGCGGAAGAAGGTCAGGACCAGCGGCCCCCTGGCGAGGAGATCCGCCGAGCGTACCGGATGCCCGTACGCGTTCGGGAGGGCGAAGGGTGGCAGCGGCTCGCCGACCTTGATCACCCGATCCATGATGCCCGATGCACGCAACTCTTCGGTCGCGCGGTGCATGATCGCGGCTTTGTCGGCCGGAAGCCGCTTTGCCGAAGCCTCTCGCATCCCTCTCATCGTGTCTTCGAGCGCCATAATCATCTCCCTGTTCAATTGAGGACTTGATCATAGCGCGATTGCGCCGGTCGTGCGAGCGGGGCGCCGCGAGCACGGCGCCCCCTCGATCGGGCGACGCGCCGCCGAAGCCCCCTTATTCGGCACGGATCGGTGCTTTCGGGTGAAAGGCCCGAAACGCGAAAGCGAAGCTCACGTCGTAGACGGCGTCTTCCAGGCCCGAAGCGGTGCGGCGCTGCACGACGACATTGCCGATATCACGACCGGCATCGATCGTCGTTGCGTCCAGCGGTGATGATTGGCCCGGCTCCCACGTCAGCACAAGATCGCCCGCCTCGATCTTGCGGCGTTTCATCAGGAGCTCGAAGGTCCAAGCCTGATCCCCGACTACCACGACACGCGCCAAGGGCGGAATGCGATCGTCATAGCGGCCGTGATAGAGGAACGGCTTGGCGGCCCGGTCATAGCCGGCATACGGATTGGTGCCGTAAGCGCGCCCGCTGCCTTTAGGCGCGACCAGGACACTGCCGTACGGAAAGCGCTCGGCGAAACGTTCGACCGACTCGACCCGCGATGGAACCAGCGGCATTTGTTTTCCGGTGAGTTCGCCGACAAACGCCTCGCCCAGGAATTGCGGCCACCAGCTCTCGGTCTGCCGGTCATACATGACGAGATCCGAATTCCGGAGCTTCCCAGTCGTGCCGAAACTCAAGATCCGGCCGTCGACCCGCCGATCAAACACGACCGCCGAATCGCACCGCGGGCAAAAGGTGACGGCGATCGGCGTCCCGTCGACCGTGTCGTTCACGATCTCGTGCCAGATCAGGATCCGTAGCGGATAGGCGCGGGCCTCCCGGCCGATACGCACCGATATAACCGGCTCGCGCGGCGAGAGCCCGTGGTTCCCCTTGATGCCGGTAAATTCCGGCTTGTCGATCGCTGGAATCCCGTCCTTCGGCGGTCCACCGGAGACAATCTCATCTAGCGGAACCGAGGCTTTCGAGAAATCGGTCCGGGGCCACTCTTGGGACCAGTCTGGCGGGGCCGCGCCGCCAGGCCCCGCTGATCCGAGCAGCAGAAGGAGGAAAGCGAAATATCGGATCAGCGCGTGCGCGGTCACCTGGCCCTGCCGGTGTCGAGACGATCCTTTCTTTCGGTTCGCCCGGACCGGCCGTCAGGTTACGTTGCCGGGCCGAGAAGCTCAGGGACGGTTTGGGCCGCAATGGTTTAATTCGTGGCATGGTCCTCTCCTCGTCGGAGTGGGAGTTCGAGGATGAATAAATTGGCTCGCGCGACGGCAACAACTGCTGCAGTGCTGACGCTGCTGTCGGCCGGTTACGTCTTGGGACAGCAATCTCCGCCGACCGATTACAAGCTCGTGTCCGAGAACGTTCTCGGCGGCATCGATCTCGCCAAGGAGATCGACAGCCTCCAGCACCGTGAGCTGCGGCTCAGCCGCGCGGTCATCGAACCCGGCGGCCATGTCGGTCTGCACAGCCATCAAGGCGATCCCACCATCGTCTACCTGCTGTCCGGGGTGCTGACCAACCACCATGACGACGGGACGACGGAGGAGTTTCGGCCCGGCCAGGTCTTCGCCGAGTTCGGGCCGCGCGCACACTGGGTCGAAAACAACGGTTCCGCTCCGGTCACCTTCATCGTCGCGAATATCCATCGCCGAGAGTAGCGGCGGCCGGCACGAGATTGCTTGCGACGTATTGCTGGCTTCTTGCGGATCGGAAATGGCTCATTGCCGGCCCAGCCGCGGCTCCAGCCAGCGCCACAGCAGATGATCGAGCGAGAGCTTGCCGGCGCCGCGGGAGAACAGCACCAGCATCATCGACAGCCACTGAAGATGGGTCGGCCAGGCTTCCGGATAGACAAAGATTTGGATGACCGCCGTTATGCCGAACAGGACGAGGACGGTCAGGCGGGTCAACAGCCCAAGCACCAGCAGCACAGGCGCGGTCAATTCGATGCTCAACGCCATATTGGCAGCCAACTCCGGCGGCAGCAGCGGGACCTGGTACTCGTCGCGGAACATGATCAGCGTGGTCTCCCAATTGATCAGCTTGACCTGGCCGGCGCTCCAGAAGATCCAGGCGAGGCCCAGCCGCAACGGCACTGCGAGCACCCAATAGGGAATGGCTTCGAGCCAGTCCAGGACGCGCAACAACAGCCCCGTGATATTCGATCGCGCTCGCGCCGCGGCCACGCCCGCGTTGCTCATGGGACGACGGCTCCGTTGGCGGCGCACTCGATGCGAAAACCGCTCAGCCGGCCGTTGACGAAATGGTCGGCCAGCCACGCCGCTCCGTCGGGTCCGGCGCTTTGCAGGATTTCTCCGAGCCTTTCGCCGGCGAAAAGCCGTCTCGCAAAGTCATTTTCGCTCGGTGTCAGGCGGCGGGCGTCGACCCCGTCAGGCCCGCGGCCGACGACGAGACGCACCGGGCGGCTCGCCAGATCGATCGCAGCAATTGCGTCGTCATCGCCGGCCAGGACCGCATCGGCGATGGCATCCGCGGGGTAATCCAGCTCAAGCAGCCGGACGGATGGGTGCGGCTCGAACCGCAGGTCTTCGTGTTGTTCGGGATCGATTGCTGTGAGGCTCGGCAGATCCAGGGCGGTCGCATCGCCGGCATTCGCCGCACAGCTTAGCGCCCACTCGAACCGCGCCACATCGGGAAGGTAGCACAGCGCCGCGGCGGCTTCAGGCAGCCCTGCGAGAAAATCTGCGAACTCGCCGCCATACTCGTTCATATACCCGCTGCCCGGGGGGTGTGCGGCGCAGAACCGCTCGGCGGAAAGTTCAAAGAAGTCGCGGCCGATTAGCCGGTCGACCGCCGGATAGGTCATCCGCAGCACCTCCACTGTCACCGAGCGGGAGCTGTTTCGGTAGATCAGCAGCCGCTCGGCGGCGGAAAAATCGTCGGCGACGACCCAATCGGCAAGATCGCCATCGCCGCCGCCCCGCAGTGTTGCGGAGAAAGCGTGCTGGACTTCATGCAGCGTCGGCATGCGCTGGCTCCGTGGCGAGAATGCGATCGGCCTTGGCGGCCTCGTCGAGCAGCACCGCAATGGGCGGCACCTCGGTGTCCCACTCGATCAGGGTCGGCATCCAGCCAAAGCGGTTGACGGCCTCGCGATAGAGTGCCCAGACCTCGGCAGCGACACGCGAGCCGTGATCGTCGATCCGGATTGCGCGGCCGTCGTCGAACCGGCGGAGCTTGTGCCCCGCCAGATGAATTTCCTGGACCGTGTCCGGTGCCAGCGTCTGAAGGTAGCAGCGCGGGTCGAAGCCGTGGTTGCAGGCGCTGACGTAAAGGTTGTTGACATCGCACAGAATGCCGCAGCCGGTGTCCCGCGCGACGGCGGCGATGAATTCCCACTCGGGGATCGTCGAATGACAGAAGCGCAGATACGAGCTGGGGTTCTCGATCAGGACCCGCCGCCCAAGAAAGTTCTGCATCGTCTCGACGTTCCGGCAAACGACGGCGAGCGCCTCCTCGGTCAACGGCAGCGGCAGCAACTCGGGAAAATGCACGCCCTCGATGGCGCTCCACGAGAGGTGCTCGGAGACAAGACCCGGCTCCACCCTGTCGGCGAGGCAACGCAGCCGGGTCAGGTGCGTGGCATCGAGCCCGTCGGCGCTGCCGAGCGACAATCCGACCCCGTGCAGCGACAGCGGGTAATCGCGGCGTATGCGGTCGAGATAAGCGAGCGGCTTGCCACCGCCCATGTAGTTTTCCGGGTTCACCTCAAGCCAAGCAACGCAGGGCTTTTCGGCCAACACCGCGTCATGATGTGGGAAGCGCAACCCGATCCCCGCCGAAGCGGGAATCGGGCCGGGCAGCCCGTGCAGGGAGACGCTCACGGGCGCTCTCGCTCAGGAGGCTTTCAGGCTGCCTCCGGCGAGTTTCTGGCAGTCGCCCTTCGGCAGGGCTACGAAGGAGGCCTTGTCGCGGTCGATGGTGGATTGGCCGACACAGGAGTGGGCGCCCTCGGCGCAATCGTTCTTGGCGCGCGCCGCGACGCCGTAGCACTTCTCCAGATTGTTCTTCATCATCCGTTCCATCACCGCCTGCTGCTGCGCGTTCATCGGCTTGGCGGCCTGCTGGGCCTGGGCCGTACTCACCGTGGCAATCGCAAGGCCGATTGCGGCGGCGAGCGTGGTGGTCGCGAGCGTTTGCTTCATCGCATGGTCCTCTCGGCAGGTGGTCCCCGCTATCGGGGTTGCACCAGGGGAGTTCGCTGGCCCGCCGAGAAAGGTTACCGTGGCGCTCGATGCGTCGAACCGTGTTGCTGCGCGACGATCCCGGGGCGGACGGGTGAGTGGAAGGCCGAGGAGTGGTGCCAAACGACAATTTGTCAGGGCGTAAGCCGGAGGCAGGCGATCGAACGGCATGGTCCTCGCTGATGGCCCGCGCCCAGGATGGCGACCAGATGGCCTACCGACAACTGCTCCACCAGATCACCGGTTATCTGCGTTCCCTGGTGGCCAAGCACCATCGCAACCCGGCGGATGTCGAAGATACGGTTCAGGACATCCTGCTGACCGTGCACGCCATCCGCCACACTTACGATCCGAGCCGGCCTTTTGGCCCGTGGCTGGTTGCCATCGCACATCGCCGGATCGTCGATAGGCTGCGCCGCCAGGGTCGCGTGCGCCGACGCGAAAGGCCGCTCGAACCAGAGCATGAAACCTTTGCCGCTCGCGAAGCGAACCTCTCTGAGATCGCAGGTGATGATCGCGCTTTGCGACACGCGATCGAGAGCCTGCCGGAAAGCCAGCGCCGGGCGATAACGCTGTTAAAGCTCAACGAGATGTCCCTCAAAGAGGCGGAAGCTGCAAGCGGGATCTCGATCGCAGCCCTCAAAGTAGCCACCCATCGCGCCGTGAGGAGGTTGCGACAAATTTTGGGAGATCGAAGCTCACGTGATCACGACACCTGACCTTATCGAGTCGCTTGCCGCCGAGGGCGTCCCGGTCAGGCGATTGCACCATCCGGTGTTGCGCGCCGGGTCATGGCTGCTGCTTGCCGCGATCATCGTGCTGCTGATCGCCGTCGATCATGGCGTCAGGAGCGATATCGGCGAACGGCTGCGCCAACCGGCTTTTGTTGCCGGATTGGCGGCATCCGCGATCACCGGCATTCTCGCGGCGGTCGCTGCCTTCATGATCAGCCTGCCCGACCGGTCGCGCGGCTGGCTCCTGCTGCCGATGCCTGCGTTACTGGTCTGGCTCTCCACAATCAGCTACGGCTGCCTGACCGATTGGGTCGACATCACACCGACTGGGGTTGAAACGGGCGAGGCCGCGCGGTGCTTCGCCACGCTGTTTCTGACGAGTTTTCCGCTGTCCCTCACCCTCTTGCTGATGGTGCGCTATGCAGCGGCGCTGCGGCCGACGGAGACTGTGATGACCGGCGCCCTGGCGGTTGCGGCAATTGCGGCAACGGCGCTGTCGCTGTTCCACGATCTCGACGCGACGATCATGATCCTGATGTGGAATATTGGGGTCGCAGCCGTGCTCGTCGCGGCCGGCGGCACATATGGGCGTATCTTGCTCGCATGGGTCGCGCCGCGGCCGTTGTCGCTGCCGGCCGGCTGATCAGTGCACGCGATCAATCCACGAGGGCTTCGAACTCGGCTTCGAGCGGCACGCGGAGCCCATCGTTCAGCTTGTTTAGCATGCCCATCGAAGTCGCCACGATCGCGACCTCGACCCGCTCCTGTGGCGTGAACTCCCGGATAAAATCGGCATAGACAGCTTCGCGGATGCCGCCGGCGTCGAGCGTGATCTCCTGGGCGAAACGAACCGCCGCCCGCTCGCGCGGGCTCAGTTCATCGCTCTCGGGCTGCCAGATCGCCGCCATTTTCGCTTCCGACACGCCGAGGCCGGCGAGCTGATGGCGCTGGTGTGCGGTGCAGTAGCGGCACTGGTTTGCCGTGGCGACCGCCAGCCGGATCAACAGGCGCAGCTCGCTCGACAGCGAGCTGAGCCGCGCCACCGATTCGAAATAATCCCGCGTGGCGCCGCCGAGCTTTTCGGAATGGGCAAAGGCGTGCAGGCTATTGACATTGACACCGAGGCGCTCCCGGCCGCGACGCGCCCGCGCCTGGAAGGTCGGGCTCAGCTCGTCGAAGGAGGGAATAGGGACGATCGGATCGGCCATCGTGGTCATCGTGTTTCCTCCCATCGCATCATATCGCGACCCAGTCGTCGTCGACCTTGAGCCGATGCTTGACGATCCCCGGTTTCAGCGACTGCTCGACAAAGCAGCCTTTCGCCGCCGCCTCGATCAAGCGCTTTTTGTCCTCGGTCGAGGCGGCGCCGCCGAGATCGAGATCGATCGTGAAGGCGACCGGCGAGCTCTCGTAGGGTTCGCGCCCGCGCTGCTGCGCCTGCCAATGCAGCCGGGCCTTGACCGCGATGGTCGTCAGCGGGATCTCCAGCCGTCGCGCGAAGGCGCGCAGCTGGGTCATGATGCAAGCAGTCAGGCCACTGGCGAAATAGGCGAGCGGGTAAGGCGCGGTTCCGTCGCCGCCGTGATACGGCCCCTCGTCGGTTGGCAATTCGACGCTCGCCGGGTGCGGCCCGCGCAGATGTACGGTGATGTCGTTGCGAAATTTGGCGTCATTACGCCCCTCGACATCGAACGTGACTTCGAAGCGGCTGAGCGGTGCGGTCTCGGCCATCGATCATTCCTCCGCAAAAAAACGGCGCGCCTTAGGGGTGCGTTACGTTCCAGATCTCATCGAGCCGCGTTCCGGATTGGCGGATGACCTTCGACACCGGGCAGAATTTCCCGAGATCCGACCTCACGCGCCCAACCTGATCTTCGCTCGCCGGCGTCGTGAGATTGATCGTCAGGCGGATTTCGGGAAACGGCACCGCCACTTCCCCCTCCAGCATCACGCCGCGGCGGTCGAAACTTGCTTCGGCCTGGAGCGACAGGTTCTTCACCACAACATCATTCTTTTCGGCGACCCGATTGAGGATCACGTTGGTGCAGCCGAGCAACGCAGCGATCATCGTCTCGATCGGCGTCGGGCCGAGATCGCTGCCGCCCCGCACCGCCGGCTCGTCGATAACGAGCTCGTGCTTGCCGGCTCGTGCTTCGGTGCGGGCATGGGTCGGGCACTCCGCATCGAGCGTCATGCGGACGACGGTCTTCTGCGTGATTGCCATCGCGTGTTCCTCCTGGTGAGATTACCGGGCCAATGCCGGCGTCGGCTCGTTCGGCCGCGGCCGCGCTGCGTGCAGCCGATAGGACACGGCGCCGTAGGTGCTGACGCAATATGGCACCAGATAGGTCAGCAGCAGCTTGGCGAGATCGAGCGGCATGTCGGCGAGCATCGCGTCGCCCTGGTTGATGGTTGATTAGGTTGAGGATGGTCCCGACGATCAGCGCGACGATGAAGGAGCGTTTTGGCACCCCTTCAGATACGCAGCAGTGACAGATCCGACCCAATGCATCCATGAGGGTTGCTCGCCGCGGTCTCGATACTCAATTCAATGCTTGAATGTTATGGCCGCGGTTCGCAGGGCGCAAGCGGATAGGGAGGGCCGTGTCGGGCAGCACTTTTACGGCGTGGCGCCGACCGTCGGCGCGACGATCATCGTCGGCTTTGTGGAAACGCCGCTCCCCCGCCCTGCTGTTGCGTATATGGCGCCGATGGAGCTCCACGCCGTCGCGGTCGCCTCGATCTGGCGACAGCTGCTGAAGCCGTACGCCGGTACCAATTATCCGCTCATCGCCGGCATGCCGGTACTCGCCGCGCTCGTTCTTCTCTAACTGCTGCGCGAATGGCACACCTATTCGGTCGAAGGCTGGCGCAAGCGTTGAACCATGGTTGCCGCGAACGGGTGGCCGGTTTGATTGGTCGGCTTGCGATTCGGTAGACCCTGCCGATTTCTTCAACTATAGGCTCTGCTTGTGGTTATTCGATGCCGTGACCACCGAGGCCGGTACAGCACATGATCGATGCACGACACCAGATGTTCGGCTACCTCGCGGAAACCGCCGGCGTTTTGGCGAGCCCGAGCCGTATCGAACTCCTCGACCTTCTGGCGCAAGGTGAGCGCAGCGTCGAGGAGCTGTCCGAGGCCTCTCGCCTTTCGATCGCAAACGCCTCCCAGCATCTTCAGCAGCTGCGTCGTGCCGGCATTGTCAGCCGGCGTCGCAAGGGCCGGCAGATTCTCTACAATCTGGCCGACGCGCGCGTTCTCGATTTGATGGCGGTCCTGCGCGGCATGGCGGAGACGAACCACGCCGCCGCGCAAGAGATTGTCAGGCGGGCTTACGGCGAACGGGATTCGGTGCCACCGGTTACGCGGGAGGAGTTGGTCGAGCGCCTGCAACGGCGGTCAATCCGGCTGATCGACGTCCGCCCGGAGATCGAGTATCGAGCGGGCCATATTCCGGGCGCGCTCAGCATCCCGATCATAACCCTGCCCGAGCGGCTGGAGGGGCTGCCGAAACGACCGGAGATCGTCGCCTATTGTCGCGGACCCTATTGTGTGATGGCCTACAAGGCGGTCGAGATCTTGCGGCCAGTCGGGTATCGCGCCCGCCGTCTCGATGGCGGCTTCACGGAATGGCGGCGCGCCGGGCTGCCGCTGGTTCGAAGCGACGCTCCGGCGCGCGCTGACACCTAGGGGATAGAATCAGACGGTTGATACTCTCGGGTTCGGGCTGGATTGAGCCCCGGCTTATTCGGTAACTTGCTGAGCAATATCCCCAAGTACACGTTCAGTTGCCTTGGTGGCATCGGGATTCGATTGCAGACCGTGCCGCGCGTAAACGTAGTTCTGAAGGTATTCTGCTGAATGATACGTCAACCAGACCTTCCCCTGATCGTCTTGCCAGACGAGAGCTTTCAACGGAACGTCTATCGCGAGCCTCCCTATCCGGTTGAAGCAGGGTAGGTTGTTATGTTCTTGATGTGTTCACGTTGAGCGCGTATCCTGCACCGGTCTTGAGGTGGCGGCAGGGGCCTGTGATGTCCGGATTTCTCACCTTCATGGATCGCTACCGGGATGAGGCGGCGTGCATCGCCGCAATGGCGGAGTTGC
>Ga0137391_10004491_pt1 | contig 10680 bp, 12 predicted proteins | sample 15con2h24BmetaG_FD_101399 | JGI IMG/M metagenome (GOLD analysis project Ga0137391, IMG submission 101399) | Vadose zone soil microbial communities from Angelo Coast Range Reserve, California, USA - 15con2h2.4B metaG | ecosystem: Environmental > Terrestrial > Soil > Vadose zone > Saprolite...
TATGATCAGTTTGACGCCCGTAGCTAGTACCAAGGTGAAGGAAATCATGCAGATGCAGAGCCCGGTGCCTGTGGCGCTGCGCGTTGCCGTGGTTGGGGGCGGCTGCTCCGGTTTTCAATACCATATGGCGTTTGAAAATCAGACCAACGAAACCGATGAACTGCTGGATTTTGACGGGCTGAAAGTGGCCGTCGACCAGATGAGCTCGATGTATCTCGAAGGCGTGGAGATTGACTATATCGAGACGCTCGAGGGTGCGGGATTCAAGTTTAATAACCCCCACGTGAAGAGCACTTGCGGCTGCGGCAGTTCGTTCAGCGTGTAATTTTGACCGTCGGAGGTGGTTGACTCCGGTTGAGGATTTCGGGCTCCTGGACACAACGTTCAGGAGCCTTTTTTATGGCAGCCAGCGCATCAGAGTGGAACGCCAGGTATTGCGCCGCGGCGGAAGAAGCGCCGGCGGAGCCCGCCGAGTTCGTGCGGGAATTACTGCCGCTGTTGCCGCTTGGTCCTGCATTGGACCTGGCCTGCGGCACGGGTCGACACGCGATGCTGCTTGCTTCGCGTCAACAGCCGGTGACCGCGGTGGATTCTTCGAGTGTTGCGCTGGAAATGCTCGAGCGGCGCGCACAGGTTTCGCATTACGCGGCCAGTCGAATCGAGCGCGCGGCACAGGTTGCCCGTCGACAGCATGGGATTCAAATCTGGCAAGCAGATCTGGAGGAAGTGAATCTGCCGTCGCAAGCGTTTTCGCTGGTCGTTTGCGTGAATTACCTGCAGCGTTCGCTTTTCGCGCAGATCGAACGAGCACTGGTTCCTGGCGGCGTGCTGCTGTTCGAGACCTACACGGTTGCGCAGCTCGAGTTCGCGGGCGGCCCACGAAACCCAAAGTATCTTTTGGAATCGGGAGAGTTGAGGACGGCGTTTCCGGCGCTGCGCAATTTGTTTTATCGGGAACTGCGCGCCGGGAAGGGAATTGCGAGCTTGATCGCGCGGAGGCCCTCCGGTTAGTTTTTGAAATCGGCTGGGGAAAAGCCTCAGGTCCAAAAGGCGGACCTGAGCTACAACTTCGCCGCAGTTAGTTGCGGGGTGATTGCAATCGCGACGATGCGACCGTATTCTAGAGTGCCGGCATGAAGATAGCCCTCGCGCAGTTTAATCCCACGATTGGCGATTTCGCGGGCAATTCCGCGCGCATTTTGAAGTTGGCGGAGCAAGCGCAAGCACGCGGCGCCAAGCTGGCGGTTTTTTCCGAACTTTGCTTGTGTGGATATTTGCCTCTGGACTTGCTGGAACGCCCTGCGTTTATCGACCGCAACTTGAAGGAGCTGAAGGCGTTGGCAGGGAAGTTGCCGTTGCCGGCGATCGTCGGCTACGCGGGCAGGGTCAAAAACGGCTCCGGAAAATCGATTGCCAACAAAGCGGCGCTGCTGTGCGGCGGCCGCATCGTTTTTGAGCAGAGCAAGATGCTGCTGCCGACCTACGACGTCTTTGACGAATCCCGTTATTTCCAGCCCGCGGAAAAACAATCTACTTATGGCTTCGGTAATGAACTCCTCGGGATCACCATTTGCGAAGACGTCTGGAACGACAAGAATTTCTGGACCAATTTGCGCTACGAGCGCGATCCGGTAACGGAACTAATCGCGCAAGGAACCAGCCTGCTGCTGAACATTTCCGCATCGCCTTACACTATCAACAAACGTACGCTGCGCTTGGAGATGCTGCGCTCGATCGCCATGACCCATAAACGTCCGGTGATTTATGTGAATCAGGTGGGCGGCGACGACAGTTTGATCTTTGACGGCGCCAGCATGGCGGTGACCGCTGATGGCAAAGTCGCTGCGCAGGCTGTGGCGTTCGAGGAAGACCTGGTCCTCTTCGATACGGAGACCGGAGAAGGCGAATTTCATCCGCAGCCGCCGGAAGAGATTGAATACGCCTATCGCGCGCTGATAGTTGGCACGCGCGATTACGTTTCCAAGTGCGGATTCAAGAAAGTGCTGGTCGGACTGAGCGGCGGCATCGATTCCGCGGTCGTGGCGGCGATTGCCGTGGATGCGCTTGGGGCAGAGAACGTGCAAGGTGTTTCCATGCCCGGGCCGTTTTCGAGCGAGGGCAGCAAGCAGGATGCAAAAGCGCTGGCGCATAACCTCGGCATAAGCATGGTCACCATTCCGATTACTGAGGTGTTCGAGTCATACCTGGAGGCGCTGGCGCCGGCGTTCAGCAATCGCGCTCCGGATGTGGCCGAGGAAAACATTCAGGCGCGCATTCGGGGGAATTATTTGATGGCGCTCTCCAACAAGTTTGGTTCGATGCTGCTCAGCACCGGAAACAAATCCGAATTGGCTGTTGGCTACTGCACGCTGTACGGGGATATGGCCGGCGGACTCGCGGTTATTTCCGATGTGCCGAAGCTGATGGTGTACGAGTTGGCCCACTGGATCAATCGCGAAAGGGAACTGATTCCCGCGTCCACGGTCGAGAAGGCGCCCTCGGCCGAGCTGCGCCCGAACCAGAAGGATGAGGACAGCTTGCCGCCTTATGACGTCCTGGACCGGATTCTGAAGGCGTACATCGAGGATTTGCGAAGCCCGCAGGAGATTGTCGACAAATACGGCTTCGAGCTGAAGCTGGTGCGCGACATTGCCCTGCTGGTGGACCGCAACGAATACAAGCGCAAACAGGCCGCACCGGGGTTGAAAATCACGTCGCGTGCTTTCGGATTTGGACGGCCGTTCCCTATTGCGCAGCGGTTTATTCCGTGAACGATTTCGCGGTTGCGAGAAGAGGTTGACGTGAAAAGATTTAACACAGGGTGCGCAGAGGGAAGCGCACAGAGGTCGCAGAGAAGCGGATGGCTTTCCGCGCTGGCCGCCGTGGTGGCTTTGGCCAGCTTGCCAGGGTTGGCTCAAGGCCAGACTCCTGCGCCGGCAACACCAGCTAGTAAGGCTCCCACGGGAGGAGCGCTGCCGACGCCGCTGCAGAAGAGCGTCGAGGCGTATTTGCGGAATCTTTATGCGTTTGGGTCCAATGTGCAGCTCACCGTGTCCGTTCCCGAAGAGAGCGAAGTGCCAGGCTTGCTGGAGACTACGGTCGACCTGAAGGATGGCGAGAATTCGCAGTCGGCGAAGTTCTATCTCAGCAAGGACGGGAAGTATCTTGTGCGCGGCGAAATATCGGACCTGTCGAAGGATCCGCTGGCGGAGACGCGAGCACGTATTCAGATGAACGATGCGCCATCGCTCGGCGACTCGAAGGCTGCAGTTACGTTGGTGGAATTCTCGGACTTTCAGTGTCCGGTGTGCCGCAGCCTGCACGATGTGTTGCGCGGCATGCTGCCGAATTTTCCCCAGGTCCGGGTCGTCTTCAAGGATTTCCCGCTCGAGTCGCTGCACCCCTGGGCCCGGACGGCTGCGCTGGCGGGGCGCTGCGCTTACCAGCAAGACCCGAAGGCCTTCTGGAAGGTCTATGACGCGATTTATGACCAGCAAGAGGTTATATCCGCCGCGAACGCCTGGACGAAGATGGCGGATTTTGCCGCCGCGTCTGGACTAAACCCGGATGCGTTTAAGGCTTGCATGGCTGGCCCGGAAGCTGGCGCGGCGGTCGACGCCAGCCGGGCCAACGGTCAACACCTCGAGGTAAATAGCACACCCACGGTCTTTGTGAATGGGCGACGGCTGGTGGGCGCCGATCCAAGACTGCTCGAGCAGTACATTAAGTACGAACTCGCACAACAGAAAGTCGCGAAGAACTAGCGTCGACGACGCTCCGCAAGTCCAAGCCCCAACCTCGAGGTCCATCGGACGGGACGGCACAGAATGAAACTACGGCGGGGCAGAGCGCCCTGATGTTGTCAAATCCTATGTTTGGGAGAGGCTGTGGAAGGCCCGGTGGTGCGCCAGATTTTCTAGTTAACATAATATAACTTATGCGACTCGGTGTCAAGTGGAATCTTTGCGATTTCCACAGCTTTCTCGCTTTGGGGCTTTCTGGGCTTGTAGAGTCTCCTCTTCCTTCCTTGCAGCTGCCTTCTTCTGTATATAACTGCTGCACAGGCTAAAGCGTGTGCTACTACGAGCTTGTTGGATCCACGCGAAGGTTGGTGCGAGTTGCTGAGTTGCTCTGCGCTCTTTCCTAAGGCTATTTGGGGGCTGGCAGGAGCCTGGCGCGGGGGGTGCGCCAGGCTCCTGCCAGCGTTGGGGAGACTTTCCACCGCAGAGAGATTGCGCGGGTTCGCCGCCCTAAAGGACGGCTCCTACCTTGTTATGGGTGAGCTTTGGCGGCGATGGCTCCTGCGGCGGCGCCGATGGCTAGCCATTTGGCGTTGCGGGTGATGCGGCGGAGGACGCTGCCTCCTTTGGCGGCGCGGACGGCTTCGTCGCGCTCGCGGGTCAGGACGACGGTCTTGGCGCGTTCGTCGGCCAGGTCGGCTTGGGCGGTGGCCAGTTTGGCTTGGCAGGCTCGGCAGTCGAGGCCGAAGTCGTAGAGCGGCTTGAGGTCTACGGCGGGGATGACGGCCTGTGAAGCGATGACGGCTTTGCTCTTGGGCGCGCCCTCGGACGGCGCTGGCTCTAAACCCTCAGGTCCACAAACCGGACCCTTCGCGGACCAGGGTAAACCTGAGCTACACGTGGCCTTTTGCGGCTTGGTCGTGGGATTGGGGGTTTGCAGCGTGATGGGCGCGGGCAACGGGATTTGTTTCGGCAGGTCGCGCACGATTTGGGCTGGCGTGGTGACGCTGCGCTTCTCTGCTGCTAGGCCCGCGAGAGTTTGCGCGAGTTGCGCATCGCGATCGTGCTGGCGGGCGTCGGCTTGCGCGAGCAACTGCTTGGCGGCAGCGAGATCCGCGGCGAGCTGCGCGCGGTCGCGGCGGTTGGCGCGCCACGCGGAGACCAGAGCCAGAACGAGGCCACCCGCAATGGCGACTGCGGTAATGCGGATTGAAAAACGAGTTGGCATATGAAACAAAAATGCCTCCGGCGGTAGCGGAGGCATAGCAAAAAATCGCGGCCTGAAAAGCAAAAACGCCCCGAACTTGTCGGGGCGTAGTTTTCTACAAGAGAGAGTGTACACCGATTTCTACTTTTTGTCAAGAGAAATTTTCAACTTTTTTTATTTTTTCTTGAACTCGTTTCTTTTCAGGAGCATAGTTGCCGAATTCCCCAGCTCATTTTCCTTGCGCGGCCCTGGCTTCGCCCGGGTCCCGCCGCAATTCAGAAGGAGGACCTCATGCCACATTACCTCAGTCAAGTAAGCTACACGCCGGAAGCTTGGGCGCGCCTCGTTGCCAATCCCCATGACCGCATCGAAGCCGTGCGCGGACCGATCGAAAAGCTCGGCGGCCGCATCCACAACGCGTTTTTCGCCTTTGGCGAATACGACGTCGTGGTCATCACCGAAATGCCTGATAACGTCAGCGCTGCGGCGATCGCGATCGCGTTCGCGGCGGGCGGTTCCGTGAAGAGCGAGAAGACCACGCCGCTGATGACCACCGCGGAAGCGCTGGAGGCCATCAAGAAGGCCGGCACGACCGGATACCGTTCTCTGACCGCGGGCGCGAGCGCCGCCGCCGCGCGTCCGTAGACGTTGACCAGTACTGATGAATCCTGCCAAGTAGGGGCGCAGCCTGTCCATCCGCCGGCGGGCTGCGCCGCCTCTGCAATTGGTGATGTTGACCGAGTTTCAACCTTCCAGGGTGGCTGCGGGCTACTGGGTTCTCCGCATAATTCGTAAGAAGGGCAAATGATTTCTGGCGCGCACGTCATTGTCTACAGCAAAAACGCTGAGGCGGACCGCGCATTTTTCCGCGACGTCCTGGGGTTCAAGTCGGTGGATGCGGGTCATGGCTGGTTGATCTTCGCCCTGCCGCCGGCAGAAGCCGCGTTCCACCCGGGCGAGAAGAATAGCGTCCACGAACTTTATTTGATGTGCGACGATCTGAAATCCGAAATGGCTTCCCTGGCGAAGAAGAACGTTAAGTGCTCTGAAATTCACGAAGAACGATGGGGTTCCATCACGAAGATGCGGCTCCCCGGTGGAGGCGATGTCCACGTGTATCAACCGAAGCATCGCACGGCTTTAAATGAACGATAGACTTTGTGTCGGAGGAGACGAACATGAAGCGTACACTGTACATCGCGAGCGGCATTTCTGTGCTGTTCACCACGCTGGCCTTTGGCCACATCATGGTCCACGACACGGCGCACATCATAAGCCATCATGACGCGAGCCCCGTGTTCCTCATCCTGCACACGATTCTGGCGGTCGCGTTCGGCGTTCTCTCGCTGATCGGCGCGTATTTTCTCCTGACCGGCTGGCGCCGGCAAAGCTCCAACTGAGCGCAGGCGCCATTCACGCCAGAGCGCTCGACCAGTACGACCTGGGCTACAATCTTTACGTGGAGACCCATGCGCTGTTTCCGCGGCTCACGAGCATTCGGTTGCATCCCATCAAATCACTTGATCCTGTGTCGGTGCACGAGGCGCGTATCGGCCCTGGCGGAGGGCTCGAGCACGACCGCGCCTGGGCGCTATTCTCTGTCGACGGCCGCTGGGTCAATGGCAAACGCACCGCCACGATGCACCTGATTCGCGCCACCTACGCGCCGGATCTCAGCTCTGTCACGCTCGCGGTTCCCGGCGATCGCCGCAACATTCCCGCGCGCACGGTTCCCTTCCCCAGCGGCGCTGAAGACGCCGCGGAATGGTTCAGCGTCTATTTCGAGCAGCAAATTTTAGTGCGCCATGCGCCCGAAGGTTTTCCCGACGACACCATCGCCAACGGTCCTACGATTATTTCCACGGCCTCGCTGCAAACCGTGACCGACTGGTTTCCTGGTTTGACCCTCGACGCCGTGCGGCAGCGTTTTCGCACCACGCTGGAAATCGATGACCCCGACGCTGCCGCGAAAGCGGCGAGCGCAAACGGACACTTGCCCGCGTTCTGGGAAGATCAACTCTACGGCGAAGACGAGCGCAGCGTAGTGCGCTTCCGCATCGGCGAAGTCCATTTCGAGGGCAGCAATCCCTGCGCCCGCTGCCCAGTTCCCGCACGCGACCCGCAAACCGCCGCCGACCTTGCCGGCTTCCAAAAACGTTTCAGCGATCTGCGCCGCGAAACTCTTCCGCCGTGGGCGCCAGCCGCCCGCTTCGACCATTTTTATCGCCTAGCCGTAAACACCCGCGTCGCCCCCACCGAAACCGGCAAGACCCTGCGCCTCGGCGACCCGCTGCAAATCTCTTGAGCCCGGGTGCGGCAGTCCCGATAGAATGAGAGCGTGGTGTCCAGCCGCAGGCAGCCATGACCAAGCGACCGAAGCCAAAAATCCAAGCCGCAGCAACGCAGAAGAAAGTTCGGCCGGAAGTGATGGTCCATTTTCGCCGCTCGGTTGCTAAGAACCGGAAGCTTCACGAACTCCTAGCCAAGAGCTGAAGCGTCTAAATTACCACGCTGTTTAAGAATCGGCTTTCCATCCTGTACAGACAGGTCAAAGATGCAGGGCGGCAAGAGTAGGTCGTTGCCCTTAATCAATCTGATTTCTATCCTCTTCGGAGCTTCATCCAAGTGGTAGACGTCCGTCGTACACTGGTCTCCCCACCGACTCGGAACGCGGCGGATGTATGGACACGTCACTTTTCCGTCGACAACAATTACAGCGACCGTGCAATGCGATTGCTCGACTATGAAATCCAAGCTCCGGAAATCTCCCAGCCAACAGGCCTCCGCGATTCCAGTTCCCATCTCCTGCCCTGTTTTGTCAAAAAAAGCTATAGCAGCTCTAACGTTCCTAACAGCGGCCACCTTCTTGCTCGTCGAAGTTTCATTCCTGAAACAAACTATCGCGGCATCGTGTTCCCCATACTGCTCATAAAATCCAAGACCGTCCATGCCCATACGCAATTTTAGAGACGTTGGTCCTAAGCAGCGAATGTTTGGAGTCGGTTCTGGTTCCTTCGGGACAGGTGATAACGCCGGAGCTGGATGCAAACCGTGGAGATGCTGTTCAAACTTGATACCGCTCATAGACTGAGAAGGGTTACTTTCAGCTCTAACCTCGATGGGAGCCATTGGCGATGAAGATGGCACAGCTCGCGGCAGCGCGCTCCGAGACTCCCGAATTTCTTTGATGCCCTGCACTATTAGTACGAGGCAAACCAACAGCAGAATGAATGTGAGAGCTGGATATGTCACGATTCCAGCGACAAGGCGCCCGGCTGAGCCGCTCTGCCTAAGCTTCTCAAGCACGGGGTCGAGCACACTCCAAAAACTAAGCGCTTGCCAAATAATTATCGCTACAACCACGACGGCTCCGCCCACAAACTTGCGCATCCAACGCTCCCTTGATTAGAGAGCGTTACGCGTCAGTCTCCTCGTGTAAACAGCGCTACCCGGAATGAACTCCTTTGGTTTCAGTCAAATACCAGTCTTTCTCCTCTAGCTGCCGTCACCGCCGGCAAAATATTTTCGCGGCGGGAACATGCCGCGGCGCAGCAGCTCTTTGCCGCAGTGGCGGCGCACTTCCTCCGACCAGTTCACCCAGCTGTGCTCGCTGAGGCCGAGAAAACGGCGCGCGTTTTCGTACGGCGCGAGACCGAGGTAGTACAGCCGGAACAACACCATGCGTGACGCGCAGTCCGGACCCTCGAGCGCGGCCTGGCCGGCCAGCGCGAAGTCCGCCACCCATTCAGCAAGCCGGGGACGAAAATCCGGCCGCCACAAAAACTTTGTAGCTTCCTTCCAGTCCATCGCGGACATGCCGCGCTTGGCCTCCAGCACCTCGCGCGCGCCGCGATACACTTCCCAGCAAACATCGAAGGCCAACTCCGGCTTGACACTCATTGCCGTCTCCGCCGCCGCGATTCCTGGCGCCTGCCCGCGAAGGCGCGGCGCGGGGTCAACCGGTACTCCCACACCACAAAATGCTCTTCGCTGTTCACCACCTCCGGCTTGCGCACCCGTTTTTCCAGAACGAATCCGCCGCACCTCGTCTTGCGCAGATGCCGCAATTGCGCCGAAATGCTGGTTTCGCCGTAGCGCGTCAGCCTGGCCAGCTCGCGCAGCGTCATCCATGCGCCATACTTCCCCGCCGTCAGCATTACGTCACGCAATACATCGCGCTGCGTTGGCACCATGCGACGCACAGTGCGCGTCCCCCGTTTTCTCCCCATACCATCGCCTCCTTCCTGCTCTCATTTCTCCCGAACAGGAAATCCGTCGCGCGGCGCGGATCGCTCCGTATTGTCAGCGCTCGCGTCCTCGGCGCCCTCTTCTTCGCTCGCCTCGCTCGATGCCGTCCGCTCTGGATCTTCGTAGTCGCCGGAGCATGCGCTGCAGGCGCGAAGGCAAGCCGCCTGCGGCTTCACAGCGTCCCCCGTCCTGAGCGCATGAAGCTTTCTAGCGCGCAATCCCGCGCACACGATTTGCACACTTTTCCACAATCCCTACGTACGTGAGTACTATTGACTGTATTTACTATGCGTTTACCGTGGCAATGTTTCCCCTGGAGGTCCCCTTGAATTACAAAACCCAACCGCCGTGGGAATTCCTGCTGTCGGCATCCCGCAATTCGCTGCAGAGTTACGAACTCTCCCGCTTGAGCCACGCGGCCAATCTCCGCAAGGAGATCACTCAATTGCTGGATTCCTGGCTCGAAGAAAACACTGCCGCCATGCTGGCGCGCTGGTTGATGGAGGAGCGCGAGCACTCCGCCCCGGCTCACGAGTCCCGCGAGCGGTCGGCAGCCAAAGACGAGGGGGTGGCGGCCCTCGACCCACGAGGCAAGACCGCACATGCTGCGTCCGATAATTTTTTCGCGGATCGACCGGGCGCGAGGCCCGAATTTCGCAGTCGCTCGTAAGCCGCCGCCTAAAAAATGGGCCGGCACGCCAGTTTTGAGGCCGCTTCCCGCGAGCGATGTGAAGTCGCGGCAGCCACGCCGAGTTGTGCGCCGTGCCGCGCCGTCAAACCCGCCTCGCGCCCGCGCCGGCAAGCAGCACAAAACTGGCGCGCACTCCTGCGCCCACATCCCGCAGCCGCCGCGCATCGCCCGCATCGTCGCCACCCGCCAACTCCAGCGTTACGTCCAGGCAGCGTTATATTTTTTAGAAGACACGATTTGCCAGAGCTCAAACTTTAGAAATAACCAGGCGGGACCAAGGCACACGTTTTCCTGCGTCCCCGTACGAATTTGCATTGTTTTTTTTGCTGAAGATTAGCGGGTGGCACCAGCCCTTGCGGGCGCCTTTTCCAGAAGCTGTTCTTTGCGATAAATCAGCGAATTGATGTCGTACGTCGCTAACTCAAATCCGTGCCCATGCGTGATCGCGTCCGTCGGGCACGCCTCCACGCAGTAGCCGCAGAAAATGCAGCGCGAATAATCGATGTTGTACACGCTGGCATAGCGCTCGCCCGCCGAAATCCGCTTGGCGTCGGTGTTCTCCGCGGCTTCGATGTAGATACAATTCGCGGGGCAGGCCGCCGCGCACAGGAAGCAGCCCACGCACTTCTCCAAACCACTTTCGTCGCGATGCAGCACGTGAATGCCGCGATAACGCGGCTCAAAATGCACCGGCTCGTGCGGATAGTTCTCCGTCACCGTCTTCCGGAAGATGTTTCGGAAGGTGACACTGAATCCTTGCGCGAGCGTGCTGAACGTCTCGGCAACTTCACGGA
>Ga0137391_10004499_pt1 | contig 10667 bp, 7 predicted proteins | sample 15con2h24BmetaG_FD_101399 | JGI IMG/M metagenome (GOLD analysis project Ga0137391, IMG submission 101399) | Vadose zone soil microbial communities from Angelo Coast Range Reserve, California, USA - 15con2h2.4B metaG | ecosystem: Environmental > Terrestrial > Soil > Vadose zone > Saprolite...
GCCGCGGATCGACCACCGCCAAGAGGTCGCCCTGCTTGACCAGCTGACCTTCCTCGAACTCGACCTTGATGAGCTGGCCGGTGATCTGGGTCTTCACGTTGACGGTTTTGAGCGGCGTCACCGTCCCCAAGGCATTGCGAACAACAGGAATATCGCCCTTGGCCGCGGAGGCGACACCTACCGGAATGAGCGCTCCGGCATCAAACCGGCCAGCCTCGCTCGTGGGGGCCGCACGGTGCTGGGCGATGTACCATCCAGCGCCCACGACAACGGCAAGACCCAGGCTGATTCCGGTCCGCAGCCGCTTCATCGCCTATTTGGCCCCCAAACCAAGACCGTCCCTTTCAGGGGTAAGGAACCGGTCGCAGTCTCCTCCATCGTTGGGGCAGGTGCAAGGTTGGGGCCTGTCGCGTGCGACGCTGGTAGGTCGAAGAGTCCCCAATTCATTCGAAGTTTGGTTGCTCCCACTGGCGTGCTTATGCGAGCCGCGTGGGCGAGGTGTGATCATGATGTGGCAATTGCTTCGGACGCACTCGTAGAAGAAGCTATCGCGGTATGCGAAGCCTGCGACGGGTGCCTTACGAGGCCCCCATGATTAAATGCCAAAATGTTTCGCGAGTCTGTTTAAAGTACAATTTGATGACTTACGTCGCCTTCGACCCACTCGGCCACGATCTGGCGGAGCGGCTCTGCGCGGAGAGCGATGACCGACCGGGACCAGCGAGGGCGGCCGAATGAGTCTCACAGCAGTGTTCGTGAACCGTCCTGTGGCGACGACGCTGCTCACCATCGGTATCGCCCTCGCTGGCGGCGCTGCATTCTTTCAACTTCCAGTGGCGCCCTTGCCGCAAGTCGACTATCCGACCATCTCGGTCCGCGCGAAGATGCCTGGCGCAAGCCCGCAAGTCATGGCGACGGCCGTGGCGACGCCCCTGGAGCGGCATCTCGGGCAGATCGCCGATGTCAGCGAAATGACCTCGTCGAGCTTGACTGGTTCGTCGCGCATCACCCTCCAATTCGGCCTCAATCGCGACATCGACGGCGCGGCGCGCGACGTGCAGGCGGCAATCAATGCCGCTCGCGTCGATTTGCCAAGCAATCTGGTGAGTCCCCCAACCTACGTGAAGGTTAATCCGGCCGGCGCACCGATTCTGATCCTCGCTTTGACATCAACGACTTTGACGCAAGGCCAGATCTACGATGCCGCCGATACGGTTATCAGGCAGAAACTGTCACAGATCCGTGGCGTTGGTGAGGTCGGTGTCTTCGGTTCCTCCTTGCCAGCGGTGCGCGTCGAACTCAATCCCCACGCCCTGGTCAAATACGGTATCGGACTCGAAAGTGTGCGCGCGGCGCTTGCTTCGGCCAATGCCAATGCGCCCAAGGGCGTGATCGAGGATGGCGACCGGCGTTTTCAGATCTATACCAACGACCAGGCGAGCAAGGCTGCCGAATACAAATCTCTAGTCATCGCCTATCGCAATGGCGCCACCGTCCGGCTCTCGGACGTCGCCGACGTCGACGATTCGGTCGAGGATCTGTACAATTTCGCCTTGGCAAACGGACGGGCCGCTGTGCTCGTGCTGCTGTATCGTACACCCGGAGCCAACATCATCGAGACGATCGATGAGGTGACGGCGAAGCTGCCCCTGATCGAGGCGTCCATCCCGAGCGCCATCAAGATCGAGATTGCTGAAAACCGTTCGACCACGATTCGCGCCTCGCTGCACGACATCGAAAGGGCCCTCACGATCGCCATCTGTCTCGTGATCATGGTGGTGTTTCTGTTCCTGCGCGACGCGCGCGCGACGCTCATTCCGATAGTGGCCGTGCCTGTCTCGTTGATCGGGACGTTCGCAGTCATGTATCTGCTCGGCTACAGTCTCGATAACTTGTCCCTGATGGCGCTCACAATAGCGACCGGTTTCGTGGTCGACGACGCCATCGTCGTGCTCGAGAACATCAGTCGCCACATGGAGGCAGGAATGCCGCGGTTGCAGGCGGCGTTGCGCGGTGCGCGCGAGGTCGGGTTCACCGTGCTGTCGATGAGCCTGTCGCTCATCGCCGCGTTCATCCCGCTCCTGCTGATGGGCGACATCATAGGCCGCCTGTTCCGCGAGTTTGCAGTGACGCTTTCGGCCGCCATCCTCATTTCGCTTGCGGTCTCTCTTACCACCACGCCGATGATGTGCGCGCGCTTGTTGCGCCGCCCCTCCGAGTACAGGCCAGGCCGCGTCGGACGCGTGAGCGCGCGCGCCTTCGATGTCACTCTCGACCTTTACCGGCGATCGCTGGGCTGGGCGCTGGCACACCCGCTCACGATGATGACCATCCTGCTGACAGCTTTTTGCCTCAATCTCTACTTATTCGCGGTCGTGCCCAAAGGATTTTTCCCGCAGCAGGATACGGGTCGCATCAGCGGCTTCATCGCGGCCGATCAAAGCAGTTCCTATCAGCGCTTGATCAACAAGAGCACGCAGTTCATGACAATATTGGAGAGAGATCCGGCCGTGGAGTCCGCGGTGGTGCTTAGCTACGGTTATGTGTTTCTCTCACTCAAGCCGCGCGATCAGCGCGACGTGACCTCGGACGAGGTAATCGCGCGGCTGCAGCGCGAGGTCAACCAGATATCCGGCGCTTCACTCTACCTGTATTCGGAGCAGGATATCCACGTGGGCGCAAGGAAGAGCAGCGCCCAGTACCAATACACCCTTAAGGCCGACGATCTCGACGAGCTATACAGTTGGGCGCCGAAGATCACCGCGGCACTACAGAGCGTGCCAGAGATAACAAACGTTAATTCCGATCTACGGCAGAAGGCGCTCGAGACGTATCTCAACATCGATCGGGACTCGGCAGCACGGCTAGGCGTGACCGTGAGCCAAATCGCCAACACCCTTTACGACGCCTTCGGCCAGCGCCAAGTCTCGACGGTCTACGCGCCGCTCGACCAGTTCCGCACCGTGCTCGAAGTCGACCCCGCGCTGCAGCAGGATCCGGCGACTTTGCGCGAGCTCTATGTCAAATCGTCGAACGGCAAGCAGGTGCCGCTCAGCGAGGTCACCAAGATCGCCCAGACGACGACGCCGCTCTCGGTCGCCCATCAGGGCGAGTGGCCGGCGGCGACCATCTCGTTCAACCTGGCGCCCGACATCGCGCTCAGCCAGGCGACCGACGCGATCCACCGCGCCGAGACCGAGATGGAGCTGCCCCCAACGCTGCGCCCAACCTTTCAGGGCAACGCGCGCGCCTTCCGCACGCATGTCGACAACATGCCGCTCCTCATCCTCGCCGCCGTCGTTGCCGTCTACATCATCCTCGGCATGCTCTACGAGAGCCTCATTCACCCGCTGACCATCATCTCGACGCTGCCCTCGGCCGGGCTCGGCGCCCTGCTGGCGCTCTACGTCACCCACACCGAGCTCTCGATCATCGCGATGATCGGCATCATCCTGCTCATCGGCATCGTCAAGAAGAACGCGATCATGATGATCGACTTCGCCCTCGACGCCGAGCGCAACCGCGGCCTCTGCCCCTACGACGCGATGGTCGAGGCGTGTCTCCTGCGCTTTCGCCCGATCATGATGACGACGCTCGCCGCGCTGCTCGGCGCCCTGCCGATGGCGCTCGATTGGGGCGGCGGCTCGGAATTGCGCAAGCCGCTCGGCATCGCCATCGTCGGCGGCCTCCTCGTCTCGCAGTTCCTCACCCTCTTCACCACGCCGGTCGTCTACCTCTATCTCGACCGCCTGCGCAAATGGCGGCGCGACGCTCCCTCGACGATCGAGCGGCTGCTCGAGCCGGCGGAATGAGACGACCTCCCTCGCGGCAAGTGCGCACGGGATTTGTCGGGCGCTTGCCGCAGTCAGTCCAGCATGCCGGCCCGCCTTAACGCATCGACGATGCGGGCGGCCTTGTCATCCGGAAAATGTCAAATAATACGAAAGGATAGTCAACCAGACATCCTACCTCTGATGCGCGACAATCGCCTCGCAACAGATCTGCCAAGATCGCCGAGACGACGTCCTTCAGAATTGCTTCGCCCATCATGACATCCCAGACGCTCCTTCGTTATTTGCCGATGCGACAGTCTCGCCAACGTATGGGGGCGCGATTGAATGCCTGTCTCTGGCATAACGAGTCATGACCCTTCTTGCGTTGCTGCGGCACGGCCCGACGGCGTGGAGCGCTGCGCGCCGCCTCCAAGGGCATCACGATACGTCGCTCAGCGCCGCCGGCCGGGCCGCCGTGTTGCGCTGGCGCCTACCGGCGCCGGTGACCGGCTGCAACTGGCTGACGAGCCCGTTGCGGCGCGCTATCGAAACAGCGCGCCTCCTCGGCCTCGAGACCGCGCGGCGCGAGCCACGCTTGATTGAGAGGGCATGGGGCACGTGGGAGGGAATGACGCTCGCCGAGCGGCGCGGCTTGCCGGAAGCGGTGCTCTCCGAGCGTGCCGCCGCCGGTCTCGATTTCCAGCCGCCCGGTGGCGAGAGCCCGCGCCAGGTGCAGGCGCGACTGAAACCGCTGCTCGCCGAGATCGCGCAGCGCGGACAGCCGGTCGGTGCGATCACGCATAAAGGGGTGATCCGCGCCGTCTTCGCCCTGGCGAGCGGTTGGGACATGCTGGACGAGCCGCCGGTCCACCTCGACTGGGAGTCGGCACATCTGTTCCGCCTCGATGACGCGGGCCACCCGGCAGTCGAACGCCTCAATCACAGCCGGGTCGGAAAAGGTCCACTGCCTACGGATGAGGGCGAAATCAAGTGACGAAACGCGATGGCAAGCAAAAACGCTGGCTCATGAAGGTTTTCGCCGTGCAAAAGTTCACCATGGCCGGGCGGCGATGATGATGCGCCACCCGCGGAGATTGCTTCATAAATATTAGCCGGGCCCGCTGTGACGAATGCTCCACAACAAGCGACGGCGCGAACGATGACCGATGATCAGCCATTTCTTGTCACGTCCCATCGCGGGGCCGGCATTCTCGAACCAGAGAATACGATTAGGGGAATTCGCCGTGCCATCGGGTTGGGCGTGGACCGGATCGAGATCGATGTTCGCCTCAGCAGCGACAGAACTGCGGTCCTCATGCACGACGCGACTGTCGATCGAACGACCAATGCAATCGGCAGGATACGAAGGCTCTCCGATGCGGAAATCTCTCGCTTGGATGCTGGATTGGGTGAACCCGTCCCATGCCTCGAAGATGCCCTGTCCCTGGTACGACAGACCGAGACGATATTGCAGATCGAGCTTAAAGGCGGGGGAACAGCACCTCGGGTCATCGCCGTAGTGGAGAGGCTGCGCATGGAGTCGCAGGTTGTCCTCACCTCGTTCGCACATCGACGGCTGGTCGAGGCCAGGACTATCAACCCGGCCATCCGGACCGGAGCCTTATGGCGGCAGCTGCCCGAGGACCCGATAGCCATCGCGCGGGAGATCGGTGCGCGAGCGATTCACGCAAAACATGATGTGATCGATAGCTCGCTCGTCGCGCGGGCGCATGCGCAAAATCTGGAGGTCGTCGCTTGGAACCCGGCTTCGGTCGAGGACTTCGCCCGGCTTGAAAAACTTGGGGTCGACGTCATCGGGTCGGACCGTCCGGATCTACTCATCGATTTTCGCACTCGCCTGATAGAGGACCGGGGATGACGGATGGTGGTCCGCACGCGGCAGGATGGAACGATACACCTTTTCCAACCGCAGTCACGACGCTTCCACGCAAGAAGAGGACTCCGATTTTTCTATGAGGGACGTCAAATAATACAAAGCGATAGCTAGCCGGACATCTTACTCCCCCTAGCCGGACATCTTACTCCCCCTAGCCGGACATCTTACTCCCGCTGCCCGTCTACCGCACCGCAACAAATCTGTCACGCTGCCCGAGATGATCTGGTCCGGCTGTGCGTCAAGCCGCTTCACAAACTCATTTCGGGGCGTCCAATGTCCTTCCACCCTATTTTGCGAAAGCTCCGGCGATTCCGGGCTGCCCGCAGGAAGGCCGATGGCGTTGGGCAGGCGATAATTCTCGCAGCCGGGTGTGGAAGCCGATTGAAGGGCGCGATCGGCAATCGTCCAAAGTGCTTGGCCGATATCGATGGCGAGACCTTGCTTGATCAGCAACTCCGACTACTGGAGGCGGCGGGACGAGAGATCTTCGTGGTCGTCGGGTACCAGGACGATGCCGTGCGTCAACACGTAGGTTCGCGCGCCACCCTGGTGCACAATCCCGCCTGGGATAGGACCAACAGCCTCTATTCGCTTTGGCTCTGCCGAGATCATGTCGAGAAGCAGACGATTGTTCTCAACTGCGACGTCCTTGCCCACCCCGCGATCTATCATGCAGTTCTAGAGGTTTCTCCAAACGTCTTCGCCTATGACTCGACTTCAGGTGGCGACCCCGAACACATGAAGGTCGAGTTCAAGAATGATCTGCTGTCGTCCATGAGCAAGACGCTGCCTGGCGATCGAACCCATGGCGAAAACGTCGGCTTGCTGAACTTCGATCCTCATACGATGCAACTTCTCTTCCAGGAAGCGTCGACGCTTATCGAAACCAGCGGATCCAGCATGTGGGTCGCTGCAGCGGTTGAGAGGGTGGCGAGCAGAGTTCCCATCCGGGGAATCGACATCGCGGGTCTGCCTTGGATCGAGATCGACTTCGCCGATGATCTGGGACGGGCTCGGGTCGACATTTGGCCAAAGATTCGTGACGCCAATCGGGATAAGGCCGAGAGCGATCTTGTCACCGCAGTGCCGCAGAAACGGCATTCGGTCAGACGACGGTGAGGAGCCTCGTGATGAAAAGCGGGTTTCCCACGGGGTTTTCATTGCCGAAGGCGAGTGGGCACGACCAGCCCCTCTGGTCAAAGATCTCGATGGTTCTTGTCGAGCTCACACGCTTTGGGCGCTCGCACAGGGGATGGTTCACCAAAGGTGTGCTCATCGCCTTCGTTGTCGTCGCCAGCCGGCTTGCCTTGCCCTGGCCGTTGAAGGCGGTCGCGGATCAATGGATGAAGCGCGGCTTTAGTCGTCCGGGTCGGGAAGTTCTCATTCAGCTTGTCCCCGCCGGTGTCGATCCCGTGGTGGCAATGGGTATGTTGTTCTTACTGCTGAGCCTCGTCGTCGGGTTGGCGGATTTTCTCGAGCGCTCCTGGTTCGATCGCTTTTCGCAAGCGCTTTGCAATGACATGGAGGCCGAGGCGACAAACGGTGCCGCAGCCAACCCTGGCGCCGCACGGGACATCGCCACCGATTCGGAACGTCTGAAGAGCGGGCTCTCCGGCTTCATGGTGCAAGTCGCGACGAACGGGCTGGTGTTTGCCGGAGTGGCCGCCGTCCTGATCACGATGGCGCCGTCGGTCGGTCTCGTTTTTGCAATTGCCGGCGTATTGACCGCTACAGTCACTGGCGGAGCGGCGGTCATGATCTTCGGCGATTCCCTGACAAGCCGCGGAGCAAGGAGAAGTGGTCTCTCTGGCACATCGCACCGGCATCATCATTTGAAGCAGCCCGAGACGCGATCGACGTTGCTTCAGGGTGCCGCCACCTGGGTCGCCCACGGAATTTTCGGCTTGGCGGTCCTGCTGGCCCTGCTGATCGCCGCTCAAGCGGCAAATACGGGCCGGATCTCGGCCGGCGACGTGGTCATCTTCATGATGTACACGCTGATGATGCGCGGGCCCATCATCCGCTTGGCAAGGCAAGGCGCCAAGAGCGGCAAGATCTTGGCAGCAGCCTATCATCTGCTCGAACTCGGCAAGCTCGGCAACCAGACTCGCCATGGAAGCGCGGCTTGAACTTGTTCCACCTCCAGACCAAAAACGAAAGTGATTGATCCCATGCTAAACGGCAATGGCTGCACCGACCCAAGCCCAGTCGCTCTGCGAATCCTGTTCTCCGGATACGCCCATGTGCATTTCGCTTGCTTCCAACCGCTTTATGAGCGGCTCATCCGCATCCCCGGCGTACAGGTTTATGTCTCGGGCGGGCTGCGGAGTAGCACTGAAAGCGGCTACCGCTATGACCAAGCAGCGATGTACACCCCGTTCAATCTGCCACCGGATCGCATTCTCACGGTCGAACAGATCAGCGACGAGTCGTTCGACGTCCTGTTTTCCGCCCACACTCAGCTCATCCTCCCGCGCCGCGTGGAAAAGCGGATCCAGATTTTCCATGGTGTTTCTTTCCGCAACCGCGCCGTGCGGCTGGAGAACCTGAATAACGATCACTATTTTCTGGCTGGTCCGTATATGCGCCGACGCTTTGTCGAGGCCGGCCTCTTCAGTCAGGACGACAAACGTGCGCTTTCAATCGGCTTCATGAAGACGGACCGGCTGATCAACGGCGAACTTGATCGCTCGCGCCTACTTAAGGAGTTCGGCTTCGATGGGGGACGGCCGATCCTTGTTTATGCGCCGACCGGCGGCGTGGCCAATTCACTGGAAAGCATGGGCGAAGACGTGATCCGCCAACTCAGCGCAAGCGGAGAGTATGATCTTTTGATCAAGCCGCACGATCATCCCAAGAATGCGAGCATCAATTGGTTCGAGCGATTGGCTCCATTGGAAAACGAGCATTGCCGCGTCGTGCGCGGACCCGATGTTATTTCGCTGCTCTATCTCGCCGATCTCCTGATCAGCGACGCGTCATCAGTTTCGAGCGAGTTTTGTCTCGTTGACCGGCCAATTATTTTCCTCGACGTGCCGGAGCTCATCGAGAATGCAGGCCGCGCCGAGCACTCCATGCTCGATCTCAATACTTGGGGGCGCAAGACCGGGCTTGTCGTCGACAGACCGAAAAATATTCGAAGCGCAGTCGCGCTCAGTCTGAGCAATCCGCACGAACGCGCCAGTATCCGACAAGCGGTGGCCGCCGACCTTTTCTATAACCCGGGCACGGCAACAGATGCTGCAATGGCGTGGCTCCAGCGTCACATCCTCGATGGCCGCGCCATCCACCGGCGAGCGATACCCGTCACCAAGACGGACGAGTCCCGACAGGCCTCGCAGGGATAGATCAGGTAGGTGCAGCAAGTGCTGTCTGTTCCTCCGCTGGAATCTGCGGGGCCACTGCGAGGCCTGTGCTGGCCATGTCGACGTAGAGAGGAAATAAACCGCTGGAGGAGGTGCTCGTGATAGGTGTTCCCGCAAAGATCGCGATATCGGCGTTTATCGGCGCCGCTGCGCTAGTGCTCTTGCCCGCCGCACAGGCCGCGGAAATTTCGGGAGCGGGGGCGACTTTCCCGTACCCGATCTATGCGAAATGGGCCGAGGCCTACAAGGCCAAGACCGGCCTATCGATGAACTACCAGTCGATCGGGTCCGGCGGTGGTATAAAGCAAATCCAGAGCAAGACGGTCGATTTCGGCGCGTCCGACATGCCGCTGAAGCCGGACGAGCTGGAGAAATCCGGCCTCATGCAGTTCCCGATGATCATGGGTGGCGAAGTCGTGGTGATCAACGTCAAGGGCGTCGAGACGGGCAAACTGAAGCTCAATGGCAAGACCCTCGCCGACATCTATCTCGGCAAGATCACCAAGTGGAACGATCCGGCGCTCACCAAACTCAATCCGGGTATGGCGCTGCCCGATCAGGCGATGGCCGTGGTGCACCGTTCGGACGGCTCGGGCACCACTTTCATCTTCACCAACTACCTCTCCAAGGTCAGTCCGGAGTGGAAGGAGAAGGTCGGCGAGAACACGGCGGTCGAATGGCCGGTCGGGCTCGGTGGCAAGGGCAATGAGGGCGTCGCGGTACTGGTCAGCCGCACCGACGGTGCGATCGGCTATGTCGAATATGCCTACGCCAAGCAGAACAAGATGAACTACTCGCTGCTCGCCAACAAGGAAGGCATCTACAATCAGCCCGACGCCAAGGCGTTCCAGGCCGCCGCGGCCAACGCCGATTGGAAGGCCCCGCCCGGCTATTACCTGTTGCTAACCGATCAGCCCGGTAAGGACAGCTGGCCGATTACCGGCGCCAGCTTCATCCTGATGCACAAGAAGCCGGAGAAGCCCGAGAACTCTAAACAAGTACTGGCTTTCTTCGACTGGTCTTACAAGAACGGCCAAAAGCTCGCCGACGAGCTCGACTACATGCCGATGCCGGATCCGGTCGTCAAACTCGTCGAAGAGACCTGGAAGACGCAGTTGACGGGTTCCGATGGCAAGCCGGTGTGGAGCGGTCAGTCCTCCTAGGCCAAACGGGCTGGTGGGAAGTGGATATTGACCGCCTCCCATCCGCCCCCCATTGGTGAGACGCACGTGACCAACATAGCGGTTAAGGAGATCCGGATCGGCGGCAGCGGCAAGTTCGCCGATCCGGCGTTTCGTGCCGCCACCGCCTTCTTCGCGCTGCTCGTCCTCATCATCCTTGGCGGCGTCATCGTCTCGCTCGTCGACGGTGCGCTACCGGCGCTCGGCGCCTTCGGTTGGGGCTTCCTCGCCACCGATTCGTGGAACCCTGTCACCGAGAAATTCGGTGCGCTGGCGCCGATCTATGGCACGCTGGTGACTTCGGCGATCGCCATGCTGATCGGCATCCCGGTCGCCTTCGGCATCGCCGTCTTCATCACCGAGCTCTGCCCGGTCTGGCTCAAGCGGCCGCTCGGGACGATGATCGAGCTGCTCGCGGCGATCCCCAGCATCATCTACGGCATCTGGGGCC
>Ga0137391_10004502_pt1 | contig 10665 bp, 15 predicted proteins | sample 15con2h24BmetaG_FD_101399 | JGI IMG/M metagenome (GOLD analysis project Ga0137391, IMG submission 101399) | Vadose zone soil microbial communities from Angelo Coast Range Reserve, California, USA - 15con2h2.4B metaG | ecosystem: Environmental > Terrestrial > Soil > Vadose zone > Saprolite...
ATCTGATCTAGCACAACCCTCGCGGCCTCAAGAACCACGTAAACATGCGGAGCGCGACGATGCAGAACGCGGCAGAACGTAGCACGATCCGCAACCCAGCCGCAACCAACCTACGCTCCGCGGGCCGGCGCGCCCCGATCCAAGCCGCTCGGCGGGGCGCGCCGTCGAGCCATCCGCTGCGCGCGCTTCTCACTTTGAGCCCGCGCGGCGGCTGGGCGGGCGTGCGGGGCAGGTTTCCGGGCGAGCATGCGTCGGACCGAAGGACGATCGCATGCACGCTGCGTAAGCCCAGGGGGCGAGCACCCCCCGTGATCGGGGTCCCCGCGGGCTCGCGCGGCCGGATAAATCCGCAGAAAATTTTCAGCTCACTTTTTCTCGACGCACTCGCCCCGGCCCTCCCGTACTGCTAGACTCTCGCCCAGCCTGTAAGGAGGGCTCCAGCATGGACCCGACCCGGCTGCCCCAAGCCCCGTATGACCCCCGATTCGGAGACGGCGTTCGGCTGGAGCCATCGATCCAGCGGCGCACCTTCATGGCGCTGGTCTCGGGCGGCCTCCTCGCCGCGCCGCTCGCCGCCCGGGCGCAGCCGACAGGCCGCCTCCCGCGGATCGGGGTACTAGGAGTGTCAGGGCAGGCTGCTCAGGTGATCGCGTTCCGCCAAGGTCTGGAGGAGCTCGGTTACGTCGAGGGGAAGACCATCGTCCTCGAGCTACGCTGGTTGGAGGGAGGGATCGAACGCCAGCCGGCCCTCGTCTCCGAGTTGATCCTGTTACCGGTGGACGTGGTAGTCGTCGGAACCACGGGTGCCGCGATCTCTGCGAAGCGGCTGACGACCACAGTTCCCATCGTGACCTCGACCGCTGGCGCTCTCGTCGAGGCGGGTGTCGTGGCGAGCCTCGCGCGCCCCGGCGGGAACGTCACGGGCTTGACGAACATGGCGGCCGACCTGTCCGCTAAACGTCTCGATCTCCTGAAGGAGGCGGTGCCACGGGTTTCCCGCGTCGCAGCGCTCATGGCTCCGTACACTCCGCCGCTGGGCGAGATCTTCGTCAGGCAGACGGAGGATGCGGCCCGCGTGGTGCGCGTCGAGCTCCAACTTCTCCGCGTCCAGGACCCGGCCGATCTGGACGGGGCATTCCAGGCCGCGGTCCGCGGCCGAGCAGGCGCGATGACCATCCTTCCGAACCCGTTCTTCCAGACCCACGCCGGGCTGGTCGGGGGGCTGGCACTCAAGCACCGTCTGCCCATGATCTCGGGTGAGCCGGGCGTCGTCGAGGCCGGTGGCCTCATCCAGTATGCGGTAGACACCCGCGACATGTGGCGGCGCGCGGCCGGCTACGTCGACAAGATTCTCAAGGGCACCAAGCCCGGAGATCTTCCCATCCAGCAGCCCACGAAGTTCGAGTTGGTCATCAACCTCAAGACCGCCAAGGCCCTCGGGCTGACGATCCCGCCGTCGCTGCTGGGGCGAGCGGACGAGGTTATCCAGTAGTGCATCGGCGCGCATTCCTTGGCACGTTGGCGGGCGGTCTGCTCGCGGCGGCGCCGCTCGTCGCCGGGGCGCAGCAGCGCGCCAAGGTTCCCCGGATTGGAATTCTCTCCTCTGATGCCGCATCAACCCGTGAAGAAGCTTTCCGTCAAGGCCTACGCGACCTCGGTTATGTCGAGGGTCAGAACGTGGCGATCGAGTCCCGATACGCCGATGGGCGGTTCGAGAAGCTTCCTGGGCTTGCCACCGAGTTGGTTCGGCTCAACGTCGACGTGATTGTCGCGTCGCCGACCGAAGCCATCCGTGCTGCCCAGGGAGCAACCAAGACGATCCCAATTGTCATGGCGTTCAGTGGTGATCCGGTGGGCAGCGGCATCGTCGCGCAGCTTGGGCATCCAGGCGGAAACATCACCGGCCTGACCACCATGGCTGCCGAGCTGACGGCCAAGCGGCTGGAGTTTCTTAAAGCGATTGCTCCCACGATCTCTCGCGTATCGTTTCTCGCGAATCAGGCGACGCCGAAACAGTTCGTGAGCGAAGTGGAGGCCGCTGGCCGAGTAATGGGCGTCCACATCAGTGCCGTGATGGTGCAAGACGCTAACGAGCTGGACCGCACTTTTTCGGCGATGGCGAAGGGGACCGTGGACGGTCTCGTCGTGGACCTCGTGCTCCACGAGTACCGCCGCCGGATCGCAGACCTCGCGATTCGACATCGGTTCCCGGCTGTCTCGGGCCCGCGAGAGTTTGCAGCGGCTGGCGGGTTGATGGCTTATGGACCGGATTATCGTGATCTCTTCCGCCGCGCCGCGACCTACGTCGATAAGATCCTCAAAGGCGCCAAACCCGCCGACCTGCCCGTCGAGCAGCCGACGAAATTCGAGCTGGTCATCAACCTCAAGACTGCGAAGGCGCTCGGCCTGACGATCCCGCCGTCGCTCTTGCAGCGGGCAGACGAGATCATCCAATGATCACCCGGCGAGTGTTCGTCGGCACGCTGGCTGGCGGCCTCCTCGCCGCGCCGCTCGCCGCCGGGGTCGACGCGCAGGAGTCCAGAACGCAGCCCCCGGGGAAAATTCCGCAGGTCGGCGTCCTCTATCCGGGCGTCCCAGACCTGGCCGCTCCGAGCATCGTCGCGCTTCGAGAAGGACTGCGGGACCTCGGCTACGTCGAAGGACAGCATATCGTCCTGGAATACCGATGGGGAGGGGGGAAAGTCGAGGCGCTGCCGAACCTCGCGGCGGACCTCGTTCGACGCAAAGTCGATGTGCTCCACGCCAGCGGCCCTCAGAGCACAAAAGCCGCGATGGGCGCGTCGCGGACGATCCCAATCGTCGGCACCGATCTCGAAGGCGATCCGATCGAGAGCGGATTCATCGCGAGCTTTGCGCATCCGGGCGGCAACATCACGGGGCTCTTTCTCGATATCCCCGGCTTGACCGGCAAGTGGCTACAGCTGGTCCGAGAGGTCGCGCCCGCGACCCGGCGCGTCGCTGTTCTGTGGGACGCGACGACCGGCCCCTACCAGCTTCGTGCGCTGAAAGTCGCCGCACAAGCTGCGACGATAGAGCTCCAAGTCCTCGAGCTCAGAAGACCGGCCGAGTACGACGACACCCTGAAGACGCTGATGAGAGGCCGACCTCACGCGCTCATCCAGCTCTCCTCGCCCTTGATTCGCCAAGCCTCGCCGCGCGTCGCCGCGTTCACCGTCAAGAACCGGCTACCGGCCATCTCCCTGTTCAGAGAATTTGCCGTGGCCGGCGGCTTGATGACGTACGGCCCAGATCTTCTGCCCTTCTTTCGGAGGGCAGCCGTCTACATCGACAAGATTCTCAAGGGGGCGCGGCCGGGCGATCTCCCGGCCGAGCAACCTGCGAAATACGACCTGGTCATCAATATCAAGACCGCGAAGACCCTTGGTCTGACGATGCCGCAGTCACTCCTGCTGCGGGCGGACGAGGTTATCCAGTGATCGATCGGCGGGCCTTTATGCGCATTCTGGCGGCCGCCCTCCTCACCGCGCTGCTCGCCGCGCGCGCCTCGACCGCCCTTGCCTTGCCCGGCGCCGATCTCACAGCCTTGATCGCACCCTACCTCGCGGCGCGCGAGCAGGGCGCCGTCGGTACCGTGGTCGGCCGGGCCTACGCGGAAGCCTCACGCCCTGGAGCTTCGCCCCGACCTTACGCGGCAGTGTCGGTGCTGCTCCTGCCGCGTTCTCTCGACTTCGAGCAGCAGCTAGACGCCATCAAGGCAGGCTGGCGCGACTCGCCGGACCGCCTCGTGGACGCCGACCCCAAGGTCCGCGCTGCTCTCACCGCCCTTGAGCGGGCTGTGCTCGACGCAGGCGGCGGAATGCTCCTGAAGGGCGAATCGACGGATGGGACCGGAGCCTTCCGGCTGGGCGACGTCCCCGAGGGAGCGTGGATGCTCCTGGCATGGCAGGAGATCGGGGGCACGCAGAAGGGGTCGCAATCCACCAGGAGCGGCGCCATGAACTTTCCAACCAGGTCAGAGGTTATGGGGTCATCCACGGTGGTCTACTGGCGGCTACGTCTCGACGTCAAGGCCGGGGAGGAGACACAGGTGCGACTCCATGATCGCAATACATGGCTGACGGCCATCCGCGAAGTCCGGAATGTTCGAGACCCCGAGAAGCGCACCGCGCCGGGGCAACAGCAGGGTCCCAGCCCCCGGTAAGACAGAGGGCCCCCCCCAGGAGGCGAACTCGCGATGGCCGAGACGATCGGACGGCACTTGGTGGAGGCCCTGCGCCGCGACCCCGTGGCGGGATGGAAGAGCGTGATGCAGGCCCTCCCAGACCTCGGCATATCCGGAAACGAGCGGCGCCTGCTGGTGCGGGAGATCCGCGACCTGATCCGGCTCCGGAAGGCGCATCGACGCCTCCGGCAGCACCCCTAGCGGGCTGGGCGTGGACGAGCGGCTCGCGGCCTACGTCCACGTCCCCAGTTGGCTTCCGTCTGAGCGCCGCGACGCCTTCCGAGAGCGGGCCATCAGGGCCTTCAGCCGTTGGGTCGCGACGCGCGGGTGGGGAGCGCTGACCCCGAAGGCGCGGCGGCGCATCCTCGGGGGCCTCGCGACCGCGTTCAAGTTCGACCGGCTCGACCCGCGGTGGGGACGAACAATGCTCGCATGGCGGGGGGCCCGAGCGCGCCTCCGGGGAATCGCGATGGCTGGCGAGCAGCGACGGGCGTACTTCGCCGACCTGGGCCGTCGCGGCGGGCGCCGCTCAGCGGCGAACCGCCGGCTCGCCGGCGCACACCCGCACGTCCGCCGAGTATTGCGAAGTTGCCAACAGTCTCGGTCGGACTGGATGGCCCTTTAGTTTGCGATAGCGCCACGACACGAGTCCCCCGAGACCGGTAAGCAACAAGCCGAGCGAGGTCGGCGCAGGGACAACACCGCGCACGGCACCCTGCTCAGACGCAATGACCGGGACACAATCACTGCACTGACTGATATAGACCGACATCTCGAAAATGCAACTAAGCGGACCGCCTGTCGGATTCAAGCACGAGTCGCGGTCCACAAGCAAAAACAAGCGCCCAACGGGAAGTGACAGGTCATGATCGAAAACCCAGAGAGAATGAAAACTCGTGTTCGGCTGAATCACGTAGAACGTGTTCGCGTTCGAAAATTCGTCAGCGGGAATGCCACGGGCCGGGTTAGCTCCGATACGTATGTCGAATGGACCGGCAAAATAAATGCCTACCGGATCGAACGTCAAGAACCCGGACACAAAACTGCCGAATTGCGGTTGGACAGGAATCTGAAATGTTAGGGGGACCGCCAGCGCTGGCATCGAAACGGTGAGACATATCAATACCACGAGTGTCGAAACCACGGTTTTCAAATTGGGCGGAGTCAATGTTCATCCTCCTCATGTGAGCAAGGTTCGGTCTTGCTCGTTTCCCTCGTGAGGGTGGAGAACAGCAAACTTTTCACCCCACCTGTCCATCTTTCCCCAGGCTGTCACGGCACCTGCACCGTCTCCGGCGCGACGGCCACGGCCTGCGGCACCGGGAGGTGAGCCAGGTCGGCGCGCATGCGCGGCGTACTCGTCACGAGTTCGGCCGCGACGAGCAGCCAACTGAGGGCTTGCCAGAGTGCGTCCATCTCACGCCTCCCGTAAGGCCGTCACGGTGTGGAGCGCGTGAATACACGCCCGGCACCCGTGACCACAGCTCCCGCATTGGAACGATCCGGCTTGCATCGTTCATCGCCCGAGGCAGCGTAATATATCATCTTCAGTGGGCTGCCTGGGTTGCATGGGCGCAGACACTTGCCAGCCTCCGCGCAGGAGCCAGAGCAGGAAACTTGGGCATAGGGGACGATCACTGCGCGTCACTCACGGGAGAGAGATGGTCTCGTTTCCTCTTCTACCCAAGCGCCGCGGCGACCGGACGTTCGCGCCGCCGTTCTCGCCCGCCCACGATGTTTTGCTCGAAATTCCGGCTGCGCGCCAGGGCCGAGTACGCCTCCAACTCAGCATGCCTTGGAGGCACGAAAAGGGCCACATCGCTCTCGTGCTCGAATGGGCGAAGTTGGCTTCTCTTCCGGGCGCGATGCCCCTCGCAAAAATCATTTGGAGCATCCTGAAGGGAGGCCGACAATCCCACCGGACACGACGTCGTGGACTGAAGGCTTACAAGCTCAATATTGCACCGTGGTTCGGGACGCTATATGTTCCCTCCGCCGACCTCCCCGGGGTCCCACGTCTCGATCCTGCCAACGCGGTCAGATGGCTTGCGGCCGGGCTCGACTACGCCAACATGATGCTCATCGGGCGATGGTGGAGTCACCGGAACCCCAACGCCTGGATTTATGCCATGCACCAGTTCATCGCGTTGCTCGTTGGGAACGAACTCGCCAGGACGTATCTGACGGGCTTGCCCTACGTCCCATCCAGCTTCTTACAACTCCACAAGGCGGTACCGCATTTCCGCAGCCAAATCCGCGCGTGCACTACCTCAGCCCGCGTCACACCAGCCCGCGTCACACCGCACCGTCTCGCGATGGCACTCGTCGACGCTAAGTTTTACGGCGCGAGGCCGCCCCTCCTGAACCCCTACCGCACCAACGAAACTCGCTGGCAGCGAGTGATGCCAGCTAAGAAGGCGCGCCGTATTCGAGCGCTCATCAAGAAGGACCGCTACGTTGCGGATTGGTGTGCGCGCTGGCGCTCACTGATGGTGACATGCCCTCGGGCTGATTACGTCTTCTTCAAGGCTCCCGGCGACGACGACCTGGCAGCCCGCGTGTGGCGCGCGCTCTACTTGTAACAGGCGCTCTGCAGAATCTCGTTCTGCACGATTTTCCATTTGCTCGGTACTGGTAAGCGCGCACGACCGGTGTTCCCATCGACGGCGAGGAGGTGCTCTTCATGCTCATGAGCGTGGACGAAGTCGCGACCTACTTGGGACTCCGGCCTGCCACGATCCGCCGTTGGGTGTTTGAACGCCGATTAGCGACGGTCAAACTCGGACGGCGAGTGCTGATTCGCCGTGAGACGGTCGAGGAATTGGTAAAGCGCAACGAGCGGCCGGCTCTTTACACGACTGCGCAGCGCTAAAAAAAGGCCCCGGCGGCGCGGGCACGCCAGCCGGGGCGAGGACACCTGACATGGACAACGTAACGCTGTCGCTTGAAGCCGTCAAGCATGCACATCGGTCCGCCGGGCCAGATCCCTCCGCGCCAGACCGCGAGCCCGCTTCCCCGGGTGCCAATTCGTTTCCTCCCCATAAGGGAGGCACCGGGCAGGGAACGAATCTCCGGCTTGTCTCGGCCGCGGAATTGCTGGCTGAGGAGTCAGAACCGCTCCGCTGGATCTGGGAACCCTTCTTGCCTGAGGGCACCCTCGCCCTTCTGGCCGCCTTCATGAAGGTCGGGAAGAGCACGTTTGCCTATGCGCTGGCGGTCGCGGTCGCTCAGGGGCGAGATTTCTTGGGCTACCAGACCACGAGCGGCGGTGTAGCAATCCTGGCCGTGGAGGAACACCCGCGCGATGTTCTGCGCCGCCTCCGGCGCTTCGGCCTGCGCGACACCGACGCCTTATGGGTGCATCGCGGAGAACTCCGAAACTTCCCCGAGACGATCGCCAAGCTGGAAACCTCCATCCGCGCGGAGAGGATCAAGCTGGTAATTGTGGACACCGTGGCGCGCTTCTGGAATTTGAACGACGAGAACAACAACGCCGAAATGGAACGGCAGGTATCTCCCCTGCTGGACCTGGCTCACCGCACCGGAGCTGTGGTGTTGCTCGTTCACCATGAGCGGAAGACCGGGGGAGAGGGTGGCCGCGGAATTCGGGGCGGCTCCGCGCTACTCGGACTCGTGGATCAGGCGTTTACGCTCACGAGGCCTGCGGGACCCGCGACCCCCCAGCGGGTCCTGGAGGCCGTGGGACGGTACTCGGAGACCACGCCGTCTCGGACCACGTTCAAGCTCGACGGCAACGTGTACGAGCGCCTCCCGACGCCTGGGCGCGAGGCGGCCAGGGAAGCGGTGGGGGCCGCGCTGTCCATCGTTCTGCAGTCCACCGCGTGCCTCGCTGGGAAGACCGGATACACGAAGGAGGTGGTCAAGCAGGCGCTCGTTGACCTCGGGAGTCAGGTGGTCAGGGAGGGCGAGGGCGTCAAGGGCGATCCGTACGGGTACAGGCGGGCGAGCCCGGATTCGATTCTTTCCCTCTCCACTCCTATAGGGGAGGGAACGAATTCCCCGAATGGGCCGCTTCAGGAGCGTCTCGCCGCGCAATCGGCGGAGCTGAACAGGAGCCCGCCCGGAACGCGCGAGGGCAAGTCGCGTCGGCACGGCCTCTACTTCGCGTTGGTTCCGGACCTCGAAGACGAGCCCCCGGCCGGTGCGAACAGTGAGTGACCGGCCCTGGAAGGCCGAGGAGCGCGCCGCGGCCCGTCTGTTGGGCGGCCGGCGCTATCCCGCGAGTACGGGCGGCCGCGTGGACGTGGAAGGGCCCGGCGTGCTGGCGCAGGTGAAGCACCGCCGCGTCCTGAGCCTCGCGGCCCTGGAGACGCTGGCCGTGGAGGCGGCGGGCCTAGGGCGGACGCGAGGCAAGGTCGGCGTTCTCGTGGTCAAGCGGCGGGCCGGCATAGGCAGGCCGACGCCGCGGCTGATCGTGGTGACGGAAGCGGTCTGGCGGTCGCTGCGCTCCGGCCTGTCAGACGTCTTCCCGGAGGATGGCGGGAGACAGTAAACCATGCCAGCGAAGGGGGCGATGGGGGAGGGGCGCGCGCGGCTCGTCGTCATGGACGAGCTGGCCATTACTACTCACCTGAACCCCTACCTCGGCCTGCGCGCGCTCGCGTCCTACAGCGGGTGCTCCGTGCGCTGGCTTCGCGATCGCCTCGCCGACCCCACCCACCCTCTCTCCTGCTACCGGCTGCCCGGTGGCAAGATTCTCGTTCGTCGCTCGGACTTCGACGTCTGGGTTGCCCAGTACCGACGGGTGGGCCGAGCTGACGTGGATCGTGTCGTCTCGGATGTCCTGAGTAGCCTCCAATAACTCCGACCTCCGCGTCTTCGCCCTTGACGGGCTGCGGGGTGGGTATATACTTTATGTATATGTTCGACCCACGGGAGCTTGGGCAGCAGCTGAAGCGGCTGCGGACACAATACCGCCTCACCCAGGCCGCTCTCGCCAAGCGGGCTCAGGTGTCGCCCATCTTCATTGCGAAGGTCGAGGCCGGCGAGCGGATGCCCTCGTGGGACACGCTCGCCCGATTGGCCCGGGCCCTCGGGATCACGGTACGCGTGGCTCTCGTCCCAAACCGTTAGAGGAGGTAGACCATGGGCGTCAGGGTGAAGTCGTGGAAGGGTGCGTGGTGGGTGTTCATCAATCACCAGGGTCGCCGCAAGGCCAAGCGGTGCGCGAGCAAGAAGGCCGCCGAACTGGCAGCGGATAAGATCGACGCCGCGCTCAAGGTGGGTCAGACGGAGATCCTGGCCCCCCGCCCACTGGCCGTGTCCACATTTGCCGAATACGCCGAGCAGTGGCTGGCGTCGATCGGGTCCACTCGGGTCCGTGAGGCGACGGCCGCCGACTATCGGACTCGGCTCCGCGTCAGGCTGCTGCCGCTCATCGGCGCGCTGCCGCTGACCGCCATCACGCGAGAGCGCGTGCGCACCTGCATCGCCGAGCTGGCCAGGATCGGCAACCAGCGGACGACGAAGCAACGACCGCTCGCCCGAAGTACGCTCAAGGTCACCCTGAGCGTGTTGCACGCCATCTTGGCCCGCGCCGTCGAGGATGGGCTGCTTCAGCGAAACCCTGCCGCCGGCCTCGGGCGAGACATCCGCTCCACCACCGCCACAGAGGCCGCGGAGGTCGAGATCTTCACGCGCGAGGAGCTCGCACGGCTCCTGACCACGGCGGAGCAGGACTGGTCCGAGTGGCATCCGTTTCTCCTCACGCTGGCGCGTGCGGGGCTCCGGCTTGGCGAAGCGGTAGGGCTGGAGTGGCGGGACGTGGACTTCGATCAGCGGGTGCTCATCGTGCGTCGATCCGTCAACCACCGCCAGCGGCGGCTGAGCGCCCCCAAGAGCGGGAAAGGCCGCCGGGTGGATCTGAGCCGTCAGCTCGCTGCCAGCCTGTGGGCCCACAAGTCGCTGCGGGAGGCCGAGGCGGCGCTCGCCGGGACACCCCTGCCCGATCGCGTCTTCGCGACGGCCGCGGGCGAGCCGATCCGCGACGACGCGTTCCGCCGCGATGTTTGGGCCCGCATCCTCCGCCGGGCGACCCTGCGCTACCGGAAGCCTCATGCCCTGCGCCACTCCTTCGCGAGCCTGCTAATTGAGGCCGGTGAACCGCTCACTTACATCCAGCAGCAGCTCGGCCATCACTCCCCGGCCTTTACCCTGGCCATCTATGGCCACCTGCTGCCCCGAGGCGATCGCCGGGCGGTGGACCGCCTCGATGACCCCAACCCGGAGGCAACCATCCGCAACCCCCGCGCAACCGAGGTCCACTCCGGCGAGCCGGTCGCCAGCGATTCCGACGCTTTTGACCCCGATGTATCTGTTCTAGCACTCTAGAAGCAGCGCGGCGCCGGTGGCAGGCTGAAGACGAGATGACGTATCCGCGCCCTCAGCTCCGGCTGCTCTTCCTCCTCGCGGGGATCTTGCTCGTGGGGCTCGGCGTGCGC
>Ga0137391_10004506_pt1 | contig 10661 bp, 10 predicted proteins | sample 15con2h24BmetaG_FD_101399 | JGI IMG/M metagenome (GOLD analysis project Ga0137391, IMG submission 101399) | Vadose zone soil microbial communities from Angelo Coast Range Reserve, California, USA - 15con2h2.4B metaG | ecosystem: Environmental > Terrestrial > Soil > Vadose zone > Saprolite...
ACGCGTCGCGGTCCAACGCGGGCCGCTCGTTTACTGCTTGGAGCAACTCGATCAGCCGGACGGCGTGTCTATTACGGACGTGGGCGTCGACCTGAGCCAAAAGCCCGACGCCCAGTTCCACCACGAGTTCAAGAGCGATTTGCTGGCGGGAGTTGTGGTCCTTCACAGCGCGGGGTTTGCCTATGAGCGACCTGGTTCGCGTAATTCTCTCTACTCTCGCTACAGCGGAGCGCCGGTAAAGACCCGCCAGGTTCCTCTGACGTTTATTCCCTACTACGCGTGGGCCAATCGCGCAGCGACTCCCATGCAGATCTGGACGCCGTTGCTAAAAGCCTGATGCCGTTGCATTCGAACGTTCTGGTATACGAATAATCTTTTGGGGTGAGTGAAGCTATGTCGAAACCTCGCGTGGCAATTCTTGGACTGGGCATCATGGGATCGGGGATGGCGGCGCGGTTGCTCTCCGCCGATTTTCCTCTGACTGTTTACAACCGCAATCGCGCGAAAGCCGCGCCATTCGAGAAACAGGGCGCGGTCGTCGCCGCTTCTCCCCGCGAAGCCGCGGCGCGGTCCGAAATCATCATTAGCATCGTAGCGGACGACGCCGCATCAAGAGCTGCATGGCTCGGTGAAAACGGCGCGCTCGCGGGCGCATCTGGCGGTTCGGTGCTTATTGAATCCAGTACGCTCACCGTTGCTTGGGTAAAGGAATTAGCGGTGAACGCTGCGCAATGTGGATGCGAATTCTTGGACGCGCCCGTCACCGGCACAAAGCCCCACGCTGCCGCCGGCGAGTTGCTCTTCCTCGTTGGAGGCTCCGCCTCGGCACTGGCCACTGCGCGCCCGGTCTTGTCCGTCCTCAGCCGAGACATTGTGCATCTCGGCCCAACAGGAAGTGGCGCATACTTGAAGCTCATCAATAATTTTTTGTGCGGCGTACAAGCCGCTTCTATGGCTGAGGCTATCGCATTTATCGGTAAGAGTGGCCTTGATCGTTCGAAAGCTGTGGGCGTCCTCACCAGCGGCGCACCGGGAAGCCCGCTGCTTAAGATCATCTCTGCCCGCGCCGCTGCCGCTGATTTCACTCCGAATTTCGAATTGCGCCTGATGGCCAAGGACCTCCGTTATGCTGTCGAGGAGGCGGCGCACAGCGGACTGACACTTCAGACGGCCGCAGCAGCTCACGAAATCTTCAAGCGCGCCGTCGCGGCAGGCCACGGCGAGAAGGACTTCTCCGCCGTCCTCGAATCCTTGCCACAAAATTAAGACTGGATTCGCCTCGAGACAGCATTTTCTCCGGCTGCGGCTTCCCTGCTGGCCCGACCGCTCAGTGGCATTCGCGAGGGACGGCTGCGCCGCTCTTGCCGACAAGAAAATCCAGATCAGCGCCGCGATCCGCCTGCAGAACGTGTTCGTGGTACAGCCTGTAATAACCTCGCTCAAAAGTGGGCTTTGGCGCCTTCCACGCTGCCCGACGTCGCGAAATCTCCGCCTCGGAAACGTCCAGATGTAGCCTTCGCGCATCCACATCCAGCTCGATCGCGTCTCCATTCTGTACCAGCCCGAGCACGCCGCCCGCGGCTGCCTCCGGCGACAAATGCAGCGCCACCGTGCCAAAAGCCGTGCCGCTCATCCGCGCATCGGAGATGCGCACCATGTCCGTCACCCCCATTTTCAAAATTTTGGGCGGCAGCGGCATGTTGCCAACCTCCGGCATCCCCGGATAGCCGCGCGGGCCGCAATTCTTCAGCACCATTACGCAAGTCGGGTCAATCTCCAGCGCCGGATCGTCCACTCGCGTGTGGAATTCCTCGATGTTTTCGAAGACTACCGCGCGGCCGCGGTGCTTCATCAATTCCGGCGTCGCCGCCGAAGGCTTGAGCACCGCTCCGTCCGGACAAAGATTCCCGCGCAAAACGGCAATCCCGCTGTTGGCCTTCAACGGCTCGTTCAATGGCTTGACGACCTCGCGGTTGTAACACGGAGCGTCCGCCACGTTCTCGCCCATCGTTTTTCCGTTCACCGTCAATGCATCCTTATGGATTAGTCCGCCCAATTCACGGATGACCGCGGGCAACCCGCCCGCGTAATAGAAGTCCTCCATCAGGAATTTGCCGGACGGCATGAGATTCACGAGGCACGGAACGTTGCGCCCGAGTTGATCCCAATCCGCCAGCGTTAGGTTAACTCCCATGCGGCCGGCGATGGCCAGAAGGTGAAGCACGGCATTAGTCGAGCCGCCAATCGCACCCACCACGCGAATCGCGTTCTCGAACGCCGCGCGTGTGAGGATTTTTGACATTTTCAAATCTTCTTTCACCATCGCGACAATGCGCTGGCCCGCCATGTGCGCGAGTACATAGCGCCGTGAATCCACCGCCGGAATCGCGGCATTTGAAGGCAGACCCATGCCCAGCGCCTCGACGACACAAGCCATCGTCGACGCCGTCCCCATGGTCATGCAGTGGCCCGCGGAGCGGCTCATGCATTCTTCCGCTTCCGTGAATTCGCACATCGGCATCATTCCCGAGCGCACTTGTTCGCTGAACTTCCAAATGTCCGTCCCGGAACCAATGTCCCGCCCTTTGAATTTCCCGTTCAGCATCGGTCCGCCGGACACCATGAGTGCCGGCAGGTCGCAACTGGCCGCACCCATCAAGAGAGAAGGCGTCGTCTTGTCGCAACCAGCCAACAGCACAACTCCATCCATCGGGTTTGCACGGATGGATTCTTCCACATCCATGCTCACCAGATTCCGGAAGAGCATGGTCGTCGGGCGAATCAACGTTTCGCCCAGCGACATCACCGGAAACTCCAGCGGGAATCCTCCTGCTTCATACACACCGCGCTTCACGTGTTCTGCAATCTCGCGGAAGTGCGCGTTGCAAGGCGTCAATTCCGACCAGGTGTTGCAAATTCCAATCACCGGACGCCCGTCAAACAAGTGTTGCGGCAATCCCTGATTTTTCATCCAGCTTCGATGCACGAATCCGTCGCGATCTTCGAGCCCAAACCATTCCGAACTTCGGAATTTCATTTTTCCAATCCCCCGTTCCTTTCAATCACCAATCCATCCCCGCAAGCTTCGCCGAACTCTCAGTCCGGCGCTTCCAGCAACTCGCTCGCTTGCGTCCGTTTTTGTCCCGCTTCGCGAAGAGAGAGAATCATCCCCGCTGCCACTACCGCGGAAACCGAGAGATAAAGCAGGCCGCCAAGAAAAGATCCTGTCCTGTTGCTTATGTATCCCACGATATACGGACCAGCAAAACCGCCGAGATTTCCGATCGAGTTGATCAGTCCAATGGACGCAGCGGCCGCTGTGCCGCTCAAAAAGCTTGTGGGCAGCGCCCAGAAACCGGGGAGGTAGCCATACATTCCCGCCCCCGCCACGCAAAACATCGCTACCTCCAGCGCGACGTTGCCCTGTGAGAGAACGCTTAGCAAGAATCCCGTGCCCGCCACTAACATACTACCGGCCGTGTGCCATCGCCGTTCCTGCGTCCGATCCGAGGACCATCCCACAACCAAGAGTGCAATTAGCGCCGCGGAATAGGGCAACGCAGCGATCATGGTCACCGCGAAATTGGATGCACCGGACATACTCTTAACAATCGTAGGTATCCAGACATTGAAACCGTATTGGCTGGTGACGATAAAAAAATAAGCCAGCGTTAGCAGCAGCACCTCCCGATTTCGCAAAGCTTGCCAAATGCTGTAACGACGCGCCGCTTCCTTCGCTTCTTTTTCTCTTTCCAGCTCGCCAGTGATCCATTCTCGCTCGTCATCCGGAAGCCATTTTGCTTGTCGCGGCCAATCGGTCAAATAAAAAATGCTGATCACGCCGAATACGATCGCCGGAACTCCTTCCAGGATGAATAACCAGCGCCAGCCCGCGATTCCCAGCCAATGAATTCCCAAAATCATTCCCGAAACCGGGGCACCGACAACGTTTGAAATCGGGACCGCCACCATGAAAAGCCCCAGGGCCTTGGCTCTGTCTTCGTAGCGGTACCAGTGGCTGAGGTAAACGATAATTCCGGGGAAAAATCCCGCTTCCGCGGCGCCGAGCAGAAAGCGCACCCAATAAAATTGTGTCGACGTGTGGATGAATCCCGTGAGAATTGCCAGCATCCCCCAAATGATCATGATTCGGGCGATGCAGCCGCGCGCGCTCCACTTTTCTACCAGCAACGTTCCGGGAATTTCGAGAAGGCAGTATCCAATGAAGAAAATGCCCGCGCCAAAACCGTAAACTTTCGCCGTGAAACCCAGAGCATGCGTCATCTCCAACGCCGCGAAAGAAACATTCACGCGATCCAAGTAAGCGATTACGTACAGCAAGAACAGATAGGGCATGATTCGCCGCGTGATGCGGCGTCGCGCTCGATCTGCTGTCGAACCTGTGGGGACCGGCTCGCGGCCGGCGGCCACGGAATCAAATGGAAGCTTGGACGCGTTCACGAGGCCGCTTTCGTCTCCACTCGTAGTCTTTGCGCAGCCTGGCCTGATGTTTTTTCACTTGAGCTTCCAGTTCGCTGAACGCTTTCTTGCAGCTCGTTCGCTCTGTCGCGCCAGTGCCGGTGGCGTGCAGAGTTCCGGTAGGCAACGATAAATTCAGAGAGCAGGAATTCTCGTCCGTACGGGGAGTCTTTGAAAATGCGCCATGCAACTGCACGAGATCCGGCGAGTAACTTTGCAACAATTTGCGGAGTTTGGCTGCGTGACGCTCGACTTCAACCTCGATTGGTTTGTGGGATTCTACGTGTTTGTAATTGATGGAGAGTTTCATGTGTGCACCTGTAGGAAAAGATGAAAAAGAGGAGGGCGACGCGTTCGCAGTCATTGCACCACATCGCGGAAAAGCATAGCAGCACGCAACGCCGGCGGCAACGCCCATCGATATTTTTGACCATATTTTCGAACACGGCTGCGTTGACACTTCTCCTCCCTTGCCTCTACTCTGCTTTTGGCGCAAATTTCCCGCGCCCCTACATGCCACGGCGCAAATCGCAAACTGCGCGGTCCTCAACCGCGAACAATTCTTCGGTGAATTCGGCGGCTTCCTCCGGTGCCTTGCGCATCGGCCCCGCAGGCTGGTCTTATCCTGACTGGGCGGGCTACGTCTATCCATCTCGCCGTGCCAAAGGATTCCATGAAGCCACTTACTTGGCGGAATACTTTGACACTATCGAGATCAACACTTCGTTTTACCAGCCGTTGCGTCCGGACCACGCCACGCAATGGATTGATCGAGTGGCCGCGAATCCGCGATTCGTGTTCACGGCGAAGTTGTGGCAACGATTTACGCACGATGTAGGATGCACAGCGTCGAGCGCCACCGCGGAGGAGGAACGCGCGGTACGCGCGGGCTTCGACGTGCTTCGCGCGGCAAACAAGTTGGGCGCGGTGCTGCTGCAATTCCCGTTTTCGTTTCATCGCACGGAAGAAACTGTTTTTTATCTTTCCTCTTTGCTCAAGCGTTTCGCCGACTATCCTCTGGTCGTCGAAGTCCGCCACGCCACGTGGGATTCTCCAGAAACGCTTGACTTGCTTCGCACCAGTGGGGCGAGTTTCTGCAACATCGACCAGCCGATTATTGGCCGATCGCTTGCGCCCTCCGCGCAAGCCACTTCGGCTGTCGGGTATGTGCGGCTGCACGGCCGCCGCTACGATACCTGGTTCACCGACGATGCCGCGATCCCAGCGCACGAGCGCTACAATTATCTTTATACCGCGGAAGAGCTCGCTCCGTGGGTTACGCGCATCCGCAAAGTCAGCGGGCAGGCTCGTGACATGTTCGTCGTCACCAACAATCATTTCCAGGGTAAGGCGGTGGTCAACGCGTTGCAGCTCATCAGCATCCTGAAAGGAACCAAAGTAAAGGTGCCGGAGCCGCTCCGCCGGCAGTATCCGCAACTGGAGGAGATTGCCGATAGCCCGCCTGCTGAACCGATGCTGTTTCCGCTGGGGAAGGCTTCTCCCCGCGAAAAATAAGAGACCCCTCCCCCACCCCCGTGTTTTAGTCAAAGAGTGCGTAATCTCTTGAAAAGAAATGAGTTGAGTTTTTGGAGAGCGCAAAACGTGCAAAAGAGTGCGCAAGAATCTGAAAACAAAGAGGATCCATCGGCTCTGCTCTGCGCAGGCGCTGAGAGGTACCCACCCCCCGGTCAATCTGTATGAATAACAAAACAAAGCGGTTGCTAAATTTGCAATTCATAACTGACTGATTCTAAAGGGCCGAGCATTCCAGTACCATCGGAAACAATTCGCAATTTTATTAGGAAAGAGGCCAAGTGCAGAACGGCGGGAAACACAGGATTCGGGGTATCGCGACGTCAACAGATTCACTATTATGTAGGTATCCCCAGAAGCAACTATAACACAGGTTAACTAGAAGTCAAATCAAAAAAACGAATTTGGAAGTGATTGGCGAAGCAGGAGTTAGGAGCGGGAGTATGTATGGACCAGAGGAAACGTAGTGTAGGGTGGGGCCCCGAGCGGAACCAAGTAGCAGAGGCTTGCGAAAGGCAGCGCTACCGCTTGCGCTACAGCGTATGATTGAAGAAGAATGAGTGCGACGACTCACCTTCGACGTATTGCTGCTTTGTTCTGTCTGGCAGTGGTGCTGCTGGCGGCGCTGGCCCCGGGGTCAGTGAGCCTGCCGCCCGCCATTCTGGTTGTGCTGTCGTTTTTGATCGCGATTGCCGTAAGTGTTCTCCTACCCAGCTTTGAAGAGCCGATTCATACGCAGCAGACTCCAGCGCTGACTGCTTTCTCGCCGCGACCTCCTCCAGCGCGGTAATTCCTTAGAGTAGCTGCCACCTTACGTGGCTGCAGTCCCATGCAGGAGCCCCACATAAAACCGTAGCACTTGCGGGGTGAGTTGCATTTGCAAGCACCTGCAGGCGGTTCTCCGCCGATGGCCGGAGGGCTATGTGTCGATAAAACGCAAATGGCTAAAGGCACTCCTGATGCTGATGATGGCGGGGTCGTCTTTTATGGGGCCGATGAATCCGAGGGAAATCGAGGAGCTGATGTACATCATGAATGAGACGAGGATTGAATTCACGATTCCAGATGCGGACGACAAAGGCGAGGGGAAGACGGATTGAGGCGGGAGAAGTGTAAGACAGGCACAAAGACGCCAGCAGGGATGCCGGCGTTCGCGGGAAGGCTGGGAGAAAGACGTCTACAGGGATGCTGGCGCTACCGGCCTGCGGATTTGGATTTGAGGAGTTTCCATTTGGGGGGATTGGACCAGCCGCCGAGATTGAGGGCGACGGACATGCAAGCATCACGCAATTCGTCGGCGAGAGCACGGTCCACGAGGGCGCGGGCCACAACCATACCTCCGATGCACAAGGAGGCGATACCTTGCGCGGTGCTGCGACGAGGGCGGCCGTTGTGGAGCAGGCTGCGTTCGAGGACGCTGACCATGGACCGGAAGACGGTTTCGAACGCGAGCCGTGCGGATTTGCCGCTGCGCGCGACGTCGGTGGGCAAAGCGACCATGGGGCAGGAATTCTCGACGTCTTCAAAGTGCTGGCGAGAAAGGTAAGCGCGGACGACTTGCGGCCCTACGTCGGAGGATGAGAGATCCACATGCACGCCTTCCCAGCAGCTTTTCCATTCCGGGTCAGTGAAGAAACACCCGAGCACGGCGGCGTACAGATCGCTCTTACTTTTGAAATAGCTATAGAATCCGCCGTGGGTGAGGCCCGCGCCGGCCATGATCTGGTGAATGGAGACACTCTCGAAGCCGTGGCGATTGAAGAGCCTGCGGGCGCTCTCGATGATGCTTTTCTTGACGGCCGGGCGATGACCGGATGGGTATGGCATGGTAGCTCCTGAGCGGTGGGGCGCCGAAGTATGCCTTGAACGGGCTTCCCTTTCCATAAAAAGATTATCTTGAACATATTTTAACTGGGTGGTCTGATGCGTTGCGGTCGCACGCAAAACTGAGGAGGGTTAATGATGAGCGAGAGAAAGAATTCGAATGCACTGGGAAGCACGCCGACAAGAAGGCAATTGATCGCGGGGATGGCGTTGGCGTTTGGCGGCCTAACGCCGGGCGCAACGGAGGCTTGGGCGAGCACCGAGGAGGAGATTTCTCGAACGGCGGAATCCATTCATCAAGAGCATGTCTTCAAAGCAAGCCGGAAGCGCGTGTACGAAGCACTCACAGAAACCAGTCAGTTCAACAAGGTCGTCATGCTCAGTGAAGCCATGAAGTCCGGTATGCCGCCTGGAGCCGCGCCCACGCAGATCGGCCGCGAAGCGGGAGGCGCGTTCTCCCTTTTCGGCGGTTACGTCACGGGAAGACAACTCGAACTTGTGCCGAACGAGCGAATCGTGCAAGCGTGGCGAGCAGGCAGCTGGGACGCGGGCGATTACTCGATCGCGAAATTTCAGCTGGTGGAGCAAGGAGCGGGGACGAAGATCGTTTTTGACCATGGCGGGTTTCCCAAAGGCGATGCGGAACACCTGGCCGCGGGATGGAAGATGAATTATTGGGAACCGCTGGAGAAATTCCTGTCGCAAGGCTGAAAGAAAATGAAAGCGGCCCGCCTCCCCAAGGAATCGGGGTAAACTCCAGGCGGGCCGTACAAGACTAGCGAGGCGACTTCTAGGGGCGGAAGTTGAATTCGAGCTGGACCGTCGATTCGGAGCTGGCTGGAACATACTTCCAATTCTTCAGCGTTTCCTCGACGGAACTCACCAGCAAGGGATGCCCGCCAATCACCCGTGTTTCCTTAATGCGGCCGTCGGGGGCAACTACCACTTGCACCTTTACGACGCCAACCAAGTGAAGCCGCTTCGCAACTTCCGGGTAAACTGGTACAGGATTTGAAATTGCTTTGCGAGCTTCCTGTGCCGGCAAACTTAGCGCCGGTAGGATAAGTGTCATCGCCAAAACAGTGCGGGCTGCTGTCGTCACAATCATTTTCACGTAAATTATCATCTCTCTCTCTTAGAAGTAGCGTTCCTTCGAATCGGAAACGCCCTGAAATGCACTGTTTACGGACCATCTTGGGGACCATTCAAATCTAACGTGAATCAACGCTTCGAGGAGACTTGCAGGAGTACAGGTGTGTTTTTCCGAAAAACTGGCCGATGGTACAGATGAGAGAACTCTAATTCCGGGAAAAAGTCAACTTCTGAGCGGGAATCTCTAGACCATGCGGCGAGGCAAGAGCGGATTGAGGTGCATGGTGAGGTCGTAGACAGAGGCGCCGCAGGATTCGGAAACGTCTTGGGGGCGCGAGCCCGGCTGCCAATCGAAGAAAGTGGCGACGTCGCCGATTTTGACGCGCTCTTCGTTTCCGACTTCGACGATGCAATGGCTGGCGGAGACGGAGGCGATGACGGGATATAGATTGCCGTTGATGCGGACCTTCGCGCCTTTTTCGCGAGCGAGAGCTGCGTTGCGGGGCCAGCCGTCTGCGTGGCCGACGGGCAGCGTGGCGACCCAGACGTCGTCTTTGGCCATGTAGGCGCGGTTGTACCCGGCGCTATCACCTTTGCGCAATTTCTTCACGTAAATGACGCGCGCTTTCAGGCCGATGGCGGGGCGGAGATCCATGATGATGGTGTGGCGAAATTCGTTTTCGGAATAGATGCCGTAAGTCGCCATGCCGGGGCGGACCATATCGAGAAACGCTTCGGGATGCTGGAACAGAGCGAAGCTGGAAGCGGCGTGTCTATTTCCCAGGGCGATGCCTTCTTTTTCGAGGGATGCGCAGGTTTCGTGGAAGCGGCGAAGCTGCTCTTTGTCGAAGTCGGGATCCTCGGTAAAGGCCATCATCGTGCCTTGAATGCTGACGGACTTGCGCGCAGCCAGATCGCGAATGAGGGGCGGAGCGTCTCGACAAGGCACGCCGACGCGGCCGATGCCGGCGTCAATGCAGATGTGAAGTGGTACGGGCTTTTGCGTTTTGGCGGCGATTTTGTCCAGCGCGGGACCCCGCGGCGTGTACACCATGGGCATGATGCCGCGGGCGACGGCATCCACTAGGTTGTGCTCGTCGAAGGGGCCCATGCGGAGGATGGGCTTGCGAACGCCCGCGTCGCGCAAAGAGATGGCTTCGTGCAGCTTCACAACCGCGAAGCCAAAGATTTCCGGCTGAGGCTCGAGGAGCTGAGCCACGTTCGCCACGCCCATGCCGTAGCCGTTGTTCTTGATTACGGCAAGGATCGGACGTGAAGCGGCGCGGCGAGAAATTTCCTGGACATTGTGACGAAGATTTTCGCGATGAATTTCCACCCAGGGATCGAAGGCAGAGTCTTTCGAAACGGTTGTTTCCGGAGTTTTCGACTCGGAAGCGAGAGAAGGGGAAGCCTTGAGGACAGCAGGGAGGGCGAGGCCTGCTTTTAGAAAAGAGCGCCGCGAGGGTTTCACGCTGGACCTACTTCTTGAAGAGGTTTTCGAAAGCCTGGCGGGCGTCCGAGTGGCGCGGCGGTCCACCAGGGGGCGAGGAGCCAGCAGCGGACGGCTGAGTGTACGAAGTTGGCGCGGTATCTTTTTCGATGGTCATTCTGAATTCGTAGAAGGTGCAGGCGTTCTTAGCATCCTTGGGAGAGATGCGTTCCTGGACTGGCTGGGTACACTCGAACTGCGCGCCGGAGTCGAAGAAGCGGCATTGTTTGCAGCAGTGCAATTC
>Ga0137391_10004509_pt1 | contig 10656 bp, 9 predicted proteins | sample 15con2h24BmetaG_FD_101399 | JGI IMG/M metagenome (GOLD analysis project Ga0137391, IMG submission 101399) | Vadose zone soil microbial communities from Angelo Coast Range Reserve, California, USA - 15con2h2.4B metaG | ecosystem: Environmental > Terrestrial > Soil > Vadose zone > Saprolite...
AAGCGAATCGGCAAACAAGACAAGGCGAGGTTCGCGCACCGGATCGAACGGGCTTTTCGTCAGCAACTCACTCATGCAGATGCCGATACGCGGCTTGCCCCCAGGGTCGCAAGCATATCCCGGCATCCTATTCCGACGCTTTCGTCCTTGGAAACCGTGGGGTACGGTGCCGTCGCTCGGCTTCCCGCCGATTGGCGGATCACATGGAGAACCAAACTTCGCGATGAGGCCGGTCAGCTCCTCGCCCACCGGAAGCGCGATCGTTCGATGAATTTCCTGTTTTTCCCCGGTGGCTCCTACGTCGGCGGCATGGAAATCGCGATCCAAAGCCTGATGGTGCAACTCAATGCTATGGGGCATCGGACCCTTGCCATCATCAGCGGCTGGAATGACGGCGACTATCCAACCCGCCTGAAGGCGTCCGATCTTTCGTTCGAGGAGGTCAAGCTCGGTCGCTTTTACCGATCAAAGCCGCTTTGGACCCTGGACACTATGCGCAATCTGCCGGCAGCAGCGCTCAGATTGCGGCGGGCGGTCAGGGCATTTCGTCCCGATGCGGCGATCTATCCCGATCCTCAGCTCTTGCTGATCGGCTCCGCGCTTCTGCCCCGGATGCCCAACATCCTCTATCATCACAATGACGCCGCGAGCTTGCGGCTGTCGCCGACCTCGCGCGTGATAAACGCCCGGCTGCATCGCATCGTCTGCGTATCGCATTTCGTGGCGACCGGCCTGCACAATTCGGGTTTTGAAGCGGCAAGGGTTGCCGTCGTGCACAACGGCATCAGGCTTCCTGCCACTCCACCTCAGCGCCCGAAAAATCAGTCGATATGCCTGGGAATCGTGGGACAGGTTCTGCCGCGCAAGCGACACCTGTTGCTCATCAAGGCGCTTGAGTTGCTCAGAACGCGCCGTCCTTCGCTTGCGTTTCGCCTCAGGATCATCGGCAATGGCGACGGTCTTTACGCGCGGGAAGTCAAAGCGCTGGTCGAGCAATCCAAGTTGCAGGACATCGTCGAGTGGAGCGGGTTCTTCACCAACCGCGACGACATCTATCGCGGCCTCGACGTCGTCGTTGCACCTGCGATCGACGAGCCCTTCGGCATGACGGTCCTCGAGGCGGGAGCCTACGGCCTGCCCGTTGTGGCCGCGCGATCGGGAGGCTTCCCCGAGACGGTCATCGACGGCACGACGGGCTTGCTCTTCGACGCCGCCGAGCTGGACTCCTTGGCGGCAGCGGTCGAAAAGCTGATCACCGACTCGTCCTTACGCGATCGACTTGGCCGCGCCGGCCATGCTCATATCGGTCAAGTCTTCAGCATCGAACGGATGGCGAGCAGATTCGCCGAGGTTCTCTCTCACAACGAGACACATTAGCCGCCTGCGGACAGGATCAACTCGTACAAATTCTCCATGCTTGCGGCAACCGACGCCCAATCGTACCGCGCACTGACATAGGCGAGCCCAGCCGCCCCCATGGCGCGGGACGCGCCCGGATCTGCAAGCAGCATATCCAAGCCGCGGGCGATAGCCGCCGGCTCGCCCTGCACCACCATCCCCCCGCCGGACTTGCGTACCAGATCCGCGATGCCGACCTCCGGCGTTACGAGCACCGGTGCACCGCGCCGCATGGCCTCCACCGCGGCAATGCCAAAGTTCTCTGAAAGAGACGGCATGGCAAAGGCCCGGGCGGCAGCGAACAGCGCTTCCTTGTCGGCACCTTCGACATGGCGTGCAAGAATCGTTACTCGATCGGCGACACCGAGCCGTGCCGCTTCACGCAACAGGAACGTCGCGTGCGCCTCGGGATCGTCACCGGCGAGAACAAGTCGAGTCGCCGGCGTCGCCGGCAATGCCGCGATTAGACGATCGAGCCCTTTTTTCCAGACGATGCGGCCAAGCGACAGGACGAAGTCGCCACGCCCAATTGCCGATGCGACGTCCGGCGATAGCGCCTGGCCGCTTGCATCGAGAGGCTCTTCAACGCCGTTGGGAATGACAGCAATCCGCGGCAATGCCCAACCGAAGCGGGCCAGATCCTGCGCCTCCAGATCGGACGTCGCGTGAATCGCGGCGGCGGCAGTGACATTGCGGCGTTCGATCAGCGCGATCCACGCACTCTTGGCCCACCGACTCTTGCTCCGGACAAGTTCCGGTACCAGCATGCCGCGCGGCGCCAGAACGTAAGGAACATGCGCCGCACGTGCGGCGTGTGCAGCAGCCCAGGTGGGCCACAGAAAGACCGAATGAAGATGGGCGATGTCGAAGGATGCCATCTGGGCGGCGAAAGCATGCCGCATGGGGTGCGACCAATAGAGACGTCGCAGTATCCGACTGGGGAAGTAGGTGACGCGTACGCCTTCGATGTCGACCGGCACGCCGAGCGGCACGGCGCTCTCACCGGCTCCATCGACATTGGTGGTGAAGACGTGGACGTCGTGGCATCGTCCGGCCAAGCCCCGCGCGAGCGCATGAACCGAGCGTATGGGGCCGCCATAACGCACCGCGGGCCAGTAGGTCGGAACAACATGGAGTATACGCAAGCAAGTCGCCTTGGCTCGATTTGCGCTATGTGGACAACGAAAGAGTAGCCGTTCCCCTGTACAGGCATAGCCGCATGTTCAGACCGATTGCTGTCGGTTTAGGCTCGCCAAAAACATCGGCTGAAGTGTCTATTCCTTGATGAGGAAATAATCATGCGGCGGGATCTTTTGGAGGAGCTCGAATTTGAGGTCGGTAAGCTGCGCGAGAATCTCGTCACGTCTCGCGTCACGGATTTCCACGTGCAAGATGATCTTGTTACTTTCAATTAGATTGGCCATGCCGCGCAGAACATCAGCCTCATGACCCTCAACGTCAAGCTTACAGACAATGGCCTTGCCTTTCACGTTGACCAGAGCGTTACGTGCAGCGGGCTTACCATCCTTTTGGCAACAGCTTGTGAAATTCAAACGGCCAGTAAATCATAGATGCGGACTCCGATGTTCTGGCCACTTTCGTCGCGCTTCATGCATCGCGCGTCAGGGGGCGAATGCCACCTTCCGTTCGGCCGGCGCCGGGGCCTCGTAGCTCGAAGCGGTCGGCCGCAGCCTGGCCCGCAACTTCACGAGAGGGCGCTCCAAGAAATGATAGGAGGCGGCGGCTATAGCCAAGAGTAGGATGAGGTTAACGGGGAAGATCAGCGCCCAAGACTGATCGAGTCCGTAGATCCGCGCTTCTGTCATAATCGGTTGCTGCCAGATATAGAGGCTGTAGGAGAGCATGCCGGTATATGCAAGCACGCGGGTGTTGAGCATCCGAAAACCCCATCCATGGTGAATGTAGGCGTACGAACAGATCAGGTAGGTCGCGCAAATCGCCTGCAACAGTGGCCCTAGAGTGACGGTGAACCACCCCAACAGCATGCGGTTAGACAGAGCGACCGGTAGTAACATGACCGCGACGCACAGAACGCGCAGGACAAAGGGCTTAAAGCTGACGGCTTCAATCAAAAAGGCCTTCTTGTAGTGAGCCGCATACGCTGCCAGCGCACCGCACATCAACGCGTCTGTGTTCGATGGAAGCCAGGCAAGCGTGCGATGGCCGATCAAATATTCCACAGCGCGCGCGGTAGGGGAGATCATGATGCCAGCGATGGCAATTCCGACCGCCAGCCTTGGGGGAAGGCGCGCTACGACGAGCGGCCACACGAGATAGAATTGTTCCTCAACGGCAAGCGACCATAGGTGGCCGTCAATCCAACTGGCGCAGCCATAGTTCTTCGTAAAGGTGATTGCCGTCGCGAATTGGCAGCCGCTCACTTTCAGGTCTGTAGTGAGCGTCAAGACAAACAACACCAGGATGAAGGCGTAGGCGACCGGCATGATGCGGATCGATCGCCGCAAGTAGAAATTGACGAGTGAGATCCTGGCATTGTCCCGCCGCTCCTGCAGGAGCAATAACGTGATCAGGAAGCCACTGATACAGAAGAATGCCCGTACACCGAGGCTGCCGGGGTTGACGGCCTCTAGAATAGCTTTGAGAGGGGCCGGGGTGGTGTCGAGAGAGCTGAGGTGGCTCTCGATCACCATCAAAACACTGAGGGCACGCAAACCGTTGAGCGAGAGTATCTGAGGCACGAGTTACTTATAGCAGGTTCGGTGGGCTTTGCCCCTAGCTCGATCTCCGCAATGCGCCCCGGCTCCAAGCAAACATGCCGAGCTTGAGTTAGCGCGCTTGCCTCGTCGCCCGGTGACCTGACACGATTCGCCTATGCCAAGGAAGACTGCCCCCCAAAGAAAAGCTTCGTCGAAATTGGTCGTCAAGTCACGGGCGTCGTAGCGTCGCCGGCCAAGTCACGCGCCGAGGCGTGAACTGAGCATGTGGGACCGCGTACTACCGGTCAACGAATGACTAAGCATTCCACCGAAAGCGGCTAGCCGAATTAAGCCTAATTTACCTGCAAGTGTGTGTCTTTAGCTGGGAGTCGACTGCGAAGGGACGGAGGAATATGGCGCACGCAACATCACGCGCCTGGAGGCTCGCCTGGCAGGCTCCTCGATGCACTTCCAGAAGACCATCGCTGCGAGCAGCGAGACTGCGAGCGCAGTCAACGAAAGAAGGAGCTCCTGGAAGGGTCCGTCAATGAACCGCCGGCCAATATTGACAACGCGACCGCCGATCGGAACGTGAAGGAGATACAACGAATACGAAATCGCTCCCAGGAAGCCTAGGATGCGAATGCGGGGAACATCGACGAACGCAATGAAGAAGGCGGTTACGAAAGCGATGAATGCAACGACGGGCTCGACGATCCAATATAGTGCGACAATTGCAATCACCGAAGCGATGAGCGAAAGCCATCGCGGGTCGAGCTTGAGCACTTTGCGCGCGCAACATATGCCAACGAAAAACAGGAGCGCCGCACCCGTCGGCTTGTCACTAACGGCGATATCAACTGCCTGGATAAACGCCACAAATAGGCCGGTGTAAAGCAAAGACCGTTGCGAGAGCACGGGCCACAGCAAGCCAGCCAGAATGTAGAAGACGAATTCGTACGCCAATGTCCAATAGACGATATTCAGCCATGAATAGTGCGTCAAAGGGATCACATATAGGAAATGGGCGAAGATCTGACCGAGTGAATAGGAGGGTGGCACTCCGGCAAAACCGGGAGCGCGCGCCGCTAATTCCCATATGAGCAGGATGAGCACGATGCTCACGAGATAGGGCGGCTCCAAACGAACCAGCCGCCGCAGGAAAAATCGCGGGAAATACGAAAGTTTGTACTGGGATCGATGCAGAGAATAAGGAATGATGAATCCGGAAATGACGAAAAACATTTCGACACCGAGCCAGCCGTAGAATCCTGAGTGTCGAACCCAATCCAGCGAATATGTGTTGGTCATGTGGAACCAAGTCACAGACAGCGCTGCGATACCTCGCAAGGCTTCAACCGTGAAAATCTGTTGACTACCAGGATTGATCGCCCCTTCGGCGACAGTGCGAGAGCCGTCATCTACCATCGGCTAAAAGTCCGGCCCAGTCGTGACGTCAGGAGGGAAAACCCGAAATAAGCGTTCATGATGGAAGATACGTCGAACGCTGGTGGAATAGGTTCTGCCGTCTTGAAAAACTCGAAATCCTTGGACACGCGTAAGCCATACCTGCCTTCCCGTTCGCGACCAGTCCGGGCGATGACGATTGAATGTCCTTCCTTGATGAGTTCGTTGTCGACTGTGTAGTGCTTGACGAAAACCTCGCATGCATTCGACAGCATCTTGAGATAACACTAGCCTATTCTCGGCAAGTCGGTGTTTAGTTGTTCAAGTCGCTCTGGCAACCATTGCCATTGCGCAAGAACCACGAATAAGTGTGCTCTAAGCCTTCGGCGAGTGCTATTCTTGGTCTCCATCCCATAGCCTTCAGTCGGTCGGCGCTCATTAGCTTGCGCGGCATACCGTCTGGCTTTGTACGGTCGAAGCTGATTTCGCCTTTAAAACCGACCACATTTGCCACTTGGCGGGCAAGATCGCCGATGGAAATATCTTCGCCAGAACCGACGTTAACGTGCAGGGCATCGGAGTAGGTCTTGAGCAATAAAACCAGGGCGTCTGCGCAATCGTCTACATGGAGAAATTCGCGAAGCGGTGTTCCGGTCCCCCATATGGTCAACTTTTTGTCGCCCCTTACCTTTGCCTCATGGGCTTTTCGGATAAGCGCCGGAATAACGTGACTTGAATTAAGATCAAAGTTGTCCTGTGGACCGTAGAGGTTGGTGGGCATAGCCGAAATGAAATCGAGTCCGTCCTGACGACGACACGCTTCTGCAAGCTTCATCCCCGCGATTTTTGCGATAGCATACCATTCGTTCGTAGGCTCGAGGCGGCCCGTCATCAACATGTCTTCAGAGATAGGCTGAGGCGCAAGCTTGGGATAGATACAACTCGATCCAAGAAATAAGAGCTTCGATGTTTTGAATTGGCGCGCCGCACCGATGATGTTCATTTCAATCTGCAAGTTCTCCGCAAGAAAATCAGCCGGCGCGCTATCGTTTGCGAGAATGCCGCCAACTTTTGCGGCAGCCAGAAAAACATACTCGGGCCGGTCGTTGGCGAAAAAGCGGTCAACTTCCGCCTGATTCGTGAGGTCCAATTCCGCATGCGTGCGTAAGGTCAAATTGCGATAGCCTGTACGGCGTAACGCACGAACAAGCGCCGAGCCCACCAAGCCGGTGTGACCTGCAATGTAGATTCTTGCGTCGAAATTCATCATTGTGGAGTCCTTTCCGCGGGTTCAGTTCATGCGCCCAATGCAGCTCCGGCCTCGGCCGCCAGGGAAATGGATACTGACCCAACCCACTGATGCCATTCGCCAAATTTCTCTTCCAAAACGAGGCGGCCCGCGCCTTTTGGCGTCAGACCGATGGCTTCCATATCGGCGTCCACCATGATACGGACCAATTCCCTGAAATTAATTTTTGGTTCCCATCCCAACTCTTTGCAAGCCCTGCTTGAATCACTCATGAGGAAATCCACTTCGGAGGGGCGCAGGTACCGGAGGTCCGGCTGGTAGTAATCTTTCCAATCCAGATCGAGATATTCAAATGCTTCTTCCAAGAATTCGCGAACCGTGTGTGATTCTCCCGTGCCCAGCGTGAAGTCGGAAGGCGCTTCCTGCTGGAGAATGCGCCACATACCTTCCACATATTCGGGTGCGTAACCCCAATCGCGACGCGCGTCCAGATTGCCCAGATAGAGTTTGGTTTGGAGTCCGGCACAAATGCGAGCGACGGCGCGGGTAATCTTGCGGGTGACGAAAGTCTCACCGCGGCGGGGGCTTTCATGATTGAAAAGAATTCCGTTAGCCGCAAACATCCCATAGGCTTCCCTGAAATTCACGGTCATCCAATGGCTGTAGACCTTCGCCGCGCCATACGGGCTACGAGGATGAAACGGCGTATTCTCATTCTGCGGAGGAGGAGCCGCCCCAAACATTTCGGAAGATCCCGCCTGGTAGAAGCGGCATGTGATGCCGCTCCTGCGAACAGCCTCGAGTATTCGGGTTGTACCCAATCCCGAAATGTCACCTGTAAACTCAGGTTCGTCAAAGCTGACGCGGACGTGGCTCTGTGCCCCCAGGTGATAGATCTCCTCGGGTCGCAGGTTGTAGATGATGTTGGTCAACTGCTCGCTCGTCGAGAGATCGCCGTAATGAAGAAAGAGGCGCCTGTCGGTACTGTGAGGGTCTTGATAAATGTGGTCGATCCGATCGGTATTGAATGTGCTCGTGCGCCGGATGATCCCGTGAACTTCATAACCTTTGCCCAGCAGCAATTCCGTAAGATACGAACCGTCCTGACCGGTTATGCCGGTAATGAGTGCGCGCTTAGACACAGGGCCTCCCAAAGATTGTGAACTTTGTGCTTTTATTCGCCTTTGTTTGTAAGCTGAGAGCCAGCCGGTCTTTCTGGTTTGCTTTGGAATCCCGCAACGGCACCGGTGTGGTTGCTACCCAGAGGTTTCTGCGATTGACGTTTGTGTTTCTTGGGCTCAACCCGATCCCGTTTCGAGGAAAAAGTTGCTTGTGAGAATAGGCGCGACGATGAGTATGTCGGGCCGTTCAATTCAAACTTGTTTGGGTCGAACTTGTCTGGGTCGAACTGGTTTGGGCCGACCTGCTTTGGATCGACCTGCTTTGGGTTGAACTGGTTTGGAGGGAAGGGCGACGAAAATCCATCGGCTTGTGGCTGCGGAGAGATCTGGGGCACAACAGTTTTGAGGTGTTGGGGACCAGTGGACCCATTTTGTTTGGGGCCGGCGCCCAAATTATTTAAGCGGCTTTGCTGTTGCGCGGGATTTCTAGAATTCCCTCCATTTATTGAATTAAGTGTGGGGTCACTGGGGCGGGCAGGCTGAGCAGTGGATGAGAGTGGTTGTCCGCCGGCCCGAAAAGACGGGCTACTAAAAATCAATGCGCTGTCGCCATCATCTGACGCTGGATCGGATGCAGCGGTTCCGGAATGGGCGGGCCAGAATTGAGTGGCCGGAGGCTGGCCAGAAGAGTTAAATCCCCACCGACTATACGTCGTTGGAAGTTTGGCGGGTTCTTGAGAAGGTTGAGGCGTCAGCAGTCCCCTTTCTTCGACGCCTGCGTGGACAGATGCGTCGACCGCATCGACTCCCTGATTGAGATCAGGAACACGACTCGTGTCCTGCGCGAAAGCAGCGCCGCAGGAAATGATCATCGTGGTCCAACCAGCCACTATCCATCTGCGAATCTTCATCTCAATCACGAGGCGAGCCTTTCCGAAATCGCGTCGTACGCGGGGGCGCCACATGTCTTCAACAAGTACCCTTCGAGACTGGAGAGGACATGAGTCTCGTCCCAGTGTTGCAACGCATACTGACGGCCCGACTGGCCCATCGCCAATCGTTTACCAGGGTGGTTAAAAAGCTCTTTGATTGCCGCGGACAATGCGTCCACGTTTTCCGGTTCCGTGACAACTCCACACCCCGATTCCCGGATCACTCGCCCGATCTCGCTGTTGGCGCTAACCGAAGCCGCTACCGCCCGCGCGGCAGACAAGAGGGTCACAGTTTTCGAGGGGAAAACGATATCCGAGACCGACGATTGCTGGACGATCAGAGCCATATCCGTCGCAGCCAACATTTGTAGAAATTCGGCGGGCTCCTGCAATGGAAGAAAACGGAGATTCGCCAGGTCCAGCGCCGCTGCCCGCTCCTCCAAACGCGATTTCATGGCACCGTCGCCCGCAAGTACGAACACGAAATCGCGTTGCTCTCTCAATTGCAAGGCAGCATCGAGCATGACATCCAAACCTTGCTTTACTCCCATGTTGCCGGAATGGGTGACCATGAACTTGCCTTCCAGACCATGTTTGCGGCGAAACTCATGGCCCTCCACAACTTTCCCCACGGCAAATAGACCGTTATCCGCGGGTGGAGGCACCACCACAACTTTGTTGGCGGCGATTCCTTTTTCAACGATCTTTTGCCGCATGCCTTCGGTGACGGTCGAGACCAGAGAGGCATTTCGATAGGCCATCGCCTCCAGCCGATACAGCACAGGCAGCACCGGCCTTGGGAGCATCCCCAGGTCAGCGGCAGCATCCGGCTGCAAGTCTTGTACATCAAACACGAAGGGAATCTTCCACCACCTGCTCAAAAGCACCGCGGAAATTCCGAGTCCTAGTGGCGGTGACACCACCAGCAGCAACTCCGGCCTGCGACTGCGGATTGCACGAAGCAGAGAGCTCGCGAAGAAAGATGCCTCGAACAAAACGCGTTTGGCCGAAGATACCTTCTTTGGCACCCACATCCATGAACGCAGGATGGTGACGCCGTTGCGCTCTTCCCTGAGAAACAACTTACTGCCATAACCGGGATAAGTCCGCCATTCCGGGTAATACGGCATTCCCGTGCAGACCGTAACTTCATGGCCGACGGACGCCAAATACTCGCAGCGCCGGGTCAGCACAGCACCGATACCGGTCCGTTCCGGCCAGTAATTAATGGTTAGAACGAGGATTCGCATGGAAACCTTCCTGGATAGGACCACCGGGATTGGGTGCGATCTTGTCAATCACAAGGGGCGTGGCTCGCTCCTTTGACAATTCTTTCGTCTTGAGCACGATCATGTATTCATACAGCGACTGCAGCGCGGCGTACCGGAAACCCGCGCTGCCGTCGAGAAAACCGCGTTTGCCCAAGTAGAGCAAAAGAAATTTGAAGAAGGGTCGAGCGGGGATGCGATAGAACAGTTCCTTCTGGTGAAAGCGGCGTTGGTTGACTTCCTTGCTAAAAAAGGCTTGGAGCATGCTGAACTGCTGGTTCTCGTCACGGTTTTTAACGATCTGCTGCGCTTCCAGGGAGCTATAAGAATTATGGCGGTCCAGCCAGTGAGTCATACCCTTGCTGAATGGATAGTGGTCCAGATAACCGGCGATTTCTCCAACGGGCCCTTCGGGTATGGAAATGGGATTCACCAGGCGCTCGTAGCGCATCCTCTCTGGGCGAAATAGCCGCAGATAATAGGAGGACGCCTGGACGTGTTTGAGCCAGCGCTCACCCCAGAAGTCGCGCCGTCGGATTCTGAAGGCAACCTTGTCTCCGGGATTTTCGACGGCGCGCTGGATGCATGCTGCTAACCTCGGGG
>Ga0137391_10004512_pt1 | contig 10652 bp, 9 predicted proteins | sample 15con2h24BmetaG_FD_101399 | JGI IMG/M metagenome (GOLD analysis project Ga0137391, IMG submission 101399) | Vadose zone soil microbial communities from Angelo Coast Range Reserve, California, USA - 15con2h2.4B metaG | ecosystem: Environmental > Terrestrial > Soil > Vadose zone > Saprolite...
AGGCGCTCGTATGCCTCGGGGGGCTCGCCGCCGAAGGCCTGCCCGTAGTCGAACTCCATCTCGACCGGCTTGATGCGCAGCTCCGGCCCCGGCAGCTTCGCCCCGAACGACAGCGACATGCCCTCGTCGGGCTGGATGCGGAGCACGAGCCGGTTGGGCTCGGTGAGGATCTCCGGGTTGCGACGGAAGACAAGGTGCGGGGTCTGCTTGAACTGCACCGCGATCTCGCTCGCCCGCTTGGGCAGGCGCTTGCCGGTGCGCAGGTAGAACGGCACCCCCGCCCACCGCCAGTTCTCGATCTCGAGCCGTAGCGCCGCGAAGGTCTCGGTGATCGACTCGGCCGACACGCCCTTCTCCTCGCGATAGCCCGGCACCCGCTGGCCTTCCACGAAGCCCGGCCCGTACTGCCCGCGCACCGCGACCCGGTCCACCTCGTCGGCCGCGATGGGGCGGATCGCGCGCATCACCTTGGTCTTCTCGTCGCGCACCGGGTCGGCGTCGAACGTGACCGGGGGCTCCATTGCCACCAGGCAGAGGAGCTGGAGGATGTGGTTCTGGATCATGTCCCGCAGGGCGCCCGATTCCTCGTAGTAGGCGCCGCGGCCCTCGACCCCGATCGCCTCGCCCACCGTGATCTGCACGTGGTCGACGTGGTTGCGGTTCCAGAGTGGCTCGAAGATGCCGTTGGCCCAGCGGAACACCAGGATGTTCTGGACCGTCTCCTTGCCCAGGTAGTGATCGATCCGGTAGACCTGGTCCTCGTGGAAGACGGAGGCCACCACCTGGTTGAGCGCGCCCGCCGAGGCGAGGTCGCGCCCGAACGGCTTCTCGATGATGATGCGCACCCAGCCGTTGGTGTTCTCGGCGGGCCGGTTGAGCCCGGCCTCCCCGAGACGCGTCACCAGCGGCGAGTACACCGAGGGCGGGGTGGAGACGTAGAAGAGCCGGTTGGCCCCGGTGCCGCGCTCCTGCTCGACCTGCTTGAGGTAGGCCGCGAGGCCGGGGTACATCGCGCCGTCGGCCGGATCGCCCGCGTAGTAGAAGAGCGCCTGGGCGAAGCGGTCCCACACCCGCGTGGAGGGCGGCTGCACGCGCGCGAAGTCGGCGATGGCCTCGCGCATGCGGGTGCGGAACTGCTCGTTGGTCATCTCGGAGCGGGCCACCCCGACCACCGCAAACGGCTCGGGGAGCACGCGGCTCTGGAACATGGACCAGAGCGCGGGCAGGAGCTTGCGCCGGGTGAGATCACCGGACGCGCCGAAGATCACGAGAGTGCAGGATTCGTCGATGGTGGAGCCGGTCATGACGTCATAGCCTCTTGGCCAGTCCTTGGACCATCTGCAGCAGCTGCTGCAGGCCCTGCGACTGCTTGCCGTTCAGATGGAGCCGGATGACCCGGCGCGCGGCGTCGCGCAGACTCTGGAGATCGCCCAGCGCCTGGGCGGCCTTCAACGTGGAGAACCCGTAGCCCGCGCCGGGGATGGCGAGATCCTCGCGGTCGTCGCCGGTGACCTGGATGAAGAGCCCGCTGGTGGGCCCGCCCTTGTGCATCTGCCCGGTCGAGTGCAGGTGGCTCGGGCCCCAGCCCACCGTGGTCGCGATGCGGAGGCGGTCCCGCAGGGCCACCCGGATCTCCTGCAGCACCCGCCAGGCCTCCGCGTTCGGGGTGAGGTAGGCCTGGATCGAGAGGTAGTCGCCCGGGGCGGCCATCGCGAGGTGGGCCGCGAGGCCGCGGCTCACCGAGCTCGGCTTCTTGTTGGACTTGGTCATGAGCACGATGCCGTCTTCCTCGACGTCCGACGGCCACTCGGGCAGCCGGTGGGAGCGCCGCCACTCGGTGAGCAGCGTCGTGGTGTTCTCCTTGGCCCGCGCCACGTCGGGCTCGTCGAAGGGATTCACGCCCAGCACCGCGCCCGCGGTGGCCGCGGCCAGCTCCCAGCGGAAGAACTCCGCGCCCAGGTCCATGGGGTCGCGCAGGACGAGGCGCAGCACCGGGTGACCCGCGTCGGCCAGCTTGAGGAGCGCCGCGTCGTGCGAGTCGTCTCCCTCGAGCACGAGGGCAACGAAGACCCGGTCGTCGCCGTAGACGGTCGGGGCGCCGAGCGGCTCGTCGACGACCGGGACGATCCCGGTCCCGTCCTTGCCGAGCGACTCGGCGAGCAGCTGCTCGATCCAGGGGCCGAGGGAGCGGATCTTCTCGGAGAAGACGAGGGTGGCCTTGTCGCGCCCGGCCCGGGCGAGGCCGGCGAGCACCGCGCCGAGCTGCACCGCGGGATTGCCCCGCACCCCGACCTCGTTGCCGCACGTCTCCACCATGCCGTGGGCCCGCTCGAGCAGGATCTTGATGTCCACCCCGATCAACGCGGCGGGGACCAGCCCGAAGAAGGACAGGGCGGAGAAGCGCCCGCCGATCGACGCGGGATTCAGGAAGGTGCGGCGGAAGCCGGTCTCGGTGGCGAGCTTGTCCAGCGGCCGGCCCGGATCGGTGATGGCCACGAACTGCATGCCGGGCCGCGGCGACGACGCCGCCTCGACCTGGCCGCGGAAGTAGGCGTAGGCGGCCATGGTCTCGCTGGTCGTGCCCGACTTGCTCGAGACCACGAAGAGCGCGCGGCTCAGGTTGACGCCGTCGGCCACCTGCTTGACCGCGCCCGGATCGGTGGAGTCGAGCACGAGCATGTCCGGGAAGCCCATCTTCGAGCCGAAGGTCTCGTTGAAGACCGCGCCGGTCGACGAGGAGCCGCCCATGCCGAGGAGGACCACGTGGGAGTACTGCAGGCGCCGTACCTCATCCGCGAAGCCGCGGATGTCCTCCGAGTGCCCGCGCATGATGGTGGGCGAGGTCAGCCAGCCCAGCCGGTTCCGCACCGTCGCCGCGTCGCCCTTCCAGAGCGTGGCGTCCTTCACCCAGAGGCGATCGAGGAACTCGCGCGACTCGAGGAATCGCAGGGTCTCCTCCACCGCCGGCAGCTTGAGCGGGTCCGGCAGCACCGGCGGCGGATTGACCACCGCGGGAGGCGGGGCCGGGCGCTCGGGCGCCGCGGCGGCGCGCGCGGCGGCCGGCGCCGCCGCGGCCTCGCGCCGCGCCGCGGGCTTGGCGGGTCCCTTCGCCGCGGCGGCCTTGGACGCGACCTTCGCATCCGTCAGGTCCGGCTTGATCGGGGCCTTGTCGGCCCCGAGCAGCCCCGCCTCGAGCTGCCCGATCTTGGTCATCTGTCGCGCCTGCTTCTCGCTGGGCTCGTACTGGGTGGCGATGAAGGTCTGGGCGATCTCGATCGCGTCCTTGGCGTCGAGGCCGGACGCGGCCAGGCAGAGCACGTTGGCGTCCGCCTCCTCGCGGCTGGTCCGGGCCGCCGCCGCGTCGTGGCAGAGGGCGGCGCGGATGCCCCGCATCTTGTTGGCCGCGATGACCGCGCCGGCGCCGCTGCCGCAGAGGAGGAGGCTCGCGTCCACGAAGCCGCGGAGGACGGCCTGCCCGACCGCCCGGGCGTAGTCCGGGTAGTCCACCGGATCCGTCGAGAAGGTGCCGAGGTCGAGAACATCGTGACCTTCGGCCTCGAGGGCGGCCACCAGGGGTTCCTTGAGCGGAAAGCCGGTGTCGTCGCAGCCGATCGCGATTCGCATGGTCTCCGCGCCGTCTATTCTCTCAGGAGTCCCGATACCCGACAATGTTGTCGTACAGGAGCGATTGGCGGGCCCGGGCGGTCCGGTACCGGGCGTGCCGCCCCGGGTCGGGCTGGAGGACCCGCGCCGGGTCCGGGGTGGGCGGCGGGGGCTGGCCCAAGGCCTCCAGGGCCAGCAGCGCGGCGCCGCGGGACGAGGCTTCCGGGTCGGTGCCGAGCGCGACGGGGACCCCGAGGGCATCGGTGATGATCTGGGCCCATACGGCGGAGTGGCCCAGCGCGCCGCCCGAGCCCACCACCACGTGGTCGCCGGCAGCCAGCGGGCGCAGGCGGTCGTAGATCTCGGCCAGGCGGAAGGCGACCGCCTCGAGCAACGCCCGCGCGATCTCGACCGGGCCGGTGTCGAGCGAGAGGCCGGCCACCGCGGCGCGGGCCTCCGGCCGCCAGCCCGGGCTGCGCTCGCCCGCGAAGAACGGCAGCGCGGTCAGGTGGTGGCCGTCCGGCGGCACCGCGGCGATCGCCCGCTCGAGCGCGGCCTCGTCCGCGGGCAGGGCGAGCACCTTCCGGCACCAGGCCGGCACGTTGCCGCCTTCCGACGTGGCGCCGCCCACGAGGGCCCGCGTGGCGTCGATCCGGTACCGCCAGAGCCCCCACGGGGTGGCGGGATGCGGACCGAGCGGCTCGGGCAGGACCACGCGCAGGGCGGCGGACGTGCCCACGTTGAGCGCGATCCGCCCGGGGCCCCAGCAATCGGAGCCCACGTTGGAGCACGCGCCGTCGCCGCGCGCCGGATGCCACGGCACCCGCGCGAGCGCGGGCCAGCGGGCGGCCCATCGCGGGCGCAGCCCGGGCGCGGCGGTGTCGTCGATGCGGGGGAGCGTCGACGCGGCGATCCCGGCCGCCTCCAGCATCGTCTCGTCCCACCGGCTGTGCGTCTGGTCGAGCAGCCCGGTGCCCGAGGCCATCGAGAGACTCGCGCTCAGGGTGCCGGTGAGCTGCGCCTGCAGGTACTCGCCGAAGCCGCACCAGGTGGCGGCGCGCCGGAAGACCTCGGGCCGCGCCCGCCGCAGCCACCGGAGCTTGGCCGGGAAGAACGCGGAGTGGAGCGGGGCGCCGGTGCGCGCGTGGATCGCGCGCTCGTCGTGCTCGCGCCGCAGCTCGAGCGCGGCGGCCGCGCTGCGGGTGTCGGCCCAGGTGATGACCGGAGTGAGCGGTCGGCCGTCTCCGTCCAGCGCGAGCAGGCTGTGCCAGAAGACGGAGACGCCCACCGCGGCGACGGCGCCCGCGCCGGCCAGGCAGCGGTCGAGCGCGCTCGCGACCGCCTCCATCAGCTCGCCGGGGTCCAGCTCGACGCCGCCGTCGGCGGAGGTGGTGGGCTCGTAGGCCACGTGTCCCTCCGCGCCCGCCTGCGCGCGGCCCATCGCATCGAAGACGCGGGCGCGGGCGGAGCTGGTGCCGACGTCGAGCGCCACCACGAGCATGTGCGGTAGTATACGAGCCTATGGAGGCGAGCCCGGCGCGAGGGGCGGAGCCGGAGTGGGAAGTGCTGACTCTCCGCGGCCTGGCCATGACCGATGAGACCGCCTCCGAGTTCACCGGCACGCTCGTCGTTCACCGCCGGGGCAGCCCGGAGCCGGTGGAGAACGTGAGCGTCCGGATCAAGCGCAGCATGCTCGAGGAGATGGCCGGAGCGATGCGTCGCGTGCTGGCCCGCTCCACGCCGTTCACGTAGCTCTACAGGAGACCGCTGACCATGTCCCTCATCACGGTGCTGAGCCCGGTGGCCGAGCTCCGGACGGCGACCACCGCGATCCCGCGGCTGCCCGCCGACCTCCGGGGCCTCACGGTGGGCTTCCTCGACAACACCAAGCACAACTTCGACCGCCTGGTGGAAGGCATCGGAGAGATCCTGAAGGAGCGCCACGGCGTCGAGCGCATCGTGATCCGCCGCAAGGCCAACGCGGCCACCGGGGCCGCGCGCGAGATCATCGAGGCCCTCGCCAAGGAGTGCGATCTCGTCTTCGCGGGCTCCGCGGACTGAGGCTCCTGCACGTCGTGGAGTCTCCACGACTCGCTGGAGCTGGCGAAGGCGGGAACCCCCGCGGGACTGATCACCACCACCGTGTTCCAGCGTCTGGCGCTGGGTGAGATGGCCGCGCTCGGCGCGGCCGGGCTGCCGCTGCTCGTGATCCAGCACCCGCTGGGCGGCGAGGCGCCGGAGGGTGTGAGCCGCCGGATGACGCAGGCGGTGGAGCAGCTCGCCGCGATGCTCGGGGGGCGCTGAGCCCTCGATGAGCGAGACGGTCGACGTCAGCCTGACCCTGCCCGAAGAGGACGTCTACGCCGAGTTCTGCAAGCGGGAGTGGTGCGACGGGCTGCCGTTCGTCCCGCCGACCCCCGACCGCGTGCGCGCGATGCTGGCCGGCGCGCGCACCAAGCCCGCCGAGTCGCTCGGGGTCATGCCGCCGCTCTGGCGGGAGTGCGCGGTCGAGAAGCTGGCCGTGAACGCGGTGATGGCCGGCTGCGAGCCCGCCTATTTCCCGGTGATCGTCGCGGCGGTGCAGTGCATGCTCGATCCCGAGTTCAATCTCTACGGTGTCCAGGCCACCACGCATCCGGTGGCGCCGCTCGTGGTGGTCAGCGGGCCGTACGCGCGGACGATCGGCATGCACACCGGGTCCGGGCTCTTCGGCCCCGGGTTCCGCCCCAACGCCACCATCGGGCGCGCGATCCGGCTCATCCTGATGAACGTGGGCGGGGGATGGCCCGGGCGCGGGGACATGGCCACCCAGGGCAGCCCGGCCAAGTTCGCCTACGCCATCGCGGAGCGCGAGGACTCCCCGTGGGAGCCGCTGCACGTGGCGCTCGGCTTCCGCGCCGACCAGAGCGTGGTGACCGTGTTCGGCGGCGAGGGCCCGCACAACGTCAACGACCACGTCTCCACCACCGCGCCCGGCATCCTGAACAACGTGGCCGACGTGGCCACCAGTCTCGGCTCCAACGTGGGCTGGTACATGTCACAGAGCCAGATGCTCGTGGTCCTCGGGCCCGAGCACGCGGCCACCATCGCGGCGGACGGCTTCTCGCGCGCCGACGTGCAGCACTTCGTCTTCGAGCACGCGCGCATGCCGCTCGGGCGCATGAAGCTGGGCGGGATGTGGAGCATGCGCGACTGGCCGGAGTGGATGAACAAGGTGACCGACGAGTCGGTGCGGCTGCCGCGCGTGCCGGCGGTGAACGACATCTACGTGATGGTGGGCGGCGGCTCGGGCAAGCACTCCTGCGTCATCCCCAACTGCACCTTCAGCCGGGCCGTCTCCCGCCCCCTCGACCGCATCCCCTGACCCCAGCCTAGCGGCGCGCGGTGGTGAGGAGTGCTAAGGCGAGCAGGAGCAGCAGCGCGCCGGCGGTGCCCACCGCGCCCAGGCGCTCGCCGAAGACGACCAGGCCGAGCGTAGTGGCGGTGAGCGGCTCGAGCAGCGAGACGATGCCGGCCGCGGTGGCGGGCACGCGGGTGAGTCCCGCGGTGAAGAGCGCGTAGGCCACCGCGGTCGGTCCCACCCCCAGATAGAGGAAGAGCGGCCAGCCGGAGCTCAGCGTGTGCAGGAGCGCCTCCTCTCCGAGCAGCGCGGGCGCGAGGAACACCGCGGCCAGCGCGAACGTGATCGCGGCGACCGCGAGCGGCGTGACGCGCGTCAGAAGGCCCTTGGCGGCCACCGCGTACACGGCGTAAGATACCCCCGCGCCGAGCGCCAGTAGCGCCCCCAGCCCGAAGTGGCCCGTGACCTGGTCGAGCCCGCGGGGGCCGACCACGAGCAGCGCGGTTCCGGCCACCGCCATTCCGAGCGACAGACGCACGAGCGAGGTGAGGCGCTCGCCGAGCAGGCCGGCGGCGAGCACCGCGATCAGGAGCGGCGCCGAGCAGATGGCGAGCAGGGCCGCCGCGGCCACGCCGACGAGGGTGACCGCGCGGAAGTAGCAGACCTGGTAGGCGGCCATGGCGAGGCCGAGGGCCGCGCAGAGCGGGAGGTCGCGGAGCGACGGCCAGGCGCGCCGCGTCGGATGGCGCGCGCCGAGACGGGCGGCGCCCGCGGCGAGCACGAGGCACGGCGCCGCGATGGCGAGGCGGCTCCAGCCGACCAGGAGCGGGGAAGCGGCGGCGTCGCGCGAGAGCAGGGTCATGGTGGCGCCGGTCGTTCCCCAGGACGCGGCCGCGACGGCGATGAGCAGCAGGCCCAGCAGCATGCGAGGAGTAGAGCACACATGAGCGATCCGATCGGCTTCATCGGACTGGGGAACATGGGCGCGCCGATGGCGGGCCGCCTGCTCGACGCCGGGTATTCCCTGGTCGTCCACGACGCGCGCGAGGCCGCGGCCGAGCCGCTCCGGGCCCGCGGCGCCATATGGGCCGCTTCGCCCGCGGAGGTGGGGGCCGCCGCCCCCACCGTGATCACGATCCTGCCGACCTCGCGCGAGGTGCGGCAGGTGCTGACCGGGCCCAAGGGCCTGCTCGACGCGCTGCGGCCCGGCAGTCTCCTGCTCGAGATGACCTCGGCCGATCCCTCGGTCACGCGCGAGCTGGCCGCGGAAGTGGCCGCGCGGGGCTCGGCCCTCATCGACGCGCCGGTCTCGGGCGGCGTCCGCGGAGCCACCGAGGGCACGCTCGCGATCATGGTGAGCGGCGATGCCGCGCTGCTCGAGCGCGCCCGACCGGTGCTGGCGCGCATGGGCAAGAACATCTTCCACGCCGGCCCGGTGGGCGCCGGGCACGCGATCAAGCTCGTCAACAACATGTGCTCGGGCGGCATTCTCGCGCTCACCATCGAGGCGGTGGCGGTGGCGGCGCGGTCCGGGGTGGATCCGGCGCGGGCGGTCGAGATCATCCAGGCCTCGAGCGGGCGCTCCAACGCGAGCGACTACAAGTTCCCGCGCTTCATCCTGACCGGCGGCTTCGACGCCGGCTTCGCGATCCGGCTCATGATGAAGGATCTCGACGGCTACGGGCGTCTCGCGCAGGAGGCGGGGGTGCCGTCGCCGGTGGCCCGCGCCGCCGCCGAGATCTATCGGCTGGCCATGGCCCGCGGCATGGGCGAGCAGGACCACACCGCGATCGCCCGCCTCGTCGAGGAATGGGCGGGCGTCTCGCTCCGCACCCAAGGAGACACGGCATGACGCGCATCGGCTTCATCGGGGTGGGCACCATGGGGCTGCCCATGGCGAAGAACCTCGTCCAGAAGGGCTTCGCGGTCACCGCGTTCGACAGCAACCCGGAGGCGGTGAAGGCGGCCGCCGCCGCCGGCATGACCGCGGCCGCGACCGCGGCGGAAGCGGTGGCCACCGCGGACATCGTGGTGACCATGCTGCCCTCGTCTCCGCACGTGGAATCGGTCTACACCGGCGACGGCGGGGTGCTGGCCGCCGCCCGCAAGGGCACGCTGTGCGTGGACATGTCCACCATCGACCCCGCGGTCTCGCAGCGGGTGGCGAAGGCGGCGCAGGAGCGCGGGGTGCGCTTCATCGACGCGCCGGTCTCGGGCGGCACCCCGCGGGCCACCGACGGCACGCTCGCGATCATGGTGGGCGGGGCGGCGGGCGACTTCGAGGAGGCCCGGCCCGCGCTCTCCGCGATGGGCGCCAACGTGATCCACGTGGGGCCGGTGGGCAGCGGAGAGGTGGTCAAGCTCTGCAACAACCTGATCGCGGGAGTGTGCGGGGTGGCGGTGAGCGAGGCCTTTCGCATCGCGGAAGGCTTCGGGATGGACCCGAAGGTGGTCACCGACGTGATCTCCAAGTCCTCCGGCAACACCTTCCTGATGGGCTTCATGCACCCGGTGCCGGGGCTCATGCCCGGCGCCGCCTCCAGCAACGACTACAAGCCCGGCTTCATGACCGATCTCATGTGCAAGGATCTGGGACTCGCGGTGGACGCGGCCCGCAACCTCCGGGTGCCGCTGTTCGTGACGCCCGCCGCGCAGCAGGTCTACCGGCTCGCGTCCTCCCACGGCCTCGGCCGCCGCGACTTCACGAGCGTCTACTCGTTCCTGAAGCCGTCCTCGGGCCAGGCGCCGGTCTAACCGGGGAGCCGCGACGCGATGAGTCGCCGGCTCCGGCGCTGGCTGATCGTCCTGGGCGTGCTCCTGGTCCTGGGAGTCGCCTTCGTCTGGAGCCTGCCCGAGATCGTGAAGTGGCAGGCGCTCAAGCAGATCCCCGCCATCACCGGGCGCGCGGCCAGCATCGAGGACATCGACATCAACCTCTTCACCGGCCGGGTGGCGATCAAGAAGTTCCGCCTCGCCGAGCCGGACCCCGCCCAGACCTTCGTCGAGTTCGAGCGCTTCGACGTGCGGGTGGTGCCGTGGTCGATCGTCTTCGGCAACGTCCGGGTCGCCGAGCTGCGCCTCACCGCGCCCACCGTGAACCTGGTGCGCGTGAGCCCGACCGAGTTCAACTTCTCGGACATCCTGAAGCGGATCGCGACCCCGAAGGAAGGGGCGCCGCCGCCCAAGCCGGTCGATCCCAAGGCCAAGTCGCGCTGGACCATCGCGGTGAACCACTTCGCGCTGATCCGGGCCAACATCACCGCGATCGATCGCGCGGTCACTCCCACCAGCGAGTGGAAGGTGCGCGACCTGAGCATCGAGGCGGGCAACCTCACCACCCGGCCGTCCGGCCCGGTGGGGACCCTCGCGGTCCGCGCGGCGCTCAACGACTCGCCGGTCGAGTTCTCGGCCCAGGACATCGACCTCACCCCCACCTCGTTCGCCGGGAAGTTCTCGATCCAGAACTTCAGCCTGCTCCAGGTCCGGCCCTACCTGCCGCCGCTGCCCGCCACCCTCGACTCCGGGATCGCGGGAGTGAACATGGCGGTGAAGCTCGAGCTGGGCCCGGGGCCCGGCGGCCTCGCGATCGGGCTGGTCACCGGCGACGTCGGGATCGCCTCGCTCGCGCTCAGCCAGCCCGGCAAGACCACCCCGTTCCTCGCCGTGCCGCGCATCGCGATCGGGCTCAAGGAAGTGAACCTGGTCTCGC
>Ga0137391_10004513_pt1 | contig 10651 bp, 11 predicted proteins | sample 15con2h24BmetaG_FD_101399 | JGI IMG/M metagenome (GOLD analysis project Ga0137391, IMG submission 101399) | Vadose zone soil microbial communities from Angelo Coast Range Reserve, California, USA - 15con2h2.4B metaG | ecosystem: Environmental > Terrestrial > Soil > Vadose zone > Saprolite...
GGCACCACGCGAAGATTCTCCAGCGTCGTCGACGGGCGGAACGGCGCCAGGATGAAGCCCTCGCCGTCGGCGATGATGCCGAGGGGGGCGAGATGCACCCCGCCCTCGGCGCCGACGGTCGTGACGATGGTCTCGCGGATCATCGGCATTTGGCTGACCGACGATCGTGAGGCAGTCGCGCCGACCTCCCCTTTTGAAGGGGAGGTGCAGAGCGCGTGTGGCCAGGTCTTCCGATCATTGCAAACAAATTCAGCTCTCCGGCTTCGATCCGCGCAGCGTGTGTCCGGCTTCGCGCAGCCGGGTCAGATCCTCCGGCTCGCGGTCGACCGCGCAGCCCCAATCGAGCGGCTCGTCCTGTGCGTAGCGTTTTCCCAGCCGCCACGCGATCTCGGCTTTGGCCAATTCGGTGCCGAGATAGAATGCATGCGGTGCGTCGCGCTCGATCCCGAGCTTGGGAAAGACCGAGAGCGCATCCTGGGTCACGTAGTGCCCATCGCGATTGTAGACGTGGATGCCGTCTTCCGCGATCTCGATGCGGAAGTTCGCGTCTTTTACCTCGGCGGCGAGCTCGGAAATCTCCTGCGGGGTATTGGGGAACGGTTTGCGCGCGTGGAGCGCCAGCAGCGCGTCGCTGATATCCTTGGGCAGGCTGGCGTCGGCGCGGGCCGCGAACATCAGGCGCCGCGCCGCATCGTGCTCCTGGATGGTGCGGCGCGTGTGCGGGCTGACCTGCACGACCAGGACGTTGCGGATCGCGAGCTCCGAGCAGATCCCCAGCAGGGCCGCGGTGACGCCGCCGGAATCCGCGTCGGTCAGCTCGGTGAGATTGCCGGTGCCCATCAGGATCTCGGCCTCGGGCAGGCGGTGCCGCAGCTCGGCATAGCGCGCGAGGGAGGCCATGAACCCGAAATGGATCGGGTCGAGCACCGGATCGAGGATCGCGGCAATGCCGCGCTTCTCGGCCAATTCGGCGGCGCGCAGCAGCGAGGCGAGATCGCCGTGGCCGGCCGGAACCAGCACCGGCGAGGCGCCGGTCTCGGCCGCGATGTCGAGGGTCTTTTCCGTGAGGCTGAGCAGAAAATCCGCGCCGGCGCGCCCGCCGCGCCGCAGCTCCTCGACATTTCCCGAATCGACGCTGACGGAAAGACCGGCGCGCTTGAGCTCGCCGACCGCATCCTCGAGATGCGGGAAGGGCGTATCCGGCAGGCAGCCGAGATCGATGACGTCGGCGCCGGCTTCGCGCATGCGCAGCGCGCGTTCGCGGATGACGTCGACGCCGAGCGCCGAGGCGTCGACGATCTCGGCGAAGATGCACACGTCGTAGCGGGAGAGATCCGGCGGGTGCCCGCCCTTGCCGAAATAGGCCGGGAGGTCTTTCAACTCCTCGGGACCGCGCTCGAACGGCACTTCGAATTGCGCGCTCAGCCGCCCGAGATCCGCCCGGCATCGGCCCGGCAGCAGGATGCGATTGGCTTGCACCGGCCGCGGCAAGCGGCGGGAGATGATGGTCTCGGTCATCAGCGCGGCGACCTTCACGCCGATGTCGTGGATCGACCAGTCGAAGCCCGGGTCGGCAAGCTCGGACAGCACCTTCTCGAGCCGCGGTCGCGCGAGATGTCCGGTCAGGAACAGGATTCGCTCGGGCATTGCTTCGTGCGGCCTTCGGGTCAGCACAGCCCTTCCCCGGCTAGGGCAGAGCGATCCGCGATCCCGGCGGCCCGGAGCGGCGGATCGCGGCTGCCGCCACCGCATGATGGGCGGGACCGGCAATGTAGGCCTCGGCGCCGCTTGCTCCAAGAAACCGCGGGAACAAGAGATCGACGATGCCCGCGGCGGCGAGTTCCGCGGCCGAGCAGCAGGCCAGCGATCCCGCAACCTGCTTGACCAGCAGCAAGCGGCTCACCCCTAGAACGCCCGCGAGCCAGGCCGCGAGGCTGTCGGAGGTGAGATCCCAGGATTCCGGCAGGTTTTTCGCGGCGAGCACCATGCGGGCCGGTGCCCAGACCGGCACGCCACCATCTGCCAGCACATGATGGATCTCCTCGGCCGAGCTTGCGAGCTTGAAGCGCGGGCGTCCGCTGGCGAGTGCACGCCCGTACTGTTCCATGGCGAGCAGCGCCATGTGGTGGGCCGCGCTATCATCGAAGCCCAACTCACGCTGCGCGGTCCGGACCGCATCCGCAAACGGGCCGCCGCCCGGCACCAGGATCGCCTGCCCGGCGCAGCGATCGATCGCGTCGAGCCAGTTGTCGCGTTGCGCCGAAGAAGCGTAGCTGCCGCCGAGCTTGATCACCACAGGGGCGTTCACGTAGCGCAGGTCCCAGTCGCGTCATGGCCGGCCCCGGACTTGATCCGGGGCCGGGCATGACGAAAGGAGAAATATCAGCCATCCGCGTCATTCGGCGGCGTTGGGGTCGCTCTTGGCGGCAGGATAGAGCTGATGCACCTCGGCCATGTCGGCGGCGCGCTCGCGCGCTATCGTCACCCCGACCGCGCCCGGCCCAAGGTCGAGCTTCTCGAGCCGCACCGTGACACGGACGACGCGCGGATGCTCGAGCAGGAGCGCGGCAATGCGCTCGGCCAGCGTCTCCGCGAGCGTGACATGGCCGCGCGCGACGATCATGCCGATGCCATCGGTGATGACGTCATAGGAGAACACGTCGCGCATGTCCTCGGCTTCATGCGGCGGACGCAGCACCTTTACGTCGACGTTGAAGCGGACCCGTTGCGGCTTCTCGTGCTCGCTCGCATAGGCCCCGACGCGGACCGGCAACACGAGATCGTGGACGAAAACGTGATCGGTGGGCGCGTCCTTGGTCGGATCGAAGGAATAGCCGCGTGCGGCCAGCAGCCGGTAGTCGACCGGCGCGCGCTGGCGCTCATAGGCCGCGCTGCGCTCGTCCAGCGGGATGAGCTCGCGAACCACGTCGACGGCCGCAGCCTCGATCGGCGCGGTCCGAACTCGACCGGCGCAAAGCGCCGTGCGGAAGCCGAGCACATCCGGTTGCAGCAACAGCAACCGCGGCACGTCGGGCGTCTCCAGCGAGCCCGCCAGGCCGGCCAGCAATCCATGCGATCTGCATGCGGCGACGAATTCGCGCAGCGCCGGGATGTCCATATGGTCGAGCAGGCGGCGGCCGCCTTTGCCGGCGGTATCGAGCATCGCGCCGGCGAAGCCCGCGTCCGCCATGGTCCGGATGAGCGCCGGGTCGGGGGTCAAATCGGCAAACATCACGCCGATGATCTTCGTCGTCGGGGCGAGCGCGTGGAGCGCCCGAATGCACGCCTCGCGTCCCGGCTCCGGGAACAATCCGACCTTGATGAAATCGACCCCCCTGTCGGCCACGGCGCTCGCGGCGCCGACGATCGCTTCGGGCTGCATCGGCAGATCGCCGATGACCGCGCTGACCGGCCGCTTCCCGGCGATGCCGGCGACCGCCGCCCGCACCGTTTCTTCGGAGAGCGCGCCGAGCGCGCCTCTGGCGGGGTCCTTCAGGTCGACGATGTCGGCGCCATGCGCGAGCGCGACTTGCGCTTCCTCGGCGCCGGTCACGCTGGCCAGGAACAACGTCATGGCCGCGCTCCGCTCCCACCGGCCAGCATGCGATTGCGCACGAGCCAGTCGAGCGCGCGCGACCAGGACTCGTCGGTATTGCCGCGGAAGTCGGCGCTCATCTGGGTCACCAAATGGCCATCGGTAGCGTCACGGACGTAGATGTTCATGTTGAGGATCAAATTGGATACTTTCTGAACCGTGCCCGTGACGGCAAGTTCCGCGCCCGCCCGCCTGGCCAATCCTGCATCGCAGCCGCCACACGCCTGCAGGTTGCTTGCGCGCGCCTCCGCGGCGACCGGCGAAAGATCGACCGGCGCATATCGGCCCGATGCCGCAAGGCGCCTGCGTAGCTCGTCGGCAAGCCCCGCGAGCCGCCGCTGTTCGTCGGCGCGCGGACCGTTCATCGCGCCCTCGAGGCTGGTGTCGATCAGTTCGAACTCGAAGACCGCGACCTTCGTTTGCGCGGCGAGCGCCGCCATCGAAGGCGATAGCAGGATCGGGACCATCATGGCCAGCCGCAATCCGCGCATTGTACTCGATCCGCCGTCCCTGTGGTTCTTCCGCGCAGGCGTCAATCTTCTCTGGCCAGACTACGGAGGATCGCCGATGATTGAAACAAAAATTGCCGACGTGGCAGACAGATAGGTAGTTTAGGCCGGTGTTTTCGGTGATCCGAATTCTCTTCGCGGCGGGCCTCGTGCTCGCCCCGACGTGCATTGCGGCCGCGGCCGATTCGGCCGAATTCCATATCGGTTATTTGCATCGGACCGGGCACAAGGAGGCCATTTCGCTGCTCGACATGCCTGCCGACGACGACGGCCTCGCCGGAGCCCGGCTCGGCATCGAGGACAACAATACGACCGGAAAATTCCTCGACCAGCGTTTCGATCTTCAGGAAGTGCGGCTTTCCGGCAAGGACGATCCGGGCGCCGCGGCCGCGGATCTCGCCCAACAGCACGTTTCCTTCGTGCTCGCCGACCTTCCCGCGGATGCCCTGCTCGCGGCGGCCGATGCCGGTCGCGCGCGGGGGCTGCTGTTGTTCAACGTCGGCGCGACCGACGAGCGGCTGCGCGAGCAGGACTGCCGCGCCGACGTGATCCACGTCGTGCCGACCCGCTCGATGCTCGCCGACGGGCTCGCGCAATATCTGGTGTGGAAGCAATGGCGCCGCTGGCTGCTCGTGGTCGGCTCGCACGACAATGACAGGCTCTACGCCGACGCGGTGCGGCGGGCGGCCGGACGGTTCGGGGCGAAGATCGTCCAGGAGCGGGTGTTCGAGGACACCGGCGGCGCGCGGCGGACCGACAGCGGCATCGCGCAGATCCAGCGCCAGATTCCGGTTTTTACCCAGCAGGCCCCCGCCTATGATGTGCTCGTGGCTGCGGACGAGAGCGAAGTGTTCGCGGCCTACCTGCCCTACCGAACCTGGGATGCGCGGCCGGTCGCGGGCTCGGCCGGTCTTGTGCCCACCAGCTGGGACGCCTCGCACGACCAGTGGGGCGCGGTGCAATTGCAGAACCGGTTCATGAGATCATTTTCGCGCAGGATGACGGCGCTCGACATGCAGGCCTGGTCGGCGGTGCGCATGATCGGCGAGAGCGCCTCGCGCACACAGTCGAGCGACGAGAAGGCCATCGCGGCGTTCCTCAAGGGCCCGGATTTTGCGCTGGCCGCGTTCAAGGGCCGCAAGCTGACGTTGCGCGACTGGAATCTGCAGCTGCGCCAGCCCATCCTGCTGGCCGACGGAAAAACCATCGTGTCGGTCTCCCCGCAGGAAGGTTTTCTGCATCCCGTCACCGAGCTCGACACGCTCGGCTACGACCGTCCCGAGACGAAATGCCGGCTCCAGTGAACGCGATGCGCATGGCGGTCAGCCTGGTGCTCGGGGCGCTGCTTTGGCTCCGGTTCGTCCCGGACGCCGGCGCGTTCACGGCCTATGTGTCGAACGAGAAGGGTAACAGTGTCACGGTGATCGATACCGAGAAGATGGCCGCGGTCAAAACCATCAAGGTCGGCCAAAGACCGCGCGGCATCGATCTCACCAGGGACGGCCGGTTCGTGCTGGTGGCGGTCGGGGACGACGACACCATCCAGATGATCGATACCATGACCGGCGAGATCGCCGGCACGCTGCCGTCCGGACCCGATCCCGAGCTGTTCACCCTGGACCCGAGCGGAACGCTGCTCTATGTCGCCAACGAGAACGACAACACGGTCACCATCATCGACGTGGAGAAGCGCACCCGGCTCGGCGACGTGCAGGTCGGGGTCGAGCCCGAGGGCATGGGCATCAGCCCCGACGGCAAGATCCTGGTGAATACCTCGGAAACCACCAACATGGCGCATTTCATCGATACCGAGACGCGCCGGATCGTGGCCAATGTTCTGGTCGATTCGCGTCCGCGCTTTGCACAATTCAAGCGCGACGGGTCGGAACTGTGGGTCACCGCCGAGGTCGGCGGAACCTTGAGCGTGATCGATCCGGCGAAGCATCAGGTGACGAAGAAGATCAGCTTCGAGGTTGCGGGCCTGCGCCAGGAAGCGATTCAGCCGGTCGGCATCGGCATCACGCGGGACGGCAGGACCGGCTTCGTCGCGCTCGGTCCTGCCAATCGCGTGGCCGTCGTCGACGGCGCCACGCACGACGTGAAGAAATATCTGCTGGTCGGACAGCGGGTCTGGCACATGGCGTTCACGCCCGACGAGAAGTATCTGCTCACCACGAACGGCGTGTCCAACGACGTCTCGGTGATCGACGTCGCGGCCCTGAAAGTGATCAAGACGATTCAGGTCGGCGAGCTTCCCTGGGGCATCGCCATTTCGGCGCAATGACTTGGGCTCGCGAAGGACCGCGCGCGAATATGCACGACATGAAATCCGCGGAAGCAGCGCTGGCGATCGATGGCTTGAGCCATTGGTACGGCTCGCGCCGGGCGCTCGATGACGTGACGTTTGCGCTCCAGCCGGCGACGTTCAGCGTGCTGCTCGGGCTCAACGGCGCGGGAAAAAGCACGTTGTTCTCGCTGGTGACGCGGCTCTATGCGGTGCGCCGCGGCCGCATCTATATCTTCGGTCACGACGTGGGCCCGAGTCCGGGCGAAGCGCTGCGGCGGCTCGGGGTGGTGTTCCAGCCGCGCACGCTCGATCTCGATCTCTCGGTGATGCAGAACTTGCGCTATCACGCGGCGCTGCACGGCATCGGCGCCCGCGAGGCGCGGGCGCGCGGCGAAGCGATGCTGGCGCGCGTTGGGCTGTCGGAGCGGGCCGACGACAAGGTGCGCAACCTTTCCGGCGGGCAGATGCGGCGCGTCGAGATCGCCCGCGGGCTGCTGCATCGGCCGCGGCTGCTGGTGCTCGACGAGCCGACCGTCGGGCTCGACATCAAGGCGCGCTCCGAGATTCTGGGCCACGTCCATTCCCTCGTTATCGAAGACGGCGTTTGCGTGCTGTGGGCGACGCATCTCGTCGACGAGGTCGGAGACAAGGACGACGTGATCGTGCTGCACCTGGGCAAAATCCTCGCGCACGGTCCGGCATCCGAACTCGTGGCGCAATCCGGGGCAGCCGACATTCGCGGCGCGTTCAGTGCGCTGACCAGCGCTTCCGCGCCGAACGAGGCCGCATGAGCACATTGTCGGAAACGCGACCGAGCCCGCCGTCACTGGCCCGCTACGCGATCTGCCTCAAGGGCATCGTCTGGCGCGAGGCGCTGCGCTTCCTGCATCAGCGCGAACGCTTCGTCGCGGCCCTGGTCCGCCCGCTGGTGTGGCTGTTCATTTTCGCGGCCGGTTTCCGGCAGGTGCTCGGGGTCTCGATCATTCCGCCGTACGAAGTCTATGTGCTCTACGAGGAATACATCACCCCCGGCCTGATGGTGATGATCCAGCTCTTCAACGGCATGCAGTCCTCGCTCTCCATGGTCTACGACCGCGAGATGGGCAACATGCGAACGCTGCTGGTGAGCCCGCTGCCGCGCTGGTACCTGCTTTCCGCAAAGCTTCTCGCCGGCACCGCGGTGTCGGTGCTGCAGGTCTATGCCTATCTGCTCATCGCCTGGTTCTGGGGCATCGAGCCGCCGCCGATCGGGTATCTGACCGTGCTGCCGGCCCTGATCCTGTCGGGGCTCATGCTGGGCGCGCTCGGCATGCTGATCTCCTCGCTGGTCAAGCAGCTCGAGAATTTCGCCGGCGTGATGAATTTCGTGATCTTCCCGATGTTCTTCGCCTCCTCCGCGCTCTATCCGCTGTGGCGGGTCCGGGAATCGAGCCCCTTGCTGTATTACGTGTGCGAGCTCAACCCGTTCACCCATGCGGTCGAGCTCGTGCGCTTTGCACTCTATGCCCAGGTGAACTGGGTTTCGCTCGCGGTCGTGTGCGGCTGCACGTTCGGGTTCATGTTCGCGGCGATCCTCGCCTACGATCCCGCGCGCGGAGTTTTGGCGCGCCGCGGCGCCGCGGGAGGCGAGACGTGATCTCCACCGATAGTCAGTTCCCTCGCCTGCGCGACAGTCTCCCACCCTCCCCTGGAGGGGGAGGGTCGCGCGCGCAGCGCGCGGGGTGGGGTGAATTAGTTTCACCCCCTCCCGGTTCGCCGCTTCGCGGCTTGCCGACCTCCTCCCTCCAGGGGGAGGTGGGAGCGCGCGGCAAGTCGGTGAAATCCACGACGAAACTCGCGCTGGTTGCAGTAATCGCCGCGATCGGGATCGCTGCACCCGTCCAAACGTTCGCCGCCGACCCGCGCTTTCCCGATTGGCCGTGCGCTCAGATCAAGGTGCCGGAACTCTCGGTGGCGGCGATGTGGACCGGGCCGCTGATCGACGACGTGCGCGGCCAATGGCAGAGCGAGGCGAAGGTCGCCGAGCTCGTGCCGCGGCTTGCCGCACGCCGCACGCCGCTCGAGGAGGTCGAAAAGCTGATCGCCGAGTTCCTCGGCAGCCCCGCCGAGCGGGAGCAAAAGGGAAAATTGCTGTTCGCGGGGCTGTTCGAGACGCTCTCCCGCGAGCGTTCCGAGGTCATGGACGGCATCGAACGCTTTTCCCGCAAGCAGAAGGGCGTCGTCGACAAGATTCGCTCGAAGACGGCGGCGCTGCATCAGCTGCAGGACGCCCATGCCGAGGAGAGCAAGATCGACGAGCTTGCCAACCAGCTCGATTGGGACATCCGCGTCTACGAGGACGAGAAAAAGACCGTGAGCTACGTCTGCGAAGTGCCGCAGCTGATCGAGCGGCGCCTGTTCGCGCTCAGCCGCATGATCCAGCAGGCGCTGGAGTGAGGCCCTCATCGGCTGGTTCGTAGCCCGCATGGAGCGGAGCGCCGCGCAAGGCGGGAGCTTTACGGATCGAGGGCCCCGGGCCCTGCCGCGATCGCAAGCAACAGCGCCAGCGGCCGGGCGCACCTCATGGCCGCTTCGACGGCGATTCTTCCCGGATCGGCTGGTTGTTCTCGTCGAGCAGCGGGACGCCGAAACCCAGCAGGATCGCGTTGATGGCCGGCTGGTTCTCCTCGATCATCCGGTTGAGCGACCGCTTCCATTCCTGATCCGAGAACCTCACTCCCATGGTGATGCGGTAGACGAGCGTCGGCGCGCCGGCTTCCTGGGTCAGTGGCGCGACCTTGAGCGGCGGGTTCGCCTGTTTGGCGTAATAGCCTGCCATCGGCCCCCACAGCACGCCGGCGTCGATCACGCCGGCGGCGAGATCCTTCATCATCGCCTGGGCGGAAGAATCGACGCGGGTGTCGATGACCAGCGGATACGGCTTGGCGGTCGCCATCAGGCCGCTTGCCGCCAGATAATTGCTCGGCGGCGTGCCGGCGACGATGCCGATGTGCTTTCCCTTCAGCCGCGGATCGCTCAGCGTCTCCACGCCGTCGAGGCCGTTGCCGGACTTGAACACCAGCGCGTACGAGGTCCGGTAATACGGATTCGTGCTCTGCACGATGTCGTTGCCTTGCGGGAATCCCATGATGACGTCGCACTTGTGCGCGCCGAGCGTGTTGCGCACGAAGCCGGTGGCCTGCGGATACCAGGCATACGCCAGGCTCTTGCCGAGTTTTTGGGCGAACAATTCCGCGAGCTTGTTCTCGAAACCTTCGCTCTGCTCGTCCGAGAACGGCATGTTGCGCGGATCGGCGCAGACCCGGAGCACCTTGGGATCGACGAGCTCGATCGAAAGCTCTTTGCTCTCCTCCTGCGCGTACGCCCGCGAGCTCGCCGCCGCGGCCGCGACCAGCGACACGGAAACGATCGAACATGTCCACCATCGGCCCATGCCGGTTCTTGCCCTGGTCGTCTTCGCTCGCGGCCGGGATCCGCTCAACGCGGGATCGACGATCCTCGCCCGGCGCATCCCGACGCTAATGGCCCATGCAGCTCGTCTCGGTCCCTGCGGCGGATTTGGGCTTTTCCGCATGTTTCTGCGGTCGTCCGCGGGGGACTGCCTCGTTGGCGCGGGCGCGCACGTAGACGAAGATGTCGTCGAGATAGCACATGACGTTCGGATCGGTGCCGAACGCCGGCATCACGTTCTCCTGCGCGGTGGTGACGTTCTTGCGGCCGTTCACCACGACGTCGGCGAAATCCGAATAGCTCATGGTCTTGAGCGATTCCTTGAGCGCCGGCGCGTAGCTCGAGCCTTCCGCATCCGGGCCGTGGCAGGTGTGGCAATCGGAGTGGTACCTGCGGAAACCCGAATAGGTGTACCAGTCGACGGTTCCGTCCTTCTCGACCTTGTAGGTCGGGTTGCCCTGGGCGTCGTAATATTTTCCACCCTCCTCCTTGACCGCCGTCGGATCGCCGGGTCCGTCGGCCCAGGCCAGGCCCGCGTGGAGCACGAGCACCATGAGGAGCGTCCCGGCCAAAGAGCTGGTTCGCACGAGCGTGTCCTTCGGCTGATGCAACCCGGAACCGGCAAGGAAGATCCGACGCGCCGGTTTCGGCCGGCGCGCCGGATCCTTTTGCGCTGCAGCGAGCCTTAAGCTCAGCTGCCGGGCAACGCGAACACCGTGAGCTGGCCGCCCAGTGCGGTGTAGTTGCGCAGGGCCGCATAGCCGCCCACTGCGCCGAGGCCGTCGGTCGGGTTGGTCAATCCGGCCGCAA
>Ga0137391_10004520_pt1 | contig 10640 bp, 9 predicted proteins | sample 15con2h24BmetaG_FD_101399 | JGI IMG/M metagenome (GOLD analysis project Ga0137391, IMG submission 101399) | Vadose zone soil microbial communities from Angelo Coast Range Reserve, California, USA - 15con2h2.4B metaG | ecosystem: Environmental > Terrestrial > Soil > Vadose zone > Saprolite...
CTCAGCCGGGCGCGCGTCGCCGCTTCCATCGGTCCGCCAGCAGCAGACCGACGCCGCCGAGCGTCGCGGTCACCGCGAGCGTCCCCACCCAATCCCCCAGCCGCACGTAGAGCGGGATCACGTCGCTCGTACGCACCCGCCCGGCCGAGACGGCTTCCACCTCGAGGCCGGTGGCCGCGTAGCTGCGGCCGAGCGGATCCAGGAATTGGGAGATGCCGTCGTTCGCCGCGCGGGCGATCCCCATCCGGGTCTCGATCGCCCGCAGGACCAGATGGAGGGCGTGCTGGTACGGCCCGGCGGTGTGTCCGTACCAGGCGTCGTTCGTGATGTTCACGAGGAACTCCGCGCCGGCGCGCCGGTAGTCGCGGCCGAGATCCTCGAACGCCGACTCGTAGCAGATGATGGTGCCGAACCGGCCGAGCGGGCTCGGATAGAGCGGCAGCTCGCGCCCCCGCCCGAACCCGCCCGACCAGTGCCCCACGCCCGGGACCCGCTGCAACAGCCGCGCCGGGATGAACGGCACGCGCTCGACGATGGGGACGAGGTAGTGCTTTTCGTAGACCGGATAGGGGCGCCACCGCCCCGACGTGTCGACGTAGAAGGCGGCGTTGAAGTACTCATAGGAGCGGTCCGGGCCGACTTCGTCGTAGAGGCCGCCCGTGAAGATCGGGACGTGATGCGCGCGTGCGAAGCCGCCCAGGGCCGAGTCCCACGCCGGCGTCTGCGCCAGGTAGCCCGGGATCGCCGCCTCGGGCCAAACGAGGAGATCCATGTGCTCGCGTGCCACGAGCCTTCGAGACAGGTCCACGAGTTTCGCGACCACGCTGTCCGCGTGGCGCGGGTCCCATTTCTCCCGGAACCCTTCGTTCGGCTGCACCAGCCCCACCGTGCCGAGCTCCCGGAGCGGGAGGGTGCGCATGCGCCACACACCGTACGCCAGCACCAGGGCCAGCGACGCGGCCACGGGCGCGAGTCCGCGGACGATCACCCTGCCGCCCGCGGCTCCGTTCCGCGCGAGTGCCTGGACGATCATCACGTTGCACCACACGAGCCACAGCGTCACGCCGCGCGCCCCGGCCAGGTCGGCCCACTGGACCAGCACCGGGGCGTCCCCGAGCGAGGTCCCGAGGCCGAGCCAGGGAAACCGAACGTCCCCTTGGTGGCCTACCGCCCATTCGACCGCCGTCCAGGCGAGCGGGAACACCAGCGCGAGCGGCAGCGCGGGCCGGCTCAGGCGGAGCCGGACCACAAGCCAGAAGAGCAGCGCATGCCACAGCCCGAAGACCGCGATCGTGGCGAGGTAGCCCAGCGCCGACAGCGGTGTGAAGTGCCAGAGCGCCACGACCAGCCAGTAGAGCACCGCGCCCTGACTGAGGAAGCCATACCAGAACCCCCAGCGCATCGCGCCCCGCAGGTCCTGCTCGCGCTCGCACCGGCGGAGCAGCGCGACCGCCGGAGCGACGGCGACGAAGCTGAGGAGGGGGAGGCGGAACGGGGGATAGCTCGCGGCGAGCAGGACGGCGCCGAGTGCCACGAGCGCCGCGGACGCTCGAGTGGCGGGAGTCACAGGAGCACGTCGCGCCCTTCGTCAGCGGAGCGATACACGGCGTCGAGCACCCGGTGCACCGCCAGCTGATCGCGCGGCGGCGGCGCGTTCACGTCGCCTTTGATCACGGCCAGGAAGTAGGTCCACTCAGCCCGGTAGGACTGGGTGAACGGCGTTTCCCGCCCGCTCGCGCCGTACGGTGTCAGGTCGTTCACCGTACCGTGCGCCTCCTTGAAGACCCGCAAGGGTTGGACGCTCGCAGAGCCCTTCGTCCCCGCCAGGTCGAACCAGAACCGCTCGGCCTCGCCCATGTGGCGCCAGCTGACGTCGATCGAGAGCGACACGCCGTTCTCGCAGACGACCAGTGCGGTGGCCATATCCTCCACCGCGTCCTTGGACGACCCCATGGTGTGAGCGGAGACCCGCTTCGCGGCGGGCCAGCCCGCGAGCCAGAGTCCGAGATCGAGCAGCTGCAGCCCGAGATCGAGAAAGGCGCCGCCGCCCGCCTCCTGCCGCCGCAGCCGCCAGCCGATCATCTGGCGACTGGGCCGGAAGGTGTACCAGCCGCTGCGGATGGCCTGGAGGAGCCCGATGTCACCGCCCGCGAGGAAGCCCCGCACCGCCTGCACGTCCGAGCGGAACCGATGGTTCATCCCCACCATCACGCGCTTCCCGTACTTCTCGCTGGCCTGGAGCACGCGCTCCACACCCGCGACGGTGAGCGCGAGCGGGCGTTCGCACAAGACGTGCGCGCCGGCGGCCAGCGCCGACAGGATGTGGATCTCGTGCAGGTGGTTGGGCGTGCAGATCGCCACCGCGTCCGCGTGGGCGTACTTCAACACTTCTTCGATGTCGTCGAACGTCTCGCGCACGTCGAAGCGCGCCGCGAGCGCCTGCGCTTTACTGAGATCGTTGTCGCAGATCGCCGCCACCTCGACGCCGGGCAGCCGCCGCAGCGCCGGGAGATGGGCGACCTGCGCGATGGCGCCCGCGCCGATCACCGCGACGCGGAGGGGCTCGCTCACCGCCGGGTCCTCGCGGTCCCGTCGCCGATCCCCGCCCAGCGGTACATCGCGCCGGTGCGTAACGAGACCGTCGACAGCCCGCTCGAGAGCACCCCGCGCGCCTCGAGCGTGAAGCGCCACCGCTGGGCGCCGATTTCGGCACCGAGCGTGCCATTCAGTCCCGCCGTGATCTCGTTCAAGGCATCCTGCACGAACGTGCCGTTGATGACGGGGCCGCTGCCGTGACGGACGTGGATGCCGAGCCCGACCCCGGTGTAGGCCGTCACCGCGTGCCCCTTGGCCAGCGCGTACTGCAGGTCCAGGTCCCCGGTGACGTCGCTCCACGTCATCGGGCCGAGATTGATCGTGTAGTTCGAGTCGGGGTCGCTCACGACGCCCCGCAACCGCTGCACGAAGCGCTGTCGCGCCGCGGTGCTGAACTCGGCTTTGAAGTAGGAGAGGCCGAGCAACACCCGCACCCGCGGCGCGACGCGGCCGTAGTCGAGGCGCAGGCCGCCCGCGAGCGTACCCCGGACGTTGTTGCCGCCGAGCGGGCCGAGATCGAGCTGGAGCGCGCTGGGCTTCAGGTTCTCGTAGGAGAACTGCTCCAGGAGACCTTGCGCCGCGAGCGCTCGGGGGCCGGCGAGCCACGCGGCGCCGAGCGCGACCAGGCCGCCGACACGCGCGCGAAACCGGCCGGCCGCGTTAGTACAAGCGCGCAACGGTGGTCCCCGGGAAATAGGTGATGACGATCGTTCGGTAGTCCTGACCGGCGCGGGCGCGGCCCACGGCACCCCACTGGCAGAACCCCACGCCGTGGCCCCAGCCCGCGCCGGCGGCGATGAGCCGCGTCACCTGGCCTCCGTCTTTCTCGATCGACAACTGGAACGCCGCGCTCCCGAGCAACTGGTCCGCCTCCGGCCGGAGCACGGTGCGCACGTCGGGCCCGGCCACCCGGACCTCGCCGTGTTCGAACGCGATCCGCAGCTCGCCCACCCGCCCCGACGCGGTAGTGCGGGTCACCGCGACATCCGTGATGCGCTCAAGGCCGCCGCCGCTTCCGTTCGTCACGGTCGGCAGCGTCCGCGACAATATAGCGCGCAGCTTCGCACCATCCCATTCCTCGCGCCAGTGAAATCGCGGTGACAGGTCGCAGTAATAGTGGCCGCCGCTCGACGCGTCCGAGACGGGCCGCAAGTAGGGGAGGCGGTGTGCCGTCTTGAACGCCTCCTCGACGCCGGCCGTACGGAACCCGCAGGTCGAGTGGAAGTAGGCGTCGACCAGGTCGCCGCGGTAGCGGAGCACCTCACCGCGCGTCGCGCGCAGCGCGTCCCACACCTCGGGGGTCTCGCCTCCCACGCCGGTATACACTTGATCCCGCACGTCGGCCCACGCGTCGAACCCTTGCGACTCCCACCGTCCGCGGTTCTTGAGCGCGAAGGTCCGCGACACCACCGCCTGCGCGAGCATCGCCTGGCGCTCGTCGCGCCGCCGGGCCCCCAGCTCGCCGCCGATCACCCCCGCGAGGTAGCTCTCGAGCGGCACCCGGTTCACGAGGGTGAGTCCCGCCGGGTCGCGGGTCACGTTCACCCGCCCCCGGTAGCGGCGACCGCCGGCCATCGCGAAGCGGTGCTCGGTCGCGTTGACGGCCGAGAGGCCGAGGCGTCGAGCGGAGCGTGTGCCGTCCGGTTGGACCAGCCGCACGCCCGGCGTGTCGACGACGACGGTCCAGGTGGCGCCCGCGGGAATCGCGCCGATCGGCTCGCCGCTCGCGTCGTCGGTGACGAGGAGCTCGCCGTCCCCACCGAGCGTGATGCGTTGCTGGCCCGCCGAGATCCCAATGCGCACCTCCGGCTCGGTGAGCGGGGGGTGGGGGGTAACCGGCTGCGGTCGCCCGCAGCTCGCCCCGGCGAGGATGAGGAGGCTAGCGAGCCTGGGCTTCGCCGAGCGCAGCGTCAAGTTGGGCGATCGTGAAGTCGATGTCGGCATCGCTGTGTGCGCTGGAGACGAAGCCCGCCTCGAACGCCGAGGGAGCGAGGAACACGCCCCGTGCGAGGGCCGCCCGGTGCCAGCGCGCGAACAACGCGGTGTCCGTCGCCCGCGCTTGCGCAAAGTTCCTGACCGGGCCGGGCGCGAAGTAGATCCCCCACATTGAGCCCGCGTGTCCGCTCGACGCGGCCACGCCGTGACGCGCGGCGGCGCTCCCTATACCCGCGACCAGCCGCGCCGTTCGCCGTTCGAGCGACTCGTAGAACCCGGCGCGCCCGGTCTCGCGCAGCGTGGCGAGCCCGGCGGCCATCGCCACCGGATTGCCCGACAAGGTCCCCGCCTGATAGACCGGGCCCTCGGGCGCGATCAGCCGCATCAGGTCCGCGCGTCCACCGTACGCCCCCACGGGCATACCCCCGCCGATGATTTTCCCGAGGGTCGTGAGATCCGGGCGCACGTCGAGCCGCTCTTGCGCTCCGCCGGCCGCGACGCGGAATCCCGTCATCACCTCGTCGAAGATCAGGAGCGCGCCGTAGTGGTCGCACTGCGCGCGCAGCGTGGCGAGGAAATCCGGGTCGGGCGCGATGAAGCCCGCGTTGCCGACGTAGGGCTCGACGATCACCGCGGCCAGCGCGTCGCCGCGGCGCCGGAACATCTCCACCACCGCCGCGGGGTCGTTGAAGGGCAGGGTCAGCGTCAACGCCGCGAGCTCGGCGGGGACGCCCGGGCTATCCGGGAGCCCGAGCGTCGCCACCCCGCTTCCCGCCTTGACGAGAAAGCTGTCGGCGTGCCCATGATAGCACCCCTCGAACTTGAGGAGGGCGCTCCGCGCCGTCGCCGCGCGGGCGAGCCGGACCGCGGCCATCGTCGCCTCCGTGCCCGAATTCACGAACCGCACCCGCTCGAGCGCCGGCATGCGTTGGCGCACCAGCTCGGCGAGTTCCACCTCCGCCGCGCACGGCGCGCCGTAGGTCCAGCCCGCCGCCGCGGCCGCGCCGATCGCTTCGAGCACGGCGGGATGCGCATGGCCGAGGATCAGCGGGCCCCATGAGCAGACGTAGTCGAGGTACGATTTGCCGTCCACATCGGTGAGGCGGGCGCCGGCGGCCCGGGCCACGAAAAAGGGCGTCCCGCCCACCGCCCGGAACGCCCGCACCGGCGAATTCACCCCGCCGGGAAGCACCGCTTTCGCCCGCTCGAAGAGCTCCTCCGAGCGGCTCACGTCAGCGCGACGGCCCGGTAGTCGTAGTCTTCGCTCCCCACGAGCCGAGCCCGGACGAGGTTGCCCGGCCGCGCCCAGCCGCCCTGGACCAGGTAGGTCACCCCGTCCACATCGTCCGCCTGCCACGGCACGCGCCCCACGTGGGTCGCCCCCGCTTCGTCCGGCTCGGCGAGCCGGTCCACCAGCACCGGCACATCGCGCCCCACGAAGCGGGCGAGTCGCTCCGCCGAGATGGCGCGCTGCACCTCGAGCAACTCCTCGAGGCGGTCGCGTTTGACGGCATCGGGGACGTCGTCCGCGTAGCGGGTGGCGCGCGTGCCCTGCTGCGGCGAGTACGCGAAGGCGCCCAGCCGGTCGAACTGCGCCTCCTCGAGGAAGGCGAGGAGCTCGCGGAAGTCCGCTTCGGTCTCGCCCGGGAAGCCCACGAGGCAGGTCGTGCGGAGCGCGAGATCGGGGATCGTGCTCCGCAGCCAGGCGAGCTTGGCGCGCAGCGTGTCCTGACGCTCCGGGCGGCGCATGCGCTCGAGCATGCGATCCGCGGCATGCTGGATCGGCATATCGAGGTACGGTACCACGCGGGGCTCGCGCGCGACCAACTGGACCAGCTGGTCCGTCAGGCCCGCCGAGTAGACGTAGAGCAGCCGGTACCAGGGTACCGTGGTCGCGCCGAGGAGCGCCGCCAGCAGCTCGGGCAGTTTCGGTCCGGCGCGTCCCAGGTCTCGCCCGTAGTGCCCCAGGTCCTGAGCCACGAGGTTGATCTCCTGCGCGCCCTCGGCTTCGAGCAGCTGCGCTTCGCGCACCAGGCGTTCCAGCGGCTCGGAGCGGTGCTTGCCCCGCATCAGCGGGATCGCGCAGAACGCGCAGGTGTGGTCGCAGCCTTCGGAGATCTTGAGGTAGCGTACGTGCGGCTGGTCGCCGAGGAACTGGCGCACACCGGGGTGGACCGCCACCGGGTCGTCGATCAGTCCGCGCGCGGCGAGGTCGGGCACGAGGTGATGCAGATCGGAAAACCCGAGGAACAGGTCCACTTCGGGGATTTCCTGCTCGAGCTCCCGTCGGTAGCGTTCGACGAGGCAGCCGACCGCCACGACAGCTTTGACGTCCCCTTCCCGCTTCAGCCTCGCGGCGCCGAGGATGGCGTCGATCGACTCCTGTTTGGCCGCGTCGATGAACCCACAGGTGTTGATGAGGATCACGTCGGCCGAGGGCAAATCGCCAGTCACGACCGCGCCGTGCCCCACGAGCTCCCCGACGACCCGTTCCGAATCGACCGTCGCCTTGTCGCAGCCGAGCGAGATGACGCCAAGCTTCATCCGCGATAGTTCCCGAACTTGAGCTCAATGCCCCAGTCAGCGGAGCGCAGGAACGTGATCACTTCCTGCAGGTCATCCTTGGACGGCGACTGCACGCGGATTTCCTCACCTTGAATCGAGGCCTGGGCCTTCTTGAATTTCCTGTCCTTGATCGCCTTGACGATCGCCTTTGCCTTTTCTTGCGGGATGCCCTGGGTGAGCTTGATCTCGCGGCGCACCGTGTCGTTGGCGGCCGGGGTGACAGGCCCGAGCTCGAGGTTCTTCACCGGGACACCGCGTTTGACGAGTTTCGCCTGCAGGACGTCGAACAAGGCCTTCATTTTGAAGTCGTCGTCCGCGACGAGGGTGAGCGTCGCCTGGGCGCGATCGAACGTGACGGCGGCCTTGGAGCCTTTGAAGTCGTAGCGCTGGGCGACCTCCTTGGTCGCCTGATTCACGGCGTTATCGACTTCCTGCAGGTCGGCGCCGGTCGAGACGTCGAAGGAAGCGAGGTTGGTCATGGCGGGGGAATATAAGCGGCGGCGCCACCGGCGCGGCCGCTGCGCGGCCGAGCCACAGCCGGCGACCGCCGACCCAGACCCAGGAGCTAGAAGAGGAAGGTCTCGAGCGCCCGGGCGCGACTCACGTGCCGCAGGCGCGCCAGGGCTTTCTCCTTGATCTGGCGCACCCGCTCCCGGGTGATGCCGAGCAGCGAGCCGATCTCCTCGAGGGTCATCGGCTCCTGCCCCTCCAGGCCGAAGTACAGGCGCAGGATCTTCGCCTCGCGTTCTTTGAGCGTCGCCAGCACTTGCTCGATCGACTCGGTGAGCGCGTGCTCGAAGATCTCGTCGTCGGGCCCGGGGTTTTGGGTATCGGGGAGGTAGTCGAGCAACTTGTTGTCCTCGCCCGGGGTAAGCGGAGCATCGAGGGAGAGGTGCGCCTGGGAGATGGAAAGCGTCTTCGCCACCTCCTCCTCGGAGATGTCCATCCCCTCGGCGATCTCTTCGACGGTCGGCTCCCGACCCAGTTCCTGGAGCAGCGCCGAGGAGCGCTTGCCGATGCGGTGCAGCGTGCCCGCCCGGTTGAGCGGCACGCGCACAATACGGGACTGCTCGGCGAGCGCTTGGAGAATGGCCTGGCGGATCCACCACACGGCGTACGAGATGAACTTGATCCCTTTGGTCTCGTCGAACTTGTGGGCCGCCCGGATCAAGCCGAGGTTGCCCTCGTTGATCAGATCGGAGAGCGACACGCCCTGGTTCTGGTACTTCTTGGCCACGGAGACGACGAACCGCAGGTTCGAGCGGACGAGCTTGTCCAGCGCCTCCTCGTCGCCCTGCTTGATGCGCTGGGCCAGCGTGACTTCTTCCTCGCGGGTGATCAGCGGGTACTGGCTGATCTCGCGCAAGTACTGATCGAGCGATCCCTCGTCGTACGAGGCTCGCTTCGCCGTGTTCAATTGCATGGCCTAGTCACGCCTCCAGGCGCGCACGACGCCGCACGATACGCTCTCGGGCCCGAGCCGACGGCGCGGACTCGGGGCCTGGACGTCCGCACTCGGCGCTAGCGTACGATCGAGCCGAGCCGGTGCCAGCGAATATCGGTCAGCCAGGGAAGCGCGTCGTGCGCCTCCCGGTCGTAGCTGAAATACACGACGAGCGGCCGTCCCTTGACCGCCGCGGCATCGACGAACCCCCAGTAGCGGGAATCCGCAGAGTTGTCGCGGTTGTCGCCCAGCACGAAGTACTTGCCGCGCGGCACGGCCAGCGGACCCCACGTGTCGCGCGTGGGGTGGTAGGTGCGGGCCATGGCCGGGCCACCGACCAGGTAAGCCCGCTGCCAGTTGAACTCCGGATCGTACATGTCGGCCGGGCCGACCCGCTGCACGTAGGGCTCGGCCAGCGGCTCGCCATTGACGCGCACTTCGCCGCCGCGCATCTCCACCGTATCGCCCCCAACCCCGATCACGCGCTTGACGTAGTTCAGCTCGGGATTCTTAGGGTAGGCGAACACCAGCACGTCGCCGCGTCGCGGCGATTCGAAGCCTGGCAGGCGGGCATGCGTACCGGGGATCTGCGCCCCGTACACCGCCTTGTTCACGAACAAGAAATCGCCCGCCAGCAGCGTGCGCTCCATGCTACCCGAGGGGATCTGAAAGGCTTCGACGAGGAACGTGCGGATGATGAGGAACAGCACGAGCGCCATGCCGAGCGATCGCATCCAGTTGTCGAACCAGCGGGCGAGGCGGGAGCGACCGGGCTCGGGGGGGGTGAGGGGGACGGGCGCGGTGCGCGCGCTCGTGCCTGCCGTCGGGGCCCCCAACTCATGCATGCCTGTTACTCTAGCCAAGCTGTCTCGGCGGCGCAACGGCAGCGACCCATCTCGGGGGTCCGGCGTCCGGCGTTGGGGGGGTCGGGCGGACCGGTCGGGGTCGGTCGGGGAGTCGGCGGGGGCGGGGGCGCAGGTCGGTCGTTGGCGCCGCGTGTGAGCCACGTCACCGGGTCGGGGCGAGCCAGATCAATCCCGCGCGCGATGCGCGCGGCACTCAGGTCTCCGTGTCGATCTGCGCGCGCTGCAGCTTCCCGGAGAAGTCGACGTAGATGACCTTCGTCTCGGAGTAGAAGTCGTACACCTCCCACCCGCCTTCGCGGTGTCCGTTGCCGGTTTGCTTGACGCCGCCGAACGGCAGGTGTGCCTCAGCGCCGATCGTCGGCGCGTTGACGTATGTGATCCCGGTGTCGAGCTCGTTCATCGCGCGGAACGCCGCATTCACATCGCGCGTGTACAGGGAGCTCGAGAGCCCGTACTGCACGCCGTTGTTGACGCGGATCGCTTCGTCGAGAGAGCCCACCCGGATCACCGATAAGACGGGACCGAAGATCTCCTCTTGTGCGACGCGCATCCCGGCCCGGACGCCGGCGAGGACCGTGGGCTGGTAGAACCAGCCGCGTTCGAGCCCCTTCCCCGTGGCGCGTTCCCCGCCCACCACGACCCGTGCGCCCTCTTCCCGTCCGACCGCGACGTAGTACTCCACCTTTTTCCGGCCGTCCTCGTTGATGAGCGGACCTACCTCGGTCGCCTCCTCGAGGCCCGAGCCGAGCCGTAGGGTGGCCGCCCGATCGCACACCATCTGCAGGAGGCGGTCATGCACGACCTCGTGCACGATCAAGCGGCTGGTCGCCGTACAGCGCTGCCCGGTAGTACCGAACGCCCCCCACACCACCCCGTCGAGCGCCAGCTCTAGGTCGGCGTCGGCCATCACCAGCATCGCGTTCTTGCCGCCCATCTCGAGCGACAGCCGCTTGTGCATCCGGCCGCACGTCTCACCGATCGCCGCGCCGGTCGCGGTCGAGCCCGTGAACGAGATCACCGGTACCTCCGGGTGCTGGACCAACGGGGGGCCGACTTCGGCGCCGTAGCCATGCACGAGCTGCACCGCTTCGGGAGGAAGCCCCGCTTCGAGCACGAGCTCGACCAGGAGGGTCGCGGTGTGGGGGACGTCCTCGGCGGGCTTGAGGATCACGGCGTTCCCGCACAGCAGGGCCGGGAACATTTTCCAGGTGGGAATCGCGAGCGGGAAGTTGAAC
>Ga0137391_10004522_pt1 | contig 10639 bp, 9 predicted proteins | sample 15con2h24BmetaG_FD_101399 | JGI IMG/M metagenome (GOLD analysis project Ga0137391, IMG submission 101399) | Vadose zone soil microbial communities from Angelo Coast Range Reserve, California, USA - 15con2h2.4B metaG | ecosystem: Environmental > Terrestrial > Soil > Vadose zone > Saprolite...
AACGTCGGCAACAAGATCATGTGCTCGTGCAGCTGCAACCAGGTTTTGCTGCAATGCAATCACGTGGGCTGCCCCAGTTCCGCCGGCATGATCAAGGAGCTCAGGGTCCAGCTCAAGACCTACCCTAAAGATGACGACGTGCTCAACTGGTTCCGTCGGACCTACGGTTACACCATGGTCATGGAGCCTAAATCCGAGGGGTTTGAAGGAATCATCTGGATCGTGCCGCGAGTCGTCTGGGTGCTGATGTTTCTGGGCGGCCTTTATCTGATTTTCCTCTGGGTCAGCCGCTCGAAGCCCGCGCTCGCAGTGGCCAGCGCTAAGAGCACCGCTCCGCCGCCGGACCCGCGGCTGGATGCCTTCCGCGAACGCGCCCGCCAGGAGACTGAACTGTGAGCCAGTTTTCGACACCGGAAGTCATCACTTATATCGTTTGCAGCGTCTTCGCCTCGGCCCTGTTCGTCTGGATCTTTTATCCGGCGGATGAGACAGAAGCGGAGGAAAAGACGCGCCTGACCTACCTCTACGAGCGCAAAGACGTGATCTACGAGAACCTGCGCGATCTCAATTTCGAGCACAAGGGCGGAAAATTCACTGAGAAGGATTTTGAGATCATGCGCACCAGCCTGGAGTCGGAAGCCGCCGGCGTGCTGGCCGAAATTGAAAAGCTGGAATCCGTAAGAGCCTGAAGGAGCCTTCTTACTTGAGACGATTGATCATCGCTTCCCTGCTGCTCGCCTGTTCGTTTTCGGCGGCGGCCCAGACCCTGACCGGTACGGTCAACAACGAAACCACCCGCAAGCCGGCCGCCGGCGCCGAGGTGGCGCTGGTTCGACTCGCCCAGGGGATGGAGGAGCTAGGCCACACAAAGGCCGGCGCTCAGGGACAGTTCACATTCAAACTTCCCGACTCCACCAGCCGGTATCTGGTCAAGGCCCATTTCCAGAACGTGGATTACTTCGAGCAGATCCAGCCGGGAAACAGTTCAGTCCAGGTCGCGGTCTACAATTCAGCCCAGACCGTTCCGCAGGTTGAGATCGTCAACCTCTCCCATGTGTTTGAAACGGACGGCTCCACTCTCAAAGTCATCGAGGTTTTCAATCTGCGCAACACCGCCTTCCCCAAGGTGACCCAGGCGGCCTTCGATTTCTACCTGCCCGACAATGCCCAGATCTCGTTTTCCGAGGCGCGGAGCAACGCGGGCGTGCCCGTCAAGGTATCCACCGCGGCGCTCCCGGAAAAGAACAAATATCAGTTTCTGTTTCCGGTGAAGCCCGGCTCGACCCGCTATGAACTGGTCTACTCGATGCCCTATGGCGGAGCGTACAAGATGGAGACCCGCTACGTTCTGCCGCCGCACAAGTTTTACGTGGTCACGCCCAAAACCATGAAGTTCTCCGCCACCGGCGGCGCGCAGTTCCATCCGGAATCGTGGCCCGTCGAACCCACGCTGGATATGACGGTCAATACCGCGGACTCGCCGACTTCGGCGAAATCCGTCGCCTATGAGATTTCGGGCGTGGGCCTGATTCCGCAGGACACTCCGCAACAACAACAGCAGCCGCAGCCCGGCCAGCCGGCGCAAAACACTCCGGGCGGCGGTCTGGGCGTGCCCAATGAAAAACCCAATCCCATCAGCGCGGGACAGTGGGGTTTTCTGAGCGTCCTGGCGCTGTTCATGGCGGCGGGAGCGCTCTTCATTTACATGGTATCGAGCGGCGGCGACGCGTCCGCCAGGCCGGCACGGGCGAAGGGCGGCGGCTCCGCTTCCCTGCTCGACGCGTTAAAGGAAGAGATGTTCCGGCTCGAAGCCGACCGGCTGCAGGACAGGATTTCGAAGCAGGAATATGAATCCGCGAAATCGGCCCTGGATAAAACGCTGCAACGCGCCATGAAGCGCAAACCGGCGAGAGGCTGAGCGCATGTCGGTGATCGTACGGTCTTCTCCCCTGCACGGAGCGGGGGTTTATACAACAGCGCCCTTCAAAAAAGGTCAGCGCGTCCTCGAATATACCGGCCCCCGGCTCACAACCCGTGAGTCGGAAGGCATGTACGCGGAAAACGAAGTCACCTATCTCTTCAGTGTGAATGACGAAACGGTCATCGACGGCTTCGGCACCGCGGCCTTCGTGAATCACTCCTGCGACCCGAACTGCGAAACCCGGGGCGCGGGCCGCCGTATCTTCATCGTGGCCACGCGCGACATACCTAAAGGCGACGAACTCACCTACGATTACAACCTGTTCGACGGAGAACCCGGCGAACTTGCCCCCTGCTACTGCGGCGCGAAAACATGCCGGGGAACGATGTTCTGCGATGAAGAGATTGCGCGGCATAAGAGGATTTTGAAAAGACGAAGAGCCACAACCAAAGACAAGACCTTTGCACCACGGAGGCACTGAGGCACGGAGAAAGCAGAAATAAAATGGATTTTATTCGGACCGCTGATTCCTGGTTGTGTCCAAAACCAGGGCCTGAATATTTCTGACTTCTCTCTCCAGCAGAAATACGAGGGCACGGAATATGGATTAACCACAAAGGACACGAAGGAACACAAAGAAAAGAACCACTGAAACCTCCGATCACCAGATCACCCGATGTTCCGATTTCCCGATGTCCCGATTTCCAGATGTCCCGATTCCCTAGATTTCCCGTCTGCCTTCCATGGCCTTCAGCATCGTAACTTCATCGGCATATTCAATGTCGCTGCCGGCGGGGATCCCCGTTGCGATCCGGGTCACTTTGACCCCGGGACGCCGGATGAGCGAGGTCAGATAAACCGCTGTCGCTTCGCCTTCCATGGTGGGGTTGGTGGCGATGATGACCTCGTCGACGCTGCCGCTCTCGATGCGTTTCAGCAGCGAGGGGATGCGAAGCTGTTCCGGGCCGATTCCATGCAGCGGTGAAATCGCGCCGTGCAGCACATGATAGACGCCGTTGTAAAAGCGGGCTTTTTCAATGGACGCGATGCTGGTCGGCTCTTCGATCACGCACACCATGCGCTGGTTGCGCGCGGGATTGGCGCAATAGGTACAGGGATCGACATCGGTGATATTGCTGCAAACCGAGCAGAGATGAAGGTGCTCCTTGAGGTTGCGAATAGCCAGGGCGAGAGCGTCGGCGTCCGCGGCGCTCGAACGCAGCAGATGGAACGCCATCCGCTGGGCGCTCTTACTGCCCACGCCGGGCAGCTTCTTCAGTTCGTCAATGAGTCGAGCCATCGGCTCGGCAAATTTAGCCACTTTAACCCTCGCTACTGGCTGCTGGCTTCTGGCCAGGGCGTCTTCGATTCAAACCGGGGCTGAAGCCCAATGAAACTCCGCGCTCAACGGGCGGCTGAAGCCGCCCTCTGGTACGGTTGTCCATGCATTTACGTTTGCCCATGCATTTACGATTGCCCATGCATTTACGTTTCTCATGCATTTGTAGCAATCACTGAGTGCTGATTGCTGCTGATTGAAAATGTTGCTGTTGCCGTTGCTTCGCTAGCAGCTAGCAGCCAGAAGCCAGAAGCTCTCCGTCACATTCCCGGCAACCCCAGCCCGCCGAGCATTCCGCCGACGGTGGATTGCATGGCCGCGTCCACTTTGCGGGAGGCTTCGTTGACCGCGGCGGTCACCAGGTCCTGGAGCATCTCGATGTCGCCGCTCCGGAAGACCGCGGGATCGATTTTGGTTGAGAGGATCTGCTTCTGGCCGTTCATCTTTACGGTGACGGAGCCTCCGCCGGAAGAAGCCTCGATGATCGTCTGCTGCATCTTGCTCTGAAGTTCCTGGGCCTGCTTCTGGGCCTGCTCCAGCATTTCCTTTAACTGGTGTGTGTCAAAACCGCCCATTGCCGTCTCCTAATTGTCCTTTTCGGAATGATCGATAACGGTGCGGATTTCCGCGCCGAATTTTTCTCTCATGCGCTGCACGACCGGTTCATTCACGGCCCGTCCCCGCGCGCCGCCGGGGGCGCGCACGACCCGCGTCGCCGTCGCGCCGCCATTGGCCGCGGGCGCACCGCTCACCACTTCCACTTTGACGGGCCTGCCCGCCGCGCGTGAGGCCGCGGCATTGGCGATTTTTTTCTGCTCCGTCTGCATCAGCAGTTCGATGACGCCTTTGGACTCCTTCACGGTCACGCGAAGCTCGCTGCCGGAAAGCGCCGCGCTTCCGGCTTCCAGCGTGGAGGCCACCATCTTATGTCCTCCGTTTTCGAGGTCGGTGATCACGCAGCCCAGCAGACTGCCCGCGTCGGAGGATACTTCCGCTGACTCCGTCACCGGTTCCATCACGGCGGTCGCTGTCTCCGACGCGGTCACGGCGGTTACTGTGGCCGCTGTTGAGACGCCTGCGGCGGACCCGGCGGTTGTCTGCGTCCGCATTCCCGGCGATTCAGCGATCTGACTCTTTGGCGGTTCCGCAGCCGACATCTCCGGTTCGGGAATGCGCGTCTTGCGGGCGCGATCGCTGTCGAAAGGCGAAGGGGGATTCTCAGCGGCGCGAGCGGGTGCGCTCACCCGACCAGGGGGCGCGCCCGAAGCGCCCGTTGAGAACGGCGATGCGAAAGGCGAAGGAGCGGCGGCAGACGGGGGGGCGCTCGCGCGCGAAGGCGGAGGGGCTGCGGATTGGGGCTGGGATTTTGTTCCCGCCGGGGCCGCAACGATATTCCCCGATCCCATCTGGCTCAGTATCTGTTCGAGGGGCAGAATGCGCTGGGCATGCACCATCTTCTAAACACCAAGCTCCAGATGGAAACGCTGCTCCTGGCGGTAGCCGACGTCATCGAACGTCCGCAGCATGATCTGAAGAAACCGCGCCAGATCTTCCTCGGAAAATTGTTCCGAGGTCCGGGTCAGGCGGGCGCGTTCATCCGAGGACACCTGAAGCACGGGCGAGGCCGCGCCGCTCACTTTCGCCACCAGCGCGTTCCTGAGAAAGCGGACCAGCTGGCGGGCGAAGTAGGCCGGATTGTGTCCCTCGGTCATGAACTTGTCGAGCATGCGCAGAGCGTCTTCGCTGGAGCCGCGGGCTACGGCGCCCATGAGGTCTTCCATGACCTCGGAGCCGACCGCGCCCACCAGCCCGCGCACTTCCGAGGCGCGCAGTTTGGTTCCGCAGCAGGCAATGGCCTGGTCCATGATGGAAAGCGCGTCGCGCATGGAGCCGTCGCCGGCCTCGGCCAGCACCGCGAGCGCTTCATCGTCAGCGTCGATGCCTTCCTGGGCTGAAATCGATTTGAGCTGACCGGAGATGTCATCGAATTTGACGGCGTGAAAGCTGAAATGCTGGCAGCGCGACCGGATCGTCTGAGGAATGTCTTCGGCCTGGGTGGTGGCCATCATGAAGATGATGTGCGGGGGCGGTTCTTCCAGGGTCTTGAGCAGGGCGTTGAAGGCGGCGTCGGTGATCTGGTGGGCTTCGTCGAGAATATAAATCTTATAGCGGTCGCGCGCGGGACGATACCGCGCGGCGTCGCGCAGTTCGCGAATCTCATCGATGCCGCGATTGGTGGCGGCGTCGATCTCGATCACGTCCACGGCCCCGCCGGCGCGTATTTCGACACAGGATTCGCACACTCCACAGGGTTCGGGCGACGGATCGGCGGCCGCGCGGCAGTTGAGCGCCATGGCCAGAATGCGGGCAATCGTGGTCTTGCCGATTCCACGGTGACCGCTCAAGATATAGCCGTGCGCGATGCGCTTCTGCTCAATGGCGTTTTTCAGGGTGCGGGTCACGTGCTCCTGCCCGATCACCTCGGAAAACCGCTGCGGACGGTATTTTCTCGCCAGTACCTGATAGCTCATCGGAACTTAGATTATACGCTGGCGGGAGATTTTCGTTTTTCCACAATCGGCAAAAACAAAAAATTTGCCGCTGATTTACGCAGATGAGCGCAGATAAAAAAGCTATTGAAGAAGGCTTCTTGTTTTTTATCTGCGTTTATCCGCGTAAATCAGCGGCAAATCTTTTGTTGCTTCTTCCCTACGGCGCTTCGATTAGCTCCATCTTGCCGTCTTTTTTCCTGTGGAGCACCTTGACCCGGCCTTCAAGATCGCGGAAGACAAACACCTCGCGGTCGCGGAACTCCGCCTCTTTGACCGCCTCTTCCAGGGTCAGCGGACGGTGCGCGACCGAGTCAGGACTCCTCACCACGTGGGTCTCGGTGAATTTCACCATGGTTGGGAATGAATGCACGGTGACGGGTACGGCGGTATCGACGGCGGCGCCCACCGCCACGGCCAGAGGCATCTCTCTGGGCGGATGAGCCGCGAATTTCTTTCGCGCGATCCTCTTCTTGCTCTTCCATCGCGTTTTATATTTGACCGCCTGGCGATCGATATGATCGAGCGCGTTGCCCACGGCCGAACTCATTTCCGGGGCTTCCGCCAGGCCTACGATGGCGGGATGATTGCGGACGGTGACATTGATTTCCGCGACATGACGGTGTTTCTCCGCGGACAGAATCACGTGGGTTTCGAAATGATTGCCCAGGATTTTCTGGATTTTTTGCAATCCGGCTTCGACTTGCATGCGGATGGCGAGGGTGACTTCAAATTGCCGGCCAGTATATTCCACGTTCATTGACTCCCTCCTCAAATGGAAATGTTGCTCTGAGAGTCGTCTGACTGGTGCCCCCTGGGAGGGCGGCATCCATACAGGCGCTTATACCGTGACAACTTCAAACTCCGGGGCCGGCCTTTTGCGGCTGCGCCCGGTCTAGCTCTTGACCCTCCTTTGATGTGTGCTGGGAATCTTCATGTCTTCGCGGTATTTGGCCACCGTGCGGCGCGTGACCTGGATACCCTGAGACTGCAATATCCGCGTGATCTGGTCGTCGGTCAGCGGATGCGTGGAATCCTCTTCTTCAATCAGCTTCTTCACCCGTCGTTTCAGAATCAGCAGCGACGTTCCCGCGCCTTCCGGCCCCTGCACGCCTTCGGAAAAGAAATAGCGCAGTTCGAAGACGCCCTGCACGGTATGCACATATTTGTTGGCCACCGCGCGGCTGACGGTGGAAGGATGCACGCCGATTTCCTCCGCTACTTCTTTGATCATCATGGGCTTGAGTTGGTCTATGCCCCGGTCGAGAAAATCTTCCTGGCGGCGGATGATCGAGTGGCAGACCTTCAGAATCGTCTGGCGGCGCTGTTCGATGTTCTTGATGAGCTGCACGGCCGATTTGTAACGCTCTTTCACGTAGGTGCGAACGTCCTTTTCCACCGTCTGGCCCTGGTGCAGCATCTTGCGGTAGGTGGGGCTCACCCGGAGCTGCGGCAGATCTTCGTCGTTCATCAGCACCAGGTATTCGTCGCCGTGCTTCACGAAAGCCACATCCGGCTCGATCAGCCGGGGTTCGACCTTGTTGTAGCGCAGACCCGGCTTGGGGTCGAGCGTGCGGATAAACTCATGGGCCTGCAGCACCGCTTCCAGCGGACGCCCGATGGCCCGCGCAATTTCCTTGTGCTGCTTGTTCTGAAGATAGTGCAACTGGCCTTCCACGATGTGCAGGGCGTCTTCGACCACCTGATCGTTCTCGGGGTCGTCGGAGCCATTCATCTCGCGCGTCTTCAGCAGATACGCAAGCTGCACCATGAGGCATTCGCGCAGGTCGCGGGCCGCCACACCCACGGGATCGAAATTCTGTATCAGCCGTATCGCTTCCCGCAGATCTTCACGGTTGAAATGAATCGCGGCAAAGGGTCTGCTCGCGTGACCGTTGACCGGCAACTCCGGGTGAGAGACCACCAGTTCAATCGTTCCGTGTCCGTTGAGGCTGCGCTCCGCCGGCGGAATCTCCAGGGAATCGTCTTCGACCTCGGAAAACTCATCGACGCTCTCCGCTTCGACCACCGCAACCACCACGGGAACCACCGGAGTCGGCTGCACGAAAGCCTTGCCGCTCGCCATGGCCATCAGCTCATCCTCGGAGGCGGTCAGATAACCGTCTTCATTGAGGTTGCCGATGACCAACTCCCCGGCCGCCAGCACCGCGGGACGCACGTTCACCGAACCAAGCTGCCAGGCGAGATGATCGGAAAGGGTCGCAGGCTGCGACAGAAAATTCTCAAAGGAAGGGCGCTCGATGTCTTCGCGCTCGTTAAAACTGCGGTAGCCGGGATCGAGGTAGTCGCGGAAGAAGGAGCCGAAATCGATCTCCTCAAACGGGTCTTTTTTGTCCGCGGGGGCCGTGTCGGTGGCCGCTTCCTCGCGTTCCCGCGTTTCCTCGCGCTCGCGGGCTTCGGCTTTCCCGGCAACGTCATCCAGAAGCGGCACGGAGGTTTCCATCTCTTCGAGAACGGGGTTCTCCACGATCTCAGCGTCGATCATTTCCTTCAGCTCGAGCTTGTTGAGGGCCAGCACGCTGACCATCTGCACAAGCCCCGGCGTCAGGATCTGTTTCTGACTGACCCGGAGATTCAGTTTGTTCTGAAGGAATACCATCAGGTGCCGTTAGGTTCCTTTGTATCACTTCGGGGACATGTCCCTGAAGGGTACTGTCGTAATCCGCAAATTCCGAAGTTGAAATCGGATTGCAGGATGTGACGCTTGTTTCTGTTTCTGTTCCTGCCCCTATTCTAGCGATTCCGGCGCAGGAAAAAAATACTTTAGCGGATTTTTAATGGTTACTCCGGAGCCCCGGCGGCAATCCAGGAGGACAATAAGGGACACACGGCTTTCCGACAATGGGAATCAGACGAAAGAAAAGCTCTCTCCCAGGTAAACCCGCTTGACTTCCGGATCATTCCCGAGTTGTTCCGGCGTTCCCGTCCGGAAAATTCGGCCTTCATTGATAATGTAGGCCCGGTCGGTGACCGAAAGCGTCTCCCGGACATTGTGATCGGTGATCAGCACGCCGATACCGCCGGCTTTCAGGTCGAAGATGATCTTCTGCAGGTCGAGCACGGCGATGGGATCGATGCCCGAGAAGGGTTCATCCAGCAGGATAAACCTTGGTGCAATACACAGAGCCCGTGCGATTTCGACGCGCCGCCGCTCACCCCCGGAAAGCGCATATCCCATGTTGTTCCGCAGATGACCCAGCCCGAGATCGTCGATCAGCTGGTCGCGCTTGCGCCGCCGGTCCTGCCAGGAAATGGGCTGCACCTCGAGAACGGCCATGATGTTCTCTTCCACCGTCAGCTTGCGAAAGACGGAGGGCTCCTGGGGCAGATAACTGATGCGGTATTCGCGGGCGCGCAGGTACATGGGCACGTCGCTGATGTCTTTTCCATCGACCAGCACGCGTCCGCTGTCGGGAGGCACCAGGCCCACCGTCATGTAAAACGTGGTGGTCTTGCCCGCCCCGTTGGGGCCGAGCAGGCCCACGACTTCCGCCTGATTGATATGAAGACTGACGCCGTTGACAACTCTGCGTCCCCGGTACGATTTGGTGATCTCGTCCGTGCTCAGGGTCTGCATTAGTTTTTGCTCTTATCCGGAATATGAGTTTGGGTCGTCGTGTGCGAAGATTCCTGGCTATCTACCAGCACCCTATCATCGTGAATATAGAAAGTCAACGAATCGCCCGTAACCTGCCCCTTGGCATCGTCTGAAATCACGGGCCGGTTCTCTTTGCTTCCGATCATGACCAGCTTGCCTTCCTGAGCGGTGTAGGTAAGCTGATTGCCGCTGGCTTTGCGGCCCGGCTGCTGCACTTTCACATCGCCCTGAGCGATCAGGCGGTCAAGCTGATTGCTTCCGGCTCCGCCGCCCGGAAGGAGAAGGATATGAATGGATTCCGCGGAAGTATTCATCTCGGTGGACCGGGCCCGCACATTGCCGGAGAAAACCGCCTCGCGGTCGGCATCCACGTAAGTCAGTTTGTCGGCGGTCACGTTGATGGGCGTGCTGTCGCCATCTTTGCGGGGCTGCACAAAGACCGCGGTCACCCGACGCTCGCGCGACGACTGGGCCTGCAGGTTGCGGCGCGCGCGGTCGAAGGTAATCACCGGCGCCTCCACGATATTTTTGCCCTGCCACAGACGTCCGTTGGTAAAGCGGGCGGAGTCGGTGTTGCGCCCGGCCGTCATGCTCGTGCCCGTAACGTGAATCGGATCGGAAGACGACAGCATGCCACCATTGGCCTGCTGCTTAAGCTCCGAGAAAGTTGTCTTCACGTCGCCCTGGGCGACTACCGTACTGTTCTTACGATTGATCTGAACAGTCTGCGATGTCAGGGTCACGCCGGAATCCACCACCCGGGGCGAGCCGGTCAGCGTGATGTTGTCGTCAGCCGGCACAAAGCGCGCGCGCTCGGCGGTGGCGCGGCGCTGACCTTCCTCATAATGGAAGTCTCCGTTCTGCTCCACCACGCTGATGGCCCCTTTACCGTCAAAGCCGGCCGCCAGATCGCGGCTGGTGGTGATGCGATCGGGCTGCCCCGAAGTGGTCGCCACCACCTTTGTGCCCGAACTGCCATTCATCGCTGAAAGCCCGTTCTGAGAATTGAACTGTCCCTGGAACACGCCGGCGGTAATCGTGTATTTCGTCACGCCTTCTGTGCGGACAATCTGGGCCGCCCCCGAAGTCACGGCCCGATCAAGTTTTTTGCCCTTGATGAACATATCGACGGCATCGGCATTCATGGCCACGGCGCCCGAGCCCTGGCCCTGGGTAACCGCCACCGCGCCCTCGGCCCGCGCCTTCGTCGG